>Ga0194120_10005860_pt1 | contig 17764 bp, 18 predicted proteins | sample TA2MahCa65mmetaG_FD_148642 | JGI IMG/M metagenome (GOLD analysis project Ga0194120, IMG submission 148642) | Freshwater microbial communities from Lake Tanganyika, Tanzania - TA2015019 Mahale Deep Cast 65m | ecosystem: Environmental > Aquatic > Freshwater > Lake | place: Tanzania: Lake...
CTTGACCGCGATCCCTTTCGCCAACAACCGCTCAGTGATATAGCGCCCGGTGTAACTGAACGCGCCCGTGACAACATGAGTCTCGCTCACACCAATTCTCCGCTCTCTAATTCACTTTGACGACTAATGCCGCCGCCGTGTCGCCGGCCGCACAACCGGTGAACAGCCCATAGCCGCCGCCGAGCAACACCAACTCTTCGATCAACTCCATCGTCAATCGCATTCCGGTCGGCCCCTGCGGGTGGCCCCAAATGAGCGACGAGCCGTAATTGTTCATCGCTTCTTTCTTCACCCCCATCGCCCGCGAGAAGCAGACGTCGTTCACCGCAAACGGGTTGTGGGTTTTGATCGCCTTCATCTCGCCGATGCTGAGGCCCGCCTGTTCGAGCGCGGCTTTGGTGGCCGGGATGTTCGCCGCCGGCATGAAACCTTTTTTCGCCCGGCCCTGCGCGAAGGCCAACAGTTGAATCGTGATCTTCGGGTCGCGGCTCATCTGCGCCGCTTTCTCTTTCGTGGTCACCACCATTCCGGCGTTGCCGTCCGACGGATATGTCTGCGCGCCAAACGTCACCGTGCCGTTGGGCAGAACGGGTTTGAGTTTTGCCAGCCCGTCGGCGGTGGTGGGGAACACGCCCTCGTCGTCTTTAACGGTGGCGACGACCTTTTTGCCGGTGGGGTTCACTTCCACCGGAGTCACCATGTATCGTCTATGGAAGGCGGCGTCATCTTTCAGCGCCTCTTGATACTGGCCGTAGCGCATCAGCATCACTTCGTGCTGTTCTTCGGTGGTGATCTCTTCCTCGCGGGCTACGTTCTCCGCCGTTTGGATCATTGCGTTGCGGGCGAACGGATCGAAGTTGAAGTTGTCCCACACCCAATCTTCGACATCGGGTTTGCCGCCGGGCCCATTGGGATTGGGATAGGTGAGATGCGGGCCGTTCGAGGTGCGGTCGGCGGCGAGGCACAGCACCGCGCGCCCTCTGTCGCTGGCCGACTCCACTTCGAACGCCGCACTGCCCATCACCCGCGCTGAAGTGGCGCAGGCTTGCGAAAACACCGGCCCGGTGATCCCCTCCGCGCCGATGAGGGCGGCGGCCCACGCCGCGCCGTAAAACGAATTCTTCGATGGAACGGTCATGCCAAGATACAGCGCGTCGAACGCCGAGGGTTGAATACTGCGCTCGGCCAATGCCCGTTTGGCAACGTCGGCGGCGAAGGTAAGCGGATGCAGATTAGAAAAGCTGCCCTGCCATTTTGCGAACGGCGTACACCAATAGCCGCCGTAGGGGATGAAGACGTTTTGGAATGGCATCGTTTCTTTATTTCATGGAGGGCGAAGCGTGGAGCGTAGAGCGAAAGCACGCTTCTCGTTTCACCCTCCACTCTCCAATTCTCAATCTCCTGCCCACTCGAAGATCGTCGTCTCACCCTGGCCGACGCCCACGCACAGAGTCGCCAACCCGTAATAGGGCCGCTTCTCTTGCGCGGCGCGGCGCCGCATTTCGTGGATGAGGGTGCACACGATGCGCACGCCCGAACAGCCGAGCGGATGCCCCAGCGCGATCGCGCCGCCATTGACGTTGGTGATCTCGTGGCGGAAGCCCAGTTCTTTCATCACCGCCAGCGCCTGCACGGCAAAGGCTTCATTCAATTCGATGAGGCCGATGTCGTCCAATTTCAGACCGGCGCGTTCAAGGGCTTTGCCAGTCGAGGGGACGGGGCCGAGTCCCATTGTGCGCGGCTCCACCCCGGCTGCCGCGCCAGCCACCACACGAGCCAGCGGTTTAATGCCCAACTCTTTCGCTTTGTCGGCGCTCATCAACATCACCGCCGCCGCGCCGTCGTTGATGCCGCTCGAATTGCCCGCCGTCACCGTTCCATCTTTGCGGAAGGCCGGGCGCAATTTGGCCAAGCCTTCGAGCGTGGTGTCGGCGCGGGGGTGTTCATCGCGGCTCACCTGAATTGGATCGCCTTTTTTCTGAGGCACCGGCACGGGCACGATCTCTTCGGCAAACTTGCCCGACTCAATCGCCGCTACCGCGCGCTGTTGGCTCGCCAATGCAAACTTATCCTGCTCCTCGCGGGTGATCGTTTTCGTCAATTCGTAAATGTTCTCGGCAGTCTCCCCCATGCCTTCGTTGCCGTATTGCTCTTTGAGTTTGGCGTTGGGGAAGCGCCAGCCGATGGTCGTATCCCACGCGGTGACGTTGGCGAAATTCCATTCGGGGCTGGTCTTGGGCATGGCGTACGGCGAGCGAGTCATCGACTCGACTCCTCCGGCAATATACACATCGCCCTCGCCCACTTTGATGGCGCGCGCCGCCGCATTGAACGCCGCCAGCGCCGATGCGCACAGCCGGTTGAACGTCACCGCGCCCACCGACACCGGCAGTCCGGCGAGCAGAGTGGCCATGCGCGCCACGTTGCGGTTATCTTCGCCGGCCTGATTAGCGCAGCCGAAATACACTTCTTCCACGAGCGCCGGGTCCACGCCCGCGCGCTTCACCACTTCGCCGATCACCAATGCGGCCATGTCATCGGGCCGCACATCTTTCAGCACACCGCCGTGCCGCCCAATGGGCGTGCGCACGGCTGAGACGATGACTGCTTCACGCATAGTTCATTCTCCCAATTTCCAACTCCCAACTTCAAACTCCAAATTTGCAGTTTGATTTTTGGAATTTGAAGTTTGGAGTTTGAAGTTTCAGATGTATTGTCCGCCGTCAACCTTGATCACTTCTCCGGTGACGTGCCGCGCCAGATCGGAGCAGAGGAAGGTGACGACATGCGCCACTTCTTCGGGCGCGCCCAGCCGTCCCAACACGATCTCGGCCAACGCTTTGTCTTTCACATCCTGCGGCGCGTCGCGCATCATGTCGGTTTCGATCAGCCCCGGCGCAACCGCGTTCACGTTCACGCTGAACTTGCCCAGCTCGCGGGCCACCGCTTTGGTGAGGCCGACGATGCCCGCCTTCGCCGCCGAATAGTTGGACTGCCCGAATTTGCCGCGCAGGCCATTGATCGAAGTGATGTTGACGATCTTGCCCGAGCCTTGCTCTTTGAAAACCAGAGCCGCCGCTCGAATGTAGTTGAAGTAGCCTTTAAGATTGGTATCCAGCACTTCATCCCACTGCGCTTCAGTCAACTTCCACACCACGCCATCGCGGTTGATCCCGGCGTTGTTCACCAAAATATCCAGCCGCCCAAACTTTTCGCGCACGGTGTCCACCATTCGCTGGGCGTCGGCGAATGAGGCCACGTCGGCCTGCACCGCGAGGCCGCGCCGCCCCATCTTTTCCATTTGGGCCACCACTGCATTGGCTTCATCGGCGTGTTTGCGATAGTTGATGGCCACGTCGGCGCCGTTGGCGGCGAGGTCGAGAGCAATGGAACAGCCAATGCCCAAACTGCCGCCGGTCACAATTGCAACTTTGCCTTTCAGATCCATGTGTGATTCTCCTGATGATGATTGACTGAATTACACACCGACACTGATGCCGCCATCCACGAACAGCACCTGGCCGGTGACGTAGGCCGCGTCGTCGCTGACAAAGAAGAGATGCGCCGAGGCGATCTCATCCGGCTCGGCCATGCGGCGGAACGGAATCTTATCGAGCAGGCCCTGCATCACGTTGTCGGGAATGCCCGCCGTCATGCGCGTCTTCGTCGCGCCCGGCGCGACGCAGTTGACCGAGATGTTGAACTTTGCCCATTCGAGCGCCAGCGTTTTCGTCAGCCCGATCACGCCCGCCTTCGAGGCCGAATAGTTGGCCTGCCCGATGTTGCCCAACGCGCCAATGGACGAGGTGTTGACGATGCGCCCGTACTTCTGCGCCATCATCGGCACGGAAGCGATCTGCGAGCAGATGAACGTGCCTTTGAGGTTGACGTTCATCACCGCGTCCCACTGATCATCGCTCATCATTTTCACGTCGCCGTCTTTCACTCGCACGGCCAACGCATCCTTGTTGATCCCGGCATTGTTGATCAGAATATCGAGCCGTCCAAAATTGGAAGTGGCGGCGTCCACCATCCTCTGCGCATCGGCGCGAACCACCACACTGCCCGCCACCGCCACCGCTTTGCCGCCGCCGTCGGCCACCAGCTTGGCTGTTTCGTTCGTCCCGGCCTCGTCCATATCCGAAACGACGATGCTCGCCCCTTCTTTAGCGAATCGCAATGCAGCAGCGCGGCCAATGCCGCCCGCCCCGCCGGTAATGAGTGCAACTTTGTCTTTGAGTCTCATGTCAGCCTCTGTGAGATTCGAGAATTGGAGATTGGGATTTTGGAGTTTGAGGGTTACTGCCGTTTCATCATCAGCGTCCACTTGCCTTCGATGACCGCCTTGCCTTCCTGATTGCACACGCGGGTCTCGAAGACGGCGACGCCCCGATCCGTTTTGGAAGTTTCTTTCTTCTCGATCACTTTCAATTCGAGGTGCATGGTGTCGCCGAATTTCACCGCGCCTTTGTATTGAATGACTTGCTCCATCAACGCGATGGTCGTGCCCTCGAACACGCCCGTCCAGTTCGCCATGCCGGTGGCAATGGCCGCCACCAACATGCCGTGCGCGATGCGCGTGCCGAAGGGCGTGGTCTTGCCAAATTCCTCATCGGTGTGCAGAGGATTGAAATCGCCCGACAGCCCGGCGAAGCTCACCACATCGGTTTCGGTGATGGTGCGCGCCTGCGACACGAACGTGTCGCCGAGGTTGAATTGATCGAAGGTTAATCCGCGAGATTGATATGCCATAGGTTTGCCCTCTCAATGATTTTGGATGATTTTTAATCCGCTCTCGCCCGCCGCGCGTTGGCGGCCAAAGAGCCAAACGCCGCCCTGTCCCACGAGAGCCAGAGCGCACAACGCCGCAATGCCGTAACCGTACCCCTGAAACTGCGTCATCGAATCGACGACGAAAACATTTTCGGGATCGAAGGACAAGTACCGAACCGTCACGGCATCGTTCAAGTATTCGTCTTTCTCCAACGTGTGTTTCGCGCCAACGGCGTCGGTGTACTGCGCCACCGACACGTCGTGGGACGTGTCGCGCGGCCGGCCCCACTCGCTCACATCCTGCTCCTTCCGCCGCTCGATCACCTGCGCCTGAGTCTCCACGCCCAGCGGCAGAATCATGAAGGCGAACATGAAAGCGGTGTAGGCAAAAACCGCCACGCCCATGATCATCATCGCCAAGCCTGCGCTTCGCGGCTGGCGAACCGACTCTGTCGTCACACGCCCATCTCCTTGGCAATGATGCCGCGCAATATCTCGCTCGTGCCGCCGCCGTAAAGCAGAAAGCGCGCGTCGCGGAAATATCTCTGCGCGTCATATTCCATCGCAAATCCGTAACTGCCGAAGATGCGTGTGCATTCGTCGGCGGCTTTGTTGGCCGCTTCGGTGGCAACCAGTTTTGCCATCGAAGCCAGTTTCATATCCGGCTTGCCCTGCTCGATCTGCCACGCCGCGCGATGCACCAGCCCGCGCGCCGCTTCGAGCTGCGCGCCCATCTCGGCGATCTTATGGGCAATGGCTTGATACGCGGCAATGGGTTTGCCGAACTGCGCGCGCTCGTGCGAGTATTTGATGCTCGATTCAATCACCGCTTCCGCCAGCCCCAGCGCCAACGCGCCGGTCATCGTTCGTATCTCCGCCAGAATCGCGCCGAGATTTCTGAACCCCGTTCCCACCGGCCCCAAAAGGTTCGCTGCCGGAACACGCACCTCTTCGAGAATCAATTCGGATGTTTCCGACGCGCGCACGCCCAACTTCTCGATCCGTTTCCCCACCGAGAGTCCCGGCATCCCTTTTTCGACAAGGAACATGTCGATGCCTTTGAATCCGGCCTCCGGATCCGTTTTGGCCGCCACCGTGAAAAAGTCGGCCACCGTCGCCGACGTGATCCACATTTTGCGCCCGGTCAGAATCCAATCGTCGCCGTCTTTCACCGCGCGCGTTTTGATGCCGCCGAGATCCGAGCCGAAATCCGGCTCGGTCATCGCAATCGTGCCGATCTTTTCTCCGGCGAGCGCGGGCGCGAGCAAACGCGATTTGTGATCGTCCGTGCCGAAGCGATAGACGAAGTCGGTGCCCATGAGGCACTGCATTGAAACCGCCGCCGCCAACGACAGCGAGCCACGCGCGATCTCTTCGGCCATGAGGCAGAAGGTGGTGAAGTCGGCCCCCAACCCGCCCGCTGATTCGGGGTAGCGCAGTCCGAAGTAGCCCAACTGCCCGCACTTGCGGAACAGCGCCATCGGGAACTGAGCGCGCTCGTCCAACTCAGCGGCAACCGGCGCAACTTCTTTCTGCACAAAATCGCGCACCGACTTGCGGAAAAGTTCCTGCTCTGCAGTCAAAGCAAAATCCATTTCGGATTTCACCACAGAGAACACAGAGAGCACAGAGATTCTGAATCTCCGGGTTCTCTGTGAGCCCTGCGGTTCAAGATGCCGCTTTCTTCTCGGCGAGGTGGATCAGAACCCCAAACGCATCCTTCGGGTGGATGAACGCCTCGCGCCAATACTTGCCCTCGAACGTCACGCCCGGCTTGTAGGTGTGCCGATAGGCAATGTGCCCGCCGCGCCGTTCGAGCTCGGCCACCGCCGCATCGAGATCATCCACTTCGTAGGTGATGTGATGCACGCCCGGCCCGCCGTTTCGTTTGATGAACTTCGCCACCGGGCTGTCGTCGCGGGTGGCCTGCAGCAATTCCATCTTGCTTTCGCCGATGTCGAACGGGCGATAGCGGATGCCCATGTCTTCGATGTTTTCTTCGGGGCAGAACTTTGCCCCGAACCACTGCTCGAAAAAGGCTTGGGCTTTGTCCAAATCCTCAACCGCCAACGCCACCCGCTCCACTCGCTTGATGTAATCCATAAGTCTGTCTTCCTCAATTTTGAGTCTGTTGCGCCGCATCCGTCGGCGGCCACTTCACCATCAACTGCTCGCGCTTGTGAATGATGATCGGCAGGCATTCGGCGCACATCCAAAACTCGCGGCCCTGATACCGCCACATCACGACGGGCGTTTCATCTTCCCCCGCGCCGCAGTTCAAACACGTCTTTGACTCATCGCGCATGTCAGTCTCCTAATTCTTTCTGGCATCCTCCAACACCACTTTCAGCGTCGCCACGAATCGCTCGTTCTCTGCATGAGTGCCCAACGTCATCCGCACCGCGTTCGGCATCCCCCACGCGGCCATTGGGCGCACAACCACGCCGCCATGCCGGATGAGGCTTTCGGCCAGCGCCGCCGCCGGCATGGGTAGATCGGTGAGCAAGACGAAGTTGGCTTGGCTACGAACATAACTCACGTACAGCGCATCGAGGGCGGCGTACATGTACTTGCGCTCCTCGCGCGCCAATTGTTTACTGCGGCGCGCGTAATCGGCGTCGTCGAGGCTGGCGCGCGCGGCGGCCAGCGCCACCGCGCCGCTGTTGAATGGCAGCTGCGCGTGATGCAGGTATTCGATGAGCTCGGTCTTCGCCGCCGCATACCCCACACGCATATTTGCCAGCCCGGCGCTCTTGCTGAAACTTCGCACCACGATGGCGTTGCGCCCGGCCACAACATATTCGGTTCCGACTCCGTAATCGGCCTCTTCATCCACAAAATCGAAATACGCTTCGTCGAACACGACGGCGACGTGCTCTGGCACGCGGCTCATGAAATCGTCCACTTCGGCCCGGCTGAAGATCAGGCCGGTGGGGTTGTTCGGCGCGCAGAGAAACACCAATCGGGTGTCCGGCGTGATCGCGGCGGCGATGGCCGGAAGATCGAAACGCAAATCCGGAGTCGGCGGCACGAGCACCGGCTTGCCGCCGAACATGGTGGTGAACAGGTGATACATGGGAAAGGCGACTTTGCACGTCACCGTTTCGCCGCCATTGAAAACGAACGACTGGGCGATCATGCGAATCACGTCGGTCGCCCCGTTGCCGATCAGCACGTTGCGCTCGTTCAGACTCGGATGGATGCGCGGGCCGATGGCGCGGCGCAGATCGCGCTCGGCGATGCCCGGATAGCGGTGCGATTCGGCCAGCCATTTTTGCGCGGCGGCCATAGCCATCGGCGACGGCCCCAATGCGTTTTCGTTCGAGGCCATCTTCACCACATCGGCCAGCCCGTATTCCTCCTGCACTTCCTCAACCGATTTGCCCGCCACATAAAGCGGGACTTTCAATAGATTTGGGTTCTGCACAAAAGTCGTCATTGGATTGCTGATGCGCGATTGCTGATTGCTGATTGACAATTTGGCAGAGCTCAATCAGCAATCAACAATCATCAATCAGAGATTTTCTTTTTCCATCAACGCCTTGAGCACACGCTCCGGCGTCATCGGCACGGTGGTCATCCACACGCCCACCGCGTCGTGAATGGCGTTGGCAATGGCGGCGGCGGTGGGCGTGCCGCCCATTTCGCCCACGCCCTTTGCGCCGAACGGCCCCTGCGGGTCGTCGGTTTCGATGATGACCGTTTCGATCTCCGGCATATCGGCAGTCGTGAACAGCCGGTAATCGAGAAAGTCCGGATTCATCACCCGGCCTTTTTCCACAATCACCTCTTCGGTGAGCGCGTAGCCGAGTCCCATCTGCGCCCCGCCTTCGATCTGGCCTTCCACCGCCATCGGGTTGATGGCGCGGCCCACGTCGTTGGCGCACACGAGTCGCAGGACGCGCACTTTGCCGGTGTCAGTGTCCACTTCCACTTCGGCCATTTGCGCGCCGAAGCCATAGGTGGCCGAGATGTTTCCTTTGTAAGTGTCCTTGTCCACCAACTTCGTCGGCGGGTCGTACCAGCCCTCGCCGAGGATCACTTGCCCGCCTTCGCGGTAGTGCCGCGCGCGCGCCACCTTGCCCAACTCCGCCGATTTGCCGCTCACCTTCGCCACGACGTGCCCATCCTTGGCGATCAGATCGTCAGGAGTCGTCTTGAGCATCTCCGCCGCCGTCTCGAAGAGCTGCCGCCTCGCGTCGAGCGCGGCAATGTGCGCCGCGTTTCCGGCGATGAACGTCGTGCGGCTGGCGTGCACCCCCACATCCCACGGCTTCACATCGGTGTCGCTGTTGAGCACGTTCACATCTTCCACGTTCACGCCCAGCACTTCGGCCACAATCTGAGCCAGCACCGTTTCCGACCCCTGCCCGATCTCCGTGCTGCCGGTGACGAGCGACACGTGCCCGAAATCATCCACCTTCACTGTCGCTCCGCACCCATCACTGCGGTAGATTCTCGCGCCCCCGCCCACATTGAGCGTGGCCGCAAAGCCAATCCCGCGCTTTTTGGAAGGATGAGGGATGAAGGATGAAGGATGAGGTCTATCTTTCATCGTTTTGCCTTCATCCTTCTGCCTTGCCGTGTCCGCTCTGGCCGCCACCGCTTCCAAACATTCTTTCAACCCGCACGAAGTGATGATCAATCCCTGCGGAGTCTCTTCGTTGGGGCGGTTCGCGTTGCGCACGCGGAAGTCCACCGGATCCATATCGAGCGCCACCGCCAGCCGATCCATCATCGTCTCCACGAAGAACGTGGACTGCGGGTTGCCGTAACCGCGCACCGCGCCGGTGATCGGATTGTTGGTGTACACGCAGTCGGCGGCGAAGCGGCTGTGCGGGATGCGGTACAGCGAAGCCGTCGTCTCCATCATCACCAGCGGAGTCACACTGCCCCACGACACATACGCCCCGATGTCGAGCAAGGCATATGCATCGCGGAAAGTGATCATGCCCTCGCGCGTGGCTCCGGCGCGCACGTGAACCTTGGCCGGTTGGCGCACGGGCGCGGCCAAAAATTCCTCGTAGCGTGAAAACGAGATTCGCACCGGCTTCCCGGCTTTGCGCGCCAACAGCGCGGCGATGGGCTCGAAGGGGTAAATATCCAGCCCGCGCCCGAACGCGCCGCCGATGGCGGTTTGGATGATTCGTATTTCGCTCCCCTCCATGCCCAATGCTTCCGACAGATCGCGCTGGAGGAGAAACGGAATCTGAGTGGTGCTGTACAGCGTGAGATGCCCGCGATGATCGAAAGCGGCGACGACGACGCTGGTTTCCATCGCCGCATGCGCCACATACGGCAATTCGAAATCGGCCTCCACCGTCACATCGCTTTCGCGCTCGCCCGCTTCGAGCGTGCCGTGCGAATAGCGGTAGCGGGTGAAATAGTTCGAGCCATGCTCGGCGTGAATAAGTGGTGCGCCCTCTTTCAGCGCCTCTTCGGGAGTGAACACCGCCGTGAGCGGCTCGTATTCGACCTCGATGAGCGACAGGGCCTCCTCGGCAGTGTCGGCGTCCACGGCGGCCACTGCCGCCACTTCATCGCGCAGACTGCGAACCACTTGCCCTTTGAGCGGCGTGTTGTCTTTTCCGTAGCCGAACATCGTCGGCGGGTTATCGTCGGCGGTGACGATCGTTTTCACGCCGGGCAGTTTGAGCGCGCGCGACACATCCACTCTCACCACCCGCGCGTGCGCGTGCTTCGAGTATTTGATTCGCCCGTGCAGCATTCCGGGCAAGCGCACATCGTGGCCGTAAACAGTGCGCCCGGTGGCTTTGTCGGGCGCGTCAAGTTTGGGGATGCGTTGACCGATCATGCTTTCGACTCTTCAACCGACAACACCGCTTCGACGATCTTTTTGTATCCGGTGCATCGGCACAGGTTGCCCGCCAGCCCCTCGCGCACGTCATGCTCGGTGGGATTCGGATTCTCGTTGAGCAGGCCGATAGCGGCCATCACCATGCCCGGTGTGCAGAAGCCGCACTGGATGCCGCCTTTTTCGACCAGCGCTTTTTGCACCGGGTGCAGGCCGCCAGCGGGTGTGATGCCTTCCACCGTCGTCACCGTCGATCCGTCACAGTCGGCGGCGAGGATCATGCACGAGGTGATCGGCTTCCCATCGAGAAGCACGGTGCACGCGCCGCAGTCGCCCGAGTCGCAGCCGCGATGCGCCCCGCGCAGATCGAGTTCGTCTCTCAACACATCGAGCAGAGTCCGGCGCGGGTCGATCAGCAGTTCGCGCGCCTCGCCGTTGACGGTGAGGGATAAATGAAATTTCGGCATAGCCAATTGCAATTAGAGAATTGGACAATTCTCCAATCCTCTAATTTTCTATTCCTCCAATCGCAGTTAATCCTCGCCTCACCAACACCTCCACCATCTTCCGGCGATACCACACCGCGCCGCGCACGTCGTCAATGGGCTGGGCTTCTTCGGCGGCGATCTTCGCCGCGCGGTCGATGCGCTCTGCCGAAAAGGGGCCGCCGATCAATTCGGCTTCGGCGCGACGGACGCGCAGTGGCACGGGGGCCACCGCGCCCAACACGATGCGCGCCGACTCGCAAACGCCGCCGCTCAATTGCGCCGCCAACCCAACACCCACCACCGCAATATCCATATGCGCTCGCGGTGAATGTTTGAGATACAGCGATGGGCCAACGGGCGGCGGCGCTTCGAGCGAGGCCAGCAGTTCGCCCGATTCCAATACCGTTTTGCCCGGCCCGACGAAAAACTCTTCCAGCGGCACGCGCCGTTCGCCGCCCGGCCCGGCGATCACGGCAGAGGCGTCGAGGGCGATGAAGATCGGCGCAAGGTCCGCCGAGGGCGCGGCGTTGCACATGTTGCCGCCCACTGTGGCCAGGTTGCGAATCTGCACCGAGGCCATTGTGTTGGCGGCGTCGCACAGCGATGGGTAACGCTCGCGAATGATCGGCGAGCGCCGCAATTCCTCAAGCGTCGTCAGCGCGCCAATGGTGGTAATTGGTAAGTGGTAATTTGGAGTTTGAAGTTTGGAGTTTGAAGTTTCTGAAATGCCGCGCAGTTCCGCAAGTCGTTTGATGTTGACGATGGCTTTGGGCGCGAGGCGGCCGCCCTTCATTTTGAGAAGGAGGTCGGTGCCACCGGCCACAACGCGCGCGTCGCCGTTGTGCCGCGAAAGAATCTCCACTGCTTCCGGCAATGTTTTGGGGGAGAAATAATCAAAGGGTTGCATCGGTCAATTCGTCACGCGAAGCGGCCATTCGCCATTGCTTTTGCCGCCCCAACGTCCAGCGCCTTCAGATTCATTTCCACCGCCTTCGTCGGGCCGAGCGCCTTCACCGACTCTTTGAGATCGTCGAGGGTGAGGCCCAACGCGCCGTGCGCCGCCGCGAACCCCAACACAATGAGGTTGGCCGCCGACGAGGCGCCGAGTTCGTTAGCCAGCGCATTGGCATTGATGAGATGAACGCCCACGCCCATTTCGGCCAAACGCCCGTTCACTGCCGGGTCAAGCCCATCGGGAGTGTTCACGCACACGTTACCGCCCGCGCGAACGAACGGCAGATTGCGGATGGCTTCAAGTCGATCAAAGGCGACGACGGCGTCGGCCGTGCCGCGCCGGATGAGCGGCGCATCACTGCCGCCAATTTTGACGCACGACATCACACTGCCGCCGCGCTGGCTCATGCCGTGATTCTCGGAAGCGAGGACTCGCTCGCCGCGCAGAAGCCCGGCCTGTGAGACAACTTTGGTGGCGTACACCACGCCCTGCCCGCCGATCCCGGCGATGATGAGTTTACGTTCCATAGCGAATAGCGATTGGCGATTAGTCATCAGCAATTATGCGCCCGTTGCTTAATTGCTAACCGCTAACGGCTGATCGCTGACCGCCAACTCCTTCGGCACAATGAATCCTTTGTAGCACGCATCGATGCACTGGCCGCATTCCACGCAAGTGCGGTAATCAATGTCCACCCGCGATTTGTCGGGGCGCAGAACGAGCGCCGGGCACTCGAAGGCTTCCACGCAGTATCGGCAGCCATCGCATTGTTCGGTGACGACAACCGGCATCGGGTTGCTCTTCACTGGCGTGTCGTCGTACAGCACACAGGGCCGGTCGGCGATGATGACGGCGACTCCGCCATCGGGCGATTGGGTGAAGGCGTGCGCTTCTTTGAGCAACGACTCGAACGGCTCTTGATCGTAGGGATCGGCCACGCGCACGAACTTCACGCCGCACGCTTTGACGATGTCGGGGATGGGCACGCGAGTGGCGGCGCCCCCATCGGCGGCGAAGTCGTTGGCGGGCGTAGGCTGTGCGCCGGTCATCGCCGTCGTGTGGTTGTCGAGAATCAACAGCACGAATCGCGCATTGGTGTGCACGGCATTGATGAGCGGCACGATGCCCGAATGGATGAACGTCGAATCGCCGATGGTGGAAATGATGGGGCGCTTGTCGCCAATGAGGCGGCCCGCGTGATAAAACCCGGCGGCCATCGTCACCGATGCGCCCATGTCCACGCACGTATCCACCACGCGCAAGTTTGTGCCCAACGTGTAACAGCCGATGTCGCCGGGATAGATCGCGTTCGGGCCGAAGGTGTGCTTGACGGTGTAAAAGGCGGAGCGATGCGAACAGCCGGGGCAGAGTCGCGGGCGGCGCGGCGTGATTTTCAGCGATTGAACGATGGAGGCGAGAGTGGCATCGTCGGGCGGAGGCGGCACCGATACCCCGGCCCGCTCCAGCGCTTCGGCCACCACCGACATGATCACTTCGGGCGTGAGTTCGCCAGCGATTGGAACGACGCCATCGAGTCGGCCGCTCACGCGAGTGCGGTCGGGGATTTGCAGTTCGATGCACGCATCCGGCTCTTCGAGGACGAGCACGCGGTCGAACTGCGACACGAAATCGGAGACCAACTTTCGCGGCAGCGGATACGGGGTGCCGATTTTGAGCAGGGGCGCCGACACGCCGAGTTCGGCCAGCGACTCTTGCGCGGTGGCAAAGGCCACGCCGCTGGCGATGATGCCAATTCTCCCAATCTCTAATTCTCCATTAAGAGAATTGGAGATTGGAGAATTGAAGATTGTGTTGAGCGGCGACTTCTCGAACTCCGCTTCGATGGCTTGCAGTTTGGCGTTGAGTTCGTGATGCAGTTTGAGGCGGAAGACGGGGGTGGCGGCCCAACGCTGAGGGTCTTTTTTGAATCCGGCTTTGCCGTTGGCTTTGTATTTTTGCGCCGGGTCGTCGATGTCCACGCTTTGCACAGCGTGGCACACGCGAGTGGTGGGGCGCAGGATGACCGGGATGCGATGGCGCTCGGAGAGGTCGAAGGCGGCTTCCACCATCGCCATGGCTTCTTCGGGCGTCGAGGGATCGAACACGGGCACTTTGGCGGTGAGGGCCATCAGCCGGGAATCTTGTTCGGTTTGCGAGGAGTGCGGGCCGGGGTCGTCGCAGGGCACGATGACGAGTCCGGCGACCACTCCGGTGTAGGCGGCGCTGAAGAGCGGATCGGCGGCCACGTTGAGTCCAACTTGTTTCATGGTGGTGGCCGCGCGCAGTCCGCTCCAGCTGGCGGCCAGCGCCACTTCGAGCGCAACTTTTTCGCTGGCGCTCCACTCGGTGTATACATCCGCGCCGAGTTTCTTTTTGAATTTGATCACTCCGGCGAGAATTTCGGAGCTAGGCGTGCCGGGATACGCGGTGACCACTTGGCATCCGCTCTGAATCATGCCGAGCGCAATCGCATCGTTGCCGAGAAGAAGTTGGGGCATGGGCGGCTCCGCATCACTCGTCGAAGATGACGACCGGCTCTTGATACACGCGCACTTTGTTGTTGCGCAGGCGGTCGTGCACCCATTGATCGAGCCAGGCGTTTTTCTCTTCGAGGGAGCGGGCATCGCTCAGCACGTCGAGGGGGACGTTGAGGCTGAGGGCGCGCCCGGCGATGACGTGCCGGGTGATGCTCATTGGCAATTTCGACTCGCCGAGGGCGATGGCGGCCAGTTCGCCCGGCGCGAAACGGGGAAACATGATCACTGCCGACATGTCGGGGTAGTCGGCGCGAAGCGAGGGCAGACTCACTTCCACAGTGCGATGGATCGCCGCCGCGCCGCGATACACATCGACCATGCTGCTGAGGAGCGCCGCTTGTTGAGATAAACTCTGCGCGCCTTCGGGCATCACGGCGTAGTGCTGGCCGTTGTTCATCACCACGCATCCGAGAATCTGGCGCAGGGCCAATTCGCGGCGGGCCGAGGCCGGCTCCACTGGCTGAAGAGTCACCCCGTCCACGTCGACCAACTCGGCCAACAATCGATTCGCCGGGAAGCCGACGATGACGTGATGCCACTCGCTCAACTGCACCGACTCGTCGGCGTAATCCACCACTTGCGCCAACACATCGCGGCAGCCCAGTTCACGCAGAGCCATGACGCGAGTTGCGCCGTCGAGCACGAGGTATTGCTTCTCCAGTTCGGCGACGATGACCGGGTGGCGCAGGAGGCGATCCTTTTGCACGGCGGCGGCAAAGGCTTTGATGCGCTGGAGATCATCCAGTTCGTGAATGAGCGCGTCGGCCAAAGGGATGATGCGGAGTCGCAGATCGGCGGGTTCGAGTTTCATGCATTCCTTCGCGGAATAAGACTATCAGGCCGCGCTGTCCCGCGAGAGTCAGCAACGGCCTGACAGATCGGCTGCTGCGGCTTACATGCTGACTTTCGGAAGGTGAGTCATGGCCTCGTTTACCATTTCAACTGGGTATTCATAGTCTTCCAGTTTGCCGTTATGGTAGGCGTCATAGGCCATCATGTCGAAATGCCCATGCCCGGAAAGATTGAAGGCGATCACTTTCTTCTCGCCGGTTTCCTTGCACTTCAACGCTTCCTGCATCGCCACACACACAGCGTGCGCGCTTTCGGGCGCGGGGATGATGCCTTCGGCGCGGGAGAATTTCACTGCCGCATCGAACGTCTCCAGTTGTTTCACCGCGCGCGCTTCGATGTCGCCATGATCGACCAACGCGCTCACGCTGGGGGCCATGCCGTGATAACGCAGCCCGCCTGCATGAATGCCCGGCGGGATGAACGTGTGGCCGAGTGTGTGCATCTTGACGATGGGCGCCATCGCCGCCGTGTCGCCGTAATCGAAGGTGTATTTGCCTTTCGTCAGGGTCGGGCACGAGGCCGGTTCCACCGCAACAATCTTCGCCCGCTTGCCATCGGTGAGATTCTTCCACACAAACGGATAGGCAAACCCGGCGAAGTTGGAGCCGCCGCCCGCGCATCCGATCACGACGTCGGGGTATTCGCCAGCCATATCCATTTGCTCCAGCGCTTCCAGACCGATGACGGTTTGGTGCATGAGCACGTGGCCGAGCACCGAGCCGAGCGAATACTTCTTCGCGCCGTTCGAGGTCGCCGCCACTTCCACCGCTTCCGAAATAGCCATACCCAGTGAGCCCGGGCTGTCTGGCGTTTGGGCCAACACCGCTCGCCCATACTGTGTCCGATCGGTGGGGCTGGCGTACACTTCCGCGCCGAAGTTTTGCATGATGATGCGGCGGTAGGGCTTCTGGTGATACGACACCTTCACCATGTAGATTTCCAGATCGATCCCAAAGAAGTTGCAGGCCATAGCCAAGGCGCTTCCCCACTGCCCTGCGCCGGTTTCGGTAGTGAGAGCTTTGGTTCCGGCCTCTTTGTTGAAAAAGGCTTGGGCCACGGCCGTGTTGGGCTTGTGCGATCCCACCGGCGACACGCCTTCATATTTGTAATAGATATGCGCCGGGGTATCGAGGGCCTTTTCCAACCGCACTGCGCGGAACATGGGGGTGGGCCGCCACAACTTATACACATCGCGCACCGGTTCTGGAATTTCGATCCATCGCTCCGGGCTGATTTCCTGCATGATGATATTCATGGGGAAAAGCACGCCCAGAAAATCGGGGGTGACGGGTTCCATCGTGCCGGGATGCAGCACCGGTTGGGGCGGCACGGGCATGTCCGCGTTGATGTTGTACCAAGCCTTCGGCAGTTTACTCTCGTCCAGCAAGAATTTGTGTTGTGTGCTCATTGTGTATTCCTCTCTCCTCTCCAGAGTGTTTGGAATGTGGATACGATGGTGAGCGCGAGAAAGATTCTAAAACGTGTTGGCGCAATGTCCTCCTTCCGCTTCGGCCGCGGAGTCATGCATCTTACAACTTCTTCCGCGTGTAGAGCGTGACAAACTGGCGGCAGATGATGAGGCGGCAATCGCCGCACTCGGGGCCGATCTCTTCGGGTTGAATCGTCTCGGTGTGCACTTCGAAGCCGAGCGAGGTGTATAAGTCAACGTACTCCTTCAACCGTTTGCCGTCGGCCATGAACCGGCGCTCCCACCCCTGAGCGACCAATTTCGGATTCGGAGGCCGCTCGAACTCCGGCAGTCGGGGCATGGGAACTTCAACTTCACACGGCGATTCTTCCACCGGCATCATTGCTTGTCGCTGAAAATCGGTCATCATCTCATCTCCCGGCGAAACAAATCCGACTAATCAAGGCGTAAAAGCAAAAGCCAGTCTATATTGCAGACTGGCTCCTGCTTCAGCGCATCGGCACCCTTCGAAACAAAAATCGAGAACGTGGCATGTCATTTGCGATTGCGCGTTCCGGAGTCACTTTCGTGCGTTGTTCGGGTCGCGCAATGTGGATTCAATGAATTCGCTCGATCGCTCGCTCAACAAACTCCGATACCCGTTGAACACCGCCGCCGCTTTGTCTCCCAGCCAACCATCGGGCACCAACGCCGAGGGTAAATTGGGATCGAGCCGAGGGAACGGGCTGTACTCGTGAGTGATCCAGAACCGCTGCGCAAAACATTCAGCCGGAGATAGTCCATCCCCTTTCACCAGCGTTTCGGCGCAGCGGTGGTAGTTCGGCTCCCACTTCGAGAGGAAACGCTGATAAAGGTGATTGAGACTCTTCAAATCCCAACAGCGTTCCACCACGTCGCGATCATCGCCGCCTACCA
>Ga0194120_10005873_pt1 | contig 17743 bp, 21 predicted proteins | sample TA2MahCa65mmetaG_FD_148642 | JGI IMG/M metagenome (GOLD analysis project Ga0194120, IMG submission 148642) | Freshwater microbial communities from Lake Tanganyika, Tanzania - TA2015019 Mahale Deep Cast 65m | ecosystem: Environmental > Aquatic > Freshwater > Lake | place: Tanzania: Lake...
GATAGTGCATTCTGACCGGGGTAGCCAATATTGTTCAGCCGCCTACCAGAAGCTATTCAGAAAACACCGGCTGGTTTGCAGTATGAGCAAGAAGGGCGATTGTTATGACAATGCCGCCATGGAAAGCTGGAACCACAGCTTCAAGGTCGAAGCTATTCATGGCGAACGCTTTAAGACTCGTTCCGATGCCAAGCATCAGGTGTTCGAATATATCGAAGTGTATTACAATCGCAAACGGCTCCATTCAAGACCGGGCTATCTCAGCCCAGAAGCGTTTGAAGCCCAAAAAGTCGCTTAGTGGAGTGTCCGTGAATTCCGGGCAAGATCAATTTGTTAAAATCTAAAAACTAAATCGGTTGATTTAAATTTCGACAACCCTGGTTAGCTACGGTAAACCAAAGTTTTTTTATGTCCGGCTACCTGACTATTAGGATGAGCTTTCGGCTTTTTGATCGCGCGCAAACAAATTTTGCACAGCCATTAATGGATCCATATCTTCGTACAAAACCCTATAAGTCTGCTCGGTTATCGGCATGTCGATATTTAGCTTATTTGCCAGCATGTAGGTTTCTTTAGCTGCGGAAATGCCTTCAATTTCCTGGCCGATTTCCTTTACGATGTCCGCCCGTTTTTTACCCTGCCCCAAAGCCAGACCGAAACGCCGGTTTCTGGATTGATTATCCGTACAAGTCAGCAACAAATCGCCCAAACCCGCCAGACCGGTAAACGTTTCCGGTTTGCCGCCCAAACAAATTCCCAGCCGCATAATTTCACTTAATCCGCGCGTTATTAATGCCGCCCGCGTATTGGCACCAAAACCCAGGCCATCGGCAATACCGGCAGCAATCGCCAGCACATTCTTGACGGCGCCGCCCACTTCCACCCCGACAATATCCGTACTGGTGTATGCCCGGAAACGGTCGCTGTGAAAAATAGCCGCCAAGAGCGCGGCAAAACCGGTTTGATTGGATGCGATAGTCACCGCAGTCGGTAAATTTTGCGCGACTTCACGGGCAAAAGTGGGTCCCGATAAAATCGCGGCGGGTGTGTCCGGCGAAAAAATATCGGCAACCACCTGATGCAACAACCTGCCGTCGTGCGGGTTAAAGCCTTTGGTCGCCCAGGCGATATTAACCGGCTCTGCCGTCAGGCAGGCTTTTAGCCGCATTAATGTCGCGGCAAAGGCATGGCTGGGTACGGCTACTAAAATAATGTCGCTGAATTCCGACGCCAAAGTTAAATCCGTCGTTACGGCTATTTGCTCCGGCAGGATAAATCCCGGCAGCAATACCCGGTGTTCGCGGTCTTTGGCTAATGCGCCAATTTCATTAACATCGTGTCCCCAAAGCAGTACTTCACAATTATTCTTAGCTAATAGCAAAGCAAGCGCAGTACCCCAGGATCCGGCGCCGAGTAAGGTAATTCTTTGGCTCATTAATGATTATGAATACTTTAAAGAATGATTAATTGATGCTGTTGGAACCGGCCGCTTGTTGCTGCATTTGCTGGGCATGTTGCGCATACAACGCATCGAAGTTCACTGGCGCGAGCAGCAGTTGCGGAAAGCCGCCTTTGGCGACCAGATCGGACACCACTTCACGGGCGTACGGGAATAAGATATTGGGGCAAAAGCTGCCCAGCATCGGTCCCATTTCCTGATCGGTAAAATTATTCAGGGTAAAAATACCGGCTTGATTTACTTCCGCCAAATACGCCGTGGTTTCCCCGCATTTAACGGTCACCGTTACCGTTAAGGTAACTTCGTAAACGTTTTGATCGAGCTGATTAACATTGGTGCTTAAATGAAAATCCACAACCGGTTCCCATTTTTCCCGGAAAATTTTCGGCGCATTGGGCGTTTCGAAGGATAAATCTTTGGTGTAAATTTTTTGGATGGAAAATTGTCTTTCCTCTGTATTGGTTTGTTCAGCCATGTGAAATTTGATCATTAATGAAGGGGAAAATCGCCATTAATGCTTACGATTAATTTTGATCGGGTACTTATAATCTTCCTGCCAGGCCTGCATCCCGCCGGTAATGACAAACACATTTTTTAAGCCGGCTTTGATGATGATTTTACCGGCCGAGGAAGATCGCATACCTTCCTGGCAAACCACCAACACTTGATTAACTTTGTAAGCGTCAAGACTGGCAGTGTGGTCTTTGATTTTACTGAGCGGCAAATTTACTGCGCCTTCGATGTGACCTTTATTGAACTCATCCTGCTCGCGCACATCTATCACTACTGTGTTGCTTTCGTTCATTTTGGTCACTGCCGTTAACGGCGAAACAAAAGCGAATTTTTTAAAGGCGGAATCGATTAACTCCTGTATTAATAAATAAGTCACGACAGCCAGCGCGAGCACCAGCATGTAATGATTTAATGCGAATTCGACAAGACGTTCAGATGTAACGGTTTCTGACAATGGCATGATGAAAAAATCTAATTGTTGACTGATAAAATAAAGTAAGGATTAACTGCGCTTGCGGTATTTTTACCCAAATTATTACCGCCTATTTAGGTATAATATAGTTTAGAAAGCTTGCTGATTAACCGAAATAATTTCTTACAAAGGCGAAATGATACCTTATTTTGTCATGTTACGGCTATGGATATCCTCAACAGGCCATATTAATAAATTGTCAGTCACTTTTTTCTGTATTCAGGTTGTATCGTTCTCAACCGTTGAAAATTTACGACAGCCTAACTCCGGCAAAACCGCTTGTGCCGATCATGCCTGCTGACTTTTATTCACATACTTTGCTGCAATCCCATATCTGGTCCTGGTCAATTCGTGAGCATTAACGGTAACTCGCCCACAGCTCTATCCGTATTACCAATGCGCGCCTGTTTGTTTATTTGCTTTTTGCTAAGCCTATTAATATCAAAGGCTTATGGCGAAAACCAGGACGCGTCAACAGACAGCAATGAAACCGGTAACCTAGAATCGGCAGAATTGCAGCAGCAAAAAGACGAGTTGCTGGGTTTGCTGGCGCAGGTTGATGAACGTTATGGCGATGTGGCTGCTTCTTTGCGCTCGATCGAAGCGGAAATGAAAGACATTTCAGGAAGCCTGGACAAAATCAGAAAAGAAGCGGACGCCTACCAGCATCAAATCGAAAAACTAGATATGGAACTGTCTGCGCAGGTTAAGGCGGCTTATGCGCTGGGTCAGCAAGACAAGTTAAAATTAATGCTGAATCAACAAGATCCGGCACTTTCTAACAGAATGATGGTATATTATGAGTATTTAAATAAGTCCAGACTGAAAAAGCTGACCGATTTGCAGCAACTGACCCGCTATCTAGGCCAGTTGGACGAGCAAAAGCGTAGCGAAACGGAGCGACTGGAAAAAAATCTGCTGCAAAAAAAATCCGAGCAGACGGCCCTGGATGACGTTAGAAAACAACGCAATAACTTGCTTGCCAAACTGAACGGAGAAGGCTATTCGAAAGAAGACCAGTTAAGGTTGTTGCAAGACAGCGAGAATAAACTGATTAATTTAATCCAAAAATTGAAACACGATGAGGAAGATATTAATCAAATTGCCGAAGAAGGCGACGCCGAGGGTGCGGGAACCAACGATCAATTTCCAGCATTAGACGGCGATTTTGCATCGTTGAAAGGCAAACTACCGTTGCCGGTGCATGGAAAACTTGCCAGCATGTTTGATGACTCAAGCACCGACAATACCTGGAAAGGAATATTAATTAATGCCAAAGAAGGCGCTGAAATCAAGGCAGTGACGAAAGGCAAAGTAGTGTATGCCGATAACCTGAGGGGTTACGGCCAATTGATAATTGTCGAACACGACAAGGAATTTATGACTCTGTATGCGTTCAACCAGAGCCTGTACAAACACAAAGGCGATCCGGTTGAAGCGGGCGAAGTTATCGCCGCGGTTGGTCAAAGCGGGGGGCGCAGTAAACCCGGCTTGTATTTCGAGATCCGGAAAAACGGTAAACCGGTAGACCCGTTACTGTGGTGCAGAAATTAATGACTTGATTAACAAGTTAATAAACGGTAGTTTTCAGAATTATTTTAGAACATTGATCGATTTGGTTGCGGTTGGAGTTTAAAGGCAGATGCAAAAAAAGAACAATCTATTTATTTTGTCCTTGGGTATTATGCTGGGTGTTTTTATCGGCATCTGCGGTAGTGTTGTTGCGGAAAAGGGCAAAGTTGAACCCGTAGTAGATTCGGAAGCGCTGCCTTTTGAGGATCTTCGCACCTTTACGGAAATTTTCGGCCGCATCAAACGCGATTACGTAGAGCCGGTATCGGATAAAAAGTTGCTGGAAGACGCCATTAAAGGCATGCTGTCAGGATTAGACCCGCACTCTTCGTATTTAATACCGGAAGAATATCAAGAGCTTAAAGAAGGAACGACCGGACAATTCGGTGGCTTGGGCATAGAAGTCACCATGGAGAACGGCTTTATTAAAGTCGTTTCGCCTATCGACGATACTCCGGCGCAACGTGCGGGCATTAAAACCGGCGACCTGATTATCCGGCTGGATGACGAACCGGTAAAAGGCATGTCGTTAGCCGATGCCGTTAAAAAAATGCGCGGCGAACCGGGTAGTAAAATAGAAATTACCGTCGTCCGCGAAGGCGCGGATGCGCCGATAAAAATGAATTTGGTGCGTGCCGTCATTAAAGTACAAAGCGTAAAAAGCCGAATGCTGGAAAAGAATTACGGCTATGTCAGAGTGAGCAGCTTCCAATCTGGAACGGGAGAAAGCCTGAAAGAAGCTCTGGCCAATCTAAAAAAAGAAAACACTGGTCGACTGAAAGGCTTGGTATTGGATTTACGTAATAATCCAGGCGGCGTCTTGAACGCTGCCGTTGACGTGAGCGACGCCTTTTTGAAGTCCGGTTTGATCGTTTATACCGAAGGCCGGATTGAAAACTCGGAAATGCGTTTTAACGCCGCACCTGACGATTTGATTGACGGCGCACCCATGGTGGTCTTGATTAATGCCGGTTCCGCTTCCGCCTCGGAAATTGTCGCCGGTGCGTTGCAGGATCAAAAACGCGCAATTATTATGGGTGAAAAATCTTTCGGTAAAGGCTCCGTGCAAACCATTTTGCCGACCAGCAACGGCGCTGCCGTCAAGTTAACCACGGCGCGATATTACACGCCGTCCGGCAGATCGATTCAGGCGGAAGGCATCGAACCGGATATTACATTGGCGAATGTAAAACTGGAATCCTTGGATAAAATCGATTTTGATCCGGTTAAGGAAGCCGATCTTTCGCATCACCTGCAAAACGGTAAAATAAAAGAAATGCTCAAAGAAGGCGAATTGGATGTCAAACCGGACAAGGACAAAGAGAAATCATCCGACTTTAAAGATTATCCGCTTTATCAAGCACTTACATTACTAAAAGGGCTTAGCATCGTTAATAAATAAGGTCTGAAATCGTTAATGAATCGCTTACCGGGTAAGCGATTCATTTTTCCGACCTAACCCGCATTCAAATTAATTACGCATCGATTCAATTTTCCCAAGGCCGCAATGCGCCGTTGTCGCCGTGGTATTCACAGAAACCGGTGCGAAACGTCTAATCGTAATTTTCCCTGCCTTTTTAGCGCTACAGCGTCCTATTTAATTAATTGCTTGTTCAATTAATTATCAATCGAAATGAACCTTTGTTCCAGATCTGGAATTTATAGACAAGCAAATAAATAAAAATGCGGGCGTTCCGTACTATAGACAGCAAAAAACGTAGGCTGCGGCTAATTATATTAAACAATGTTTTATTTTTGTTATGATATGAATCTGGTCTTTTATAAATTGCTAGACGAATCCAATTAAATGCAAGGGCAAATCGCAACAATGATTTTTAAGAAATCAATCTGTTGTACTTTTATTTAATCCAAGGAAAACTCTTATGAAAACTAAATACTTCAAATACATGCTGGCTGTAACGTGCCTGTTGCTCATTAATACGGCCAATGTGCATACTTGCCTGGGTGTGGAAGCAACGATTGACGGCACCACCGGCGACGATACGATAGTCGGCACCAAAGGGGACGATGTAATCGACGCTTAAGGCGGTAACGACACCATTAATGGTCTGGGCGGCAACGATAAAATCTGCGCCGGACCTGGCGATGACGTGGTCACGGGCGGCCCCGGCAAAGATACTATCAGCGGCGATAGCGGTAACGATACGCTGATCGGTAATGCCGGCGACGACAATATGAAAGGCGGCACCGGCGATGATAACCTTGTCGGCAACGCCGGAGATGATAAATTATTCGGCAATGCCGGTTCCGATTCGCTGCAAGGCGGCCACGGCAAAGATTTATTGCGCGGCGGCAACGATAACGACATCCTGTCCGGCGGTAACGGCGATGATTCTCTGCATGGCGAAGGCGGCGACGATACCTTGAAAGGCGAAGGCGGCGACGATACCTTGAAAGGCGAAGGCGGCGACGATTCCATCGACGGCGGCGACGGTGACGACGATATTACCAGCGGCCGTGGCCGCGACCGTATCAGAGGCGGTAGGGGCGATGACAGTTGCACATCGGATACGGATGACAGTGCTCCCGGCAGCTGCGAAACCAACAGAAGAGAAGATTGAAGACAAAATTAAACCGACGAATCGGCCCCATAAAAAAACAGCCGCAAGCGTTAATCTTGCGCTTGCGGCTGATTCGATTTAGGGGGAAACAAGCAGAAATTACCTAATCGTTAATTAATATGCAGTTTTTGATTATTGGTAATTAATCAAATTATCACTGACGATCAAGCTGCGAGTTATTTCCCGGCGCTTTCTTTTTTGATCAATTCATTAATCACATCGATCATTTTTTCCTGAGATCCTGCCAAACTGCCGGCGGTTTTATATTTGCCGTTTACAATGATGGCGGGAACCCCGTCGATACCGTATTTTGAAGCAATTTCAGGCGCTTGCCGCATTTTTGCATCAACCATAAAGGAATTGTACGTCTCCCTGAAATCGGCTTCTTTTACACCGTGTTCGGTAAAGAACTTAGCTAATTGGTCTTCGGTCTCCAGTTCTTTCTTTGCCTGTACGCCGTCGAACAGATCGGCGTGAACTTTATCGACAACGCCCAACGCTTCAGCCGTAAAATACGCTTTGGCGTGTCTGCCCCATTGCTCGTTAAATACCGCCGGAATCCGGATAAACTCAACATTTTCCGGCTTGGTTTTCAACCACTCCTTTAACGACGGCTCAAAACTGTAGCAATGCGGACAACCGTACCAAAAAAATTCGATGACTTCGACTTTTGCCGGGTTAGCGGTCGGTTGGGGCGGTGAAACGGCCTCGTAGCCCAGTTTCGATGCTTCTTCCGCCATTAATAGCTGTGCAAACGAAAGGATTAATACGCACAAGGCGCAACCGACGAGTTTTTTTAGCATGAGTTAATGCACTCCAAAATAGTCAAATTTACTGTTGTATCGTTCTGCTCACGGGTACAAGCTAACATTAGACGGCGTTAGCTTACGTAGGTTTATTTCAAGGTCGAAATATAATACGAAACGGCTTTGATTTCCTCATCCGTCATTTTCTTAGCAATCATTACCATCATATTGTCCGGATTTTTGCTGCGCGCTCCGGATTTGAAATCGTTCAGGGTTTTTATTAAATAATCGGCGTGTTGCGATTGAAGTAATGGAAATGCGGCAGGTTTGTTGCCTTCGCCGGACGGGCCGTGGCATGCGATACAGGCAGATATTTCCAGTTTTAAATCGCCATTACGGTACAGATTGCTGCCGATTTTTAACAATTCCAACATGGTTTTCGTTTCAGTCGGCGCTGTAGCGCCGTCTTCAGCATCATCGGCAGGGGGCAGTGAAGGCTCAGTATTGGCTGAAATCGGCTGTGCTGCATAATAGGCTGCAATATCCGGCATGTCCGCGGCATTAATTGTCATCGCCATGCCCGACATAACAGGATCGCTACGGCTGCCATCTTTAAAGGCCCGCAATTGCTTAACGATATAGGTGGGATGCTGTTGCGCCAGCTTGGGAAACGTCGGCATAACACTATTACCGTCTTCGCCATGACAGCTGACGCAGGCAGCGGATTTGTCTTTCCCGGCAGCGCTATCGCCTTCATTCGTTACAACGGCATCTTGTGCGTGTACAATAGACGCTACGCCGGATAACAATAACGCTACTGAAAATGCCAGCATATATTTCTTCATTCAGTTTCCCCTTTATGCAGTCACAACCATACTTGATGGCGCTTTTAGTACAATTCAAGCTATATTAATGGGTTAAATTCTACCTTAATTACCTCTGCTAAGCGAGCCAGCAATGAATCCGGTTTATCTGCAAGCAGCGTTTTTAAAAAGCGCATCCAAAATCGATAACACACCGCCCGATACCGGCAAGGAAATCGCCTTTGCCGGGCGCTCCAACGCCGGTAAATCCAGCGCCATTAATGCTTTAACTCAAAAAAGCAACTTAGCGCGCACCAGTAAGACGCCAGGCCGCACCCAATTGCTTAATTTTTTCCATATTAATGAAGAACAGCGATTCGTGGATTTGCCCGGTTACGGCTACGCCAAAGTTCCGGAAGACGTTAAAAACGAATGGCATGAGCTAATGGAAGTATATTTTCGCGAACGGCAATCGCTATGCGGGGTTATCCTGGTGATGGACGTGCGACGGCCGCTAACCGAATTCGACTGGCAGATGGTCAGATGGTGCCAGTACAGTAACCTGCCCATGCATTTATTGCTGACCAAAGCCGATAAACTGGCGTACGGCGCGGCGAAAAGCACATTGCTACAAGTGCAAAAAGTTGCCAGAAACATGACCATGCCGGTTACGGCACAACTGTTTTCTGCCTTGAAAAAATCCGGCATCGATGAAGTTCATGACGCTCTCGATCATTTATTTACGGACAACAACATAAGCAGTGAGACTAGCGAATCGGCCGGTTAACTTACCGCAATTAATGGTTGTTCATGAATGAGTATTAATCATTCAAATGCCGGTCAGAATGATTAATGTTGAAGAACAAAAGAAAGCCCCAAGGCCAGAAGAGTTGACTTTGGGGCTTCAAGAGGGAATCAGCCTTTAAACAAGGGGAAAGGAGGCTGATTAAACGCCGTTGCAGCGTCTATAAAATAAGACTTAAACCGGTTTATAAAGTTCAAAATTTTTTTCACTTTATTTTTGGTATATTAACCCTTGATTACCGTCTGTTAACTGCATCCTTGCAGCCAAACCGATTAATGCATAAAAATCAATTTCCTAAACAACCAGTTCCCATTTAATTTTTTCAGGTTGCAAATCCTGCACGGGCGCGGGCGGTTTAATTGCATCCACCGTAGCATCCGGATTTTCCAGGGTTTCCGCAGGCGGTTTAGCGGCTTGAGTTCCTTTCAGCAAATAATTCTTGGTCTCATCCGGACTGTATTTCACTGTCTGAAAAGCCGGATTCGGCTTTGAATAGATAGTCTTGCCGCCAATACCCCATAAAGCGGACACCATTACCAGCATCACCGCAAAAGGAGTCATTAACAAGATGCTTTTGAACAATTTTTTTACAAGTAGTGCAGTCATGATTGCGTTCTCCTATCCCTGTCTGCCTTAAAGAAGGCAAATTGCAACAGTCGATCAAAGTAATATCCGATAAAACCGACAACAAAAACGGCAAAAAATAACCTGCTAATCAATAACAGCGGATGCAGAGCCTTTTCACGATGATCTCGACCCGATGCTGTTGGGGCATCGGCTGTCGCATTAATACCTTTTCTTTGCTCCAAATGGGTAATTTGAGTTTTCATCGTTGTATCCCTCACACACTGTTAATGGAATGGTTCGTATCTACCTCATTAGCCTGTTAAAAAAATGCGTCCCTGCACTATTAATATCCTTCTTTCTTTGGTTAATCACTGACAACTAAAGCTATAGAAGTTAATGATTTTATAACCTAAATTAATCGATATTTCTGTGAACTATTGCTCACCATCCACAGTTACTATTTATCCTTTTATCTGTAGATTGCTTTTAGTATAGAAAAAGTTCAAATATTTTTTTAAAAAATTTTGATATTCATACACTTAAAATACATTTCCACATTAATGATAAAGTTTTTCATGAACTGATTCTTGGCTTATAAGATACGCTTTTCCGCCATTTAGTAAATACGTGCGAATACCTAGCATTTATCAACCATCTAGCCGAGTTTGGGTCATTGAATTTATTATGTTTCGCACAAGCCATTAATTAATGGCAAATTCCGGGGTAGGAGACGATTCCATGCACGATAAAAACAGATTTTTCATTCAGTTTTTGAAGTTGGCCGGACCGTATTGGAATTCCGAACATAAAGCCGCCATCCGTATCAATACCCTAATGCTGATCATCCTGACCGTCATGCAAATCGGCTTGGCTGTGTACATTACCGAATGGAACGCTGCGCTGTTCGACGCGCTGGAACAACGATCCATGGCCGGACTCATCAAACAGATCGGCTTATTAATCCTGATTTTTGCAACCAGTATTTCGGTTACCACCAGCCATTTGCTGTTCAAGCGGCGTTTATTAATCGGCTGGCGCACGTGGTTGACGGAAAAAGTGATCAGGCAATGGATGGCGCATGGACGCCATTATCAAATCGGCTACCTGTCGTCAGGTTACGATCACGACAATCCGGACGGACGTATTGCCGAAGATATCCGTATCGCCACGGAAGATGCCATTGCCCTCAGCCATTCTCTGTTTTACAGCATATTAATGCTGGGCAGTTTTACCAAGATTTTATGGGACTTATCCGGCCGCGTAATATTCGATTTCGGCTTTACCGCCATTCCGGTAACCGGTTATTTGGTATGGATTGCCGTCAGCTACGCAATCAGCGCAGCCATATTAGGCTGGTGGATGGGCAAAGCAATGACTAAAGCAACCCACGCCCGGCAAACCAAAGAGGCGGAATTCCGGCATGATTTAATCGCGGCGCAAGCCAATTCGCAAGCCATAGCATTAATCCGTGGCGAATTTGTGGAACAGGAACGTCTGCTCGGCGCTTTCCGGGCGATTATCGCCACTTACGCCCAGCAGACAGCGGCCTGGAAGCAAATCCAGATTTTCAGCTCCGGGTATTCGGTAGCCTCGATGGCCTTGCCCATTCTGGTAGGCGCGCCGCGGTATATCGCCGGAGCCATCTCTTTAGGTATGTTAATGCAATCGGTTCAGGCCTTCCAGCACATGGTGTCGGCCTTGTCCTGGCCGGTCGACAACATGGCGCAAATCGCCAAATGGCGAACTTCTGTTGAACGGGTACTGGCGCTGGTAAATGCACTGGCTCATCTGGAACAGGGCTTTAACACCCAAAATGCGCATCAGGTCACCATTAATAAGACCGGACAATCATCTATCACGCTGGCTCAGGTCCGTATTGCCAGTGCGGACGGAGAAAATCTGTCATTAACCATTAATGATGAAATCAAAGCCGGCGAACGGGTGATGATTACCGACAAAAGCGGTGCTGGCGGGCTGTTTTTTAAAGCGGTGGCGGAGTTGTGGCCGTGGGGTTCCGGCGAAATTCGATTGCCGCCTCAGGACGCCTTGTTTTTTATGCCACCCAGCCCGTATTTACCGGCAAAATCATTATACGAATCTATTTGTTATCCATTAACGAAAGAGTCGTGCAATCAATCCTTAGTGGAAAGCGCATTGATCCGGGTTGGACAGCAAGAACTGGTGAAGCAGCTCAACAAAGTGGCGCCCTGGCCGCAAATTCTGTCCAACGAACAGCAGCAATGCCTGGGCGTGGCGCGCGTACTTCTGCACCGTCCGCAATGGCTTTTTATTCAGGAAGCGCTGGATTCGCTGTCTCCGGAAAAGGAAGTGAAAATGCTGGAATTAATCGTCCAAGAACTGCCCCTAACCGGCATTCTCACCATCACCAGCCAACCCGGCGCGGAAGCGTTCCATCAACGGGCGCTGGCTATTTAGCATAATTTCGGTTTGGCCAATTAATGTTGAACCGTTCGTACTTCGACAAGCTCAGCACGAACGCCTTTGAACAATCTGTTACGACCTGGAGATACAAGGCGATCAAATAATCTTCATGAGTCCATATTTTATAGGGCTGTGTATTACGGATTACGTTACGAGACGGTTAATCGGCCAGGTTCAATCTACTATTTTTACCTCAAACACCGTTCCTTTCACCCCGACCACTTTTACTTTGGCCGTAAGATCGCAATCCGCGCCATGAACCTTCCAAATGGTGTCGTCTACCTTGATTTTGCCTTGGCCATTAATGATCGGCTCATGCAGATTGAATATCCGCCCGACGTATTGCGCCCCGCGTTTATTCAGCAACGGCTGGTCGGTTTCCAGCGCCAGCTTTTTGCCGAAATAGCGCCAAGCGGTTATGGCGAGCACGGCAAATACGGAAAAAATCAGTATCTGCATATTCACGCTTAACGCCGGCAACAGCCAGACCAGCAAGCCAGTAATAAATCCGGCCGCCGCCAGCCACATGAAAAAGAAACCGGGTGTCAGCATTTCAAAGATTAATAAAATGAAAGCCAGTAGCCACCAATACCAAAACTCAACGATTAATTCATTCATGGCTTACTCCTTTTTACCCATTGCTTCTTTCGCAAGTTCCGTAATACCGCCCAATGCGCCGATAACGCTGCCAGCTTCCAGCGGCATTAATACGATCTTGCTATTATGGGCGGCAGCTACTTCTTTTAAGGATTCAATATATTTTTGCGCCACAAAATAATTAACCGCCTGGATGTTACCTTTGGCGATAGCTTCCGATACCAATAAGGTCGCCTTGGCTTCCGCTTCCGCCAGACGTTCGCGCGCCGCCGCTTCGCGGTAGGCGGCTTCTTTCCGGCCTTCCGCTTCCAAAATGATAGCTTGTTGCGCGCCTTCCGCCCGTAAAATTTCGGATTGCCGCAAGCCCTCGGCTTCCAGGATCGACGCCCGTTTTAACCGCTCGGCCTTCATTTGCCGCCCCATGGATTCAACCAGATCTTTTGGCGGCGCTATATCCTTGATTTCAATGCGGGTTGCTTTAATTCCCTACGGCGTAGTAGCGTCATCGACGACAGTTAACAGCCGGGCATTAATGTCATCGCGGTGCGACAGCAAGGCATCCAAATCCATCGAACCCATGACAGTACGGATGTTGGTCATCACCAAGTTCATGATGGAAAGATGCAAATTGCTGACCTCGTACGCGGCTTTGGCGGCATCCATAATCTGGTAAAACACCACGCCGTCTACCGTCACCATCGCATTATCTTTGGTGATGACTTCCTGGCGGGGCACGTCCATCACCTGCTCCATCATGATCATCTTTTTGCCGATGCGGTCGATAACCGGCATGATAATGTTCAAACCCGGCGTTAACGTGGCGGTGTAACGGCCGAAGCGCTCCACGGTGTATTCCATGCCTTGCGGTACGGGTTTAACGCTTAGAAACACCAAAACCAACACAAACACCAATAAAAATACGAAAAATACACCGACACCCATAGCTTCAACCCCTGTTATAGTTGGACGAATAATGAAAACCGGCAGTTGGACAATCAAAATCGACATTAATGCCCGGCTTTTCTTACGATTTTAGCAGTCATTTCCGTTGTTGCTATTAATTTCAGGTCAACGAGAATTAAACCCTTCGGCGTGAAATGATGACTATGTTTTCACATTCTTTTTTAATCATTAATAGCCAGACCAAGCCCATTACTTTGCAGTGCGCCGCGACAAACTTTACAATAGCGGTTTGACTTTGCAGACGGTGATTTTGTGATATGTCGTCCGGCTAGTAAAGATAAAGCCGTTGCCTGGCGCGAAAAAAGAAGGCAAAACAGAGCCGCTGTTACGCAACAATCTATAAGGCATGGTATTAATCATCGTTGCCGATAACTTACAGGTAGAAAAATGGTATTACACGCAATAAATTTGGGTCTTTTGACCCTCCTCTTTTTTATCGTCGGCATGATAAAGCCGGGTTGGGCGCTGTTTTTTATGCAAAAACCCAGTCGATGGCTTGTTACGGTGATAACAACCGTGTTTTTCATGATCGTGATGACCATGTACGGCGAAGGCATGCGGCAGCACAAACTGAAAAAAAAACACACGAAGCAAACATCTGCCGCTACGGTTGCGCCCATCCCTGTTCCCGTACCGGAAGTAGCGCCTGTACCCGTACCTACGGATAAGCCCAAAGCTGCGCCGCCGAAAAAATAGCATTGATAGTAATGCGCCGGTTTGTCGTTAAAAACTTGTACAAACCGGCTTTTACGTCTTCATTAATGAATAAAGCCGTTAATTAACAGCCTGTTAACTGCGTCATGACGGCTGACGCGCTACTCGTTCAGTAACTGTTGCACCCGCGATTCCAATGCGTCGTCAACGCCGAAATGGCAATCCCTGAGCACCCCTTGTTTATCGACTATCATATGCGAGGGCGTTCCTTTCAGGCCGAACAATTCAAAGGTTTGGGGGCGGTAAATCTGCTTTTCCAGATACGCCCCGACTTGATTAATGATCTGCTGGCGGTACGTCTCAGGCTGTTGATCGAATGCGGGAAAGTGTTCGTTAATGAATGCGATCGCCTCTTCGCGGCTAACCGCCTGTTCTCGTTTTATCAGCTTATCCATCGCTAACGGAAACGGGATGGTATACGGCAGGCGTCCGTCATGCAAAAGTCCGTGTTGGCTCAACCTGCGGTAGGTTTCGCCGATGACTTCATTGCTGCTAACAAGTTTTTGCAGGTTAGCAAGCGTGTTGAGCTCGAAATCCTCAAACGCCGTGGCGATACCCAAAACAATCAGCCCGGAATCCGCATAACGTTGATGCAATTCGATAGCTTGCGGCAGGGCGTATAAAAAACAGCCGGGACAGTTGACCTGGAAGACTTCGACCAGAACAACTTTTTTGGAAAGCCGGTCGAAATTGACGGGCGCGCCCTGCACCCAATCGGAGACGATGAATAATGGCGCTTTTTGCCCGGTTTCGGCTTTAATCAAGACGTAACGTGATGATTATTAATAGCAGTTTGCGAATGCACGCAGCATTCCGGTTGCGGCTGGGCACGTTGTTTTCGTATTGATTTCGCTTCGCGTTTGGCGGCAAGCGCCTTGGCCGCTTCGGAACCGATGTGTTTTTCGCCGCGGCGTTTTGCCAATTCCATCTGTTTCTCGCGTTCTTCGTAGCGCAGTTTTTGTTCCGCCGTTTTTTTACCGTAACAATGCGGACAACTGACGCCTTTTTCGTAAGACGGACTGGCCTTGTCGGCTTCCGTAATCGGCATCCGGCAGGCATGGCACTGGTCGTAATCGCCTTTCTCAAGCCCGTGATTAACGGTGACGCGTTCATCGAATACAAAGCATTCGCCTTGCCATAAAGTTTCTTGCGGCGGCACATCTTCCAGGTATTTCAGAATGCCGCCTTTGAGATGATAAACCTCCTCAAAGCCTTGTTCTTTAAGATAAGCCGTTGATTTTTCACAGCGAATACCGCCTGTGCAAAACATAGCGACTTTTTTATGTTTGGCCGGATCCAGCTGCTCCTTGACGTATTGCGGAAACTCGCGGAAGCTTTCCGTGTTGGGATTAATGGCGTTACGAAACGTACCGACCTGGTATTCGTAATCGTTGCGCGTATCGATTAACAGGACGTCAGGATCGGAAATTAACCGGTTCCAGTCTTTCGGCTCAACATAGGTGCCGACCACACGTCTGGGGTCGATGCCTTCCACGCCCATCGTAACGATTTCCTTTTTGAGCTTGACCTTGGTGCGCAAAAACGGCGGCTGGCTGGTGTAGGATTCTTTGAAATCCAAATCGACCAGCCGGAGATCGGATTTTAACCAGGCCAGCAAGGCGTCGATTGCCGTGCGCGTTCCGGCCACCGTGCCATTAATGCCTTCTCTGGCGAGAAGGAGAGTTCCTTTAACGCCGTTTGCTTCCATAACGGAAAACAACGGTTGGCGGATTTGTTCATAATCCGGCAATTCAACAAATTTATACAGGGCGCAAACGACAATTTCGGCCGAACCGGCATCTTCGGTACTAATAAAATCCATAATGCAGAAGGAAAAACAGAGTTAAAACAATTAGATTTGCGATTGCAGATAGTTTTGGGCACCGATCTTTTCGATTAATTCAAACTGGGTTTCCAGCCAATCGACATGCTCTTCTTCGTTTTCAAGGATGTGTTCAAACACTTCGCTGCTTATATAATCCTTGATGCTTTCGCAATAGGCAATAGCCTCTTTGAGGAGAGGGATGGCTTCCAGTTCCAGCTTCAAGTCGCATCTCAGCATTTCCTCGGGATTTTCGCCGATCATTAATTTGCCGAGATTTTGCAGATTGGGCAAGCCTTCCAGAAAAAGAATACGCTCGATCAGTTGATCGGCGTGTTTCATTTCGTCGATGGATTCGTGGTATTCCTTTTCGTTCAGCTTGCTGAAGCCCCAGTTTTTATACATTCTGGCGTGCAGAAAGTATTGGTTGATAGCTGTTAATTCATTAGCCAGGGCTTTGTTAAGAAATTCGATTACTTTTGGATCACCTTTCATCGGTCTATCTCGTTAGCTTATCAAGCTGCGAGTATAGACGGATTTGCCGGTTTTTGCATTAAAGATTGTTGATGGCAATCAAGTAGTTCTTTGACATGTGGATTGCATTTACCGCAGTCGCCGCCTACACCCAAGCACTTGAATAATTCGCGGCGCGATTGTACGCCTTCATTAATCGCATTTTTGATCTGGCTATCGGTAACTGCTTTACAAACACAAACGTACATTAAGGGTTCCTGCGTAAAAGTGTTATGTTAATAATAACAATTCTCATTAAAAAATCAAGAGTAGATGAGAATTATTTTTGTTAACTTACTCGCATTAACAGAAAATAAAGATCTAACAAACCATTATCTATGCATTTTTTACCGGACTTAGGCAATTAATAATGCAGCATCAAAATGAACAAACCTGCTATGCTGGATCCTGACGAGCTAATTCGCTGAAATTCAATGCATCGTGCGCCATTAACATCGAATACCGAATATTTTTTCTTTAGTTAATATAGATATGCCTGTCCCCAGCCGTTCGCGCCGCCGGTTTTTGCAACAATTAGTGCAAGGCTTGGTTGCACTGGTCGCCACGCCTTATACAAAGCACGTTAAAGCGCAGGCGAATGCGCAAGTCATCCCCGTGTTATCAGGCGCGGAATTCGATCTGACTATTAGCCATACCTTGGTGAACATTTCGGGCGAAAAAAAATACGCCACTACCATTAACCTAAAAAGATCAGTTTGCCTCTTATGCAGGTGCGGGAAGGCAATCTGGTGGATGTAATTGCCGACCTCGAAGATACTTTACTAGCGCCAAACTTAATATCCGGCACCAACGCTGTTGGGCATTGAACTGCTCCGCAGTTGCCCAAAGCTCTTTGAAGAATGCGGCAATCCGGCGATAGCACTGTTCAACTTTTACCGCCTCGGAGTGGGTACTGCTGACGGTTAGTCGGGTTTGTCCCGCGTGACGCGTCTGCTTGCCGATGCCATAGAGCATCAAGGGGCGACTGGTAATGGCTTCGGTATGTCGGTCGGGGTCGGCGAGCCGGACGAATAGACTCCACCAGTTATAAACCAATGCGGTGATCCTGGCCATGAACCGGCAACGTTTCAGGTCTTGGGTGGTGAAGCCACCCCAGCCCCAATGGTTTTTGAGTTCGTCAAAACTGTTTTCAGCATCGGCGCGGTCTCGGTA
>Ga0194120_10005878_pt1 | contig 17737 bp, 16 predicted proteins | sample TA2MahCa65mmetaG_FD_148642 | JGI IMG/M metagenome (GOLD analysis project Ga0194120, IMG submission 148642) | Freshwater microbial communities from Lake Tanganyika, Tanzania - TA2015019 Mahale Deep Cast 65m | ecosystem: Environmental > Aquatic > Freshwater > Lake | place: Tanzania: Lake...
CCGAAGGGCGGCAGTTCTTTTTCGCCAGACTTCGTTGCTTGCTCCTTACAGATCCACTTCGGGATATGCTCGTCGCTCGCGCCTCGTCTGGCCGAAAAATCCCTTGCCGCGAACGTGAGCGTATTTATGAAATGGACCACTAAGGCGCACATGGCGATGACCGGCCGTAGATCGGCGTCCGCGTTCTCCAGCAACGCGCGCAACTCTTTAGCTGTGTAAAACTCAATCTCTTCAGGATCGGCTTTTTCGAGTGTCATGCCATCAGCCTCGAGCAAACGATGATTTGACGTCAGGTAGTCTTGCCGCGCGCACCATTTCAGGAACATCCGAACCACGTTGCGCCGTTCGTTCCGGGTCTTTGGCGCGACGTTGGCGTGCTGTCCCATGTAGGCATTCAGGTGCTCTTTGGTCAGGTCGCAAACAACGGTGTTCGGAAATGTCTGAGCGAACTCTCGCAGCCACAGGGACACCATGTAATGATACCCGCTCGAAAGCTGCGGGCGCTTTCCGTCTTTGGCTTCGGTCTTGTGTTTGCGGTTTTCAATGAATTCCTCGGCAGCTTGTGAAACGTCCTTCCGCTTTACGGTTACCACTGCGCTCAGATACCGCTCGACGCATTCGGCCAGCGTAAGCCCGTTGAGTTTCCCTGCCGCCTCGACAAACTCCGACACGGCGGCCAGCAGAGAGACACGCTTGCCCATGGTCTGCCGAAAAGATTCAAGGCGTTCGAGCGCGGCCAGGGCGTCGCGGGATTGCTCGCCAGTCAATGCGGCGGCCTGGGAACCGCTGGCCAGTTCCCGAACCTTGCGCTCGGCCTCGGCTTTGGCTTCGCTGTAGGTGCGGAAGGTGTGGAGCCGGCGTTGACCGGCCACGTAATAGGCCAGGCGATAGCGTGGGTATTTGGGACTCTTGCCGTAGATCGTGGCTTCGGCCCGGCGATGCCGGATGATTTGCGGGAACTTCACTTTCCGCTGTTCCGATTCAGCCTCTTTTTGTGCCAAGTCTGTGTCTGATTCTCAAACACCCTCATTTTCCTCAGGAAAACTGGCTGTCCGGCATGGATTCGAACCATGACAAAAGCCTCCAAAGGGCCTTGTGCTACCGTTACACCACCGGACAAAACCTCGCGAAAGTTATCCGGATTCACCCCGACTGCAAATAAATTCTCGGAGTCACTTTGCTTGCCGTTGCCGGAATTCGGTGGGAGTCAAACCGGTCGCCGCCGCTTGAATGCGCGGGCAAAGGCGCTTTGGTCGTAAAAACCGCACGCATGCGCCACTTCAATAACTGGTAGGGGCGTCTCGATGAGAGTTTGCGACGCGATTCCCAGACGGGTTTTGTTGATAAGCTGGCCGGGCGTGATTCGATAGATGCGCTTGATCAGGCGCGCGAACCGCACCGGAGACAGCCCGGTCCTGCTGGGCGTCGTAAAAGCTGTCGTGGGCATGGGGCCAAACCGGGCCGTGCGGCTTCGCGAACGGCGCCAGCCATTCGGCGAGATTCGTTGCTTCGCATTTAGCATTTTCGAGATCGGAGAAACCGACGACGATCCGTTTGCCACGACGAATAATCCGCCACGTTGTAGTAGGTCGCGTTGTTTTTCTGGTAGGGGTAAATCCGAACCGAGATGTTCCCACGCTTCGCCAAAACTGCGGCACTTTTCCTTTTCATGACCTCCCATGTTAGAATTTAGGATATGTTGTTAGAAAAAGCGCAGCTCGCGGTGGATTCCGCACCCGCATTACTCGTGTAACTCCTCTATGAATTGGAGCCAGTTGTCGGATTTGAACCGACGACCTACGGTTTACAAAACCGTTGCTCTACCACTGAGCTAAACTGGCTTCGTCACTATCGGGAGATTACTACGCTTTCCGCGCGCAGGCCAGCAAGCAAAATTGGGGCTGCGTTTCTCGATTCTCTCCGATCAAGACGCAGCAATTAAACCTCAGTCGTCCTTGCCGGCTACCTGGGCCTTGAGTGCGGAAAGTGTGAGAGGGAAAGAGATTTGCCCGCGTTCGGCCGAGTTCGGGGTGACTGTGTTGCCGCCGGTTCCGTGAAATGGATTTCGGACCAGGAGTTCGCCGCTCACTCCGTCTTTCGACACGTGAAATTTGCCTTGAGCCAATCCAACTGTGACGGCTTCGCCGCGCGGGTTCAAAACTAGAAAAACTACGACCTCCTCGCCGACGGAGTACTCGACCTGACCGGGAATCTCGACGCGTTCCTCTCCAAGGGTCCCGCCCCCATGCACGAGGATCAACGGATTTGAGGGCGCAGTTCCTTTCCATGCTTCGCGGATCTTTAGTTCAATCCGAGTGTAGAGGCGGCCTGCCGAATCGCGCCGGCAGTTCTTGTTCAACACTTGCCCATGCACGATCAACTCAGCCCGGGTCGTCAATTCCTGGATTGAAAGCGGCGTGACAATCGCCGCCACGAGCGGCGGGATGAAGAGAATCGCGAACAGACGAGCAAAACGATTCATTACAGATTTCGACGATTACGCAAAGACATTCGATCACCGAAAGCGGAGCGAAAAAAGGTCCGCGTCTTTCATCACGAAGCGCAGCTTCAGGGGTTGGCCGGCGAAGGGGCTGACGTCGCGGCCATTCTTCCACGTCACCACGCGGTCGATCTGGTCGCCGGCTTGTTCGATGGCATCGTTGATCGTGAAGCCGGGCAAAGGTTCGCCGGCGGCGTTCTGCAGTTCAACCCGCAAGCCGCCGGCGGCGCCGGTGCTGAAGTTCAAGACGAGCTCGCTGCCCGTGAAGGTCAGCGGCCTGGTGATAAATTCGCCGCCGTTGAACGGAGCGTTCACTGAAACAAAACCATCCGTGCGCAGGGTGTAACGGACGAGGTGACAGCTCGGCTGGGCGTAGTGGGCCTGCTTGTAGAGCGACATCTCGATCGGACTCGTCGGAATGACGCCGAGCGCGGTGAGGCCCGCACGCGAGGCCCAGTTGCCAGGGTCGAGTCCGGGCCGGATAAAGCCTTCCATGAAAGTCCGCGTGTATCGATTCGCACCGCGTGTGGTCATGAAGACCGCTTCCGCCGTGTCGCTCGCATAGCCAGGATTCACGCCAAGAGCGCGAGCCTGTTCGTCCGTAAGCACGCGGCGACCCGGGACAAAGCGCATGGGCGTGGCGAGGTAAATCTGTGGCGCGCGGAAATACGGGTGAGTCTGGCTTGTGTAAAGATGTTCGCGCGGCGTGTCGCCGAAACTCATTTCCACCGGCTCGGTCCAGTCGAAGAAATCGGTCGAAGTGGCGCGGCTGATGGTGCGGAAGTCGCGGAAACCGCCGCCGGTCCACGTGCGCAGGTAGAGCACGTAGCTCTGTTCGCTGGCAGACCAGAACGCGACGTTCTGCGAGTCGAACGCGCCTTTGGTGATCAAGGCCTGCTCGCGCCAGCGACGCCAGCGAAGGCCGTCGCCGGAGACGAAACCATGCAGTCCGCTCGCGGAGGTGCCGGCCAGCGCCTTGAAACGTTCCTCGGGCGGCACGCCAGGCCGCGCGTCCAGAAATGGCGCGAAGTTATGCGAGAATGGCGGCTGACCGGCGAGCACGACGTTGTTGCTGCGGGTGCCCTGGACCTCGAACAGACCGAGCGCCGGTTTGGTGAACGTGATGCCGTCTCGGCTTTCAGCGTAGCACGTGACCTCGGTGTTCGAGCCGTCGCGTCCGGCGATCGGATTGCCTCGATAGTAACACCGGAAGCGATCGCCGTCTTGCAGCACCGTGACGTAGCCGCAGAAGGAACCTTCCCACGGCGCGTCGAAACGCAGTGCGACGTTGGCTGGCCGCGGCTCGTGGAGTTTGAGGGAGCAGCCTTTGAGTTGGCCGATGAGCAGATCGTCCACAAACAACTCCAGGCGCGAACCGACGGAAATGGGGTTGGCGGGGTTGGGTTGCGCTTCAGCGGCTAAAGACACAGCCACGGCGGCCAACGAAACAAAGATGGCCCGTCGGAAACAGGTCAGCATGTTGAGGGTTTTCATCATGAGAAAACCAGACTAACCGCAAAGAGCGCAAAGATTCCAGCACGGCTAACGCAACCAAATTGACCACGGATTACACGGATCACACGGATGGAGAAGGGAGTGACCCACACCAACGCTTCCCATGAACCGAAAACCGTGCGGACCGCAGCCTTCAGGCTGCTTCCGGCCCCGCTCTGGAGTTCGGCGCTGAAGCGGCCTGAAGGCCACGGTCCGGGGACGGTTCATGGGATGGGAAGAAGGCATTTGCGGCCGCTGTCATGCCTTCCGACAATCGGGGGCAACGAGAGGTCGGAGCGCAGGAAGCCTGCTGACATTGCATTCGCAGCGAGGTACTTTCAACACGTGCCCCCAATCTCCCCGATCCTGCTGGCAGCGGTGAGCGCTCCGCCGGCCGCGGACTCTCAATCGAATTGGGTGGCTCTCATTCTTCGCGAGTTCGGACGGTCCCAGGCCACCGGTTTTATTTTTGACATGGTCAAATGGACGCTTCTTGGCGCGGCGATCGGGATTGCGGTTGCGGCAGTGGCCTGCGCGGTATTCTGGCGTTTGCAGTGGTATGAAATTTCCTGGCGATTCGCGCGAGCGCTTCGCTGGACGCTCTTCGCGCTCGCCACCGTCATATCAGGCGCGCTCTTCGGACTGGCCGGATTCTGGAGTGGCGCAATTGCCGGAAGCGAGCGAGTGCTGTCCAGGAGCCAGTTGGCAACCGACGTATTTCCGAAGATTGGCGACGCGATCGCAGACGCCATGGCCTGGGTGCAGGTTCGGCCTCAGTTTTCAACAATGACAAACGACGTTGAGCTGTCGTCGAAACTCGCAGAGTTCCGCGCCGGAAAATGGGAATTGCACGCCGAAGAGTTCCTGCAACAGATCGCCAGCATCAAAGGAGAGGTCACCAACCTCGTCGCGAAGGTCGAACAATCGACACTGAGGCTCGCGCCTCAACTCAAAGGCGGGTTAGGTGAAAAGCTCCTGCACCAGTTCCTCAAAGGCCTGGGCCGGTTGGTCGTGGAAAAGAAGGCGGCGAGCGAGCTGAAAGGCTGGGGAGCTGACCGAATTTACTACGCCATTCTTCAGGAGCTCAAGACCGCGGCGGCGAACGCCGGCCATCCCGACACTATTGCTCGCAGTGAAATCTCTTCGCTCCTCGTCGAGAAGGGAATCGTGCCCGCCATCATGAAACCGATACGGGCCACCGCGCGCGCGCAGCAGCTTCCCCTCATCGCCCTTGCTCTCATGGCCATAGTCCTGCCGCCACTCTGTGTTCGGCTTGCGCGCAGGTGGTCGGCTCGAAAATCAATTCAGGACCTGTCCAGCGGCAAGCAACCGTTCGCGCAGCCTTGAGTAAGGCACCTCTTGAATGGCGAGTCCCGCGTCGATGGCCATCGCCGCGGCCGTGGCAGCGGACTGGCCAAGGATCATGAAGACCAGTTCCACGCGGATGCTGCCGAACGCAATGTGCGAGGCGGAGACGCAAACGGGCACCAGAAGATTTTCGCACTGCGCCTTCTTCGGCAAAAACGTCGAATTTCTGGAACGTCTCGCGCCAGCCGGCGGCAAAAATGCGCAACAGCAATTCGTACTGCTTTGCGTCGTAGCCGTCCGGTTTCGGAAACGGAATGCGGTTGTCCGGGTGATCGGTGAGGCACATGCGATAGCAGTAAGCCTGCACCCTTTTGTCGCCCTGGCCGTAAACGCCGGGCGAATTGGTGCTGACGCGAGGCAACACGCCCGACGCCGGATCGCCGGGCACGACGTAGGGGCTGATCCTTTCTTTGAGCACTCCTAAATGATGGCGGTGATGCAGCACGCCCGTCTGCACGCCGTTCCATTGCTCTCCATAGGCCGAATTGGCTTCGCGGCCGACGTGATAATCGACTCCTGCCGCGGCCATCAAATCGCCTTCGTAGGTGGCGTCGATGAACATTTTTCCCGCATAAGTCTTCCCGCTAAGCATCGTGATGGAGGTGAGGCGAGCGCCGGACTTTTTCACGCCCTTGGAGCGGTCGAGCCATTCGTCGCGATGGACGACTGCGGCAATGCGGACCGCAGCCTTCAGGCTGCTTCCGCACAATCTCCGCAGTCGAGCATTGAAGCGGCCTAAAGGCGCCTAAAGGCCGCAGTCTGGAGGAATCGTTCATGGGAAGTTTCCTTGGTCTCAGAACCATGCACACGACCCATGAACCGGGCACGCGGAGCGCCGGTCTCCGACCCGGCGGGTTTCGGCGACGCCTTGTCATCGCGCCGGATCAGAGATCGGCGCTCCGGTTCATGGGAAGACTCATGTTCCTAGTTCGATCAGTTCGTCTTGCCGCGCCCTGATCAGGCAGAAGTGAGCGCGCTCTCCCACGGCAATGCCGGAAGATAGCCTCATAAAATGCGCCGCGCGCGTCGATAATCCATCCCACACGTCTTGCCAGGGCCGACCCAGCATTTGCGCGGCGCGGAACACGCCTTCGATGGGCCTCAAGGCCGAGCCGGCGAAGTTAGGCTTGCCAGGAAGGCGCACGATTTGGTCGGCTCCCACTTCCAGTTCCAGTTGCCCGATCTTGTAGCGCCCTGGCGGAGCGCCCGCGGCGGACATGGCGTCGGTCGTGTAGTAGATCGCCTCGGATTTGAGGACCCGGTGCACCAACCGGAAGAGCATCGGCGAAACGTGGATGCGGTCCGGAATCAAACTCACGGTCAACCCCGGAGTCTCGAACACGCGCCAAAGAATGTTGTCGTGCCGATCCAGGTCCTTCGGACAGCCGTTGGCCAGGTGCGTGAAGCCCGTCGCGCCAGCCTTGACCGCCTCGCGCAGCACTTCGACGGGCGCATTCGTGTGCCCAAGGCTGACCGTAATCCCGAGGGACACCGCTGCGGTGATCGCGTCGATGGCTCCGCCGCGTTCGGGCGCGACGGTGATGAGCAAAGGATCGCCGCCGGCAACCGCGCGGAGTTCTTTAATGTGCGCCGGTGTTGGGTCGATCATGCAAGCAGGATTGTGCGCGCCGCAGAAGCCGGAGACCGGCGACAAAAACGGCCCCTCGATGTGCCAGCCGGCGATGGCATCCTGCAACTCGCGTGATTGCTCCCGCAGCGCGCGAGCGCGACGGAACCGTTCGAGCAGTTTCGACCAATGATCGGTTATGAGGGTGAAGAAGAATCGGGTGCAGGCCGCGGCTCGCAGTTCGCGCGCGGCTCGAGTCAATTCATCGAGGCTCAGATTGTCGCTCTGGAAATCTACGCCGGCGTAGCCGTTGATTTGAAGATCGACCAGCGCCGGAGCGATCCACAAGTCGTCGGCAGCGGCCGCAGGCGCCGTTTCGAGGGCCGCGATGATTCCGTCTTGCACGCGGATCTGAATAAGTTCCTGCGTGGTGTAATGCCTGGCTATGACCGTCTCGCGGTTCATGGATTCCAGACTATTTTCAGCCGAAAAGCTGGCGTGCCGCCGCGACATCCAGCGCGATCTGTTCTTTGAGCGCATCGAAGGACGGAAATCTTTGTTCGTCCCGCAGCTTCTCCACGAAAGTGACTTCGATCTCCTCTCCGTACAGATCAGCGTCAAAATCCAGGAGATGCACTTCAAAGCGTTTCCGGAGCTCGGAGGATTGCACGGTTGGTCGGTGGCCCATATTCACGACTGCTCGATGCGCGGAATTCTGCATTCGAGCATGGACGGCATAAACTCCGTCCGGTGGCAGAGCGAGATCGGCGACATCCAGATTCGCCGTGGGAAAACCAAGCTGCCGCCCAAGCTGATCTCCGCGCCTGACGGTTCCCGCGACCGAGTAGGCTCGGCCCAGCATCTGGCTTGCGGCATCCAGATTCCCGTTTTGGATGGCCTCGCGAATCCGCGTGCTGCTCACGATCTTGCCATCCAGCGAAACCGCCGCCAGGCCGTGGACGACGAAATTCAGTTCCTGGCCGAGGGCTTTCAGCAAAGCGACATTGGCGCTGCGCCGGTGGCCGAAAGTAAAGTTGCTCCCCACACAAATGCTGTGAATCTGCCGGAACCCCTGCGCCAATCCGCGAACGAAGGTTTCTCCGGATTGTTCGCTGAACGCGCGATCGAATGGGATGAGGTACGTCGCCTCGGCGCCAAGGGAGGCAATCACGCGGATTTTCTGCGGAAGGGAATAAATGAGCGGCGGAGTTCGCTCCGGCGCGACGACGGAATTGGGGTGCCGGTCAAAGGTGATCACCACCGAGATCGCTCCGTGACGCTGCGCGTCGCTCACGGTTTGCCGGATGACTTGCTGATGGCCCAGATGAACGCCATCGAACACGCCGATCGCGAGACAGACCTTGTGGCTCGTTGCATCGAGTTCGGCTGGGGCGGCTATTGTTTTCATCCAGTTGCCAGTTGCCAGTTGCCAGTTGCCAGTTGTCAGTTGCCAGAGGAGAAGTTTTCGTTTCCCACTGACCACTGACCACTGACAACTGATTACTGAACACTGATTACTGCCCCGCTGCCAGCTTGAGAAACGGAATGACGCGCTCTTCAAGCTGAGCCTCGGACAACTTCAAGGCTTCCTCCAGAGGCAACGCATTCGCGACATCAAAAATCCCGGAGACCAGTCGCCGCAAGGTGGCCAGGTGCGCTCCGCAGCCGATCTTCTGGCCGAGATCATGAGCCAGCGTGCGCACGTAGGTTCCCTTCGTGCACGCAACATGAAATTGGCCGATGGGTTCTTGGTATTTCTCAAAGCGGAAACCGTAGATGTGCACGAGCCGCGGCTTGCGTTCGACCTCGACTCCTTTCCGGGCGAGTTTGTAGAGCGGAACGCCGTCCTTCTTGATCGCGGACACCATCGGCGGCGTTTGCAGGTGATCTCCGACAAACGTGGCCGCCAGGTCGTTCAACTGCTCGACCGTCAGCGGCGGCACGGGCATTGACGCGGTCATTTCGCCGTCCGCGTCGTGGCTGTCCGTGGTTTCCCCGAATTTGATGGTCCCGGCGTATTCTTTGTCGGCTGACATCAACTTCTCCGAGAGCCGCGTGGCGCGGCCGAGAACCAGCACCAACAGTCCGGTGGCATTCGGGTCGAGCGTGCCGCAATGCCCGACCTTCTTGATCTTGAATCGCCGGCGCACCGCCTCGACGACATCGTGAGAGGTCGGGCCCGCCGGTTTGTCGATGAGCAGCGCGCCATCGATGGCTTCGAAGACTTCCATGCTTAATGTTTCGAATTCAGCGCTTTCTTGATGGCGGAGATCACTTGCCGCTGTACCGAGAGCGGCCGCCCTGGAATCCGCGCACCCGCCGCCGCCTGGTGTCCGCCGCCGCCGAACTGGCTGGCGATGTCGTTGACGTTCACGTGATCACTCTTGGATCGAAGGCTGATGCGCGTGAGTTCGGGCTCAATCTCCTCGAACACGCATGCGACGACCACGGGTTCAATGGCGCGAATATGGTCGATCAAACCTTCGGAATCCATCGGGTCCGCGCCGGTGCGAGCGTAATCGGCTTTCTTGAGCCAGAAATAAGCGATCCGGTTTTCGTGGGTGAGGCGAAAGCGGTTATAAAGCAGCTTCAGCAAGCGGACGCGAGGCAGCGGAAACGATTGATAGACTTCATCGCAAATCTTCGCCAGGTTCGCGCCGCGTTTGACTAATTCCGCGGCGACGTGATAGGTGGCGGGGCGCGTGGTGGGATATTGAAACGAACCGGTGTCGGTGGACACGGCCGTGAACAAACAGTCACTGATAGCCGGCGTAATCGGCCAATTGGCGGCACGCAGCAGGTGGTAGATCAATTCCCCGGTCGAAGGCGCTTTCGCGGAGACCCAATTCAAGTCGCCGTAGCGCGTGTTGCTTTCGTGATGGTCGATGTTGATGAAGAGCTTTCTTTTTTTGATGCAGTCGCCGACGGCGCCGAGCCGTTCGAAGCTGGCGCAGTCCGTGGCGATGACACAATCAAACTGCAGGCCTTTTTCCGGCGGCTGGACCCGTTTTTGCGGGTCGAGAAAGAGCAGCTTTTGCGGAAGGCGATCCTGGTTCCAGCAAACGACCTCCTTGCCCTCATTGTGAAGAGCGAGCGTCAGGCCGAGTTGGGAGCCGATGCAATCGCCGTCCGGGCGGATGTGGCCGACGACGCAAACCGTCCGGCTGTCTCGAATCCCCTCCAGTATGCGATCAACGATCTTGGGGTGGGCCTTCATGAGGCAGGGACGACCGTTCGAGTTCGTCGAGGATTTGCAGGACGCGATTTCCGCGCGGGACCGAATCATCCAGGACAAACCGGAGCAGCGGAGTGTATTTCAGAACGACGGCGCGGGCCACCAAACCCTGGATGCGTTTGCGCTCTTTCTGGAGCAGATCGAGGCCTTTCTTCCTCTGTTCTTCGCTGCCGACGAAGCCCACATAAACGGTGGCGGATTGGAGATCGCGCGTTACCTCCACGTCGTTGACCGTCAGCATTCCGACTTCACTCAAGGGCAGTTCGCGGCGAATGACCTCGCCCAGTTGGCGCTTCAAAAGCTCCCGCACGCGTTCGATTCGGAGAGAAGACATGGCTGGACATCGGAAAGGGCTTAAAGTTTTTGCGGCACTTTTTCGAAGGTGTAGGACTCAATGACGTCCCCCGCCTGAAAATCGTTGTAGCCGTCCAAGCGGATGCCGCACTCCATCCCGGCGCGCACTTCGTTGACTTCGTCCTGGAAACGCCGGAGCGACTGGGTGACGCCTTCATAGACGAGATTGTTGCGGCGCTTGACGCGGACCTTGCCTTTGACAATCCGGCCATTGGCCACGACGCACCCGGCCACATTCCCGCCTTTCGAAAGCGTGAAAATCTTGCGGACATCCGCCGCGCCGATGACCACTTCTTTGACCAACGGATCGAGGAGGCCCGCCATGGCTTCCTTAACCTGGTCGATCAATTCGTAAATGATTGCGTAAAGCTTGATTTGCACGCCCTCGCGTTTGGCGACGTCGGAAACGCCGTTATCGATCCGCGTGTGGAAACCGAGAATGATGGCCCTGGAAGCCGAAGCGAGGAGAACATCCGATTCCGTGACGGTGCCGACCGCGCTATGAATGATCTCCAGTGACACCTTAGACGATTCAATCTTCCTCAAAGCCTCGACGATGGCCTCCACGGATCCCTGAGTGTCGGCCTTCACCACGACTTTGAGCACTTTGGAGGTTTCGGCGGCGAGCGTATCGAAAAGATTCTCCAGCGTCATTTTCGGCCGGCGCTCCTTGTCCTGGCTGCGTTCGGCTTCCGCACGCTCCTCGGCCAGGGTTCGAGCGGACTTCTCATTCTCGACCACGCTGAACTCAAGTCCGGCTTCCGGCACGCCGTTCAATCCGAGCAATTTCACGGCTACAGAAGGTCCGGCCTCCTTCAAGCGTTTGCCCTCCTCGTTGATTAACGCTCTGACTTTGCCATAGAACTGGCCGCAAATGACGGTCTCTCCCACCCGAAGCGTTCCTTTTCTCACAAGCACGGTTGCGGTGGGACCGCCGGGTTCGAGGCCGGATTCAATGACGTTGCCTTTGGCGCGCCGATTTGGATTGGCCTTCAGTTCCAGAAGATCAGCTTGAAAAACGATCATCTCGAGGAGCTTGTCAACTCCTTTGCCAGTCAAGGCCGAGAGATCGCAAAAGATCGTGTCGCCGCCCCACTCGTCCGAGACCAGCCCCTTTTCCTGCAACTGCTGGCGAGGCTTGAGCACATTCGCGTTGGGATGGTCGCACTTGTTGACCGCAACCAAGATAGGAACCTTAGCCTCGCGGGCGTGACTCAGAGCCTCGAGTGTCTGGGGCATGACGCCATCGTTAGCGGCGACGACGAGCACGACGATATCCGTGACATTCGCGCCCCGGGCGCGCATGGAGCTGAAGGCAGCATGTCCGGGAGTATCCAGAAAGGTGATCTGCTTCATCTCCTTCGGGCGCTCAGGATGTGGGATTAAAATCGTGTAGGCGCCGATGTGCTGGGTGATGCCGCCCGCTTCACCGGCGGCCACGTTCGTTTTCCGAATCATGTCCAACAATGTCGTCTTGCCATGATCGACATGCCCCATGATCGTGACGACGGGAGGACGCGAAACCAGATCTTCCGGTTTGTCATCGACATCCAGTTCGACCTTCTTGACCGGCGCATGAACGACTCCGGCGCCGCGCTCCCGCTTTTCGACTTCAAACCGGTAGCCGTACTTGGCGCACAGACGCTGGGCGTAGATTTCATCAATCGCCTGATTGACCGTGGCGAACACATTCCACTGCATCAAATCGCCGATCAGTTGGAACGGCTTCTTCTTTAGTTGCTCGGCCAAATCGCGGACGATGATCGGCGGCTTCAGTGTGATCAATTCCCCCGTCGTCGGTGGAACGAATTTCGGCTCACTGGCGGGAGGCGCTTTCGGTTGCTCAGTTCGCTGGGTTACGGGAACGGAAGGCCGGACTCCAGGACCGCCCGGCTGCCGGACTATGGGGGACTGAACGCCGCGCGAAGGGCGAAGCTCCGGTCTATCCCGTCCCGTGTCGAGCCGATTTGTCGGGCGCGGGGAAAGTTTCGGAACCGGCGAACGTTCTGGAGCCTTTGGCGGAAGTTTGATGAACCCCACTTTGTCGCCAATTCGAGGTGCGGGCGGAGAAGGCGGCGGCTGTGGAGCTTCAGCCACCGGTGGAGGCACACTTTCCGCCGGCACGATTTCGACTCCCTTCGACAGGGCTTCTGTTTCGACAGGCTTCAGAACGTCCACAGCGATCGCGGGAGCTTGAAGCATGACTGGCGCCTCAGTTGCCTGAGCGAGCGCAGGCACGACAGCGGGTGAGACGACCACGGCTGGCGGCGGCGGTTCCGGGGGAGGAGGAGCAGCGACAATTATGACGGGCTCAGGCTGGACAACTGGCGCAGGTGCAGGAGGAGGGGCAGCAGGCCGACCGATCTGCTGCTCGAGATATTCGGCAGTGATCTTATCGAGGGAGCTGGAAGGAACCTTGGCGGTGGTTATGCCCAGAGCTCTGGCCTTGGCAAGGACTTCCTTGCTTTCGATACCGAGCTTCTTTGCAATGTCGTAAATACGAACGGGCATAATCTCTTCTCTGCGCCTGCATGAGCCAAAAAGTCTTCATGCGCCTAACATGACGACGATGGCCTTCCAAAAGTCCATTCTGATTCCTACGCAACCGACGTTTCGCCTACGCTGTGAACCCGCCGCGCGGCCTCGGCTTTCACGGCCTCAACAATAGCCTCAGCCTGCTCCGCCAGTTCCGGGATTTCCAGCAAGTCGCTCACCTCAGCTTGGAGCAAATCTTCCAGGCTCTTCAAGCCATGGTGCACAAGCACGTCGGCCTGCTCTCGAGTAAGGCCGGGAATCGAGGCGACGGCTTCGACGGCTTGAGCGACTTTTTCCTCGAAACCCATCGTCACGACCGGTTCAGCTTCGATGTCCACGTGCCAGCCAGTAAGCTTGGAGGTCAACCGCGCGTTCTGGCCGCGTTTCCCGATGGCCAATGAAAGCTGGTCTTCGCTCACCAATACTTTGACCCGGCGGTTGGCTTCATCCACCTCGAACGCTTTGAGCTTGGCCGGGTTCAATGCGTTCGTGATGTAGGTTTTGATGTTGGGATCCCACCTAATGATATCCACCTTCTCATTGTTCAGTTCGCGAACAATGTTCTTCACGCGCTGACCCCGCAGTCCCACGCAAGCCCCGACAGGGTCCACCTTATCGTCTCGTGAGTAAACCGCCAGTTTGGTCCGGAATCCAGGTTCACGTGCGATACCCTTGATCTCAATGGTTCCGTCGCTGATTTCAGAAACCTCAAGCTGGAACAACTTAATGACGAAATTCGGATCAGCCCGTGACAGGATGATTTCCGGACCGTGCATGCCGTTCTCAACAGCCTTTACATAGCAACGGATCCGTTCACCGACTTGATATTCCTCGGTCGGAACACGCTCCCTGTTTGGCAGAAGCGCCTCAAACTTGCCCAGGTCCACACTAACGTCTGATCGCTCGAACCGTCGGACGGTGCCGCTGACAATGTCCCCGGTCCTATCCTTGAACTCAGTGTATATCAACTCCTTCTCAGCCCGGCGGATGTGCTGCATCAGTGCTTGTTTGGCATTTTGGGAGGCGATTCGCCCAAAATCCGCCGGAGTTACCTCCACTTCCAATTCTTCCCCCAACTGGACGTCCGATTTGAGTCGGCGGGCATCAAAAAGCGAGAGTTGGTCGTGCTTGGAAATGACTTTATCGGAGACCACCAGTTTCGCAAACGCCTTGATATCCCCGGACTTAGGATCGATCACGCATCGCAGCTCGCGTGCGGGGCCGACAGCTTTCTTTGCCGCGGAGAGCAACGCCTCTTCGACAGCCGCGATAAGGACATCCTTGCGGATACCTTTTTCGCGCTCCCAGAACTCGATAACGGCTAAGAATTCGGCGTTCATAGTTTGCTTCCCCTGTGGGGAATAAAAAAGTCGGTAGAATTATCTCCGACTTCCATCCGCTGGCAACCCAGCAATAAAATCTTGACTTGAACTGAACATAAGATCGACCCTTTTGGGCGTCAAGCCTCAAATCCTGCTCAAATCCCTTTGCAAATTATCGAAGGCCACTCCAATTTCTGTCCGTATGACCAAGCCGCTGGCGATCTGTCTCAGTGAGAATTTGTTGTTAGTCAATCAGTTAGTCAACCGTCTCCAGGAAATGGGATACCGTGTAGAAGTGACCCATGAAGGAAAGAACTTGGTGCCACTCGCAATCCGGGAAAGGCCTTTTCTGGTGCTTATGGACCTGGGGTATCGAACTACCGATGTCTGCCAACTTATTGCCTCCGTCAGGCAGGACGCGCAAACCTCGCACATCCCTATCCTCGCTTTTGGACCTCAGCGGGATGGAGAATTGCAGACTGCCGCCCATAAGGCCGGCGCAAACTTGGTGGCGGTCGAGAGCGGATTGCTCCAGCAACTCCCCGAACTTTTGAATCAAGTTCTGGAGATCGAGTGAAGTTCTCCCCTGTTTTGCCAAACCAATTCGATACCTCTCCATGACAATTCCAGCCGTCAAACTGACCAAAGGCATTCATGTAATGCACCTGTTCTACAATGTGGACCGAGTCCGTTGGAGCCAGTTGGCTTCGGGCCAGTCGAAGGAGGTTCTTTCCCGCCTGGAAGCGCTTTGCGCAAAGAATTCCGCAGCATCGCACCCGCGTGTCACCGCTTACACCAACGTCGGAGGCAAGGCGGATCTGGTCTTCTTTCTGCTCGCCGCCGAACTTGGGGAGGTCGGCCAATTACACCGGGATCTGGAGAACTGCTTTCCACCGGGGACCCTGCAACGAGTCTATAGTTTTCTCAGCGTCACGGAACTTCCGGAGTACGTCACAACCGAAGAAGATCAGCGGAACCTCCTGATTCATCACGAGAAACTCTCCCCGGAGAGCGAAGCCTTCAACAAGAGGCTATCGGAGTTGCGTCGAAAGCAGGCGGAATACGAGCATTACAGGCTGTACCCGGAAATGCCCGATTGGGAAGTCATGGGCTTCTATCCCATGAGCAAGCGCCGCACGGGTTCCGACAATTGGTATCGACTCGATTTCGCCGCGCGGAAACAGCTCATGGCCGGCCATGCCCGGGTCGGACGCAAACACGCGGGCAAGGTGACGCAACTCATCACAGGAGCGACAGGCCTGGATGATTGGGAGTGGGGCGTCACGCTGATGGCGCACCAAACCGATGCGCTGAAGGAAATCGTTTATGAAATGCGGTTCGACGAAGTGAGCGCGCGGTTTGCCGAGTTCGGCCCATTCTATGTGAATCTGCGGCTGGCGCCCGCCGCGCTCTGGGAACATCTGCACCTCTCGGTCGGGGAAAAGTAATCCTTGACCTTCGGGCCTCAAGTTTTTTTAATCCTTCCCAGCACTGACAGCGGCTCGTATGCCTCCAAGAACCCAAGAGCGCCCGCGGATTCTTCCGTCTCCAGATCCTTCCCAAGAGCGTTCGAAACCAGAGCCGTTTGTCCTAAAGCTACCAACCTATGGCCAGCGGCAAAGTCAAATGGTTTGACAACAAAAAGGGATTCGGCTTCATCGCGCAAGACACCGGTGAAGACGTATTCGTTCACCACACGGCCATCCTTGGCGATGGCTTCAAAACTTTGAACGAAGGGGAAGTTGTCAATTTCGAGATCATTGAAAGCACGAAAGGGCTCAAAGCCCAAAACGTCCAGCGGCAGCGGTCCTGAGTTGGCGTTTACGCTGCTCTTTCGTGTCTCCTCATTCTCCTCATCACGCGCGTTGCGCTCCGTGAGTTTTCGGGTTAAGACGTTCCATGCTCGACGGACGCCCCAGCCGCGCAACCGGACTCTATATCCATGTGCCGTTTTGCGCGCGGAAATGTGAATACTGCGCCTTCTATTCTCACGCGCCGGACGCTCAATTGGTCGAGCGCTACGTCAGTGCGCTGATCCGAGAGATCGGACTCGTTTCGGCCGGTTCAAAACCGCGCACGATTTTCTTTGGCGGTGGAACGCCTTCTCTCCTGACTGTCCGGCAATGGGAGAGAGTCATTGATGCGCTGGAACGCTTCCATCTCCTCGCCCCGGAAGAGTGGACCGTCGAATGCAATCCTGCGACGCTATCCGCCGAGAAAGCGCGGTTGCTCAAATCCGTTGGCGTCAACCGCATTTCCCTCGGTGTCCAATCGCTGGATAAAACGCTCCTCGATCGCCTCGGACGAATCCACAGCCGTGAAGCCGTTTTCAAATCGTTCGACCTGCTGCGCCACGCCGGGTTCGACAACATCAATCTCGATTTGATGTTCGCCATTCCGGGCCAGACTTTGCCCGTGTGGCGCCGGACCTTGATTGAAGCCGGCGCGCTCCAGAGTGAACACCTCTCGTGTTACGAAGTCATTTACGAGGAGGATACGCCGTTGTTCGTCCAGTTGCAGGCTGGCCGATTCAGCGTGAATGAAGATCTCGCCTGCGACATGTATGACGAACTCCTCCAATTCGCAGCCGCCCAGGGCTACGAACAATACGAGGTCGCGAACTTTGCCCGGCGCGAAGCCGGAAGCAAAAGCGAACTCCCCGATCGAGCTTGCCGGCACAACGTCAACTACTGGCGCGGCGGCGATTTCCACGGCCTGGGTCCCAGCGCGACCGCTTACGTCGGGGGCGTGCGGACGAAGAACTGGTCGAACACCGTCTTGTATTGCGAACGGCTGGATCGAGGCCAGCGCGCGATCGAATGGCGCGAAAAACTCACTCCGCTGGCCCGCGCGGGTGAAACCGCGGCGTTCGGCCTGCGCATGACCGCGGGCTGGCCGTTCGAGGAGTTTCAAACCGTCACGGGATTTGACCTCCGTGAGGAATGGGCCGCGGAAATGAGGGAAGCCGTCGAGACAGACCTGGCGAGCCAGGAGGCGGAGAGGTTCCGTCTGACGCCGCGCGGCCTGCGCTTCGCGGACGCCGTGGCCGAGAACTTTCTTCGCCCGGAACGCGACGCCAATGTCGCTTCGCGCGAATCCAGTTTCATGCTGCGAGATCTCCCAGCGCCTGGCGCAACACCCGTGCGCGCCCTGCCGTGAGCGCGGGCAAGGCAAGATGCGGCAGAAAGCCTCGGACGGTATCCTCTCCGTTGAGGTAGCTTAGTGGTCCATTTCATAAATACGCTCACGTTCGCGGCAAGGGATTTTTCGGCCAGACGAGGCGCGAGCGACGAGCATATCCCGAAGTGGATCTGTAAGGAGCAAGCAACGAAGTCTGGCGAAAAAGAACTGCCGCCCTTCGG
>Ga0194120_10005881_pt1 | contig 17724 bp, 18 predicted proteins | sample TA2MahCa65mmetaG_FD_148642 | JGI IMG/M metagenome (GOLD analysis project Ga0194120, IMG submission 148642) | Freshwater microbial communities from Lake Tanganyika, Tanzania - TA2015019 Mahale Deep Cast 65m | ecosystem: Environmental > Aquatic > Freshwater > Lake | place: Tanzania: Lake...
GCTATTCGGGACCGAGGGCATTTCGGGAGGGCGAACGTGGCCGAGCAGAGACCCGCCGACGGCGAAGCCGGAAACGCGCGCACGCCCCCGCAAACGGCGCTCGCGGTCGCGCTCAAATACGAACCCGAAACCGAATTCGCGCCCAAGGTGGTGGCGAGCGGCCGGGGCTCGATCGCCGAGCAGATTCTCGCCATCGCCTTCGCCAAGGGCATCAAGGTGCGCGAGGACGCCGACCTCGCCCAGTTGCTGAGCGTGATCGAGATCGACAGCGAAATCCCGATCGAGGCCTTCGCCGCGGTCGCCGAGATTCTCGCCTACGTCTACCGCGCCAACGGCGATTGGCCCGATTTCCTGGAGCGGATCAAGAGCGCGGCGACTCCCGAGGAACGTCCCGCATGAGCAAGACCCCGCCCGCGCCCCCACCGGCGCCCCCACCGGCACCCCCACCGGCACCCCACGTGCTGACCGGGGAACTGGCGCGGGTGCGCGTCGCCATCGCGCGCGCCAAGGACGACCTCGCCCAGGACCGCATGCCCGATCTCGCCGACCTGCGCTCGATGGTCGCCGGCGTGTGCGCCACCGCGCTGCACGGCGCCGAATCCGGCGGCGCCCCCGATCCGGCGAAGGCGAGCGCGCTGGAAGCCCTGCTCGCCGAGCTCGAGGTGCTGGAGGACGAGGTGCGCAAGTTCCGCGACCGCCTGGCCAAGCAGGGCCGGGGCTAGCCCCAGGGAGTCGCCCGTGGATTTCGGCGATTACTTCCGTTTCGTGCTGGCGCTCGCGTTCGTGCTCGCCCTGATCGGGGTGATGGCGTGGCTCGCGCGCCGTTTCGGCCTCGGTCAGCCGACCCGGCTTCCGGGAAGCCCGCGCCGGCTCAAAATCGTGGAAAGCCTCGCCCTCGACGCCCGCCGCCGGCTGGTGCTGGTGAGCCGCGACGGCACCGAACACCTGCTGCTGCTCGGCGGCGCCAACGAAGTGACGGTGGAAAGCGGCATCCGCCCGCCCGCGAACAAGGACTCCGCGCCCGGGGAGCCGAAACCATGACGCGCCCCCGTCTTCTGGCCGCGCTCGGCGTCGCGCTCGCCGGATTGGCGGCGGGCGCGGTGCTCGCGTTCGGCCCGCCGGCGCTCGCGCAGACCATCACCTTGAACCTCGGCGAGGAAGGCGGCCAGGCGACCGGACGGATCATCCAGCTGGTCGTCCTGGTGACGGTGCTGAGCCTCGCGCCCTCGATCCTGGTGATGGTGACGTCGTTCACGCGGATCGTGGTGGTGCTGTCGTTTTTGCGCACCGCGCTCGGCACCCAGCAGACGCCGCCGACCCAGGTGCTGGTCAGTCTCGCCCTTTTCCTCACGCTCTTCGTGATGATGCCGACGCTGGAGGCCTCCTACCAGCAGGGCATCCGCCCCTTGATGGAAGGCCAGATCGAGGAATTCGAGGCGTTCGAGCGCGCGGCCGAGCCGTTCCGCACCTTCATGGTCCGCCACGTGCGCGACCAGGATTTGGCGCTGTTCATGGACATCGCCAAGGTGCCGGAAACCGAGACCGTGGACGGCAAGCCCCCGCTCCGCGCGCTCGTGCCCGCGTTCATGATTTCGGAGTTGCGGCGCGCGTTCGAGATCGGGTTCCTGCTGTTCGTGCCGTTCCTGATCATCGACATGGTGGTGTCGTCGGTGCTGATGGCCATGGGCATGATGATGCTGCCGCCGATCATGATTTCGCTGCCGTTCAAGATCATCTTTTTCGTGCTGGTGGACGGCTGGTACCTGGTGGTGGGGAGCCTCATCCGCGGCTATGGCGCGGGGTAGCGCGCGCTTGCGCCGAGCGAACAGCGGGACTCTACGCGGTAAAATGGCCCTAACCCGTTGATAACGCTCGAAACCACCCGTTTCGTGTAGGCATTTGTAGGCATCGTCGGCTTTTTCGCCGCGCGGCCTTCGGCGCGACACAGCCGTTTCGGCGTTCGCACCGGGAAATCCACGGCGCGCGCCGTTTTTCGACCTATTCACTTGTCCAAGAACACGAAGCATCTTGGCGCAAGGTATAGCCTATGATAGGAAAAAAGTCAACTTCCGACTTGGGTCGAAAATTAGAGAAAAGGTCGCTTTCCCCGTCACGGTTCGGGCGACGCGCGCCGGAAAACCAGCTTGTTGGGATAATCGGCGGAAGGCATGGCCGCCAGATGGGCGCGCAACGTCGCCGCGTCGCTGCCGAGGCGAACCGCGCGCTCCCAAGCACCGCCGTGGGACACGCCGGCCAGGCGGCCGTCGCGAACGGCGGCTTCGATCGCCGAAACCCCGGGAAAGGCGAGCGCGAGGCGGTCGGCCGACGCCAGTTCGTAGCGCGCGACGAATTTCCTGACCAACGTGTCGGGCGACCAGAACAGATGCGGGCCCAGGTGCTCCGCCTCGAAATAATCGGCGGCGGCGATCCGGGTCGTGCGCACGCGGAAGCGGTTATGCACAATCCGCGGCTTCTCCGGTTCGTAGCGGATCAGGTCGACCCTCAGCGCGTCGTCGTCCGCCACGATCGCGAGCGCGATGAACCCGCGCCCTTCCGTGTAAACCCAGACGCCCTCGGGCCGCCGGTCGATCGCGGCGCCCGGTTCGACAATCGTCTTTTCGGGCTCGACGAAGCATCCCGCGACCAGCAATGTCGCCGCCAGCGCCAAGCGTCGCATGATCGTGTTCGCCATTGTCGTCACCCCAACCCCGCGGTTGTCTAAGGCCCCACAAATTCCCCGTTCTGCCAGCGGCCGGTCCGCCGCGTGCCGTCGGCGAGCGTCTCCGTCCCTTTGCCATGCAGAACGTCGTCGCGGAAATCGCCTTCCCAGCGCTGACCATCCCCGGTGACGATGACGCCCCTGACGATGCTTCCCTCGACGAAAAGTCCACGTTTCAGCATCTGAGCATGCGGGGCGGTCGGGTTGCGAATCGTCAAAACTCCGTCGCCTTCAAAGACGCCGTTCTTCCATCCCCCTTCGTAACGCATTTGCGTGTCGTTCGGGGTGACCAAGCTCGCGATTTTCACCAGGCTGCCGTAGCCGTGGGGCTTCCCGTCCTTCACGAAGCCTTCGTAGCGTTCTCCGTTAGCGCGGCGGATGATGCCGCGACCATGGGGCACGGTTCCCCGCCATTCGCCGTCGTAGACATCTCCCGCCAGGCGGGTCGGCGGGCGGCGCTCCACCCCCTCGTCGGCGCGCACGCGGCTTTCCTCGGCCTGCACCTTCCCGAAGATGTCGGCGACGCGGGATAACGCCTGCGCCCGTTCTTCCCCATCCCGCAGATAGCGGATCGCCTGCGTGTAATGGAAAAGCGCGGTCCTGAGCACTCGATCGTTCCCGTCGGCGCGTCCATTGGCAATCGACTCGGCCAGATAGAAGTGCGCAAGCCCGTCGCGCGGTTCGATTTGGAGCCCAACGTGGAACATCTTGGCCGCGGCGGGATATCGGCCTGCCTGGAACAGATCAAAGCCGGCGGCGAACAATTGGGTGGAGTCCGGGGCTTCCGGCGTCCGCTGGGCATGTGCCGCCCGCGTCGCCAGCACGCCCCAGGCCAACAGCGCGGCCGCCAGCATCAGGCGCGGCGTCACGGGTTTACGGTTTGACATAAAGGCCATCCTTGCCCAGTTCGCGGGCCAAGGCGCGGTCAATGCCGTCCAGGGCCAATGCCTGCCCCTGGCCCGGATGATTCCGGATCATGTATTTCAGGCAGTGACCGATACCGGACAGGGTAAATTGATCGTTGAGGGAAAGGCAGTCCACCGACGGTTCGGTCTCGGTGGGATGGGCCGGCGGATCCGGCTCCAGCTCCACGGGCAACTTGGTCGCGGCCCTTGCCCCGGGAGGCCGGCCGTAGCCGTAGCTTCCCCTGCGGACGACGAACGGGTTGGCGGCGGCGCCCGGCGACGCGCCGCCTTGGGCCGGGGCGCAACCCGTAAGGCGTCGCCGACCCATATCGTCCGCCACTCGCATCATGTCGCCCAGGGTGAGCGAAGCCTCGATTCGCGCCGCGACCGCATCGATCGAGCAATCCGCTTCCCGGGATGTGGCGGGAGGAGCCGATGGAGCCGTCTGCGGTGACGCAGAGGGTGGTTTCGGCGTCACCGCGCGAGACGGCGCGGGAGCGGGAGCAACCGCCGCTACCGGCGGCGGCGGCGGGGCCGTCGGTGCCGGCGTTGCCGGCTGGGCGGAAGCACCGTCAATCAAGCCGTGTTCGGCGGCGAAGGACGACCAACAAATCTTATCCTTTCGGTCGAATACGGCTTGGCAGCTTGGGAAACAGGCCGTATGGGCGGGGTGCGCGCCGCCGCCGCCGCGACTGGGATAACGACGGAGGCAGTCGTCGCGGCAACGCATCTCCTCGTTAACGGCATCGTTAAAGCAAGCGCCGGATACGTAGAGTTCATAATAGGCAACGGTCGATGGACGCAGGGTTCGGCCTGCCGCCGACGGCGCGGGTTTAGCGGAGGGCGAAGGGCGGCGGTCCGGCTTTGCGACCGGCCCATCGGGCGGCGCGACGACCGTACAGCGTTCGATACACAGCCCGGTGCGCGAATCCTTGCCGTAGCACCGCTGTTCCTTGACCTTGAAGCGGTTGCACCACTTGTAATCAACGTAATCAAAGGTGCATTCCAGGCCATCGGCGGTCGTGCGCGAGCCGATGAATTTCGGCGGCGGATACCATTGCGGACGCCACGGCGCGACTTGGGCGTCGCGGGTATCGGGGCAACCAGCGGCGGCTTCATCGAACGCAGCGGAGAGGATCAGGAATGCCGTCACGGCAAGCCATCCGAATCTTTGCATCGCCAATTCCCCGGATTACTCGTGGCCGAAACGCGCCAAGCCGAACTCAGTTGGACAAGGGAATGCACCCCGCGCGGAAGCATTCGAGAATCGCCCGCTCGACCGCGGGCCCGTAAATGCCGTCGGGCGGGCCGGAATAGAAGCCGCGCTTCTTCAGGTAGTCCTGGTAGCGCCGCACACGTTCAGGCCCGCCCAGTTTCATCGAATCCCTGTAAGCGTTCACCGCCTTGTCCGGCTCGCCGCGCGCGAGCAACGCCGCACCCAGCGTATCGAGATTGACCGGCGTCCGCTTGAGCGCGAGCGCCTTGCGGGCGTGGCGCAACGCCTCCTCGCCGTTGCGCAAACGTGCGTCCTTGGCCGTGGCGTAGATCCAAGCCAGGCTGTTGTGGGCCACGGGGTCTTCGGGATCAAGACGGATCGCCTGGGTCAGGTCCTCTATCGCCTTCTCGAAATTCCCCAGGACCCCATGCGCCGCGCCACGATGGACGTGCAGCTCGCTATCGCCGGGTTCAAGCTTGAGCGCCTGGTCGTAGTCCTCGATGGCGCGCGCGGTGCGGCCGGCACGCTGATGTGCCAGTCCCCGCCTCAGGTAGGCGTAAGCAGATGGTTCCAGGCGCAGGGATTCGTCGTAGTTTTGTATCGCGCGTTCATGTTGACCCAGGCCCACATGAGCATCACCCAATAGCGTGCGGCCGAACGCGTTCTTGGGGTCGAGCCGGAGTGCCTGCTCGAGATCGCGCGCCGCCAGGTCGAACTGGCCTTTCTTGAGGCGGGCTTCGGCGCGATGGACGAAGACAAAGGGAACGCCTCCTTCCGCCAGTTCGCCCGAGTTGAGAAGCCAAGTGCATGCACCGATCCGCAAATCAGCATCGGCCTCATCATCCAGGCACCAAGTCTTCTGTTTCTCGAAATCTTGGGTCCGGGTGGCAGCCGCACCGGTCAAGGCGAACGCGGCAGAGAGGCTCAGGAGTGCCATCAAGGCAAACCTTCCGAATCTTCGCATCGCCAAAGTTCCCCGGATTACTCGCGGCCGAAACGCGCCAAGCCAGGCGCGCCATAGAAATATCACGGGAAAACCGGCCAAATCGAGAAAAAACCATAAAAATTATGCGGGATCGAATTGCCACGCTTGGAGCCAAGACCGGCCGCCCCCTGGATCAAGTCCGCCGGGAGGGCAAGTCGTTCGGGGTTCGGGACACGGCTCGTGCCGTCAGGACGCGCGGGCGGGATCGTTGGAGGGCGGCGCGGGCTTTTCGCCGGATCGCTTTTCCTCGATCACCTCGTATTCGGCCTCGATCACGTCGGTGCGCGGCGACGGAACGCGCCTCCCCAGGAAGCGCGCGGCGACGGCGCCCGCCACGATCACCGGCAGCAATATAAGAAAGAGCCCGCTCACCAGGATGGCGAGCGCGAGCGCCACGGCGATGGCGGCCACCACCACGACCGCCACCCGCCAGAAGGGCACGCGCCCGGCGCGCAGGAAGACGTATTGGCGGGTTTCGGTGCGTATGTCGGTATCGGGCATGGTCGCGTTCCGCCGCGGCCGATGACGAAACGCCGCCGGTAAAGAATGGGCGCGCGGGCGGCCAATCGCAACCCCGGCGATTTCGAACGGCGCCGCCTTGGACTCGGGCGCGGCGGCGGACCAAAGCCCGCTCCGTTTAGATGGAACCGTCACCCCCGCGCAAGCGGGGGTCCAGGAGTTCGAAAAGGCTGGATTCCCGCGTTCGCGGGAATGACGGAATGGAGACATCCGATCGGACTATGCTCTAGACTCGCTCCCCATGCCCCTTTTCAGCCGCCGCGCGGTTCTTGCCTCCCTCGCCGGTTTCGGCGCGGTGTCGGCGTTGCCGCGCGCGGGACATGCGGCGCCGCAACCGATCCTGACCCGCCCCATCCCCAAGAGCGGCGAGATGATCCCGGCGATCGGGCTCGGCACCTGGATCGTGTTCAACGTCGGCCGCGACGCGGCCCTGCGCGCCCAGCGCTTCGAGGTGATGCGGACGTTCTTCGAGATGGGCGGCGGGATGATCGATTCCTCGCCCATGTACGGTTCGGCCGAGGACGTGATCGGCGACGGCCTGAAGCGCGCGACGATTTCCGGCGGGCTCTTTTCCGCGACCAAGGTGTGGATCTGGGGAAGAGCGCGCGGCGTCAAGCAGATGGAGGACTCGCGCCGCCTGTGGGGCGTCAGGCGCTTCGATTTGATGCAGGTGCACAACATGGTCGATTGGGAAGCGCACCTGGAAACCCTGCTCGCCGACAAGGCCGCCGGGCGCATCCGTTACGTCGGCGTCACCACCTCGCACGGCGAGCGGCACGAGACGGTGATCAAGGCGATGGAAACCGGATCGCTCGACTTCGTCCAGTTTTCCTACAACGTCGCCGACCGCGAGGCGGAGCGTCGCCTGCTGCCGATCGCCGCCGAACGGAAGCTCGCGGTCATCGCCAACCGGCCGTTCCGCACCGGCGATCTGATCGAGCGCGTCGCGCGCCATCCGCTGCCCGCCTGGGCGGGCGAGATCGATTGCGCCAACTGGGCGCAGTTCCTGCTCAAATTCATCGTCTCCCATCCGGCGGTGACCTGCGCCATACCGGCGACCAGCCGCGCCGATCACGCGGCCGAGAACATGGGCGCGTTGCGCGGGCGCCTGCCCGACGAGAGCTTTCGCCGGCGGATGATCCGCTACGTCGAGGACCTGTAGGCGTTCATGTCGCCCGCGCGGCTGCTGTCCTTTTCGCCCGAGGCGTTTTTCGCCCTGTTCGAGACCTACAACCGCGCGGTGTGGCCGGCGCCGGTCGCGGCGTATGCGCTTGGGCTTGCGGCGCTTGCGCTGGTTTTCAAACCGATGCCCGGCGCGGGCCGGATCGTCGCCGCCATCCTGGCCGCGATGTGGGCGTGGAACGGCATCGCCTACCACCTGATTTATTTCGCCGAGATCAATTTCATCGCGCCCGCGTTCGCCGCGCTGTTCGTGCTTCAGGCGGCGTTGTTCGCTTGGGCGGGCGCGATCCGGGGTGCGCTCGTATTCCGCTTCCGCCCCGATTTTGCCGGCTGGACCGGCCTCGCCCTCGCCCTGTTCGCGCTGGCGGGCTATCCGCTGCTCGGCGAATTTGCCGGCCACGATTGGCCGCGCATGGCGGTGTTCGGGATCGCGCCCTGCCCGACGACCATCTTTACCTTGGGCCTGCTATCGCTCGTCGAGGGCCGCGCGCGCCTTTATCTTCTTGCCATCCCGCTTCTGTGGGCGCTGATCGGCGGTTCGGCGGCGTGGTTGCTGCGGATGCCGGAAGATCTGACGCTTCTCCTCGCCGCGCTGGCCGTCGGCGGCGCGATGTGGGCGGATTTACGGCGCGCGAAAACGTGATCGCCGAGGTTTCCCGTTCCCCTCGGCCGCCGTGGTAAAATTTGCGCCATGTTCCGTTCGACCCTCGGCGCTCTCGCGGTCCTTCTTTCGTCGGCCGTCGCGGCGTGCCAATCGCAAATCCCGCACGGCGAAGGCCAGGTCGCGCTCCAGCCCAACGTGCAACTCGCGTTCCAGCGCCATCTCGACCGGCCCCACCCGCGCGTGTTTTTCGTCACCGCCGACGGCGCCGCCGCCTACGGCCTCTATTGTCCGCACCCGGAGTGCGAGCCGGATCCGCTCTACATCCGGGCGCAACGGCGCTGCGAGGACCGCACCGGCCGCCCTTGCCGGGTGTTCGCCGAATACGGGCGAATCACCTGGCGCGGACCGGTCGCCCACGCGGCGCCGGGCGCGGGCGCCGTCGCCGGCATCGCGGTCGAGTGGGGCAACAGCCGCACGCTCTATCACCTGAAAATCGACGGCCTCGCGTCCGGGCCGGGGACCGTTTCCGGCAAAATCCGCGACGCCGCCTGCGCGGGCGCGGTCGATGTCCGCGCCCGGGAATGGAGCGTCGACTGCGGCGTCGCGCCGCCAGGCGCGCAAGCGAACGATGCGATCCGCGCGCGCGGCACGCTGTCCGGCGCGGGTCCCGGGCGATGGGAAGGGGTCGGCTGGAGCCAGGATCGGGAATCTGTCCGAGTTTTTGTCGCCGCGAATGTCGCCCTCGGTCCAACGACGGTCGCGGCCGAAGGCCCCGCGTTTCCCGCTTTGCCGCCGACCTACGAGGAACCCGCCCCGCCGGCGATCCGGGGCGGCAACGATCGCGTGAGTTTCTTCCGGCTGCGATGAAGGGCGGCCGGACGTTAACCAGATCCCCTTCACGATTTTGTGAACGATATAGATGAACGTGAACCTAATTATTCGAATCATCGTTTCGGGATACGCTTTGAAAAACCTGCGGTCGAGTTAAGAACCGTTCCAAACTTCCCGGCCGGTTGACGGCGGCAAAATCCGAAAATTATGTTTTTTCGAACATAATAGGTTCGGCGCCGCCCGTCCGCGGCCGTAACAAGCCGTAAAAAAAGAATAAAGTGCGTGGCGGTGCCCTCAGGGAGGAGGGGTGCATGTACCTTGCCGGGATTTGGCGGCGCGCCGCGAGCGCCGCCGCGGGTGTTTTTTTGGCCGGATTTGCTTGGCCGGTAGCGGCGGACGAAACCGATCTGGCGCAGGAGCGCCCGGCGCGGACAGTCACCCTGCCCGACGTCGTCGTCACCGGAACCCGGCCGGCCGACACGGAGGGCACCGGCAGCCGACTCAATATTCCGCTGGCCGATATTCCGGCCACCGTCGAGGTGATCGACCAGGAGACCCTGCACCGCCGGGGCGACCGCACCACCCTGGAGGCGGTCGAGAAAGCCGTCGGCTGGTCGGGCGGCTATTCGGCCGGCAACGGCGTCAGCTTTTCCACCCGCGGCTTCGTCGGCAACGACATCGGCATCCTCCACGACGGCACCCGCATCGCGCCCCCGGGCATGAGCGCGCGGCAGTTCGACACGTTTCTCTACGACCGGATCGAGGTGCTGAACGGCCCGGGCTCCAGCCTGCACGGCGAAGGCGCGATCAGCGGCGTCGTCAACTATGTCTCCAAGAACCCCGATCCGACGCGCTTCGCGCGGGAATTCGTCGCCAGCTACGGCAGCTTCAATTCGCCGCGCGGCGCCTTCGCCCTCAACGTCCCGGTCGGCGAGAAGCGCGATCTCGCCTATCGCGTCGACGGCGTCGTCAGCCATTCGGACGGCTTCGTCGACGAGACCGAGTATGACCGCTATCACCTGATCGGCAGCGTCCGTTCCGACACCCGGCCCGACCTGCGCGTGACCCTGAAGGCCGAACTGTTCGCCGACGACATCCGCGACCACTTCGGCCTGCCGCTCAACAACGGCAAGGTCGACGAGCGGCTGCTGCACAAGAACTACAACGTTTCCGACCGCAAGACCCGGGCCGACCAGATGGTGCTGCGGCTGGACACCGACTACACGCTCGCCCCCGGCATCGCGATCAAGAACCAGGTCTACGGCCTCAACGCCAACCGCCATTGGCGCAACGCCGAGGCCTACCGCTTCCTGCCGGCTACCAGCCAGGTCGAGATCACCGCGCTCGGCGACGTCCGCCACGAGCAGCACCTGTTCGGCGACCGCATACACGCGCTGATCGACCTGCCGGTGCTTGGCCACGCCAACCGCTTCGCCGCCGGCGTCGAGGTCAACCGGAACAACTTCCGGCGCAACGCCACTTTCCCCGACGTGTCGTTCCTGGTTCCCGCGTTCGCGCCGAACACGCCGTCGTTCAACCAGCTCAACAACAACGGAGCGCTGAACCCCGGCACCACGACCGTGATCACCACCACCAGCGCCTTTTTCGAGGACCAGTTCGAGATCGTCAAGGGATTCAAGATCTCCGGCGGCTTCCGCTTCGACCGCTACGACGTCGACGTCGACAACCACCAGACCGGCCGCCAGGAGCAGAAGCCGTTCTTCGCGCCGACCGGGCGCGCCGGCATCGTCTACGAGCCCCTGGCGGGGACCACCCTTTACGGCCATTACGTCAGCGGCACCAACCCGTCGCGCAATTTCACCCTCGGCCGCGCGCTCGACTTCGCGCTCGAATCCTCGACCGAGTACGAGCTCGGCGTGCGCCAGAAATTTTGGGGCAACCGCGCCGAAGCCGGGATCGCGGTCTACGACATCGTCAAGGAGAACATCCTGACCCAGCGGCCGAACAACGCCAACGTGACCGACAACATCGGCCGGCAATCGGCGCGCGGCGTCGAAATTTCCCTCGGCGTCGAGCCGGTCGCGGGCTGGCGCGTCGGCGGCAACGCATCGTTCCTGACCGCGGAATTCGACGAATTCAACGTCAGCGGCCAGTCGTTCGCGGGGCGCGTGCCGCCCAATGTGCCGCGCCAGCTCGGCAATCTCTGGACCCATTACCGCTTCGGCAACGGCTTCGACGTCGGCGGCAACGTCCGCTACGTCGGTCCGCGCTCGGGCGACAACGCGGGTACCTTCGTGCTCCCGTCCTACGCGACGCTCGATCTCTACGCGAGCTATACCGTCAATAATTGGGAATTCAGCCTGCGCGGGCGCAATCTCACCGACGAGCTCGCCATCGTCTGGTCCGAAACCGACTACACCCAGCAGGTTCAAACCGGCGAACCGCGCGCGATCGAGGCGCGGGTGACGGCGCGGTTCTGATTCGATACGGGGAATGCGACTCGACATCGACAGCGTTACTTGGCGGGCGGCCGGGCGGACGATTCTCAACTCCGTTTCCCTGACCGCGGCGCCGGGCGAATTCGTCGGCCTGGTCGGGCCCAACGGTTCCGGCAAAACCAGCCTGTTGCGTTGCGTCTACCGTGTCCATCGGCCACACGCCGGCACGGTGAAGCTCGACGGCCAGGACGTCTGGACGCTGTCGGCGCGCGAGGCGGCGCGACGGGTCGCGGTCGTTCTCCAGGAACCGGGCGCGGATCCCGGCTACAGCGTGCGCGAGGCGGTCGCGCTCGGCCGCACGCCCCATAAGGGCCTGCTCGACCCGGATACGAGCGACGACCATGCCCGGGTGGCCGACGCCCTGGCGCGAGTCGGGCTGACGGCCCTCGCCGACCGGCCGTTGGCGACACTCTCCGGCGGCGAGCGCCAGCGCGCGGTGATCGCCCGGGCCATCGCCCAAGCCCCCCGGGTGCTCGTGCTCGACGAGCCGACCAATCACCTCGACATCCGCCACCAGATCGACTCCATGCTCCTGGTCCGATCCCTGGGAGTCACGGCGCTGGCCAGCATCCACGATCTCAACCTCGCGGCGGCCGTCTGCGATCGCATCTACGTTCTCGCGGCGGGACAGGTGGCGGCCGCCGGCGCGCCCGCCGACGTGTTGACCGCCGAGACCATCCACCATGTCTGGGGCGTCGACGCCGAGGTCGTTGTCGACCCGCGTGCGCGCCGCCCCCGCATCGACTATACCTACGACCGGCCCGGCCTGGCCCGGCCCGACCTCGGGGCATAGCCATGCGCGCGCGTTTACCGATCGCCCTCGCCGCTCTCGGTTCTTTCGCCATCGCTCTTGTCGCCGTCGTCGGCGCGGCACGGGCCGACTTTCCGGTCACGATCGAAAACTGCGGCCGGACGATCACGTTCGCCAAGCCGCCCGCGCGCGCCGTCAGCCACGACATGAACATCAGCGAGATCATGTTCGCGCTCGGCTTGCAGGATCGCATGGTCGGCGTCACCGGCATCACCGGCTGGTACAAGATGACCCCGGAATTCCGGCGCGCGCTCGGAAGCTTGCCCGAACTCGCGGCCAAGGAGCCGACGCTCGAAAATCTGCTCGCCGCCAACCCGGATTTCTTTTTCGCCGGCTGGTACTACGGCATGCACCCGGGAGGCCCGGTCACGCCCGACTCGCTCGCCGCGTTCGGCATTCCCGTCTACGTCTTGACCGAATCCTGCGCCCATATCCGCGCCGACTCCCGCACCGATTCCCGCTCCGCCCCTCGGGCCGCGGACATCGAGGTGCTCTACCGCGACATCCACAACATCGGCCGGATTTTCGGCCGCTCCACCCGGGCGGACGCCCTGATCGGCGACTACCGCCGACGGGTCGACGCGGTGCGCCAGCGGCTTGCCGGGGCAGCACCGGTGCGCGTGTTCCTGTTCGACAACGGCGAAGACAAGCCGTTCACCGCCGGCAAATACGGCATGCCGACCGCGATCATCGCCGCCGCCGCCGGCCGCAACGTCCTCGACGACGTGGCGGCGAGCTGGGGGCATGTCGGCTGGGAGTCGGTGATCGCGCGCGACCCCGAGTTCGTCGTCCTGACCGCGACCGGCGACGACAGCTGGCGCGACCGCTGGCGGTTCCTCAAGACCCACCCGGCGTTAGCGTCGATCCGCGCCATGCGCGAGGACCGTTTCCTGGCGCTCGAATACACCGAGCTGACCCCCGGACCCGGCAACATCGCGGCGATCGAGAAGCTGGCGCGCGCGTTGCACCCGGAGCGCTTTCGGTGAAATCGACGCCGTTCGCGCTCGCGGCCCTCACCGCGGCGCTGGCCGTTTCGATCGCGGTCGCGGTCGCGCTCGGCGCCGTGCCGGTGCCGCTCGGGACCGTGGTCGGCGTCATCGCCGCCGAGATCGCGCCTGGCGCCGTCGCGCCGACATGGTCGATCGGCGACCAGCGCATCGTCTGGGAGATCCGGGTCCCGCGCGCGATCCTGGGCGCCCTGGTCGGCGCCGGGCTCGCCGTGGTCGGTGCCACCTTGCAGGCGATCACGCGCAATCCGCTCGCAGACCCCTATCTGTTCGGCGTTTCCTCGGGCGCAGCCCTCGGCGCCGTCGCGGTGATCGTCCATCTCGGCCTGTTTCTCGGTGTCGCCACGTTGCCGCTCGCGGCCTTCGGCGGCGCCATGACCGCGCTGCTGCTGGTGCTCGCGATCGTCGGCGATCGCCGGATCGGCCCGGAGCGGCTGGTGCTCGCCGGGGTCGCGGTCTCGTTCGTCTTCGGCGCCGCGACCAACTTCCTGATTTTCGCGGGCGATCCGCGCGCCGCCCATGCGGTGGTGTTCTGGATGCTGGGCGGGCTCGGCGCCGCCAGCTGGAATCTTCTCGCCGTGCCGGCGGCGGTGACGGTTTTCGGAATCCTCGCCCTCTTTCTGCACTTCCGGGTCTTGAACGCCCTCGCCAACGGCGACGAAACGGCCGTCAGCCTCGGAATCGAGATCGAATCGGCGCGGCTGATTCTTTTCGCGATTTCGGCCGTCATCACCGGCGCGCTGGTGGCGGTGAGCGGCGCCATCGGTTTCGTCGGCCTGATCGTTCCCCATGTGGTGCGCGCCTGGGTCGGCGCCGATCACCGCCGGGTGCTGCCGGTCGCCGCATTCGCGGGCGCGCTGTTCCTGGTCTGGGTCGACGTGGCGGCGCGGCTTTTATCCGCCCCTCAGGAATTGCCGATCGGCATGATCACCGCCGCCCTCGGCGGCGGGTTCTTCGTCTGGCACATGGCGCGGCGGCCTTAGCCGAGAACTTTCGCGGAAAAAAGCGTCTTCGCGAGAAAAACGGCTGAAGACTCCGCCTATGCGGTTTCGCTCAGTGTCTTCTCCAGGGCCTCGGCCAGCGCCCGGATCTGTACGGGTTTGCGCAGCACTTCGTAATCCATGCCATCAATGGCTTGGCGCCGCAATTCCTCGTCCGAGTACGCGGTGATGAGAAGAATGGGAACCTCCGGCCGGGTCTTCCGCACCTTGTCGGCCAAATCGACGCCACTCATCCCGCCGGGCATGACGATATCCGACAGCAGTAAATCGAACTTTTCGCCGGATTCCAGGAACTTCATCGCTTCAATCGCGTTTTCCGCGCTCAAGACCCGATAGCCGAGAATTTTCAGCACCTTGAGCAGGGCGTTGCGGACATGGGCGTCGTCCTCGACGTACAGGACCGTTTTCGGTTCCTCGGCCGCGAGCCGGTTCTCTTCTTCGGTCTCTTCCCCCAGCTCCCCGTCGTCGATTTCCGATGCGGGAACCCGCGGAAAGAAAATTCGCACCTCGGTTCCCCGGCCGACCTGGCTGTCGATCTTGAGATAACCTCCCGATTGGGTAACGAAACCATAGACCATGCTCAGGCCCAGACCCGTCCCCTTGCCTACCTCCTTGGTGGTGTAGAACGGCTGCATGACGCGTTCCAACGCCTCCGGCGGCATGCCCTGGCCATTGTCCGCCACCGTTACGCAAACGTAATCGCCGGATGGAACCGTGAAAGACCAGTTCCGGGTCGCCGCCGCGTCCAACGCGACATTGGCGACGTCGATACGGATCCGGCCGCCGTTGAGCATGGCGTCCCGGGCGTTGAGGAAAAGGTTGACGATGGATGCCCGCAACTGCGACACGTCGACCCGGACCGGCCACGATTTCGTCGCGGCCGGCCCCTCGACTTCGATGGTTTCGGGCAGGATCGGGCGCACGAATTCGACGACGCCCTTCAGATAGTCTTCCAAGCGGACAAAAACCGGATTCACCCTCTTGCGGCCGGCGTAGGACAACAGGCGGTCCGTCAACTCGCCGCCCCGGAAGACGCCTTCGAGGATCACGCTGATCATCTGCTTCTGCTCGGCGGGCCCCAGTCCTTTTTGCTGCATCAATTCGAGATGCGCGGTGATGCCCTGGAACAGGTTGTTGAATTCGTGCGCCACGCCGCCGGCCATGAGGCCCAGGTCCTTCATCTTTTGATCTTGGCGAATTTTTTCCTGAAGCCACTGTTGTTCGGCATGGCTGCGTTCCATCGCCGCGACGACCGACCGGATACCCTTCGTGAAAATGTAGAAAGCACCGGCGAAGACGAGCAGGCTTCCGCCGAACAGCAAATACAGCCAGTGTACCGTGTCCTCGGACGGCAGTTTTGCCCGCCAGGTGAGGTATCCCAGGGGAGTTCCATTTACCGCCGTCAAAGGTAGCGAGGCGGAAAGAAGATCGGATTCGCCGGAAACCAAACGCAAATCTTCCAATAGATAGCGTTTCGAGAATTCGTCGAGCAGCTTGCGGTCGAGCGCCCGGGTAAAAATCAGGATCGAACCGGTCGCGATCTCGCTCTTTTCCCGTGCGGCGCCTTCCTTCCTGAAACGCGTCAAAACGCTGGCGGCGACAATATGCACGGCATCGCCGTTGCGCAAAAACCCGGTCTTCGGCATTGGCGGCTCCGTCTTGGGGCCGGACCGCGCCTTTTTGAGGATTGCTTCCAGCTCCCCGGCGGTGAAATAGGCTCGTGGATCGTCATGCGTCCGCCGGCCGTTCACCATCGTGTAAATGGGCCGATCATTCTGATCGAGAACGAAACTCGTCGAAACGTCGAACTTATCGTGCATATAAAGGCCGACATTCTTGTCCGCCCATATCAGATCAAATCGGTCAACGAGATTGAGAACCGCGTCGTCCCAGTAGCTGTAGTCGAGCAGTTGATCCGACAGCCGCTTCTCCCGATCTGCCACAATCGATCGAACCAAGTGAATGGAATCGTTGATTGCAGTTGCGTCCTGGTTGCGAACGGCGATCGCCGATATACCGCCGATCAAAATGAGGCTGGTGACGAGAATGAACGCAAACGTTCCCGACAACAGGCGCAGCAGGGAACGGTTGAAATCAGGATTTCCCGCATCACCGTCCCGTTTGCCGAAAAAACGCATTCCGGCTATTCTGCCCACGCCAACGTGCCGGTCATGGGTCTGGTGATTAAGAAAAACCTGGGATCGAGCCATATCCATTGCATTTCCACCGCTTCATGCCGCCGATTGAATTACGATATGATTGTTGGCGCCGCCGTCGATGAGGAGCCCATGCGAAATCGCGTATCCTTTCCTTTGATCATTTTGACCGCCGGACTGATCACCGGATGCGAATTCTTCGGTGAGCGCGAACTGCCGATGTCCTTGGAGTTGCCGTTGTCCGACGCCCGCGTGGTGGATGCCTTCACGATCGGTGGTAAACGAATTCCATTGCCGCCGGGCGAGTGGACGGTCATCGGCACCGGCATCGAGAAGGACGGCGAACGCGGCTTTCACAGTTCCAGCATGCTGGCATTGATCGAAAAAAATCAACTGCTGTCGGCGGTCGAAATTGCGACCAACATCCCGATCCCCAAGGCGGCCGCCGGCGGCAAGCCGAAGGACGGCCGAGGCGAAGGTTGGCTGACCCATCAGGGGTGCGTCCGCGACGATCTGCATTTTCTAGCGGTAACCGCCAACGTTCGGCTCGGCGACCAGGATTGCTGGTGGGTTAATCATTGGCGCATGCACCGAACCGGTTCCGGCGCGGCGGAGCATTGGCAAAAAGCCCAGAAATATCTCGCCGAGAACAAGATCAAAGCGCCCCTCGACATGATCGGTGTGACTTATCGGCTGGCGAACAAGGATCATTACCTGACCGTGACTTATTTCTTGAGTCAACAGCCTTCGGATTTCGACGACCGGAACGATGTCCACTGGTCCATCGCCTCCTGGGAAACAAGCGTCTGGCACCCCGATCAAGTAAAAAAAGATCCTAAAAGGCGTCAGCACATCGACAAAATCATTGCTTGGGGTAAATCCTGGCATCCCCAAATCAAGAAGGTTTTTCAGGCCGACCAGAAATGAATATCTTAAGGAGATTAAGCGGTTATTCGGATTGTATAAACCTTTGGCCGCTCCCGAAATGCGGGTTTATCCCTTATACTTCAAAGCCCAGCGGTTTTATAAAATAACCCGAAGCCGATCGAGTCGTGGACGTTTTTTTCTGGCCTAAATTTTAAGGCCATCTTCGATGCTCGCTCTTCGGCGAACTCGGCCACTGCGACCAGTATCAACCTCTCTTCGCGAGAAAATGTTGTTGCCGGGTATCGGATTCAAAAAAAATCTTCTTGTCACTGTTTTCGGCGTGACGTTGGTGGCGCTTGTGTGCGCGCCCGTGACCTTCGACGCCGCTAACCTTTCCTTCGACACATCGATCGCACTCGCCAAAGGCGGCGGCGGTGGTGGTGGTGGTGGTGGTGGTGGTGG
>Ga0194120_10005882_pt1 | contig 17721 bp, 11 predicted proteins | sample TA2MahCa65mmetaG_FD_148642 | JGI IMG/M metagenome (GOLD analysis project Ga0194120, IMG submission 148642) | Freshwater microbial communities from Lake Tanganyika, Tanzania - TA2015019 Mahale Deep Cast 65m | ecosystem: Environmental > Aquatic > Freshwater > Lake | place: Tanzania: Lake...
GGGGGCTCGCAGCCCCCTCGCGCGCCCATGCGCGCTCACCCCCGCGTCCGGCCGCAGCCGCGGCCGGAAGTACCTCGGCCCGGTTGCGCGCCGGAACCCGGCGCGAACTTCGGGCCTGAGGTACTAGCGCGGAAGGTCCACGCACCGTGGCCCAGTTTGCCGCCTGTCCCACGTCGCGCCTACACTGTCCCCGCCGCGGCCTGACGCGCGCAGCCAACCCCCGATGCCGCAAGCTCCTGCGCCCCTGCCGTCCCCTTGGGCGCGGCTGCCGTTCGCTGTCGTGTTGCTCGCCCTGCCGCTCACCTGGCGCTGGGCCGGATGGTGGCTGCGCGACGCCTTCGCCGACCCGCGACGGAGCCTGCGCGACGTCGTCAAGGGTAACGCCTGGGACCTCAGCATCGGCGTTGCGGCGCTGGCGTTGGTGCTCGCCGCGGGGCAGTTGCGCGGGCGCTGGCACCTTGCGGCGCGGGCGGTGCTTGTTGCCGCGGCCGTCGGCAGCCAGTTCGTGCGCTGCATCGACACGTCGCAGTGCTACCTGGGGCACACCCACTTCACCGCCGATTCGTTCATGTTCTGGGACACCGACTGGATCGCCGGGCGCCGCGATGCGCCGGTGCTCGGGTTGGCCGCCGGCTTTTTCGCGTCGGCGGTCTTTGCGATCTGGGCGGTGGTGCGTCTGTCGCGACGCTGGCCGGCGCGGTGGCGGCCGTGGGCATGGTGTGCGGCGGGCCTGACGCTGCTGCCCGCGGCGTGGGCGCTGCGCGACGGCGTCCGCTATCCCGCACATGCCTATTCGCTGCGGTTGGTGGCCGAGGTCAACTTCGCCCAGCAGCTCGACGTGTGGCTCAACCCGCCCAAGATCGACACCGCCGCCCTGGTGCACCTTCCGCGCGAGCGTGCGGACCGGTTCGTGCGCGCTGGGCTCATGCCGCAGACGCCGCTTTTCCCCGAGTACCCGCTGTCGCGCGCTGGGCTCGACGAACCGCCCCTGCCGCTGCCCCGCAAGCCGGGGGTCGCCGCCGACGCCCGGCCAAACGTGGTCCTGACCATGGTCGAGAGCCTGAGCCGGACGTTCGTCCACGAGCTGTCGGGGCACTACCGCGGACTGATGCCCAAGGTCAGCGCCCTTGCCCGCCAGTCGACGGCCATCGACGGCTACCGCAATACCACCGCTCCGACCATCGCTGGGCTCATCCTCACGCTCTGCAGTTTGCACGCGCCGAGCCACCCGCGGGACCTGCAGCCCGGCCAGCGCATGGACCGCAACACGCCGTTCGTGTGCATGCCCGACGTGCTGCGCCAAGCCGGCTACCGCACGGTGTTCGTGCAGACCACGGCGCTCGAAGCCATGGGCATCGAAGCCTTCTTGCGCACCCACGGGTTCGACGAGGTCATCGGCCGGCCGCAGGTGCGGGAGAAACGGCCTGGCCGGCCCGAGGGTCCGTTTGGTCCGCACGACGACACGCTGGTCGACGTCGCCATCGACGTGCTGCGCACGCTGGAGGCGGAGCGCGCCAAGGATGGCCGGCCGTTCCTATTGGTGGTGCTCACCATCGACACCCACGAGCCCGGCATGGCGCCCGCCCGCTGCCAGGTGCCGCCGACCGTGACCGACGCCCCCGCCGAGGCCGGGCCGCGCAAAGTCCTGGCGGCATTCCACTGCACCGACGACCAGTTGGGGCGCTGGCACGCGTTCCTGGCCGAGCCGCCGCGCGCAAAAGACACGCTGTGGATGCTGACGGGCGACCACAGCGTGTTGAACACCTTGAACACCCGGCCGCTTTTTCGCGGGCCTGGCGACGGCATCGCCTGCTCGCCCGGGGTATGGCTCATCGGCGACCCGCTGCACGACCTGCCGCCCCGGCCCCAGGTGGTCAGCGGATCGCAGGATGTCGCGCCGACGTTGCTGCACCTGCTGGGGCTGCACACGACCGAGACCACCATGACCGGCCACAGCGTGTTCGGGCGGCGGCCGCAGTTTCCGTTGGTGCTCGGCCGCGTGGGCGGGCGCACTGCGTTCGTGCAATGGGGCGCGCACCACGCCGAGCTGTCGGCCGACGAATTGCGGCAGCGCTGCGCGGGCAAAGAAGCGCTCCTGGGCGTGGGCGTGGCCGATCCGCCGGATTTCGACGCATGCGATTTCGCCGCGTGGCTGGGCTGGCAGGATGGCCTTTGGGACGCCAAGCGGCTGTTTCCGCAGGCGCGCTACAAGGGCGACGCCTTCGCCGACAAGCGGCGGTTGGATGCTGAGGCGACGTTGGATTGGTAGCCCGCCACATTGCTGGTTTTCGGGTGGGCTCAAGGGCCAGAAACGCCTTGACATCCGCGCCGATCAATCGCAGTATCACGATCACGCGGCCACCTGCGACCGGCCGGGCTGCGACCCGCGCAGTCCGTGCGCGCCAATTCGACGACCGCGCAGCCTGTGCGCGCCAATTTGACGACGGACCGCAGTTGGCGGCGTCAAGCGCTGCCTGAGTTTCCGCGCGACCAGGCGAGACCCAGTTTGCGCCTTTGCGACCCAAGGACGTTTCCGATGCACTACGCGACCGTTGGCCTTGCGGCTTTTTCTGCCTTGGCCTTGCTTTGCAGTTCATCCGTTGCCTTCGCCGCGCCAAGCACGCTGGCCGTAGAGGGTGCGTTGCAGTCGGCGGGTGGCGGCCCTGCCGCGGACGGTGGCTTTGAGTTCAACGTTAGCCTTTACGCGTCCGATACCGGCGGCACTGCCGGTTGGCAAGAGAAAGCGCTGGTGGCCGTGGTCAAGGACGGCCTTTTCCGGCTCACCCTCGGCCAAATCAAGCCGTTGGACGGAAAGATCGTCAGCGAGAATCCGTATATCGGCATCAGCGTCGGCCAAGAGCCCGAGCTGCCGCGGCGGCCGCTGCACTCTGTGGCCTTTGCCCTGCGGGCGGCAAGCGCCGAAACCGTGCAATGTTCCGGCTGCATCGGCGTAGCCCAGATCGACGCGAAGCTATTGCAAGGGTTGGTAAAGCAAACGGATTTGTCGAGCTACGTGCTGGCAGCTCAGCTCGCTTCGGTTGCGCAGTCGGGCAGCTACAGCGACCTCAAGGGCACACCGGACCTCAGTGTCTTCGCCAAGAAGGCCGACTTGGCCGACGTCGCCAAGACGGGTGTGTACGGCGACCTCAGCGGGCAACCGACGTTGGCCAAGGTCGGTACGGCCTGCGGCACGGGTCTTTTCGTGCACGGCTTGAACGCCGATGGCAGCCTGCAATGCGCAGCGCCGCTCGCCTGCAAGGGCTGCGTGGGCAAGGACCAACTCGCCGCGGACGTCGCTGCGGCCTTCCTGAGCACCGGCGGCGGAGTCGTCAAGGGCGCGCTGGCGGTCGACGGCAAGCTGCAGCTCGGCAAGTCGGCCATCGAGGGCGGCGCCTTTGCCGCTGTCGACGTCACCAAAGCGGCTTGCGACCCATCGGTGGCAGGCCAGGTAGTGCTCGATGTGACGACCAAGCGCCTGTTTCTATGCGACGGCGCCGCGTTTGTGCGCATCATGACTTGCCAGGCCAAGTGCAAGGCCGCCAATCAGGTGCCGTGCGGTCAGCCGGTCGTCAGCGACTGCGGGGAAGCCGCAGGTTGCTCTGGCGTCGGCACCCTGTGCGACAGCGGCGCGGTCTGCGAGGCCGGCACTTGCAAGGGGTACGGGCAGGTGCCCGCCGCGGCCGGCAAGTCCTGCAAAGACATCCTCGCCAAGGTGCAAGGCGCCAAAGATGGCCTGTACTACGTCAATGTCGGCGCAGGCCCTGTGCAGGTGCTGTGCGACATGACCAGCGATGGCGGCGCCGGTTACACCCTGCCGACAGGCTTCGCGACCGACGGCAACTTGATCCGCTACTACGACTTCGCGCAGAAGAAGAATTTCGACTTCAAGAAAAACCAGCACTTGAGCATCGCTGACGGCTTCTACAACGCCACCAAGGGCCTGAACCTGGACAAGCTCGGCACCGGTGGCGCGGCGCTGCCCTACGCACCCAACCGCACGCTGGTCATCAAGGCGCGCCGCGAGTTCGGTCTCAGCGGTACCCAAGGTATGGTGTTCTCGACCAATGTCGGCGGCCAGAACGACGACGGCATCACCATCGCCAACGACGGCATCGGCACCCGCACCCACGGCGACGGGTTCCAGCTTTTGGGAGCCAAAGTGAGCAGCATCTTGCCGTCGACCACCAGCGCCAAGACGTTCGCCATGAAGATCGCCAGCAACGGCGCCACCTTCTACACCGGGACTGTGCGCCTCGACCCGCAGGACGTCGGCATCGGCGGCAACTACGATTCTTGTCAGGTCGACGCGTTCGTGCTTGGCGTCAACCAATTCAACTACGACCCTTGGGACAACGGCGCCTTCTATATTGAGCGCCTGATGGTCTTCAACGCTGAGCTGACGGATCAGCAGACCCAGGCGTATGTGCAGGCTTTGGATGGGTTTTGAGCACGTGTTGGGGCGGATCTGATCTTGTGCGGTGCCGTACGGTGCCTCCCCTACGCGCATCAAGCCTTCCGCCCCGAGTCCGCCCATGCCCACAGCCCCCATCGACACCGCGCGCTGTGCCCTGGGCCTGTGGGACGGCCACGACGCTGGAGCCGCGCTGGTTGTTGAAGGCCGCGTCGTCGCCGCGGTCAGCGAAGAACGACTGATGCGCACCAAGCGCCAAGCCGGCTTTCCGCGCCGCGCCGTGGTCGAGGTGTTGCGGTTGGCTGGCCTCGGCCCCTCGCAGGTACAAGCCATCGGTATTGCTGGACAATATGGCCGGGCGCCGGCGCGCCTCCTGGACGAGCGCTACGCCAGCCTGGATCCCCGGGAAATCGATCCGTTGGACTGGTCCTCGCGGTTGTTTGCGCAGTACCAGCACACGGTCGCCGGGCTACCCGGCGTGCGCGCAGTCGAGCGTTTGGTTGGGGTGCGCGCGCTCAGCCATTCCCTCGCGGAGTGCGGTCTGGGCGCTGCACCCGTACGGGCCTGGGACCACCATCTGTGCCACGCCTTGGGCGCAGCGGCGCGCGGCCCGCTGCCAGCGCTGGTCATGACCGCGGATGGGTATGGCGATGGGCTCAGCGCCGCTGTGTGGCGGGCCACGGCGCGCGGACCGGCTGGCCTACAGCGGCTCGCGACCTATGGGCCGTCGTCGTCGCTGGCGTTGCTTTACGGTGCAGCCACGCGCGTGCTGGGCTTTGCAGAGGGCGAGGAAGGCAAGGTCACCGGGCTCGCCGCTGCGGGCGACGCTATGCGGTCCGGATCAGCGGGCGTCGGCCAGTGGGTGCGGAGCGAGGCCGGACAAGTGCGCGTCGATCTGCCTGCGGCCGTCGCAACCCTGCGCAAGGCGATTGCCGCGGGTGCGCAGCGCTCGGATGTGGCCGCAGACGTCCAGCGCGCAGTGCAGGCGGCGACCGTGCGCTGGGTGCAGCACTGGCTGGGTACCACCGGCCTTGTGCACCTCGCCGTCGCAGGCGGTCTTTTCGCCAACGTCAGCATCAACGGCGCGTTGCTCGACAGCGGCTGCGCCACCCTGACCGTGTGCCCTGCCATGGGCGACCAGGGCCTGTGTGTGGGCGCGGCCCTTGCAAGCGCAGGGAGTCTGGCGGATCAACCGTGGTCCTCGCTTCGGCTTGGAACGGACATCGCTGCGGGCGCTGGGCCCGATCCCGAGGTGGTGGCAGAGGCGTTGGCCGGCGGCGAAGTCTGGGGCATCGCCCGAGGTCCGATGGAGTTTGGCCCGCGGGCCTTGGGCGGGCGATCCATCTTGTGCGACCCACGCCAACGCCGCGCAGTGGACGATCTCAATGCGCGTCTGGGTCGCGACACCTTCATGCCGCTTGGGCCAGTGCTGCCGGTCGAAGCCTGGCCCGCGATGACGCCCGTACCATGGTCGCGGATGCCGGCGAGCGCAGCGGACATGACTGTCGCGGTGCCGGTGCGCCCCGCTTTCGCGGAGTTGGCGCCGGCCGTGGTGCATCTGGACAGCACCGCGCGGCCCCAAGCCGTCGACCCTTCCGTCGACCCTTGGCTGCATACGGTGCTGGTTTCGTTCGCTGCGCGCACGGGCTGCCCGGCGTTGGTCAACACCAGCTTCAACCGCCACGGCGAGCCGATCGTGTGTACGGGTGACGAGGCGCGGGCCACCGCCAGGGCAACGCGGCTGGATGCGGTCGTCGTTGGCGACGCAGTAGAACGGTTGGCCGCTCGGTCCTGAGCCCACCCACAGTCGATGCTCGGCCCAGCGTCAAACTGGCTCCCGGACTGCATACAAAAACGCGACATCTCGCCCAAAAACGCGACGGGGACCGCCAGCACCCGGCCAGCGATCCCCGCGCATCGTCACCGAAGCCGAACTATTCGTCGCAGGCGTTCAGGGGGTCCTGGCCGCACTGCAGGAAGCCCATCAGCGTGGCCTGTCCGGCCGGATACTTGCCCATGCAGGTCTGGGCGCACGCTTGATCCTTGCACTTGTTCTTGCCGAAGCAGTCCAGGATGAGCGTGCAACTGGTGTCGGCCAGGCACGCCGCCAACTGCTTGATGCACAACTGGCTGGCGCACATCCCCTGGCACTCCTGGTCACCCTTCTTGCACATGATGCACTTTTTACCCAGGCACACCTGGCCGGCGTAGAACGCCTTGGCGGCCGTGTCGCCAGCGTCGTCGAGGCACTTCTTGCCGCACGCGGTCGCGGTCGGGTCGGTCGGCAGTTCGGCCTTGTCGCACGCCTGCAAGCACGAGCTGAGCTTGGTGCACTTCGGATCCTTGAGGCACGCCCCAGACTCCTTGCCGCACGCGGTCTGGCTGCAGCCGTTCATGCACGCTTGGTCCTTGGGGCTGCACTTTTGCACCGGCGGCGCAGTGTCCTTGGTGGTGTCCGGCGTCGAGGTGTCGGACTTGGGCAGCTCGGCACCCGTGCTGGCGTCGCCCGCGGTGCCGGTGTCCGTGGCCGTGGCGTCCGCTTTGGCAGCGCCGGTGTCGCCCGTGGCATCGCCGGTCGCGGTGGCCGCCGTGTCCGTGGTTGTGGTGCCGCCGCCGCCCGAGCTGCCGCTGCTCGTCGTGCACGCGCCAAGAGCCAAGGCCGCGCTGACCATCGCCGCGTAGGCCGCGGTCGCCAAGATTCGCTTCATGTCCGATGCTCCCCTCCGGTCGCCGGGCGGCGATCGCGGAGTCGTATCGCGGTGGCGGCCGTGCGCCCCGCAGTGCTGGTCGAGTGGATCTCGATCGACGCCTGTAGCGCGCGACCGGATGCAATCCGGTGGAGCGGTACTGGCGTGGACGTCGAAAAGCGCCGTGCTTTTCGTTGGTTGCCCCGCCACGCCCGGCGGCAGGGGCGACGAAGTATAGGCGGCCGGCCCGTGCAATGCAACGACGAGTTCAAGGGCCGTTCGCCGATGGGCGGGGCGGACGGCATGCCGTGGAGCGGGAGGAAACGGAGGCGCCGTGCCGGTCCACACCTTGACAGGCGGCCCCATGCACCGCATAATTTCACTGGCGACTGAAATTTCGAGTCGCCCGCGCGGGCCGGCTCCTTGCGCCGACTCGCCTGCGCGCCGCGGGCACGCTGCCTCGACCTCCGCGTACTGGAGCCGGCCCGTTCGACCGCCCCGCGGTCGCGCGACCGGCAAGGTGTGACCATGAGCGATTCCTCCGTGGACGTCGGCCACTTGGCTGCTACGTTCGCCGTAGCTCCGCCCGCAGTGCTGCCCGCGCTCGGCCGCCACGCGCACCAACAGCACCTCGACGCGCTCGCGGTGCACCTTTCCGAGCTGCAAGCCTGGCTCGCCGACGACTTGCGCGCCGTCGAGGAGGCGCTTCGCACGCCGCAAGGGACCACCCTGGCCGAGCGCGCCGGGCGCCACCTGCTGCAGGCCGGCGGCAAGCGCATCCGACCGCTGTGCACCCTGCTCGCCGGGCACATGGGCGGGGCGCCGGCGCCGCGCGGGATCCGCGACCTGGCGATCGCCGTCGAACTGGTGCACAACGCAACGCTTTTGCACGACGACGTGGTGGACCTCGCCGACACCCGCCGCGGACGACCCACGGCCCGTGCGCTGCATGGCAACGAAGTGTCCATCTTCGCGGGCGACTGGGTGCTGGTCGCGGCGCTGCGGCGCATCGTCGGCTCGGGGTTTCCAGGGCTGGTCGACTCGGCCCTGGACACGCTGGAGGCGATGATCGCCGCCGAAGTCGAGCAAGCGCAGCGCGCCCAGGTGTGCGCAGGCGACGTCGAGGGCTACTTCCGTGTGGCCGGCGGCAAGACGGCCTCGTTGTTCCGTTGGGCGATGCGCGCCGGAGCGACCGCCGCAGGGCTGGGTCACGACGAATGCGAGGCCCTGCAGACCTTCGGCGGCGAACTCGGCGTGGCCTTCCAGATCACCGACGACGCGATCGATCTGGAAGGCGACCCGGCGGCCACCGGCAAGGCGCTGTTTGCCGATCTGTGCGAAGGCAAGGTTACCTTGCCGGTGGCGCTGGCGCTCGCGGTGCAACCAGGCCTGCGCGACCAGTTGGTCGATCTGCGCGCAGCAGCCAACGCGGTCGCCGTGACGACGGCTGTGCACAATGATGAAGGCGCGGCGCTGGTCGCCCGGTGCGCGGGAATCGCCCGCGCTGTAGCGGACTGTGGCGGTCTGGAGGCTGCACGCACCGAAGCGCGCACGCGCTGCGACAAGGCGCTCGCTGCGCTGCAGGTGGTGCGGGCTTGCCCCGAGCGCGAGGCCCTGCGCGCAGTGGCAGGTGCGATGGTGCGCAGACGCGCGTAGACTCCGCCGCGGCTGGGCGACAGTGCCCGGTCGGGGGAGCGGATGCGCGGGGACGAACGAACGCCGGCCCACCACGGCCCCTATCGGGCGACGCGGCAGCCGGGCGCAGTTGGCGAGGCGACCATGATCGTGATCCTCGAACCCGATGCCGACGTCGCGCACGTGGCCGCGGCCTTGCAAGGCCTCGGTCTGTGGACGCGCCCCATGGCCGGCGGTTCGCCCGCGATGCTGGAAGTCGAGGCCCACAGCGCCAGTGTCGCCGAGGCCGTAGTGCTCGCCGTGCCGGGCGTGGCCCAGGTGCGCTCGCGGGTGTCGCCCCACCCGCGCGTCGATGTGATGTCGCGCACGTTCACGCTGCCGATCGCGGGTGGCGCATCGCTGGTGCTGGGCAGGGACACCGTGTTGGTGGCCGGACCGTGCGCCGTTGAATCCGCCGAGTCCATTGCCCAGGCCGCTGCGCTCGTGGCGCAGGCGGGGGGTCGGTTGCTGCGCGGCGGCGCCTTCAAGCCGCGCACTTCGCCCTACAGCTATGCGGGATCGGGCATCCAGGCGCTGAAGTGGCTCGCCGAAGCTGCGCGCCAGCACGGCCTGGGCGTCGTCACCGAGGCGATGAGCGAGCTGCACGTCGACGCGGTGGCCGAAGTCGCCGACGTCATCCAGGTCGGGTCGCGCAACATGCAGAACTTCGCGCTCTTGGCTGCGGTCGGCAGGAAGGCCAAGCCCGTGCTGCTCAAGCGCGGCCGCGGCGCCAGCGTCGAAGAGTGGCTGATGGCCGGCGAACACCTGCTTGCGCACGGCGCGGCGTGGGTGCTGTTTTGCGAGCGCGGTGTCGCGGGCCTGGTCGGCGAGACCCGCAACACCTTGGACCTTGCCGCCGTCGCCCTCTTGCGTCACGCCTACGAGCTGCCGGTGGCGGTGGATCCCTCGCACGGCACCGGCCGCCGCGATCTGGTCGTGCCCATGGCGAAGGCCGGCGCCGCCGCTGGGGCCAGCGTAGTCCTGGTCGAGGTCCACCCAGAGCCGGCGCGCGCCAAAAGCGACGGCCCACAGGCCCTTTTGCCGCCGCAACTCAAGGAGCTTGGCGAGCACTTTGGCCTGCCGCCGGTGGTGCCGGCCAACACCGCGCTGCCGCCGTACACCAGTCGCTATCCCGAGTTCTACAAGAAATCGGTCGCTGAGCGGCGCCGCGCTGTCATCGCCAACCTGGGCCTGTCGCACGACGCCCAGGCCTACTTGCGGCACGGGCGCCTCGATTTCGCCATCGCCGACAAGATGAGCGAGAACGTCATCAGCACCTTCGCGTTGCCGCTGGCGCTCGGCCTCAATTTCCGCATCAACGGCCGCGACTACCTGGTGCCGATGGTGGTCGAAGAGCCTAGCGTGGTCGCGGCGGCCAGCAACGCGGCGCGCATGGTGCGGGCGGCGGGCGGCTTTCGCGGGGACGCGACCGCCAGCATCATGACGGCCCAGGTGCAGTTCGACCATGTCGCCGATCCGCCCGCGGCGGCCGAGATGATGCGGCAGCGCCGCGACGTTGTGGTGGCCGCCGCCAACGCGGCGATTCCGCGGATGGTGGCGCGCGGCGGCGGGTGCATGGACATGGACGCACGGGTGCTCGACGGCCCGGGTGGCCTGGTGGTGCTGCACCTCTACGTCGATGTCGGCGACGCCATGGGTGCCAATGTGGTCGACACCGTGGCCGAACATGTGGCGCCCTTGGTGCAATCGTGGGTCGGCGGCAAGGTCGGTCTGCGCATCCTGTCGAACCTGCCTTTGCGCCGCCTTGTGCACGTGGAGTGCGACGTCGCGGCTGACATGTTGGGCGGTGCGGACCTCGCCGACGGCATTGCGCGCGCCAGCAACTTCGCCGAGGTGGACCCGTTTCGCGCCGCCACCCACAACAAGGGCATTCTGAACGGCATCGACGCCGTTGCGGTGGCGCTGGGACAGGATTGGCGCGCGGTCGAGGCGGGCGCCCACGCCTATGCCGGTCTGGGCAGCGACTACCGGCCGCTTGCCACCTGGACACGGACCGCGACAGGACTTCGCGGGGTCATGGAACTGCCGCTCGCCATCGGAACGGTCGGCGGTTCGACCCAGGCGCACCCTGGCGTGCGCACCGCCATGGAAATCGTCAAGGTCGAGAGCGCCCGGGAACTCAGTGTGGTGATGGCCGCGGTCGGCCTCGCCAGCAACCTCGCCGCGCTGCGGGCCCTGGCGGGCGAGGGCATCCAGCACGGGCACATGAGGCTGCACGCACGCAAGTCGGATGTCTTCACCGCGCAGGCAGAACACAAAGAAATACGGTAACGCCGCGGACCAGACCACGCTGTCCCTGCCGCCCGCGCCCGTCGCCCCCGCTGATCCCGTGGGCCACGCGCTGGCCGGCGGCAGCGTCGTCGCCGGTTCTGGCGCCATGTTTGACGCCATTGCCGAGCGTTACGACCTCATCAACCGCTTGATGACGTTCGGCATCGACCAACGCTGGCGGCGCCTGGCGGTGCAGTGCCTCAACTTGCCGCCACATGCCAAGGTGCTCGACCTCGCAACCGGCACCGGCGACCTCGCCCTGATGGCTGCCCGGCTGGCGCCGACCTGCACGGTGGTCGGCATCGACCCGTCGCTCGGGATGCTGGCCGTGGGGCTGGGCAAGGTCAAGGCTGCGGGGCTGGCCAAGCGCGTCGACCTGCGCCACGGCGATGCGTGCCAGTTGGACATCCCCGACCAGTTCGTCGACGGCGTGACCATGGGCTTTGGCATTCGCAACGTGGCCAACCGCGCCAAGGCCCTGCGCGAAATCGCCCGCGTGCTCAGGCCCGGCGCCCGGGTGTGCATCCTCGAAGCGACCGAGCCGACCGGGCTGCTCGGGGCCGGCGCCAGGTTCCACTTGCGGGTGGTCGTGCCGCGTTTGGGAGCGCTGCTGGCGCGCGCACCGCAGTACCGCTACCTGCAGCAGTCGGTCGCCGCCTTTCCGCAGCCGCATCGCTTTGGCGAAATCATGGAGTCGAGCGGCCTCAAGGTCTTGGAGATCCGCAAGCTGCTCCTCGGCGTGGCGCACCTTTTCGTTGCGACGCCCAGCGGCACCGCGCCAGGCGAGGCCGGGTCGTGACGGAGCGGTGGGCGGTCAACGGCCCCACGCCCGGCCACCGCATCGGGCGCCGCGGGTGGACGCGCGAGGGGTTGGTCGCACATGCCGCCACGGTGTTCAGCCACGGCCCGGCGCGCGATGCCCGGCGTGCCGTGTTCCGCACCCGGCTCGATGCGTCGGCGGCGGATCTCGAACCGTTTGCAGACCCCTGGTTCTTCGCCTTTCGCCCGCCAGGGGCGCCGGTCGCGCGGGCCATCGGGTGTGTCGAGCGCTGCCCCGTCGAGGCCGTGGTTTTGCTGCCCGGTGACGCGTGCGGAAGCCCGGGCGTCGGCACAGGCCTGGTCCCGGACCCCCGGACGCTCGGCGCCGTGCGCGATTGGCTGGCGGGCCTGAACCTGAACACCCACTGCGCCGTGGTCGCCGGGTTCCCGGTGCCGACTGCGGCAGGCGCTCAGGTGCCGTTGCGGCTGTGGCTGCCGCAGGTGTGGCTCGTTGATCCCGACCCGGACGACGACGACGGTGTGCAGGTGGTGGCGACCGTGGATCGCGCGCAGCCAGCCGACGACATCGCCGACGGACTGGCCCGGGCGCTGGCCCCAGGGTCGGAGTCGCCGGACCCGCCGCCCCGGCCGCCCGGACAGCCGGTCGCGCAGGTGGATCTGGAGGGGCTTGTTGCCCGTCTGGCGCACCCGAGCGCGCCGACCAAGGTCGTGGCCGCTTGGCCTGAACCGGTGCGCGTGCCGTTGGCGCGGCGCCTGTGGATGGCGCAGGTGGCGGCACAGCGCCCCGGCGCCTGGTTGGCCGACGTGCGCACGCCCTTTGCAGACTTCGCCGTCGCCTCGCCTGAGTTGCTGGCGCGCGTCGTCGCGGGCGCGGTGGAGTCGCTGGCACTCGCTGGCACGCTCGATGGTGCCGGGGCCGTCGCTCCGAGCCTTGCGGCCGAACACGGGGCCGTTGCGGACTTTGTCGACCACGTTTTGTCGACGCTTGGTTGCGCGCCCACCCGGACCGCGGCGTGGCATCAGGACGGGCCGCTGCGTCACCGGGCCACGCGGTTTGTCAGCGCCCGACCCTCTGGCCTGGACACGCTGTCGGTCGCAATACACCTGCATCCGACGCCGGCGCTGCTCGGGGCGCCGCGCGGCACGGCGCTGCACTGGCTCACTCGCGCAGAATCGGTTGCGCGCGGCTGGTATGGCGGCTTTGCCGGTCGGCTGTGTGCCAACGGATCGGGCGAAGGCGAGTGCGCGGTCTTGTTGCGCGGCGTCGAACGTACCTCGGCGGGCGACCGCACGTGGGCCGGCGCGGGCCTGGTGGCCGGCTGCGACCCCGCGGTCGAGCGCGCCGAAATCGAGCGCAAGCACGCCGCCATTCGGCAGGCGTTCGGGGTGGCCTGACCGTGGACGCGTGTGAGGCCACTCGGCAGGCCGTCCTGGTGCGGACCCTGTTCGCCGAACTCGCCGATGCCGGGGTTCGACATCTCTTCGTGGCGCCAGGATCGCGGTCCACGCCGCTCGTGCAGGCCGCATACGAGCTGGCCGCGCGGCAGCCGCCCGTGTGGCAGATGTGGCCGGTGTTGGACGAGCGGGCCGCGGCGTTTGCCGCCTTGGGGGCCAGCCGGGCGGGGCAACTGTCGGCGGTCATCTGCACCTCGGGTTCGGCGGTCGGGCACCTGTTGCCGGCGTGCATCGAGGCCAAAGAGTCGGGGTGCACGGTGGTGTTTGTGGCCGCGAACCGGCCGGCCCGCCTCGTCGGCCTCGGGGCCCCGCAGACCATCGACCAGTATCGCGCGATGGGCTACTTCGCGCGCCACCTCGAAGTCGGCCGCTGCCCGGACGAGCCGCGTTCTGCCAAGGTCGCCGGGCAGATTCACGCCAGCCTTTTCAGCGGGCAGCCGCTGTTCATCGACGTGCATTTGGACACTCCGCTGGCGCTGGCCGGTGGCGACGCGATGCCTGTCGAGCCGCGCGATCCTGACGACGCGCCAACCTACGACACGGGGCCAATGGTCCGACCCGGAGCTCGCTCAAGGGTTCTCATCGTGGCCGGTCCTCTCCCTGCGGATCAGGCCCGCGAGGTGGGTCCGGTTTTCGCCTCCGCCGGCATCCATTGGCAGGTGCTCGCCGAGGCAACCAGCAACCTGCGCCCCTATCTGCCGCCGAGCGCGCCGCTGCACTTCGAATCCTGGCTGCGCGACCCGGCCGCGCGCGCATCCGTCGTGCCGGACCGCGTCGTGCGGTTGGGCGAGTGGCCCGTCTCCAAGGGCCTGCAGTTGTTGCTCGAAGACTGCGCTCTTGCCCAGGTGCCGTGCACCGTGGTGTGGCCCGGACGGCACTCCAATCCGCTCGGACAGCGCGGCGTCCAAATGAAATCGGCAACGCCCGCCAGTGCGCTGGCCCGGTACGCCCGCTCCTCACCGTCGCCCGCCTCCCGCCCTTGGATCGACACCATGGCGGCCCTCGACGCATCCGTTGCCCGGCGCTGCGCGGAGGTTCTGGAGAGTCCGGCAGCCGCCTCGAACGAACCGGGCCTCTTGCACGCCTTTCTGGCGGCCCTGCCCGCGGCGACGCCGGTCCAGATTGCCAATTCCATGCCGATCCGCCACCTGGAGGCCTTTTGGCCCCGAGGCGCCACCGCAGTGCTCGGCTTTTCCCGCGGGGTCAACGGCATCGACGGTACGTTGGCCACCGCATGGGGCCGCGCAATCGCGTTGGACCGGCCTTGCTGGGTCGTGCTGGGCGACGCGGCGTTGCTGCACGATGCCACCAGTCTCTCCCTCTTGCGAAGGCGGCCCGACCTGCGCGTGCTGTGTTTCGACAACGGCGGCGGCGCCATCTTTGACGGGTTGCCGGCCGCGCAGCATGTGGATCCGGCGGTGCACCGCACCTTTTTCACCCAGCCGCACGGCCTGGATTTGGTCGCGGTGGCCCGCGCCTTCGGATTGACGGCTGAGGTGCTGCCCGGGCCGAAGGCTGCCGCGACCCTCGCCGATTGGGCTCGCACAGGGCAGGGCCCCCAGGTTGTCGTGGCCAAGACTGATGCCCAGGCCGCGCGGGCGGTGTGGGGGGCGTGGACGGGTGGGTAGGCCATCGGCCGGGCCGATTGCGCTTGCGGGACCGCCGAATTGCGCGAACGTCGAACGCCGTCAGCGCCCCGCCAGCACGGCCTCGACCTGCGCGACCACGGCCGGATCCATGGGTTCGACCCTGGGCTCGAAGCGCGCGACCACCCGGCCCTGGCGGTCCACCAGGAATTTCGTGAAATTCCATTTGATTTCGCCGCGCAGCGCCGGGTCGATTTCCTCAGTCAGCGTCTTGTAGAGCGGACTCTTGTCGCCCTTGGCGCGGACCTTGTCGAAAAGCGGAAAGGTGACGGCAAAGCGCGTGCTGCAAAAGGTCTCGATCTCGGCGTTCGTCCCCGGCTCCTGACCCGCGAAGTCGTTGCAGGGAAAGCCGAGCACTTCCAGACCCTTGTCCCTGTAGGTCGCGTACAGCTTCTGCAAGCCCTCGTACTGGGGCGTCAGGCCGCACTGCGACGCGACGTTGACGATGACCAGGGCTTTGCCCCGGTAGCTCGACAGGGCGACGGGCTGGCCCTTGATGTTGGGGACGGTGTGGTCGATCACGCGAACTCCTGAAGGCGCGGCGCCAGCCGCGGTGGGGGCGAGCTTGACCTCTTTCCAGCCGCAGCCGGCGACGGTGACGACTGCGCCTGCGGCGAGGAGGGACAGGGTGATGCGGGCGGGTCGGGTCGGCATGGCGCCATCGCAGCGCAGGTCGCCGGCGATGTCCAGCCCTGGTCTGCAATCGTCTGAATTGGTGCGAGATTCACGTGGTGGGCAGCTCGGTTGGCCAAGGGCGCCCACCGCGCGCGCCCACATGCAGGTTCCCCCGCGCCGCTCGGTGCGAATTCCGCCGACGCCGGGTCGCGCTCGTCCACAGTTGAGCGGCCAAGCACACCCGCGTAGCCTCGCGGCACCACCGCTGTTCGCCAGACCGTCGCGGGGGAGTCGCCCGGCCGCCAACCTGCGCCTCCCACGGTCGAGATGGAGCCCGAGCGTGAAGGTCTGCCCGTCGTGCAACGCGCGCTACCCGGACACCTTGCGCTTCTGCAGCCAGGACGGCGTGCCGCTGGAATGCGTGGTCCTGGCCGATCCGTTCATCGGCGCGGTCGCTGGCGGCACCTATTGCCTGACTGAACGGCTGGGTTCGGGTGGTTTTGGGTCCGTGTACCGTGCTCAGCACCTGCGCACGCCGTTGGCGGCGGCCGTCAAGGTCCTCGATGCCGGTCGCGCCGCCGACCCGGACATGGTGGGCCGCTTCCAACAAGAAGTCGCGGCGTTGGCGGTGCTGCAGCACCCGAATATCGTGCGCATCCTCGACCACGGGTTCCAGGCCGACCTCGGCTACTACATGGCCATGGAACTGCTGGCCGGCAGTGATGTCGGCAAGGCGCTCGACGCGGGGCGGCGGTTCACGATCCTCGAGGTGGCGGCGATCGCCGACCAGACTCTGCTTGCGCTCGAACTCGCGCACGGACGCGGGGTCATCCACCGCGACGTCAAGGTCGAGAACATCTTCTTGTCCGAAGACCCCAGCCGGCCCGAGGGGTTTTGCGTCAAGTTGCTCGACTTTGGCCTCGCGCGCTTGAGTGAGCCGATGGTGGCGCAGACAGGAGCCACGGTGGGCCGCGGCAACTACCGCAGCACGGCTTCGCGGGTGTTCGGCAGCGTGGCGACCATGGCGCCCGAAGCCCTGACGGGCAGGGCGGTGGATGCGCGCGCCGACCTGTATGGCCTTGGGGTGGTGTTGTACGAATTGCTGGCCGGCGAGATGCCGTACGTCGCCATGACCATCGACGATCTGCTCAAAGTCATGACAACGACGCAGCCTGTGCGGCCGACGCAGTTGGCGGGCGGGGTGTGGCTGCCGGTCGAGATGGAGGAGTTCTTGATGACCGCCATCGCCCGGCCACCCGAACTGCGCTGGTCCACGGCGGCAGCCATGCGGCAGGGGTTCGAAAGCGCGCTGCCCGCAGCGGAAAAGGCGTGGGCGCGCTTCTTTCTGGCGCCGGAGGTTGTCGCGCAGCTTGCCGTTCCGATCGAACCGCCGCTGCCGCCGTTGCACCGCACACTGGCCCGCGAGCGTCCGGCGGTGCTCGTGGTCGACGACGACAAGGTGCTGCGCGGTCTGGTGTCGGGCCTGGTCCGCGCGGCGGGGTGCGACTGCGAGGCGATGGCCGACGGCTTGGAGGCGGTGCAGTGGTTGCGCGACCACCCGCCGCCCGATGCCATCGTCGCCGACCTGTTGATGCCGGGTCTGGACGGGCTGTCGATGGTCACGGCTGCGCGGCGGGCGGGCTACAATGGGGCAGTCATTTTGTGCACCAGTGTAGCGACCGACAGACTTCGGGCCGGCGCCGCGCAGTTGCAGCGCGCCTGGACCTTGGACAAGGCAACGGAGCTGTACCGCGTTCCTGAACTCTTGCGCCGCGCCGGAGTGGCGCCGCCGCCGACGTAGGCCATGCCCTGGAACGCGCTGCTGCCCTTGGCCATCGCGCTCGGCTACGTGGCCGCCTTTGGCTGGCTGCGCGGGGTGCTAGGGCCTGGCGCGGATTCGCTGGGCATCCTGGCGGTCCTTGCCGTGGCCGCGTCGCGCGGCCTCGCGCCGGGCCTGGTCGTGGCGGCGGTCTGCGCGTTGACCGCGCTGTACTACAACGGGTTGGACAGCCTGGCCAGCGCAGGTGGCCTGGCAACCGCCTTGGCGCTGCCCCTGGTTGGAGCGGTGGTGGGCCGGCTGCGCGACCTGCAAGCCGCGCTCGACCGTGAAGTGGCGGCGCGCCGGCAGCGCGAACGCGAGCTGGACGCCGCGCGCCACGCG
>Ga0194120_10005884_pt1 | contig 17720 bp, 13 predicted proteins | sample TA2MahCa65mmetaG_FD_148642 | JGI IMG/M metagenome (GOLD analysis project Ga0194120, IMG submission 148642) | Freshwater microbial communities from Lake Tanganyika, Tanzania - TA2015019 Mahale Deep Cast 65m | ecosystem: Environmental > Aquatic > Freshwater > Lake | place: Tanzania: Lake...
TTGTGTCCAAAGTGTTAATCTCCTGCTTTTTTACATACCAGGCATAGATTTTTTCAATAAGTATCAGGACTACAAAAGCCGGTATGATATACATTAATAATTTACCGTATTTATCCATATTATAATCTGTGGGTTGATTTTTGTCGTTGACTAAGTTATTTAATTTAATCGTCTACATGACTTTTGTTTAATTTTCATATAAGCGAAAAAATAAACAGAAAATTTGCATTTTTATCAGTTTTGACACCGTTTATATCTAGATATATCCATTTTGGTTGATACCAAAGTGTTTAAAAATCAAAGAGTTAAAGAATTTGCTTCAAAGCCAATATGCTAACCATGTTTTTATTGATTTTAAAGTAGAAAGGAAAGTGTAAGAAATATAGTATTATGGTCCCAGGTACTCACGGTAGGTTAGCCAAATAATTGTCTGTTTGTTTGCCGCCCATCTCACAACAGTATGTTAATATGGGGCCACTTTAATTTTGATCCCTCTTGCGTGCTGTAGAGGCTAAAATATTGCGTGACTTTTCAAGTAATGGTTGTACAAAATTTTCGCAATCAAATGCTTCTAGTAATATGGCGATTGAAACTACAGACATATAGTCAACTATATCAAAAGATTCCTGGTGGTTGAGTCTTTTCACTGATAAATACGGATTTCCAATTTTAGTATTTCCATTTAACCATTCTGTTACAACCTTGAAATTATCCTCTGGATGTTCAAACAGTGTAATGAAATGTTTTTGGTTGATAGGATCATAAAAATCATACATGTGCTGCAATAATCGCTGTCTTCTAAACACTAATTTGTTGATGAGGATTTGGTATTCCTTCAAATCCTCAACAAATTTTCGGTCGGTGAAATAACGAAGAGACCCAGTACTTATCAACTGCTTATAGGTTTCCTGACGGGGCTCCCAAGCAATTTTCCCGGATATCACAGAATTATATTTCTGCAATTTAGGTATCTCTTCTTTCCAATTATCGTTGTTGTATATAACCAAAAGACTATCATAAAATTGTCTTCTTGATTTATGTTGGTGATAAAGTTTTGATAGTTGCATCGAATCAGAGATGATATCTTTTCTGATATCTAGAATAAATTGCTCTTCTCTGCGTTTTTCAACGTAGTGCTCCCTGAAATTTTCGACAAAAAACCCCAAGGTTACTGCAGTGAATAACATCACAAATTCAACAATATACTCTGACCATTTCTTTTTTAGCATTGGATGGTGTGGATGATGGACTTCCATAGACTAGTAAGTATTAAGACAAAAAAGTAGTTAAATATTTTCAATTATGACCCTTTTTGAAAAAAATAAAAAGAGATAAGATGTTGAATAGCGTTTAGTCTTATGGGCCCCCTTACTCCACACTTACCGTAATATTTTAAAACTTATTGCATATAAATAGCAGACATTTGTATCATAGATTTAAAAATAATAATTTAAAATATGATACCTTCCACACAGCCAAAAAAGAGTTGCAAAATAAAGCAAGTATCAATCTTATTTACATTGGTGATACATCTTTTATATACTTGTAATCTGCTTGCACAGAGCATACAGGCTCAGCCTTCGGCTACATCTTTAAAACTTCTTCCTGTGTTATGGCATCAGCATGCAGCTGAATATCGTGCCCTATGCTATCAGGCTTTCAACCTAGCTGAACTGAATTTAGCCTCCATCAAAGTAAAAAAGCAAAAACAACCATTGGCAATTATTACAGATATTGATGAAACAGTTTTGGATAATAGCTACAGCGAGGCGCAATCCATCAAAACCAATACAGAATATAATCCTGCTAATTGGAAAGACTGGACAAGCAAAGCTGCAGCCACACCCTTACCTGGGTCAGTTGCATTTTTTCAGAAAGCTAAGCAAATGGGGTTTCATATTTTTTACATCTCAAACAGAGACACATCAGAGATCAATACCACATTAAAGAACCTACAGGTATATCAATTCCCTGACGCAAAAACAGATCATCTATTATTTTTATCGAATGAGTCTTCTAAAGAAGCACGAAGACAAAAAGTAGCCGAGCAATATAATATTGTGATGCTTTTGGGGGATAACCTCAATGATTTTGCTAAGGCATTTGAGAAAAAAAGTATTGCTGATCGTTTTACTGAAACCGATGCCGTTCAGGCAGTGTGGGGTAAGAAATTTATTGTGCTTCCCAATGCCATTTATGGCGAGTGGGAGAATGCTTTAATGCAGTATAAACGTGGTTTGACGAATACACAAAAAGATTCGGCTTACAAAGCACAGCTGCAAGGTTTCTAAAAGGGGTATGAGTATATTAGCATCCTTTTGCAGATGGAGCTAGAAGGAATTAAATGGGAGTTTTACTATTTTTCTATATTTACCAACTTTAATATACATATGATAAACTGGAAAGGAGATATTACACCTGCACCGCCCTACATCGCTTCAATTTTTAATTACTACTTATCCTCCCAGCTTGAGGGGTATCAAGAATATGACGAGCTTACCCTTGAATTGGCAAAACAAATGCCTGGCTATTTGGGGTATGAAAGTTTTAAACATGATGGGCGGGGCACCTTTATAAGTTATTGGAAAGATATGGACGCCGTAAGGGCCTGGGCTATGGAGCCAAAACATATAGAAGCCAAACAAAAAGGTAAATCAACCTGGTACCGCTATTACCATAGTGTAATTGCAGAGGTCAAGTCTATGCATGTGCATTCAATTTGAAGTTTGGTGAACAATAGATCCATTTAAACATTTTTAAGCCCCTGCTGTTCTTGTCAGCTGTAGCTAACAATGCCATTCAAAAAAGTAAATATTATATCGTTTTTGGAAATGGGTCTGTAAACACTTGCCCACTTTCAAATTGCACTTGTTCAATATCTTGCAATAAACATTTTTCAAGATCGGAAATCATTTGTTCTTTTTCAATGTCCTGCCCTATAAAAACAAGTTCATTCATCCTATCGCCCCATTGCTTGTGCCATTTACTTTCAATATATTCTCGATTGTCAACGAATGATTGATAGTTAACTCGTTCGTTATACGGCATACTAATCCACCAAACTCCTGCTTTTTCAAGGCGTGATGACCCACCTGCTTGACTAAAATTGATTGCATCATTAGGTCTGGATGCTAACCAAAACAGCCCCTTGGCCCTAATTACGCTGTTTGGATAATCCTCATTCAAATATTTCCAAAAACGTTCAGGGTGAAATGGTTTTTGATTTCGAAACACAAATGATGAAATACCATATTCTTCTGTTTCAGGAGTGTGAACTCCGCCTTCTAATTCCTTTTGCCAACCTGCACTGCTCTGGGCTTCTTCAAAATCAAAGAGTTTTGTATTCAGAATTTCTTTAGGGTCAACTTTACTAAAATCAGATGTGATAATTTTAGCACTCGGGTTTAATTTTTGAATCGATGCCTTTAAAAGTCCAACTGTTTTTGCATCAACTAAATCTGTTTTATTTAAAATGATGACATTGGCAAATTCGATTTGATCGGTTAATAAGTTTACAATAGTTCGGTAATCACCTTCGATATCGGTTAATTTTCGGTCAGCCAATAATTCATTTGTTCCAAAATCTTTAAAAAAATTGAAGCAGTCAACAACAGTAACCATTGTATCAATATAGCTGAATTTTGAAAGGTCAATGCCTTTCGCTTCATCCACAAAACTGAATGTTTGAGCAACAGGAACAGGCTCACTTATACCTGTACTTTCGATTAGTAAATAATCAAACCGTCTTTCATTGGCTAATTTTTCAACCTCTATCATCAGGTCTTCTCTAAGTGTACAACAAATACAGCCGTTACTCATTTCCACTAATTTCTCCTCGGTGCGTGAGAGCACATTTTGTTCGTTTACAAGCCTTGCATCCACATTAACTTCACTCATATCATTCACAATGACGGCTACCTTTAAGCCTTCTTTGTTATGCAACACATGGTTGAGTAGGGTTGTTTTCCCAGCACCAAGAAATCCGCTGAGTACAGTTACAGGTAATTTTTTTTCCGCTGCTGCTGTCATCTATAACTATTTAATTTTATTATTTGAATTTTATTCGAACGTGAAATAAGACCTGGATTGATGCCGAGTTCCCCTTCGGGAATTTCAGTATCTAGTTTTTTGTAATATTCCATCCAAGCAGGAAAAAAAGTATTTGTTTTTGGGTCTTTAAAAGTCATTGGCTCTAATTCAAAAAAGCTATTTTGGTTGTTTGCCTCTTTGAAAGATTGATACAACAGCTCACTACAATACCACTTATCATTACCTATTAAAAATTCGTTATCGTAAGGTTTTCCTATCTGCTGTTTTGCATAATTTGAAGCCTTTTCAAGCAAATATTTGTAAGGGTGATTTACTCTTGCAATTGTTATATTTTGAATGGATCCGGTATCACCACTACGAGAAAAAAATGTATATAGGGAGTTTACTTGAACTTTTTCTCCGAAGGCTTCTACAACTTTTAATGTATCGTTAATACTTATCACCATTGCACAGTGCGAAAAGTCTTTTTTATTTACCCCATCTGTGACAGCTTCAATAGCATCGCATAATTCTCCACAGTTTAAATTCTGAAAAAGCAGGTCGCCCTCTTGTAAGGTCTCACTATGCTGCGAATGCTTACAACTTAGTATGAGCATACACCATACTAACAACAAAGATATATTGTGTAATCTAACTCTCATCTACAACATAGCTACAATTGCTGTCAAAAAAGTTATTATTGCAATTAAGTTGCAAAAATAATGAATGCTCTTGAAAAGACAGCATTACTGCAAGAGTAGTTGATGAAAATAACGGCTATAACAAATACTACCTCCAAAACTGAAATACAGAAACTAATAGCCTGCCCGTCTAATTCAGAAATTCAGTCGGTAACCAAGAGCCCTTGCGTTAGGGGTATAATATATCATTTCTAAAAAGGCTCTAATAAAAAAGCATTATTCGTAAATTTAATAATCAAGAAGGCTTTATAAAATACACTGGTTGTCATTCCTGCCCGGTGAGCGTTAGCCGTAGCCTTCACCAAACTAGGGTAAGGAAAATTAACAAAAGGATGGTTTAATTAAACCTAATATATTTGATAATGCTAATAAATTTTTAATTTATGCTGCGTAAAAAAATTTCATTCTCTTTAAAGTATAATACTTAAAAATGGAAGTACATCATCACCCACATATTTCAAAACACACAAAACCGTGGAAAGAATATTTATTAGAGGGCTTAATGATATTTATTGCTGTCACACTTGGTTACGCTGCAGAAAATATGAGAGAGCACTATGTAGAAACCAGAAAAGCCCTTATTAGCGCAAAAAATTTATACGTAGATATAATCAATGACTCTATTGGGTTTGCTACATCTAATGGTCGGAGAGGCAAACAAGATAGTTGTTTTAAGATTGTTTATGCCGTTTACAGAAATAATAAGCTTGACAAAGAAATTCCCACTATTTATGCGGCACATGGCTTTATCGCTCTTAGAAGCCTCTATCAGATAAATACGCTTGCCCTAGATGAAATAAAAAATTCAGGATCATTAAGATTTTTAGAATCTGATAAATTAAAAGCTGCAATTCAGAAGTACGCTAGCTTGGGTATGGGATTAAAATTAAGAGAACAAAGAGAATTTGGTTACATTGACCGAATGATTGATCCGATTTCAACAAAAAATTTTGAATACAATTTTTATAAGGATGCAAACGATAATTTTTTTATTGAAAAAAATAAAATAGTTATTACAACCCCAATTCCTGCCAACTTAAAAATCATGAAAAAAGATCAGTTAGACTGGGATAATTATATAGCTATTTTAGGCATGCTTCATATAATTAGAGAATCAACCGATAGGCTATTTATTGAACCCGCCCAACAACAGTGTTACGAGCTCTTAATCCTATTACGCAACTACCTTATAAAGCATGATGCTTTATAAAAAATAAAAATATGGAAATTCATCACCCTCACCACCCGACTCATAAGAAGAAATGGTCTGAATATATCATTGAGTTTGCTATGCTATTTACGGCCGTTACGCTCGGATTTTTTGCTGAAAACTTCAGAGAACACAGGATTATCGAACACCGGATGCAAGAAAATTACGCTGCAATCATTATGGATTTAGAGCAAGACAGCTTTAAAATTGATAGCATTTTCACTGAAGCTAAAAATGTTACTAATTTAATTACTTTATCGAATGCTTTATATACATATAAAACGGGGGGCTTTACTGAAAAAAAATTTTTTGATACCATTTATAATATTAATAGAATACCCAGCTACACCACATTATTTATCAATAACACAACATTTAAAAATATGCAGTCGAGCGGACTACTTAGTTATGTTGCCGATAAAGATTTAAAGACAGGCCTGTCGTATTATTATGAGGTACTATTCAAAAGAATAAATGATAACAATAAACTTTTCGATGATGTAGGAATCAATTATTTAGATAACTACCTGGTCCTCAATCATGGGATAAATCCCAGACTAACTTTACCTAATATATACAAAAGTGCTGGATTTGAGGATGGATTCATTAACTCAAAAAAATATCGAAAGTTTTTATTAGGTCTTAAATGCACAAAATCTATACTAACATCGGATGATTTTATTTACACCACTAATGTATATCTCTCACGATATTTAAATTATCAACGCTTACTTGGTTCGGTAAAAACTAACAATAATAAATTAATACAGCAATTGAAATTGCAGTTAGTACAGTGAATTATAAAAGTATGCTGTGTCGAAAAAGGAAATAAAAAAGCGGCCCGGGTTTTCCGAGCCGCAACTAATACCTGTTTATGCCTACTTATCCTCCCACATATAAATTCCAATTGAGATCTGCTTGTGGCTTGGGAAATTGACGGAATACTCTGCCTCCATCCAATGTAACCGGAATTTCATTCATGCGGTCGTATCGGCGTGTATCAATCCAACGATGTCCCCAGGGTTCAGCCCAAAGAGAATAACGACGCTGATACAGAATTTCATTTATCAACGCAGCCTGAGTTTGAGCACCGGTATAAGAGCCGATACCTGCACGCACTCTCACCGTATCGATAGCTTGCACAGCTTGTGAAAACTGATTCAGTTGTGCATGAGCTTCTGCCTTAATCAATACTAGTTCTTCATTACGGATGAACCGTATGGGAGTAATGTTGGTGGGCCAACGGCGATCCTGATGCGATCCGAAGAGTGTTCCGGCGTCGGTGGATACGCTCACGGCACTAGCACGCTGGAAAAATTTATTTGCTACCCTGAGGTCTCCAGGTCTCGCATCGGCAATCATGGAAGGATGTACCACGATGACGGTACTGATATTTGCATTTAATACATAAAATAGCGGATTGAATGCATCTGGTGCAGCACCATAGACATGCGCGGGGCCGGTATTCAAATCACCTGCCAAGCTCATAAAAGAAGCATTGGCGGCATTCAGTGCACCCTCCCAGTCTTTACGATAAACCGCCAAACGCGCAGCAATAGCCCGGTTCACTCTTTTTAGTCCCTCGATAGTGTTGAAGCCTGCCCAACCAGCAGTAAGGTTGAAGGGGAAACTTGTACCCGCTGCATTGAGGTCATTTAAGCCTTCATCCAAAATGCCTTTGATGTACGTAAGCGCATCCTGGTAAGGCACAAAAGGACCGGGTTTCATGGGATCTTCTACATTGATTCGAATACCATTTTCATACAGAAAATTAGCCGGAATCATGAATTGATACCCCATGATGGTTTTTGCAAAACCGGTAACTGCTTTTTTCTCCTGCTCGTTGACGGCAGCAGTATTTAGCACTGAATTACGCAATACAATTGCCTGACGGATGGTTTGATAAGGCGTTGCATAAGCCGCCCCGCCAGTGGCACCAAAACCAAAATAGGCAGCATCAGGCTGACGCCCACCCTGACCTAGCCAATCGGTTTGAAAACGCGGATCAGATGCATTAAAATACCAAATTTCTCTACCAAAAGTACCAAAGGCAGCGGTAACGGTAAAGAGATAATCGCGATGACGCGACTCAAGTCCAGTAATCAAGAACTGTATCTGCGCCCTGGAAGCATTGTTGGCAACGCTGCCCAGGGACGGATTATTGGGATCGACTACCCGCTCAAGTTTCATGGGATTACATGCGGCAAAGCCAACAATAGCTGTAATCGCAAGAACTGATTTGATAAAATTATTTTTCATATGCTGGTAATTTGATTATTAGAAATTAATATTGATGTGGAAGAACAACCTACGAGTAGTGGGGTATGGGGCAACATCAACATTACCTGAAATAGACTGCGCACCAAACGTAGATGTTTCAGGATCGTATCCCTCATACTTTGTAAACAGTAATACATTGTTTCCAGAAGCACCGATGCGAACTCCATTTACATAACCTTTGAAAATTCGGTTGATGCTTGCGTCTGGTACATTGTAATATAGACCCACCTCACGCATCTTAATGAAGCTAGCATCTTGTACCCAGCGACCTGCATTATTATAAGGTGCCGGAGGGCGCTGACGCCCGTTGGGAATACCGTCTTTATCATCATCATTAAACCATCCCTTGGTAGTACCACCCAAGTCAGTTAAAAAGCTGGTAAGGTTAATGTTTTCACCACCGTTTCTCCACTCCCACATCATACTAAAATCAAAATGCTTGAGGAAAGTGAAGGTATTAAACCACGACATGGTAAAATTCGGATTATTTTCACCCCATTCGGTAAATACTCCAGTGGAAACCGCAGGTGTACCTACGATAGTAAGAGGACTCATCCCTTGCTTGATAAGGAAGGTTCCCAAACCTGAACCAAAAGCACCAGTAAGATAAGAGGGGATGCCTAGTTTAGTTACCACTACATCATTTTTCCACCACATTACACGTGAAAACCAACGCAAATTTTTGTTTTGCACCACAGTAGCCCCCAGTGAGAGTTCAATACCCTTATTTTCAAGTTCTGCCTCATTGCTTGGAGTAGATGATACACCGGCAGCAGGAGAAAGATTCAAATTTTGAATATTATTGCTAGTACGCTTGATGTAATAGGTGGCTTCCAAAGAAACGCGGTTATTGAAAAAACCTGCATCTAAACCAAACTCAAGCTCTTTTGCTGTTTCTGGACGAATCGCTGTATTTCCAATTTGCGTTGAAACCACAGAGCCAAGCAACCCGCCAGTATTGGTCCCGCCCAGAGGCGTAAAGGTTGCCCCAAAACCAACAGGACCTGCCGTTTCACCATATGCTACACGGGGTTTTAACTGACTGATGGATTTAAATTTCCAAAAATCAAAATTGGTAAGATTTACTGCCAGTGAAGCCTTGGGGAAAGCATAAAGCTTGTCAATATCTCCATTCAATGTCGACTTGTCTAATCGAATACCTACTGTACCAACCACCTTATCATCCCAATTCACTTCTTCCTGTGCAAAAATACCTGCCTCCTGTATTTTACTCTGGAACTGCTGCTCAACTTGCTGTACAGTAGCCTGTTGCACATTCCTCTGTCCGGGTGCTAAACCTCGGCCACGCATAAAGAATGCGCTGTTATCAAACTCTAAGCGTACAATACCGGCCTGTGTAGTGAAATTGATATTGCGGAAAGTGGTGTTGTGTACCAACGCGGCTTGGAAGTTTTTGTTAAATGCTTCCTGACGGCCATGTAATACATCTCCGGGGTTGGCCTGTGCCCGTTGAAATTGAAGATCCTCCGGTAAATGAATCAGCGTTGAATTTTGAACAAAGTCTAAGCCGCCTGTCATCTGAAACTTCAGAGATGAGTTGTCGCGATCAATGATTTGCCAATTAAAAGTAGCCGACTGAATAAAACGATTGACCAATGAATTATTGGTTGCTTTATCAGTAACCGCAAGGGGATTTTCGCGTGGTCCGCCATAATCTAGATCAGGATAAAGACCAGCTGAGTTGGGACGCAGATCGTAGTAGTTGGGAATGTAAGCGATGTTATATCCTATCGAGGCACCAGTGTTGTTCTGGTTGCCAGTGAAACCACGATCGGTATTACTACGAATAAAGTTTGAATTAATTGAAAAGCTAATACGCTTACTGAGTTTGTGATCAATATTGGCACGTATTGAATAACGCTCAAAGCCTGTTCTTCTAATAATACCTTCCTCATTAGTGAGTACCCCTCCTACGAAAAACTTGGTTTTGTCATTACCCCCACTAGCGCTAAGACGTGTATTTGAAAGTGCTGAAGTGTTGCCATAAAATAAATCTTCAAAATCAAAAATCTGCCCTGTAGTCTGTGCTTGCTGAAATCGCACTAATTCGGTTGCACGCTTGACAGGATTAGTGAAGAAGAAGTTAATCTTATCAACACTCCAATTATCAGTTCCAATCAAACGAAGCGGACTACCGACACCAAAATCCTGACCAAAGCTGATATTGGTTTTTCCGTTAGCACCTTTTTTTGTGGTAATAATAATTACCCCCGCATTTGCTCTGGTTCCATAAATAGCAGCTGCGGAGGGACCTTTCAAAACTTCAATGTTTTGAATATCGTTGGGGTTGATATCCGCAAGGCGGTTAGAACCATCATCTTGGTTGGCGCCACCGGCCTGCGTAATACTGGCTCTGCCTGAACGCTGGAAAGAGTTATTAATGTATACTCCGTCTAAAATGATGAGCGGCTGTGAAGCTCCAACCAGTGATGAAACACCACGTAATTGAATCGACATACCACCGCCTGGTGCGCCACCGTTCATACGAATGTTAGCGCCAGGTACCTTACTGTATAATGCCCCGTCCGTGGTTTGAATTTGAGTAGTACCTGTAAGCTCTTTTGCACTAATAGAAGTAACGGCGTTGGCTAGGTTACTTCGCTTCACGGAGGTAGCCAGACCGGTTACCACTACTTCAGTCAGATTTAGCACATCGGTTTTCATTGATAACTCCAAGGGAGCGGCACCTCGCGATACATTTACACTCTGCGATACAAAACCCACTAAGGAAAATACAAGTGTTGCAGATTTTGAGCCGGGAATATCAATACTGAATTGTCCCTGTGCGTCGGTAACTGTACCAATTCGCGTACCCTTAATGACTACACTTACATTGGAAACGGGTTCTTGCTTGCTCTCACCTGTTACTTTTCCAGTAACGGTGTACTGACTGAACCCGATGGAGGGTATCAACAGAAGTAGCATAAATTGAACCAGTTTTTGGACTGATTTTCTCATGTGTTATTCATTTTGGTTTTAAAAAAGCCAATTCGTTCATTTCTTAGAATGCTTTTGATCAAAACACGCCTTGTTATAAAAATCATTGGCAGATGACGTAAATATACTAAAATCAAACAGAAAAATATATTACTAGCCCCCCCCCAATTGGTATTATTTTTTGCACTGCGCTAGGATATGGCATATTTGACAAATGGGAGCTGGTGAATTCCCACATCGGTCGCAGGTCCTTCGCTACCAATCACTTCAGAAAAAATCCCCACTCCAATTATCATGGCCGCCACCAGCCACACAAGCGGCTCTTTTGGGGTTGCCGCCACGCTAAAAGCCGACCTGTTGGCAACCCCAAAAGTTCCGCTTTTTGCCAATGCTTTGTTAAATAAGTTTGTGGATGGAAAATATTTAATTCAATATTGCTAACCAATGAGAAACGACTTTAAACATATTGAACTCTTTGCTGGTTGTGGCGGCATGTCTTTAGGACTTGATGCCGCAGGGTTTAACTTGTTTATGGCAAACGAACTCTCACCAATGGCTGGTGAAACCTTTGCTTTCAATTTGTTTGGTGAAAACCTCTCCCAATTGGCAGAGCAGAAAAACAAACCTGAAAATGTTCTTTGGGTTAAGTCAAATTTTAGTGAAGAAAATTTGAAAAACAGGTTGAGAGAAAATCCTTTTGATTTTTCAAAAGGTAAATATTCTGACATTGATTCCAAAACAAAGTTTGAAAACAAACTTGTTATTGGGAACATTGACCACTTCTTAAATTTCTTAGCTTGCAACAAAACAATTTGCAACAATTTGAGAAAACAGAATATTGATTTGCTTTCAGGTGGACCGCCATGCCAAGGTTTTAGTTTGGCAGGGAGACGAATCAAAGACGACTACAAAAATCTTCTGCCACTTTCGTTTGCAAAGTTTGCAGGATTGATTCAACCGAAAGTAGTTCTACTTGAAAATGTAAAGGGGATTACTTCACCATTTGAAACAGACGATGGAGTAAATCATTTTGCCTGGCTTGAAGTTGCCAAAGCATTTTCGTTAAGAGGTTTTGTTCCAGTTTGCATGTTGCTTAACTCAAAATACTTTGGAGTTCCGCAAAACCGACCACGATTTATTCTTTATGCTTTTAGAAAAGATGTGTTTGAGAAATTGAAAGAGAGAGAAAATAATTCAGACCTCACAAATTCAATTCTATTAAACTCGCTTTTGTTTTACAACAAAGTTCACAGCAAGCGGAAACGACTTGATGAAATAAAACTTATAGATATTCCGCTTTACGACATTGAATCAGACTCGACATTTTTTGATGGAAAACTTTTACCGAAGCTACGCACAGACGAAACAGGATTTCTAAATGCTGCTGCTGCAATCGGCGACATCACTTCTACCAAGAAGAAATACAAACTTGAAAAAATCAGAAATGAATACGCTTTGCAACTTTCAAAGCTTTTCAAACGGAAGTTTGAAAATTCATGTGAAGAATTACAAAACCACGAACAACGCAGACACACTTACAAAGTGAAAGCAAGATTTAGATTGTATCAAGCATTAAACAACTTGAACGGAATGAGGCAAGATGCAATGCAAGTTATTTCGGGTAAGTGCGAAGATGAAGAAGTTTTTCAAAAAGTGTTCAAAGCATTTAAGGAAGAAGCATTGCTTGTTGCATCAGATGAAACAGAAATTTTTGACCGACCAAAAAGTTTGAACTCATTCAAGGAATATTTAAAACAGATTGAATCAAAGAAGCACAGCCAAAGAGCAATTAAAAACAACGAACCTGCTCCTGCACAAATGACAATACCTGATGACCTTTGCCATTATTTAACAACTGAATTAAGAACGCTTACAGTTAGAGAAATGGCAAGGTTTCAATCATTCCCCGACTGGTTTGTTTTTCGTTCTAAGGTTACGACAGGCGGACAGCAAAGAAGTTTTGAAGTTCCGCAATACACACAGGTAGGTAATGCAGTTCCGCCAATGCTTGCATACGAGTTAGGTAAAACGGTTAGCAAGCTTTTAAAATCAATTCAGTAATGGCAAGACAACCGAGAATAAAAGGCGGAGAAAAAAATACCAAGTCAGGTCAGAAATGGACGAGTGAAGAGTTAAGCAAGGTCCTTAATCTTTATGTCACTGACACACAACTTAAAATTCATGAATCAAACGAAATGATTCAAAAACTTGCAAAAGAATTAGAACGCACAACAAGAAGTGTTGAAGCACAACTGCTAATGTTTAGGGCACTTGATAAATTAGGGGACTACGGCTATAAAAACATGAACAAATTATGCAAAACACTTTGGAAGGAATATGTCAATAAGAACCTTAAATGATTGAAAAATGCAAGACGAAACAGAAAAAGGGTACTTCGATTTAACCCCAACGCCACAATTACTTCAAATTCTTGGCGACTTAAAGTTTAAAGGCTGGCAATGCATTGCAGAGCTGGTTGACAATTCTGTTGATGCAATTCTTGCATCAAACAATTTATCGCAAGAGCAGAAAAGAATAATTGTTTCCATCCCTACACAGGCCAAAATCCGGACAGGTGAACCAGTGTTCGTAGAAGATTTTGCAGAAGGAATGGATGCAAGCAAATTGCAAAATGCGCTCCGAGCGGGTTACTCCGGAAAAAGCTCAGGTAAAACTATAGGATTGTTTGGAATGGGTTTCAATGTTGCAACGGCTTGTCTGGCAAATAAGGTAGAGGTGTGGTCATCTACTAAAGAAATGGACCATGAAATTGGTGCTGTTATCGACTTGCGCGAAATGGCAAAGAATAAATCTTTCATGCGCGAAAAACTGACTCGACCAAAACGACATGATAAAATCTCAGGTACAGAAATAAAGATTTATGATTTTAAAAAAGAAGCGGAGTCAATGCTTAAAGTCAGAGATATAGTAGATAATTTAAATCGCGCATATACTACAAGAATTTTTGAAGAGCAAGGGATTGCTATTGAAGTTAATCAGCATGACATTACTCCATTTAAATTTTGTATTTGGAGTGAAAGGGTCAAAGTCAAAATTAAATATGAAGACATTCCTGCCTTTGTTGAAATAGATGAAGTATTAAAGCAGGAATTATTCTGTGAAAACTGCCTCAACTGGCTGGGCTCAACTGTTGACACATCTCTTAATATAGAATGTCCTCATTGCCACATTTCAAATGGTGTTGTTCAAAAAGACGTGCATGTTATCGGTTGGGTAGGAATTCAACGCTATCCAGACCCAGATCACTACGGGATTGACATTAGTCGTAACGGAAGAATCCTGAAAAAAATGGATAAATCATTCTTCCATTGGAATGATGATAGAGCTAAAGATGACCCTAGATTTCAACCAGAATATCCAAGAGATAACACTCTCTATAATGGAAGGATTGTAGGGCAAATTGAAGCAAACTTTATTGTTCCAAAATACACTAAAGATGACTTTAATTCTGATGATGCGAACTGGAAGGCAATAGTCCGATTTTTACGTGGTGAAATGCCACTTCAAACTGAGTTAGGAGAAAGCTTAGGGTATAAAGGCTTAAATAAAAGTCCAATAGGAAATTTATTTCGAGCATTTAGGAGAATTGACCCACCTGGTAAAAAAACATTGATGTTCGCTAAAATAGATGGCTCAGGAAAATCAGACCCAGGAAGGCAAAAGCTTTGGAAAGATAAATTTTATGATAATGATCCAAAATATATTGATGAAAGAACGTGGTTAGAAGAGATTGACAAAGCTGAACTAAAAGATGATCATTCAACTTTCGACATTCAAAAACCTTCAAAGCCGAAAATTTATGGTTCTGGTGAAATTAAACTTAAATCACCCAACGAAGACAAATATCCTGGCAATAAAAAAATTAAAAAAAATATTCATATTGACATTGCCGCAATAATTGGCGAAAAGCCATTTGGGCTTACACTATTTGATTACTACCCTGAGATTGATTTAAATCATCCAATTATTTTCATTCCTAAAGGTCCAGTAGGAAAGTTTGATGTTTACTTGAATAATCATCACCCGATGTTTCGTGATTTTGCAGATGGTTATGAAGATTTATTATTTATGGAGATTGCATCCAAATATGCTTTGATGAAAAACAGTGAAGAATGGTCAGTAACAAGGATTTATTATGAGCTGAAATCAAAGTTTGCTCCTGAAACAATGTTGAGTGTTCCGAATTTAGTAACGAGAGCAAGTAAATTAATAAGAGAAATTCACAGAAAACTAGTTGTTGGTGATGGAATTTTATTGCCGAGAAGTCCTAATCTGCTTCCAGAGGAAGAAGCAATATTAAGGAAAAAATATCTTGACTTAGAAGGAAAGAGCATTGCAAACCTTAAATTATTCCTAATGACAACAGCATATCTTAAGTATCTTGACCTCAACTATGTATTTAAGTTTATAGAAGAATACCCCGATGTAATCTATGATGGTAAAATTATCAATTTACCATTTGCTGAATTAGATGAGCAGAGCAAGCAGCATCAACTCGAAAAATACCTTGGATTCTTTAAAGATGTTCGCTGGTTCATGAACGATCTATCAAAGGAAGGAGAAGATACAGTTAAAAAATTGAAACAGCAAATAATCAGAAATCGTTACAGCATAGAAATTTTAGATGAACGAGTTAATAAATGATACAAAGGGATTTCTTTCTACAGAAAGACTATCTAAAGGAACCTGGCAGGCTTTTGAACGAGGTATCGCAAGATTACTTGAGCATACCGGTTGGGAAATAAACGAACTTGTCGGAGGTTCTGGCGACCACGGTGCAGATATCATTGCTGCTTTTCGTGATGAGAATAATCAATTGCTTGAATTTATCTTTCAAGCTAAATTTTCAGAAACAAATAAGCCGATCTCTGTTGACATTATTGGTGATCTGAAAAGAGGTATGGAATATTACGAAATAGAGAGAGGTGTTGCTGTTTCCAATCGTACACTTTCAGAATCTCAAAATCTGAAATTAAATAATCTACTCAGTGTTGGATATAATATTACAACGTTTCTTTCAAAAAATATTTTTGATACATATTCTCAACTGCCTCTGTGGGCTAACGAAAAACGAGCATTAAAGCAATATCAAACAGAAGCTCTGTCAAAACTTCAAAGCGCGTATAAAAGGGGGGATAAGCAAGGCTTGATTTGCCTTGCAACAGGTTTAGGAAAAACATTTGTCGCTGCTTCATTTTTAAGATGGCTTTATGAGAACTACCAAAACATTAATGTTTTAATTCTGGCAAACACTAAGTCTTTGATTGAACAATTCGACAAAGCTATTTGGTCTAACCTTCCTAAATGGGTAGCAACTCACTTAGTCTATGATTCCGAAAAGCCAACATTTTTTGAAGGAGTGACTCTATCAACTTTTCAAAGTTTTAATGACTTTCGAAAAAAGTCTGGCGATTTCTTTTATGACGTTATTATTATTGACGAAGCACATCATGCACCAGCCGACACTTATTTAGATGTGATAAAGAAATTGGAACCGAGATTTTTACTAGGCTTAACAGCAACTCCATTCAGAAAAGATGAAAGAGATGTAACAGAAATTTTCGGACAACCTTTGGTTTACTATTCAGTTTACAAAGCATTACAGAAAGGTTATTTGGCAAAAGTTGAGTACCACTTGCACAACGACAACATTGATGAGGATTGGATAATACAGAACAGCAAGAAAGGACACACGATAAAGCAACTCAATAAAAAAATCTTTTTACCTGAACGAGATGAAACAATTTGTGAAAAGTTTTTTAAGACCTGGACCGAAAAGAAACTTGAACGAGGAATTATTTTTTGCAACAGCAGTGAACATGCTGAGAGAATTGAAAACCTTCTAAAAGCAAACTTCCAACTTCCGGTTTGGTCATTGACAACAAGAGTTAAAGATTCCAGAGAAAGAGCAAAACGATTGCGTGAGTTTCGGACAGGCAAGTGTAGCATCTTGACTTGTTACGACATGCTCAATGAAGGTGTTGATGTTCCTGATGTGGACTTTATAGTTTTCTTGCGTGTAACACACAGCAGAGTTTATTTTCTTCAGCAGTTAGGTAGAGGACTTCGTTACAAAGAAGGTAAGACACTTTTAGTTCACGATTTTGTTGCTGACATCAGAAGAATTAAACGATTGAAATCATTTCAGAATGAGTTTGACGAAGCAAGGAAATATGAAATTGAAGATCTGTATACGAATAATGCTTTTTCAATCTCTTTCACTTCCGAGCAGACAATGAATTTTCTTGACCTTGTGACAAAAGATATTTCAGAAGAAACAGATGAAGAAGACGAAGTTTATTTTACAGAATAACAAAATGAAAAGCCCACACACAAAAAAATACACTCTTCCAAGTAGTTGTATTCTTCTATCCATTCCCTTGTCAGGTATCTCACCTCTTCAAGGTCCACCCTAATCTCGTTAGAAACGAGGGTATTCAGGCCTACTTGTTATTTTAGAAAATAATAATGGGCTTAAAAAATTACATATAGACCATTAAAATTCGATTAGGGCAGTCAAA
>Ga0194120_10005899_pt1 | contig 17679 bp, 7 predicted proteins | sample TA2MahCa65mmetaG_FD_148642 | JGI IMG/M metagenome (GOLD analysis project Ga0194120, IMG submission 148642) | Freshwater microbial communities from Lake Tanganyika, Tanzania - TA2015019 Mahale Deep Cast 65m | ecosystem: Environmental > Aquatic > Freshwater > Lake | place: Tanzania: Lake...
GGCCGGGACGACGGAGCACTTCGGATTGAGGCGACCAACTCGATTTCCGAGATCGCTTGCTCATCATCGTTTGTGTCGTCGTTCGAGCACGCCATGTCGCATGTTCCGTCGACACAGCTCAGCTGGCTGGTCCGATTGAAAGACGCTCACGACCGCGAGGCGCTGGAGTGATTCAGGGTGGAAGATGGTTCGTGGGCCGAATCCAGTGAGTCGGAGAATGATCCGCAGCCGACGCTCGACCTCTTGCAACTGGCGGATAATCCAAAGCTGCTCGGCAAACTCGGTCAGCACAAAATCAGCGAGATCGTTGGCTGGGGGGCGTGGGAGTCGTGCTCAAGGCGTACGATCCGAGCCTGCAGCGAGTCGTCCCGGTCAAAGTGCTGGCGTCACACTTGGCTCATCATGCGGCCGCTCGAAAGCGATTCATTCGCGAGGCTCAAGTGGCAGCGGCGGCGTGTCACGACAACGTGGTCACGATTCACACGATCGACGAAACGGCGGTGTCGCCGCATTGTGAGTTCGCCTCAGGCTTGCAGTGGCCGAGCTTCGCGATTGTGATGTCTGCCCAGCGGTATCATGGTCTCTAGTGGCAGAGGCGCATTATGTCGGCTGAGCGGCATTTGCTGTTTGCGGTTTTGGCGTTTGAGAACGAGCTGATCGATTTGGTTCAGCTCACGTCGGCGTGTCGGGCCTGGGCGACAGACAAGTCGAAGCCGCTGGCCGATCTGCTGGTCGAGCGTGGTTGGATCAACGCCGAGGATCGCGGCTTCCTCGAGAAGCAACTCGAGCGCAAGCTGGCGAAGCATCAAAACGACGCGCGTGTCACCCTCAACGCCGTCACGCGCGGCGACGTCTGCCGTGCGATCAAGCAAGTCGAGGATGCTGACATTCAGCAGTCGCTCAGTTCGTGGCCGTCGGGCGGGCCGGTGCAGATCGAAACGACTGGCGAGACGCTGGTAGAACCGGAGCAGCTCAAGTCGCGGTACACATGGGTCAGCGAAGTCGGCAAAGGGGGACTCGGCAGGGTTTCGCTGGCGCGGGACAACGATTTGGCTCGCGAGGTCGCGATCAAGGAAGTGAAGCCCGGCTCGGCCTCGCAGGACGCGGTGCAGCGGTTGATCAAAGAGGCGCAGATCACCGGACAATTGCAGCATCCCAACATCGTGCCGGTCTACGAATTGAATCGGGGCGCCCGGCCGTTCTACACGATGAAGCTGGTCAAAGGGGAGTCGCTCTCGAAGGCGATCAAGAAGCATCACGAACAGGTTCGAGCGGGTCGCGAAGACCCGTTGTCGCTCCCGCGGCTGCTGAACGTGTTCGTGAATGTGTGCGAGGCGTTGGCCTACGCACACTGGCGAGGGATCATTCACCGCGACTTGAAGCCGGCGAACATCGTCCTGGGCGATTACGGCGAAGCGATCGTGGTCGACTGGGGCCTGGCCAAACACGTCGGCACCCCGGACGAAGAGACCGCCCCGGTGGTGCTCACCGACGATGCTCAATCGCGGGCAACGCGTCTGGGAGACACTCTTGGTACGCCCAAGTACATGTCCCCCGAACAAGCCGCCGGCCGAGTGGACCTGCTCGACCAACGCACCGACGTATACGGCCTGGGCACTATCCTCTTCGAAATTCTGACGGGCCACCCACCTCATCGCACCACTGCGGAGTGCGGCGTGTTAGCGCCGCTTTCCGCTTCGGTTTCTGCTGCTGCTCCCACCGAACCATTCCTGAGCAGTCCTGACAAACCGCACTCTATCGAAGAAGACCTGCTCCTCGGATCACCATGTGAGATAATCTCCGACCTCCTTCAACGCATCAGCGAAGGCCCCACGCCGCGCGCGCGTGAACTCGATCCCACGATCTCGCGAGAACTCGATGCGATCTGTGCCACCGCGATGGCCAGGGAGCAGGACGAGCGTTACCTCGACGCGAAAGACTTGGCCGCCGACGTCAAACGTTCCTTGGCGCATCAACCGGTCTCTGTCTATCACGCCGGTCTGTGGGAACGCCTCCGCCTGTGGCATCGCCGCAACCCCACTGTCGCCGCTTTGAGCGCAACAGTCGCGCTCGTCTTGCTGATCGGCATGGCGGTTTCGTGGTTCTTTGCCAGCCAGTCCTCGCAGCGTGCCAACGCTCTCGCGAACAAGCAGGGTGAGTTGACCGAAGAGACGAAACGCGCGAATCGAAAAGCCGACGAAGCGGACGAGAACGCCAAGCTGGCTCAGCGGCATCTGTATGTCGCTGACATGAACCTGACGCAACTGCACTGGGAAAACAACCGTGTGGGATTGGTGCTCGATCGACTGGAGCAACATCGTCTAAAACCCGATGAGATGCCGAAGACGGACGACCTGCGCGGCTTCGAGTGGTACTACTGGGATCGACTTTGCCATTCATCGCTGCTGGATTTGAAGGGACAAACCGGCTGGGTCTCGAGCGTGGCGTTTCGCCCGGACGGGCAGCGGCTGGCCTCGGCGAGTTGGGACCAGACGGTGAAGGTGTGGGACACGACCACGGGCCAGGAGTCGCTCACGCTGAAAGGGCACACCCACTGGGTCACAAGCGTGGCGTTTCGCCCGGACGGGCAGCGGCTGGCAACGGCGAGTGGTGACAAAACAGTCAAGGTGTGGGACGCGACCACCGGCCAGGAGTCACTTACGCTGAAAGGACACACCCAAGCGGTCTGGAGCGTGACGTTTCGCCCGGACGGGCAGCGACTGGCCTCCGCGAGTGCTGACAAAACGATAAAGGTGTGGGACGAGACTTCGGGCCAGGAGTCGCTCACGCTGAATGGACACAGCGACCAAGTCTATAGCGTGGCGTTCAGCCCGGACGGGCAGCGGCTGGCCTCGGCGAGTGCTGACGAGACGGTGAAGCTGTGGGACGCAACCACGGGCCAGGAGTTGCTCACGCTGAAAGGACACATCGGCGAGGTCGTGAGCGTGGCGTTTAGTCCGGACGGGCAACGGCTGGCCTCGGCGAGTTGGGACGGGACGGTGAAGGTGTGGGACGCGACCACGGGCCAGGAGTCGCTCACGCTCAAAGGACACACGGGCAGGGTCTATAGCGTGGCGTTTAGTCCGGACGGGCAGCGGCTGGCCTCGACGAGTGGTGAGGTCAATAAATCGGGGGAAGTTAAGATTTGGGACGCGACCAAGGGCCAGGAGTCGCTCACGTTGAAAGGACACACGGGCAGGGTCTCGAGCGTGGCATTTTGCTCGGACGGGCAGAGGCTGGCCTCGGCGAGTGAGGATCAGACGGTGAAGGTGTGGGACGCGACCACGGGCCAGGAGTCGCTCACGCTGAAAGGACACACCGGCTTGGTCTGGAGCGTGGCGTTTCGCCCGGACGGGCAGCGGCTGGCCTCGGCGAGCTCGGACCAGACGGTGAAGGTGTGGGACGCGACCACGGGCCAGGAGTCGCTCACGCTGAAAGGACATATTGACCGGGTCAGGAGCGTGGCGTTTCGTCCGGACGGGCAACGGCTGGCCTCCGCGAGTTGGGACAAAACGGTCAAGGTGTGGGACGCGACCACGGGCCAGGAGTCGCTCACGCTGAATGGACATACCGACGTGGTCGAGAGCGTAGCGTTTAGCCCGGACGGGCAGCGGCTGGCCTCGGCGAGTGAGGACCAGACAGTCAAGGTGTGGGACGCGACTACGGGCCAGGAGTTGCTCACGCTCAAAGGACACACCGACGTGGTCGAGAGCGTAGCGTTTAGTCCGGACGGGCAGCGGCTGGCCTCGGCGAGTTATGACCAAACGGTAAAGTTGTGGAACGCGACCACGGGCCAGGAGTCGCTCACGCTGAAAGGACACACCGGCGGGCTCGTGAGCGTGGCGTTTAGCCCGGACGGGCAGCGGCTGGCAACGGCGAGTGATGACAAGACGGTGAAGGTGTGGGACGCGATCACGGGCCAAGAGTCACTCACGCTGAAAGGACACACCAGCGGGGTCAATAGCGTGGCATTCAGCCCGGACGGGCAGCGGCTGGCCTCGGCGAGTGTTGACGGGACGGTGAAGGTGTGGGACGCAACCACGGGCCAGGAGTCGCTCACTCTGAAAGGACACACCAGCCTTGTCAGGAGCGTGGCGTTTAGCCCGGACGGGCAGCGGCTGGCCTCGGCGAGTTCAGACCAGACGGTGAGGGTGTGGGACGCGCGGCCGCGTCCAGAAGTAAGCGCGATTCTCAGGAGCCAGCCGCCAGCGGTTCGGTGAGCTTGGTGGATTGACTGAGTCTCCGCTGACCGGGCTGACGAAGATTCGAAGGATTGCGCTGGACGTATTCCAGAAGGTTCGAATCCTGAAAAGCCTGCGGGAGTCTGTCCGACGATCGTCGAGGTAGCTCAGGCTGCCAGAGTGACTGCTGCAGGGATGGCTGTCTCGGTGGAAGTTGTGCGATTACTGAAGATGTCGCTGGAACCGCAGGTTGTGCCGCGCGCCGCAAGCCGATCGATGTTCGGCGACCTGATCCACGACGCGCCGTAATAGCCCAGCAGCGGCCTCAAATCATCGATGGCAATGAAGAGCACGTTCGATTTCTGAGAAGCAGTTTTTGGCCGATTGTTCAGATCATCGAACACCACAAAAACAACGTTGGGCTTCCTGAGTACAGGTGCATCCGCAGCGTGCATCTCCGCCAGCGGCGCGAGCAGCAGGGCAGTGAGAAGCCCGATAAGGATGACGTGGAGTTTTCTGGTCTTGGTTCGTTGTACGCGGTTCTTGGTCCTGCGACTTCGTTCGTAGTCCGTGCCCCCGATTTCAACCAAGAATGAAGAACCAAGAACTTCTTACCGCATTTGAAACAGATCGGAAGTCACAAAAGCCTCGACGAGGTCTTGCAGCCGATAGTCCTTCGCCTTGCTTGCGGCGGCGATCTTCTGCAGTTCTTCGCGGTCGGCGAAGCTCGTCGTGCGGCGCAGGCCGTAGGTGGCGAGCTTTTCAATGAACGTGTGGTTGAAGGCGTCAAGGTCGCGGAGAAGCAGTTGCTTGAACTCCGCGGCGTTCTGGTACTCGCGGCCATCGGGGAACTTGCCGGAGGAGACGACCGTGGGGTTCTCACCGACGCCGTCCGTGATCTCCACGGTGCGCCAGCGGCCGATCGCGTCGTAGTTCTCGAAGGCGAGGCCCAGATGGTCGATCTTCGCATGACACGCGGCACAGCGGGCGTCGTGAATGTGGGCTTCGAGCTTCTGACGCAGCGTCGCCTTCGGGCCGGTGGGGTTCGTGGGAATCGGGTCGACGTTCGCCGGGGGCGGCGGCGGCGACTTGCCGAAGATCGCTTCGCTCAACCACACACCGCGATGCACGGGTCGGTGTCGCACGCCGTCGCTGGTAAGCGACAGGATCGACGCCTGGGTGAGCAACCCGCCTCGATGTGATGCGGGCGGCAGTGAGACGCGGACGAACTCCCGATCGGTGGCCGCGTGTTGTCGCGCGGCCGCGAAGACCTCCTCGACTCCATAATGCTTCGCCAGCAGTTCGTTCATCACGCTCCAGTCGGAGTGCAGGAACTCGCGCAGCGTTAGCCCGCGCTCAAGAACCTCGCGGAAGAACAGCTTCGTCTCGGCGATCATGCTGTTCTCGAGCGTCTGGTCGTAGTCCGGGTAGAGCTTCTTGTCCGGCTGGAACATCCCGACCTTGCGCAACCGCAGCCATTGCGTGGCGAAGGAATCGCTGAAGCGTTCGGCCCGCGGATCGGCAATCATGCGAGCGAACTGCCGAGCGAGCACGGCTTTGTCCCGCAGCTTGCCTTGTTCGGCGAGCGAGAACAGTTCGTTGTCCGGCATCGTGCTCCACAACAAGTACGACAGCCGCGAGGCGATCTCCCAATCGTTCAGCGTGCCGCGACTCGACTTCTCATCACCTTCCGCGAGAAACAGAAAGCTCTTGGAGTTCAGGATCGCGGCCATGCCCGATTTCACCGCGTCGCGAAACGATTCCTTCGCAGCGAGTTCGCTCTGCACGATCTTCATATAGCCGTCCATCTCCGCATCCGTCACGGGGCGACGGAAGGCGCGCCTGGCCAACGTGGTGAGGCAGTCGCGGGCCTGCTGCAGGTTGCCCTCTTCGGCGGGCATGTAGTCGACGCGGCGTTGCTTCTCTTCGTCGGTCAGGATCGGCCCGCGCCAGGTGATCGAGTCGAGGATGAGAAACGGATAGATCGCCAGCCCCTCTTCGTCCGTGAGCTTCATCTGCCACGGGGTGCGGCCCAGCTTTGTACTGACGAACGGAACGGCGCTGTGACGACCGGAACGGGGATTGTTCGACGGCCCAGACACATCGTTGTAGACCATGATGTTCGGCGACCCCTTCGGCAAATGAGCCCGGAAAGTCACCGTGATCGGCTTGTCCTCGTCGGCCACGATGTCTTGCTCGAACAGCACGCGATCCAGCTTTTCTTCATACACCTTCAGTCGCGGGGCACGGCCACCGGGCGGACGCAGACCACTGAGCTTGTAGCTGATTTCGTAGATACCGGCTTCGGGCAGTGAATCTAGCCTTGAGTAGCGAAAGATGTCGCCCGGCCACATTTCGAATCGCACTTTGTCGAGCAGGCCCAGCTCGCGCAGCCGCTCGCGATGCCGTTCTTTGATCTGGTTTTCTTCGATCGCCCGCTTTGTGCCACCGAACGGTTCCAGCGGCTTCTGCCCCTTCTTCAACGGCAACACGTTTGGCGGATAGGCTTCATTCAGGATGACCTCCGCCGCCGCCAGATACTTCTCGATATTCGACGGCGACAACGTGAGCACCGAGCCGAGACGCTCGAAGCCCTGCCACTCGGGATCTTCCAGGAAGTTCCCCGGATCCTTCGCGTCGAATTCGACGCCGATCAAGTCTCGCACCGTGTTGACATATTCATCGCGCGTGAGCCGGTTGTAAGTCACTCTGACTCGCGCGGCCATGCGTGCCGCCTCGCCGTCCTTCATGCGTGCTGCGATCCACTCGACGGCCTGCGCGCTTTCGGCGGCGGTGGGGCGTTTCGCTTGCGTCTTCGGCGGCATCTCGCCCGAGTTGATCCGCTCCATCACTTCCAGCCACTGCGGATTGTTCTCCGTGCCCACGTTCTTCGAGAGCTTGTCGACGCGAAACTCCCCCTCCTGCTTCTCCGCGTTGTGACAGCGGACACAGTGCGATTGCAAATAGGGCAGCAAAGCCTTGTCAAACTCAGCCGGCGAGGTCGCGGACTGCGCTTCTTGTGCGACGGCGATGAGCAGCAGGAAAGTCAGAATGATGTGCAGGTTGTTCATTGATCTTTCATCGTTCTTTCTTGACTTCAGCGAGTCTTCCGCGCCTCTTGTGTACGACAGACTTCCAGTCCGTCGATCGGCGCAACAGACCGGAAGTCCAGACATCCAATACACGCTTGCCTCAGGAGTGACGGCGCTGTATTTGACCGCTCCCCCCGCTTGCCACAAGCGAAATGAGGATCGTTACGGAACTGCGCAACCCCTTTACGCCAAGATCTCCTGCACGACCGAGCCATGCACGTCGGTCAGGCGGAAGTCGCGGCCGACTTGGTTGAAGGTGAGTTGCGTGTGGTCGATGCCCAGCAGGTGCAGCATGGTCGCGTGCAGGTCGTGGATGTGGATTTTGCCTTCGATGACTCGGTAGCCCATGTGGTCGGTCTCGCCGTAAGTCAGGCCCCCTTTCACGCCGCCGCCCGCCAGCCACGCACAAAAACTCTCGGGCTGATGCTCGCGACCGTGATTGTCGATCGGAGCCGTGCCGCTCAGATCCTGGCTCCACGGCGTGCGACCGAACTCGCCGCTCCACAGCACCAGCGTGTCGTCGAGCAAGCCGCGCTGCTTCAAGTCCTTGAGCAGTCCCGCCACCGGTTGATCGGTCTGCTGACAGAGTCTCGGCAGGTTGCCGCGAATGTCGCCGTGATGGTCCCAGCCATCCATCGTGACCTGCACGAACCGCACGCCGGACTCGCTGAGCTTGCGAGCCAGGAGACACGCGCGGCCATGCTTGTCGCTCTCCTTGCCGCCGATGCCGTACAGATCGAGCGTCCCCTGCGTCTCCTGCGACAGATCGACCAGTTGCGGCGTGGTCGTCTGCATGCGAAAGGCCAGCTCCATGTTCTGGATCATCCCTTCCATGTTGGCGTCGCCGTGCAGGTCGTCGAGCAGCCGTTGATTCAGTCGCTTCGTCAGGTCGAGGCGTTGCCTCTGGATCGCCGCGCTGCTCGATGCGTTACGCAGGTTCTCGATCGGCAGCGTCTTGTCGTTGAGCGGCACGGTTAGCGGCGTACCTTGATGCTGAGCCGGAAGAAAGCCCGAGCCATACGTTCTCACTCCCGGAGCATGAATGCTGACGAAGCTCGGCAAGTTGTGGTTCTCGGTCCCGAGCCCGTAACTGATCCACGCTCCCATCGACGGCCGCACTTCGGTGAAGACGCCCGTGTGAAACTGATTCGTGGCACTGGCATGTTGCGGATTGTCGGCATTCATCCCGCGCAGCAAGCAGATGTCATCCGCGACGCTCGACAGGTGCGGCATCAAGTCCGAGATCAACATCCCGGAGTCACCCCGCGGCCGGATGGGAGCCATCGTGCCGAGCGCCAGGAATTTCTCCGTGCCGACCTGCGTGACTTCTTTCCTCAGCGGCGAATCGATCTTCTGACCATGCCGATCCGCGAGGAACTTTTTCTCTTGGAAGAGGTCGTGCTGCGATGGTCCTCCGGCCATAAACAGGAAGATCACCCGCTTCGCCTTCGGCACCATCCCCGGCCCGCGCGCCGCCTGCGAGCGACTCGCGGCATGGACGATGTCCGCCAATGCCATACCGCCAAAGCCGATCGAGGCCGTCTGAAGCATGCGGCGCCGAGTGGTGGAGAATTGCTGATTCATAAGTTTCGGTCTCCGGGAGTGAACCGTTGACGCTAGTCTCGAGTTTAAATGGATGCGTTCTCTTATATCGGTCCGACGCTAGCGCGTGCGACTCACGGTCGGAACGACGGTCTGAAAGACCGTCCTGCCTCTCGCGTCCATGCCGCTTTTGGCTGTTCGACTCCTCATCCTATCAAACCCTTAATGACTTGGCCGCCGAATTGGCTGAGCTGCTTAAAGCGGCCGGCGTGGTAGAACGTCAGCTTGTTGTCGTCGAGGCCAAGAAGCCGCAGCAAGGTGACATGGAAATCTCGGACGTGCGCTTTGCCTTCGACGGCTTCCATGCCCCGTTCGTCGGTCGCGCCGATCGTGTGACCGGCGTTGCAGCCTCCGCCGGCAAGCCAGATCGTCATGGCGTTGGGGTTGTGATCGCGGCCGTAAGCGATTCCTCCGCGGACGCCGTTGTCGGGCGTGCGACCGAACTCGCCGCACCAGACGATCAGAGTGCTGTCGAGCAACCCGCGCTGCTTGAGATCGGTGATCAGCGCCGCAATGGGTCGGTCCACTCCTCGGACGAGATTGCCATGCGCCCGCTCGATGTAGTCGTGGCTGTCCCACGAGCCGTTGTAAAGTTGCACGAAGCGGACCCCTTTCTCGACGAGCTTGCGGGCCAGCAGGCACTTGCGGCCAAACGAGTCGGTGCCCTCCTGGCCGATGCCGTAAAGGTCCTTCGTCCGAGCATCCTCTCTGGAGAGATCGAGCACCTCGGGGACCTGCATCTGCATGCGGAACGCGAGTTCGTAATTGTCCATGCGGGCGTTCAGCTCGTCGTGACCGGGATGCTCGGCGGCGTGCCCGGCATTCAGCTTGGCCAACAGATCGAGGTTCTTCCGCTGATGCTCGGGGGTGACTCCTTCACCGGGCGTGAGATCGAGAATCGGCGAGCCCTTGGGACGGAGCGGCGTGCCTTGAAAACGGGCGGGCAAGTACCCGTTGCTCCAGTTCGCCGCGCCCCCCTGCGGATAGCTCACCTCCGGCAGAACGATGAAGCCGGGCAGATCCTGATTCATCGAGCCGAGCCCGTAGTTCACCCACGCACCGATGCCCGGATCGCCTCCGAAACGGTTGCCGCAATTCATCTGATACATGGCGGTCGGATGATTCACGCTGTCGACGGTGCAACCGCGGAAGAAGCAGATGTCATCGGCCACTTTTGCGAGATGCGACCAGTTCTCCGCCATGTCCGCGCCGCTCTGACCGGCCTTGATGAACTTGAAGGGACTCTGCACGTAGTACCGCTTGCCGCTCTCCATCGCCGACTTCTGCTTCCCTTCGCGGACGAACTCCTTGAGATGCAGCTTCTCCAACACCGGTTTTGGATCGAACGTGTCGATGTGCGAAGGTCCACCTTCCATCAGGAGGAAGATGACGTTCTTGGCCTTGGAGTTTGAGAAGTGACTATTCGTTTGAGCCGGCGCAGGGGCCTTCGTTTCCTCGGCGAGCAAGGAAGTCAAAGCGACACTGCCGAGGCTCGCCCCCAGACCGTAGATGAAATCACGGCGGGCCGGCGCGTGGAGGGCACGTCCTCCAGCGCATCGAAAGAAGGGATTAATAGACATAGGAAAACTCATTGGTGTTGAGGACCACGAGGCAGACATCCGCCAGGGCGCGAGTGCGGGCATCGACCTCGGCGGCTTGGAGGTCGGGGACGAAGTCGGCGTTGGCGTAGAGCTTTTCGTTGAACGAAAACTTCTCGCCGGTGTTCTCTTCGACGGCGTCACGACGCACTTCGAGCAGAGCCTTGGCGGCGGTGAGTTTCGATTTTGACTGCACGGATTCCATCGCTCGCCAGTGCGCGAGGCAGGCGGCGAGTTCTTCGGCCTTCGCGGGACGACCGTAGGCCAACAGGAAGCAACGGCGGATCGCTTCGTCGTTGGTCTTGGTCTCTTTGAGCACGCGAGCCGCGAGCGCGAGGGCTCGTGAGAAGCTGGCCTTGCTGTTGAAGAGCGAAAAGACCTGCGGAGTGACGGTGCTGGCTTCGCGCTGCTCGCACGAGAAGTCGGGCGCGGGCGCGTTGAAGACTTCCATGGCGGGGTCGCTGAGTCCTCGCAGCTTCAGTGCGTAGAGCGAGCGACGATGACGTTGTTCGGGTTTGGGATTCGGCACCCAGGCCGAGGCAAAGGTGCCCATCACCTGCCGCGGTTGCAGAGCGGCTTCGAGATTGATTTCGGGACGGATCGGAATGCCGCCGAGGATCGGGTTGAGTTCGCCGCTGACGGACAGCATCGCGTCCCGCAACTCTTCGGCGCTCAAGCGTCGCGGCTTGAAGACGGCGTAGCTCGTGCCGAGCGGGTCCTTCTCATGCAGCCTCGGCAAGTCCGGATGCACGGCGCTGCGGCGGTAAGCGGCGCTGGTCATGATCAGGCGGTGCATCTCTTTGAACGACCAGCCCTGTTCCACAAACGTCGCGGCGAGCCAATCGAGCAACTCGGGATGCGTCGGCTTCTTGCCCGTGCTGCCGAAGTTATTCGGATTGCCGGCGATCGGTTGATCGAAATGCCACATCCAGATGCGGTTCACAATGGCTCGCGTCGTGAGCGGATTGTGTGGGCTGGCCACCCACTCGGCAAAAGCCTTGCGACGGCCCTCGATGCTGTCGGGGATCGAAATCTTGTGCGGCACCGGAAGAGCACTGAGCACGCCCGGCACGACCTTGGGTCCTTCCGAGAAGGGATCGCCGCCAATATGGATGCACGTCTCCTCCAGCTCACCGTGCGTGAGTCGATTGTCCGGCATGCGGAGCGGCGTGAACACCGTCTTGTACTCGCGCGTCCGTCCGCTATGGACGGCCAGAGCGAAGGGTTCGTAGCGTTCGATCTCCCACCTCAGTCGCTCCAGCCCCTTGCGAGCGACGCGCTCCCGGCCGAACTGCTCGGGAGTGAATCCGACGAGCTTCGGCGGGAACTCGTTTTCCGGCTCGCCGGCTTTGGTGAGAGCGTTCCGCGCAATGGCGAAGACGTCCGAGTAGGGACGCCGTGCGGCACCGTTCTGTTTGTCGCTGACGACCTTCTGCCGCGCGGCTTCGACGGCCGCGTTCCATTTCGCGGGGTCTTTGCCGTTGTCTTTGAGCCAGCGTTGCGCGTTCTCCAGCAGGACGTCATCGAGCTGATTCAGAGTCGCCTCGTGCTCCACTCGTGTCTTTTCCAGGTAGGCACGTTCTTCGAATCCAGCTTTGTTCTCCGACGGCAGGAACGGCGCGGCCCGCTCGGAGATCTGCGTCGTCGCGAAGACCGACTGGATGGAGTAATAGTCACGGGTCGGCACGGGATCGAACTTGTGATCGTGGCAGCGGGCACATTGCAGCGAGTGGGCCAGGAACGTCTCGCCCACGCTGTTGACCACATCGTCCAGAAACCGCTGCCGTGCGATCTTCTCGACTTCCATGCCCGTCAACTCCCATGGCCCCATGCGCAGAAATCCGGTGGCGATGATGAGTTCGGAAGGAGGAAGGGGGAGGGAGGAAGGAGGAATTGATTCGTCTTTTCCTTCCACCTTCCTCCTTCCACCTTCCTCCTTTGTCGTTCCCATCTCGTCTCCCGCGATCTGTTCGCGGACGAAGCGGTCGTAGGGCTTGTCCGAGTTGAAGGCGCGCACCACATAGTCTCGATAACGCCACGCGTTCCCACGCTCGTAGTCATTGGCAAAACCGCTGCTGTCTGCGTACCGCGTCACATCGAGCCAATGCTGAGCCATCCGCTCGCCGTAATGCGGCGAGGCGAGCAGCCGATTGATCACGGACGCGAAGGCTTCGGCGAGCGGCCGGTCATCCTTTTCGAACGCTGCGATGTCCTCGGGTTGCGGAGGCAGTCCGATCAGATCAAACGTCGCGCGGCGGATCAGCGTCGCTCGATTCGCGTCGGGCGCGGCGGCAAGTCCTGCCGGCATCCTCGACGCGATGAAGGCATCAATCGGATGACCCTGAGACGCAGGAGGCGCGGGCTTCTTCACCGGCTGATAGGCCCACAGCCCCTCGGGCTTGTACTTGCGATTGGTCCATTCGTCCGACAGCCCTCCGCTGGTCGTGACCGAGGTGCCGTCCTCCGCCGCCCACTTGTCGGCGTTCGCTTTGGCGATTTCGTTTCGCCGTTTTTCATCCGGCCACGGGGCTCCCTTCGAGACCCACTCCTTGAGCCAGCCGATCTGTTCCTCGGTGAGTTTCTCGGCCTCCTTGGGCGGCATGGCGGACCAATTCTCGTCTCGTCGCATCACCGCCAGAATCAGCGGACTCTTACCAGGACTGCCGGCCACAATCGCCGACTCACCACTGTCGCCCCCTTTGAAAGTGGCGACCCGAGTTCGCAGATCGAGCCCCCCTTCCGTCTTCTTCCCGTCCTGCCCGTGACACGCGAGACAGTGGGCCGACAACAGCGGCTGAATGCGTCGGACAAATAGACGCTCCGCAGACTCATCCGCCGCCGCATCCGCCGCGGTCAGGAACGTCGTACACATCAATACGGTGAGCAGGTTGAGCCGTGGTTTCATGTTGCCGGGGTGCTCCAAGCTTGTGGTCTTAGGCGACAGTGAGCCATCGGCACTAGCTTCGGGCTTGTGCGCGGCGTGTTCTGATACGGCCCGACGCTAGCACGTTCGGCTCACTGTTTCAGATTCGAAACACAAACTCATTCGACGACAGCAGGCTGTGGCACAGTTCGGTCCAGAGAAGTGACTCGCGCGCGGCGGCGTCTTTGGTTTCTAGGGACTCCCCGAGTTGCCTGAGGAAGGCCAGTGCATCGTCACGCTCAGGCGGAGTGAGGGGGCGGTTGCAGACTCGCAGCCAGAGTTGATTGAGGCGTGCGTCGGGTTGCGGTGCGGCGGCGATGAGTTGATCGGCCAGCGCTTTCGCTCGCTGGCGGAAGAGGTCGTTGTTCATCACGAACAGCGATTGCGTCGGCACGACGGTTTGGCTGCGCTGCCCGGCGATTTGAGCCGGGTTCACGAAGTCGAAGAACGAACGCAGCCGGTCGTTCGTCGCGGTGTTGGTCCGCATCACCGGCAGGTAGATCGTGCGTAAGAACTCTTCCCCCGCGCGCGGTTTCCGATGCGTGTAGTTCGGCGGGTTCACTCCCTGCTGCGTGAGTGCGCCGCAGTTTTCGACGTCTTCCAGAACGAGCGCCGGGCCGCCGTTGCTTTGCTTGAGTTCGCCGCTGACAGCGAGCAGTTGATCGCGCAGCGCTTCGGCATCGAGTCGTTGACGATTCATTCGCCACAGCAAGCGGTTGTCGGGATCGACCTGCATCGCGGCTGCGTTGTTGGTGCTGCTCAGGCGATAGGTTCGGCTCAGCACGATCGAGCGGATCAACTGCTTCTGCGACCAACCGTCCTGCATGAACCGCGTCGCGAGATGATCGAGCAATTCGGGATGCGAGGGCGTCTCACCGCGCGTGCCGAAGTAATCGACGCTCCGAACCAGTCCCTCGCCGAACAGCTTTTGCCAGATGCGATTGACCGTGACTCGCGGCGTGAGCGGATTGCGTTTGTCGGCCAGCCAATCGGCGAGCTGTAATCGACCACTCTGCCCGGCAGGAATCGCGGAGAACTTGTCCCACGAGGCCACGCGGACTGTCCCGCGCGGAATGACTGCACCGGGAGCGTAGGGATTGCCACGAATGTAGATCGGCATGTCCGCGGGTGTCTCACCGTCGCGCATCGCGAAGGCTTTCGGCACCTTCGATGCGAAGAACTCCGCATGCTGAATCGCCGGGCCGAGTTTCTTGAGTTGCTCAGCAATCTCGTCGCGGCGTTTTTCAATGTCGGCTTTCGCTCCGCGAGAGTCCGTGTTCTCGGGAAGCGCAAGCTGGCTCTCGACCTCTTTCTTTTCCGCCTGCAACTTCTCCCGCTCGGCCTTCAGCGCCGCGAGTTTCTCCGCCTGTTCGGCTTCGAGCTTTTGCCTCGCGACGAGTTGCTCCGGTGTCTCCGGCAACTCGGTCGAATTAAGCAGGCTCCAGACGCCGAACGGAATCTTGTGCGTCGCGGGCGAGCTGCGCAGCATGCCCGCAATTCCGTAGTAATCGGGCAGTCCGATCGGGTCGAACTTGTGATCGTGACAGCGGACACAGTTGAGCGTCATGCCAAGAAACGCGGTGCCGATCTTCGCGACCTGCGTGTCGATGTGATCGGCTTCCATCTTCGCTTTATCAGGCTCGACGATCTCGACATCGCCGACCATCAGGAACCCGGTCGCAGTGATTTGTTCGGCTCGCCGTTGCGGAGACTCGGCGGGCATCAGGTCGCCCGCGATCTGTTCTCGCACGAAACGGTCGAACGGCTTGTCCTGATGAAACGCCTCGATCAAGTAATCGCGATACCGCCAGGCGTGCTCCGCGAAGACGTTGTTTGACGTGCCGATCATGTCGGCATAGCCGGTCAGATCGAGCCAATGCCGGGCCCATCGCTCGCCGAATGCACGCGACTTGAGCAAACGATCGACGACGGTCTCACAGGCACGCGGCGAGTTATCGCGGACGAACGCGTCGATCTCCGCGGGCGTCGGTGGCAGACCGGTCAGATCCAGACTCACGCGCCGAAGCCAAGTGTATCGGTCGGCGTCAGGCACGGGTCGCAACCCGCTCGCTTCCAATCGCGCCAACACAAACCGATCGAGCGGATCGATGGGCCACGACTCGTCTTTCACTCCGGGCACGGCCGGATTGGCGACGGGCCGAAACGACCAATGCTTGCGGCCCTCTTCGATGTCGATCGTGCGTGCGACTTTTGATTCTTTGGCAACTCGCGGATCGGGCGCTCCCATCGCGATCCATGTCTCAAAATCCTTAATCACCGACGCCGACAATTTTCCTTTCGGCGGCATCTCAATCCCGTCATGCCGCAACGCTTTGATGAGCAAGCTCTTCTCAGGCTTTCCGGGTTGAAGGACAGCGCCCGTGTCGCCCCCCTTGAGCACCCCCTCGCGCGAATCCAGCCGCAACCTGCCCTGCACAATTTTCGAATCCGCCGAATGGCACTCGTAGCAATGCGTCACCAGCACCGGACGAATCTTCGACTCGAAGAAGTTGAGCTGCTCTTGAGTCGGAGCTTGTCGGTCTTCACCGAAACTCGATGTGACCAGATGCGGATCGAGAGCGAAGGCTATGTACGCGGTGGCAGAGAGGAACAGGATTGCGATGGAGGAAGGTTTCATGTCATTCGTTCGTGGTGCTTGGTTCGTAGTTCTTTGTTCGCCGGGCTGGCTCAAGAACCATGTGTTGTAAACCGAGAACCTATAATAGCACGGGGCTCTACTCGCGGCCCTCGAAACGTTCTTCCTGCGGCAGGGCCTCAACTTTCCATGTGGCAGGGTAGAATCGCACGACGCGCTTCGGGCGGTAGCCTTCGAGCAACATGCCGCATTTCACTTTGATCTGCACGCCGCTGCAGCCGGGAGCCGCGGGGACCTTGGCGAACTCGATGATGTTCCCCCCTTTGCGATCGTTGACCGGGTCGTAGGTCATCAGGCATTCCCGCGAGACGGCGATGCCACCCTTGGGCGCCTTCGGATCGTCTTCGGGAAAGGAGAACGGCCAGCCTTGCGTCTCCTCGTTGATGCCCTTGAGTTCCGCAAAGAGTTGGGAATCCACACCGTCGAAGAACGTAATCGTGACGAGCCGCTGCTTGTCGTTCACGGCGGTCACGTAGCCGGCGAGGCCTCGATCGCGGATGTGGCCGCGATGCGTCTCCCGTTGATGCTCGGTCGCCAGCGAACGACTTTGCTCGTCGAGCCAGATGGCCGTGATGCGCCCCGGGCCGTAGAGCGTGGCCCATGTGATGTTGAAGAGCACGGTCTGCCCGGCTTGCAGCGACTTCAACGTACCGAAGCCGTGGCCTTGGAACACCCGCGTACTGCTCTGTAAATCGAAAGTCTTCGCCTTGCCATCGCCGACAGACTGGCCGTTTTCGATCAGCGTGACGCTGAGTTTCTTCTTGTCGAGATCCACGCTTTCAACTTTCCACAGTTGCTTCTGTTTCGAGTGAAACGTGAAGTCGTCCTCGAGTCGCAGACAGCGACGGAACTGCCATTCGGGCGACTTTCGGTTATTGCTTGTCTCGGGCAGCGGCGTCTTGTCGTCGGGAGCGGCCAGATAAAACAGGCCGTGCAGATGCGTGCCGAGCGGAACATCCTGCAACGCGGCCGGCGCGCCGTGATACCAGATCGACCCGTATGGCAGCATCCCGGCCTCCAGCGGCAGGTCCATCACGCCACGATCCTGGCTGTCGTTGCGATCCACTCGAATCTGAAACCGGCGTTCCAGATGATCGACCTGAATCAACTCGCCCGAGACCGCGTGTGCCGAGCCCTCGGGCGGGAATTCGCCATCGACAAGCTGATACCAATCTGGCTTGTCGTCGGGCTTCTGGGATTTCGGATTCTTTTTCTTCGGCTCGCCCGTGACGGGACCGTCCGCATCGGTGCGGAATCGGGGCTTGTCCTCGGCGTGGAGGACGGCGAACGAGATGAAACAACAGCAGAAGATCAAGGATCGCATCGGTGTTGGTTCCTGGTTCCTGGTTTCTGGTTCGGAGTGGCGCAAACGAGATTCGCATCAGTTGCTGAAGGTGACTTCGACCTTCGGCACCAACGCTTTGACTTTCGCCTGAGTCTCCGGGCTGAGAGGCTTCTTGGGTGAATCGATGCGCAGAGACTTCAGGAAGGAAAAAGCCTTCAACTGCGGGAGTCGCTCGTCGGGCAGGTCGCTGACATGAAAGGACAACTCGGTGAGCTGCGTCGCGCCGGCGAGCGCGGTGAGATTGGCGTCGGTGAGAGGATTGCCCGACAGCTTGAGCCGACG
>Ga0194120_10005904_pt1 | contig 17666 bp, 29 predicted proteins | sample TA2MahCa65mmetaG_FD_148642 | JGI IMG/M metagenome (GOLD analysis project Ga0194120, IMG submission 148642) | Freshwater microbial communities from Lake Tanganyika, Tanzania - TA2015019 Mahale Deep Cast 65m | ecosystem: Environmental > Aquatic > Freshwater > Lake | place: Tanzania: Lake...
TGAAAAGACGGGGTAAAACCCGCCTTTTCTGTTTCAGCTTAATATCCCAACAACCAACCAGTTATAGCAATTGTCATTATTGCGAGTGTCAGCAATAATGCGATAATATCCAACGCTCCCATTTTTTCGTTTTTATAATCGCTCATTTTTATACTCCGTTGATTTAAATAGCCGCGGTTGAGTGAGTAATATCCGCTAACATTATGATTACTTGATAAGATTTTTTGGCTTTAAATTGTTTTGCCGCAATTTCTTGTGCTTCAAAACTACTTTTTGCATGTACAACAATTTTCTTACCTTTATCCTTACCTCTATAAATAGCAATATAAGGCCGTGTATTCATTTTTTTACTCCGTTGATTTTAAATAATAATTACTTGCTCCACTCCCAATTTTAAGGCCAGTTGCTTTGCATACTTTTGAGTGTGAACGTGCTTATAAATGCTATACGGCCAAGCCCGACTAGGTGATCGGATATATCTTGCACTTTCGGTTACGTAATCGCCGTGCAGCGTGTAGCGGCCACCTTTGTCCCACGCACCAATTTGCTTTGTTGTCAGTGTTAATGTTTTCATTTTTAGTCTCCCTGGTTATTTAATTACTGATAAATATTTTTATATTTTGTCAATCTTTTTTTTTAATTCGACACAACAATAATAAAATTTTTATATTTTGTCAATCTTTTTTTAATTCGACACAACAATAATAAAATTTTTATATTTTGTCAATCTTTTTTTTATCTGCTACTACGACCTACGACCTACGAATGACGACTTGTATGGGTATGGCTTTGCTTTTTAACGCGTTGATAACCAGGGCACCCCACCCCCCAATATGCGATTGATGGAACCTAGTATTTATTTACATACTATTCCGCACAACCGCAGAACAACCCCTCAGTTTTAGTTAGAGCCCTTCCTGCTTTCACCCACTATGACCCCCCTACCCCCTATCGATTTTTACCTGACGCTCATTTTGTCTTTATATAGAAACACCCCCCGTCAATAAAATTTAACCTTTAGTGAAAATCGTGATAATCTTTTAACATCTAAAGCCACAAACAGCTTATGACACTACATATAACACCCGATAGCACTACCCCCCTCCCTTCTGACTTCGTTACAGAAAGTCCTAAGTCTTTTCGCGAGCAAGCAAGTGCCTACTACAATACGGTAAAAGAACTGTTGGATAATGGTATGGAATTTGAACTGACGGATCTTGATAAGAAAGATTCCCACATTGCGATAACAACCGGCACATTTCCATCTTCAACCACGATCCGACCGGGTACGATTGTTAATCTTGAAGCAATCCTTTCTACTTGTGATCAGGAGTTAATCAATGTATCGCGCAGGCTTAGGAATTATGTCACCAATAAATTGCTGGTTGAGACAACGGACGGAGATGCAAAGGTAAGGTTAAAGTCTTTGGAGTTGTTAGGGAAGATTGGGGATGTTGGATTGTTTGTTGAGCGCAAAGACATAACGATCACAACCAGAACACAAGCGGACATTAATACAGAGCTTGAGAAGACACTCGAACTGTATTTGGGTAGAAAACCGTTTGAAATACCATTAGAGGCTGAGTTCACTGAGGTTGATAAATTTGAAGCCTCCGATGAGGATGAAGTACTTAAAGAGGTCAATGATGAATCAGAAGATTGATCCTCGTCTTTTAAAGATAGCACAAGACAACTTAGACAAACTACCGATAGATATACAACAGAAGATTGGTGAGCTTGTCTTCCACGCACGGAAGATGGGTGTTCAAGATAAGGCGCAAGACGACTTCATGGCGTTCGTTAATTACGTGTGGCCAACATTCATACACGGACGGCATCATCAGCGTATGGCTCGTGCGTTTGAGAAAGTGGCTAGAGGCGAATGTAAGCGGCTGATTATTAACATGGCCCCGAGGCACTCGAAATCGGAAATGGCATCTTATCTTTTGCCCGCATGGTTCTTGGGTAAATTTCCGCAGAAGAAAATCATTCAAGCGTCTTATAACGCGGAGCTTGCGACAGGGTTTGGTCGTAAAGTGCGTAACTTGGTTGATTCAGATAAGTTCAAGGATGTGTTCCCTAATGTGGAACTACGCACCGACTCTAAGGCGGCTGGTCGCTGGAACACCAATCACAACGGTGATTATTTCGCTATCGGTGTCGGCGGTAACATGACCGGTCGGGGTGCCGACATATGTGTGTCCCCAGGTAGTATTGTCTATGAACAAAGCAGAGGAGCGATTGAAGCTCGGTGCGTAAAGCTAGGTGACAAACTTTTAGGTTCTGATGGATACGGGGCAGTAACGTGCATACATGATTCGTTACACAGAGGCACGGTCAATGTTGATGGTGCAAAAATGTCACTCAACCATCCGGTCTGGACGGCTAACAAAGGTTGGGTGGACGCAGGATTATTGACGACAGATGATTTGTTACAAACAATAAACGTCTATGATAAACTGTCTTCGTTTATTAAAACGGGAGTTAATCATGCGTCATCCAATGAAAGAGCCAAAAAATTATTCAAAATCGTATTCTCGTGTTTACAACATTTGGGCACAAATGCGACAACGATGTTCCAATCCAAACGCAACCAACTATTTCAGGTATGGGGCGAAAGGGATAACGGTTTGCGAACAATGGAGCAAGTTCGATCAATTCGTTTTGGATATGGGGGAGCCGCTAACCCCACGGCATACACTAGACAGAATGGATCCAAATGGGGATTACTCACCGGAGAACTGCCGCTGGGCGGATATGGAGACCCAGTTCAACAACAAACGCAACAACGTAAACATAACAGCGTTTGGGAAAACTCAAACCTTGGCGCAGTGGGCGAGGGAGGTCGATCTTTCGAGGGATACGATAAGGCACAGGATATTCGAGATGGAGTTGTCACCAGAGGAAGCGTTGAATATGCAGAAAGGGAGTTGGGTGCAGAAACCAGTGTTGCAGTACGACTTGCAAGGGAACTTTGTCCAGCGTTACGAATCACTCGCCGCTATGGAGAAGGTTACAGGATTGAGCAAAAAATCGGTTCATCAGTGTTTAGCTGGAAAGAGCAAATCGTCTTGCGGTTATTACTGGGAATACGAACGCCAAAGTCAATAAGTATCAAATCTCATGAACCTGAGCAGTTTGTTAATTTTACTGTCCAGGGACATAATACTTTTATAGTCAATCCTTATTTGTCACATAACTGTATCATCGATGATCCCCACTCGGAGCAAGAGGCTGTGTTAGCTGAGTCTGATCCGAGCGTTTACGATAGAACGTACGAATGGTACACATCAGGACCAAGGCAGCGGCTACAGCCGGGCGGAGCGATCATAATAGTTGCCACTAGATGGTCAACTCGAGACCTGTGTGGTCAGATATTAAAAACTGCCGCTCAGAGAACCGGGGAGGAGTGGGAAGTCATAGAACTCCCAGCCATTTTACCCTCTGATAATCCCATCTGGCCTGAGTTCTGGTCGAAAGATGAATTATTCGCTTTGCGCCGAGAGCTACCATCATCGAAATGGATGGCGCAATATCAACAGCAACCTGCATCAGACGTTGCCGCGATTATTAAAAGGGAATGGTGGAAAATTTGGAATAAGGATGATCCACCAATATGTGAGTTCATTATTCAATCTTGGGATACTGCTTTTACTAAAAACGAAAGATCTGACTATTCAGCCTGTACGACTTGGGGAATTTTCTATAAGGAAGACGACACGGGTATCCACCAAGCAAATATTATTTTATTAGATTATTTTAAAAAACGAATGGAGTTCCCCGAACTTAAACAAAAGACATTTGAGATGTGGAAAGAATGGGAACCTGATTCCATTATTATTGAATCGAAAGCATCTGGTGCTCCACTTGTCTTTGAATTAAGAGCAATGGGTATTCCTGTTCAAGAGTTCACTCCTGTGCGAGGGGGCGGTGATAAGATTGTCAGAGCTAATGCTATTGCAGACATCTTTGCATCCGGTCGCGTATGGGCGCCCAATCGACATTGGGCAGAGGAACTTATTGAAGAAACAGCAAGCTTCCCGAGCGGAGATCATGACGATGGTGTTGACGCAACAGTTATGGCTATGATGCGATTTAGAAAGGGCGGCTTCTTACGTTTACCAAGCGATGAAGATGATGAGCAGCAATACTTTAGACGCAAAGTAGCGTATTATTAATATCACATTAAATACCTTTACGGATCATAAACATGGCAATAGAGAAAAGTATTTACGCAGCTCCACAAGGTCTGCCTGATTTAGAGAATATGGATCATGATATCGAGATTGAGATTGAGAATCCTGATGATGTGAGACTTACTTTCGGTGATATGACGTTAAATTTAATGCCCGAGAAGTCCGATGAAAACTTCGACGCCAACTTAGCGGAAGAGTTAGACCCTTCATATTTGCAGACTATCGCGTCAGATCTGTTAGGTGACTTTGACGATGATGTCTCTTCAAGGAAAGATTGGGTCAGTACTTATGTGGACGGCTTAGAGCTGTTAGGTATGAAGATTGAAGAACGTGCAGAACCTTGGCAGGGTGCCTGTGGCGTGTATCACCCACTTATGAGTGAGGCGTTAGTCAAGTTTCAAGCTGAGACTATGATGTCTACATTCCCCGCCGCAGGTCCAGTCAAGACGCAGATCATCGGCAAAGAGACACCTGAGAAGAAAGAAGCGGCGATTCGCGTACAGGATGACATGAATTACCAGTTAATGGACGTGATGACGGAGTATCGACCAGAGCATGAGCGTATGTTGTGGGGTTTAGGGTTGTCGGGTAATGCGTTCAAGAAGGTGTACTTCGATCCTAGTTTGGATAGACAGGTATCGATCTTCGTACCAGCGGAAGATATTGTCGTACCATACGGTGCCAGTGACTTAGAGTCTGCTGATAGGGTCACTCATGTGATGAGAAAGACTGAAAATGAGATGCGTAGACTGCAAGTGGCGGGTTTTTATCGTGATATTGACCTGGGTGAGCCAAACAATTCGTTAGACGAAGTTGAGAAAAAGATCGCTGAACGCCTTGGCTTCCGTGCGACTAGCGATGATCGATACAAAATCCTCGAAATTCACACTTATTTGGACTTGGATGGGTACGAAGACGTCAATGATGACGGTGATAAAACAGGTATCGCTCTACCTTATGTCGTTACTATTGAGAAAGGTAGTAATGAGGTATTGTCAATTCGCAGAAACTGGGAAGAAAATGACAAAAATAAACTTAAACGGCAGCATTTTGTCCATTATGGTTATGTTCCGGGGTTTGGTTTCTATTGTTTTGGGCTTATCCATCTTGTTGGGGCTTTTGCTAAATCTGCTACTTCTCTCATACGCCAACTTGTAGACTCAGGTACGCTTTCTAACCTACCTGGTGGCTTTAAATCCCGTGGCATGCGCATTAAAGGTGATGATACACCAATCTCCCCGGGTGAATGGCGCGACGTTGATGTGCCGTCAGGCCCTATGCGGGACAATATCATCCCACTACCTTATAAAGAGCCTAGCCAAACGCTATATCAGCTCCTCGGTACCATCGTAGAAGAGGGTAGACGCTTCGCAAATACCGCCGATTTGCAGATTTCAGATATGTCGGCACAGGCACCTGTGGGTACGACACTAGCGATTCTGGAAAGAACGCTGAAAACCATGTCAGCCATTCAAGCGCGTGTCCATTACAGCATGAAGCAGGAGTTGGGGCTGCTAAAAGGGATTATTGCGAGCTTTACCCCCGATGACTACGACTATGAGCCGACTGAGGGTAATCGCAAAGCTAAACGTTCTGACTACGACAACATAGCAGTTATTCCGGTATCGGATCCAAATGCCTCAACAATGGCACAGAAGATCGTGCAGTACCAAGCGGCGTTGCAGTTAGCACAGGGTGCACCTCAGTTGTACAACTTGCCGTTATTACATCGTCAGATGTTGGATGTATTGGGTATTAAAGATGCTAATAAGCTGATTCCTATGGCTGATGACATGGAGCCTATGGATCCTGTGACTGAGAATCAGAGTATTTTGATGATGAAGCCGGTAAAAGCGTTCTTAACACAGAACCATCAGGCGCATATTCAAGTTCACATGGCAACGTTGCAAGACCCTAAGATCGCCCAGTTGTTGCAGAACAACCCGATGGCACAGCAACTTCAGGCAGCAATGATGGCACATATCAATGAGCATTTGGGCTTTGAGTACCGCGTACAGATCGAGCAGCAGCTCGGGTTCGCACTACCACCTCAACACGACGAGAGTGGTGAGGACGTTCACATGGACCCACAAGTCGAAGCGAATTTGGCACCCATGCTGGCACAGGCAGCACAGCAGTTGTTACAAAAGAACCAAATGGAAGTGGCACAACAACAGGCACAACAACAGGCGCAAGATCCTCTGGTTCAGATGCAGATGCAAGAACTTCAGCTTAAAGCCGCTGAGCAACAACGCAAATCTCAGAAAGATCAGATGGATGCACAACTCAAGATGGCGCAGATTGAGGTTGAGAGACAGCGTATTGCGTCGCAATCGGCTACTGCACAGAAACAGATACAAGTCGATGCACTTAAAAACGCAGCTTCGTTAACGTCTAAAGGTACTATTGAGGCTAAGAAGATACAAGTAGCAGCACTTAAAGATGCAGCGAATCTGACTGCTAAGAAAGAGTTTGAACAGAAACGTGTACAAGTGGATGCACTTAAATCGGCAGCACAACTGACCGAGCAGAAACGTCAACACAACACGAAACTAATACATGACGCAAAAAGGACTGATAAGCAGATATTGAGCAAAAATCCTAAATCTGAGGAATGAAATTCCCACCGGTAAACCTATGGTCTCTCCCGAAACAAAGGAGAGACTATGAATACACTACAGCAATTATAACCGTTAAAACACCGACAAGAGGTAGAGAATGGACGGATTTGAATACATTAATAGCGAAATTAACCAGAAGATAAACCAGCTCGAAGAGCATACCGTGCGCGGGCAATTATCCTCTTATGAAGAATACAAATTCCTGTGTGGGCAGATTCGAGGTCTGCTGACTGCTCGGGATATCATAAATGACCTCAAAAACAAAATGGAAAATCACGATGAGTAAAATCGTATTACCACAAGGGACAAAACCTGTGGACGCGCCTGTTATCAAAGTAGCACCGGCCGAACCTGAAGCACAATCTGCCGAAGAGAAAGCAACGCAACTTCCAACGCCTACCGGTTATCATATTTTATGTGCCGTGCCGGATGTGGAAGACACGTATGAAAGCGGGATTATTAAGGCTGATGTGACGCGTAAAAACGAAGAAATCATGACCACCGTGCTGTTTGTTGTAGCGATTGGGCCAGACGCCTATAAAGACACAAACAAGTTCCCAACAGGGCCTTGGTGCAAAGTGGGAGATTTCATCACTGTACGCCGTGCGTCAGGTACCCGATTGGACATTCATGGTAGGGAATTCAGAATTATCAACGATGATACGCCTGAAGCCGTTGTACAAGACCCTCGCGGGATTAAATGTAAATAGGACAAGACTATGGCAAATTTTCAAAAAGAAGAGTTTCACTTTCCTGATGAGCAACAAGATCCTCCAGAAATCGAGATTGATATTGATGATGATACCCCGGAGGAAGACAGAGGCCGTGAGCCGATGCCGAAGGAGATCGTTAGCAAATTAGATAGCGATGACGAATTTGAACAGTACGACGAGACTGTCAAAGAGAAGTTAAAGCAGCTTAAAAAAGTATGGCACGATGAGCGCAGAGAGAAAGAGGCAGCTTATCGTGAGCATCAAGAAGCTGTGGTCTTGGCTAGACAACTGCTTGATGAGAACCAGAGACTAAAAGGCGCGTATCAAACGGGCGAGAAAGAGTACATCACCACTGTACAGGAGGCCGCTACGCACGAGGTAGAAGCTGCCAAACGCTCCTACAGAGATGCTTACGAGTCGGGTGATACCGATGGCATCATTAATGCGCAAGAGAGGTTGAACCTCGCTCAAATGAAGTTGATGCGAGCCGCGAGTCTAAAAGAAACACCTTTACAAAATGACGAGGATGTTGTACAACAGCTACAACAGCACCTACAGCCACGCGCTGTCGCGCCTCAGCCTGACGAAAGGGCTGTAGCATGGCAACGTAAAAACTCTTGGTTTGGTCAAGATCAAGAGATGACTGCCGCCGCTCTGGGCTTACACGAAAAGCTTAGAACACAAGGGGTCGTTGTTGGTTCTGATGAATATTATGACGCTTTGGACAGAACAATGCGCAAAAGATTCGGTGAGTATTTTGACGACTCAGACTCCAAGTCTCAAAGTAAGGGCAAACATACCACGGTAGTTGCACCTGCAACGAGAAGCACATCATCAAACCGCGTTACATTGAAACAGAGTCAACTACAGTTAGCAAAGAAATTGGGCCTGACTCCTGAACAATACGCAAAAGAACTGATTAGATTGGAGAATAGAACATGAGTACACAAAATAGATTATCACGCGAATTAAATACCCGGGCATTGCAGGAACGTCCTAAGCAGTGGATGCCGCCTGAAACCTTACCTGAGCCAGACAAAATGCCAGGTTATGCCTATAGATGGATTCGTGTCTCGACATTAAACAATGCTGACCCACGCAACTTATCTGCCAAACTCAGAGAAGGATGGGAGCCTGTTAAACTTGAAGAACAACCGAAATTCCAACTGCTAGCTGATCCTAATAGTCGTTTTAAAGACAACGTTGAGATTGGTGGGTTATTGCTTTGCAAGACTCCTGAAGAGTTTGTAGATCAACGTAATTCGTATTACCAAGGCCAAACACAAGCTCAAACGGAAGCTGTAGACAATAACTTTATGCGCGAATCTGATGCTCGTATGCCTCTCTTCCGTGAGCGTAAATCTAGCACCAGCTTCGGTAAAGGTTCTTAATTTTAATTTATTGAGGTTACTATGGCTTATCCTACAGTCTCATCCCCATACGGGTTGAAACCGATCAATTTGATCGGCGGTCAGGTGTTTGCTGGTGCGACTCGTCAATTCCAAATTGCAAGTGCTTATGATACAAGCATTTTTAATGGCGACTTGGTGAAAATCGTAACGGCTGGCACTATTGAAAAAGACGCTGGCACTGCTACTGCTACACCGGTAGGTGTATTCTTGGGTTGCTCTTACGTTAACGCGCAAGGTCAAACCATTTACCAACAGTACTTCCCAGCCAACACTACAGCGCCTACTGGCACTGTAATTACAGCTTATGTTGCTGATGATCCTAATACACTGTTTAAAGTAGCAGTTGTATCAGGCACTACAGTAATCGCTGGCGTTGGTCGTGCTGTTATTGGCAGCAATATGTCATTGGTTCAAAACGCTGGTTCTAGTAACACAGGTGACTCTAAAGTCGCTGTTCTGTCTAGCTCGGCTGCAACCACTAACACTTTACCTATTCGTGTTATTGACGTTGTTCCAGACACCGCAACTGGCTCAGACACCTATGTTGAACTGATCGTTAAGTTTAACTGGGGTATGCATCAGTATCAAAACGCAACCGGCGTATAAGGAGTAATTAGATGGCAATTTCACGCGCTCAGTTATTAAAAGAGTTGTTGCCAGGCCTGAACGCTCTGTTCGGTTTGGAATACGCTCGTTATGGCGAAGAACACAAAGAGATTTATGAAATAGAAACCTCTGAGCGTTCTTTTGAGGAAGAAACAAAACTGTCTGGTTTCTCAGCAGCTCCTGTTAAAAACGAAGGCTCAGCCATCGCGTATGACAATGCTCAAGAAGCTTGGACTGCTCGCTACAACCACGAAACCATTGCTTTGGGCTTCTCATTAACTGAAGAAGCTATTGAAGATAACTTGTATGACTCTTTGTCTGCTCGTTATACAAAAGCGCTGGCTCGTGCTATGGCGTACACAAAACAAGTTAAAGCTGCCGCTGTACTGAACAATGGCTTCACTGCTGGTTACACTGGCGGCGACGGTCAAACTCTGTTCTCTACCGCTCATCCGCTTGTTTCTGGTGGCACCAACAGCAACACTCCAGCCACAGCGGCTGACTTGAACGAAACTTCTTTGGAAGCTGCGGTCATTCAAATTGCTGCATGGACTGACGAGCGTGGTCTGTTGATCGCTGCTAAACCTAAAAAGCTGATCGTTCCACCTGCATTGCAATTCGTTGCAACCCGCTTGCTGGAAACCGAACTGCGTGTTGGCACCAATGATAACGACATCAACGCTATCAAAAACAATGGTTCCATCCCAGGTGGCTACACTATCAATCACTTCTTGACTGATAGTAATGGCTGGTTCCTCACCACTGATGTGCCAAATGGCTTGAAACACTTTGTTCGTAGCCCATTAACCACATCAATGGATGGCGACTTCGATAGCGGTAACACCCGTTATAAAGCACGTGAGCGGTACGCTTTCGGCTGGTCCGATGCGTTGGGTATCTTCGGAAGCCCAGGCGCTTAAGTAGTAAAATCAACAACTTAGTTGTTATTGGAAAGGCCCTTCGGGGCCTTTCTTTTTGCTTGTGAAATAATCCTTGCACCTTAATAACTTAGTTGATATTATCGGGACAAACCTAGGTATCTATTTAATTCATACCGACCGGCCTAGCGGACAAAGCACAAGACGGTATGACACAAGTGCGAGGCTATTATGGCTATTTCAACTACAACTTCTGTTTGGCGTTCAGGCGGCGGTGACAGCACCAAAACTACGTACGCAGGCTCCATGCTCATGGTTGCCGATTTCTATTTCCTCCCTACCGCGGCAGCGGGCAACAAAGTTCAAAAGTCTTCTACTGACACAACAAATGTTATTCTGCCTATCGGTGCAGTTATCACGGAGATCCAAGTTAATGCGGCAGGTACTGGTGGATCTAACCCTACTTTTGACATGGGTTATACTCTCTATACAACTGGCACTGTCAACAACGCTTCATTGATTAACGAAGGTGATGCGGACGCTGGTAAACAAACCTTCACTTGGGCAACATTAGGCGCAGCGGCTAGTCTTGGCGGCGTATTGTCTGCTTCAGAGCTGGTGTATGTAACAGGTTCTGTTGGTGCATCTGCTGCTACAGGCGGTTCTGTGTCAGGTAAACTGTTCTACTACGTTCCAACCAATGGCTCTTACACTGCCTAATTAGTTTCTTGGGAGTCTCGGCTCCCTTTTTAACCTCAATATAATGGGATTACTAATAGGGAGTTACGTTCGTGAGCGAAGAAAACGAAAGTTTAAAAATAGTAGACACCAGTGACAGTCTAACAAAAGAGGAGTTACAAGAGCTTAAAAGGCTGGTGTCTCTGTCTAAAACTGCTCGTACTGTGATCGCAGTAGTGATGGGTGCTATCATGTTGGTCGGTGGTGACAAGTTGCTATCTCTATTACAATCACATAATCCGGGGGCACACTAATGCCTAGTGTAAGTAAGTCTCAAAAAAATTTCATGGCAGCAGCGGCTCATAATCCGGAATTTGCCAAGAAAGCGGGTATTCCGGTCAGCGTAGCTAAAGAGTTTAACGCTGCGGATAAAGGTAAAAAATTCAAATCAGGAGGCGATATGGCCAATTTAAAGAAACTGTTTAAAGGTAAAGAGACTTATAAAGAAGAGCTGAAAGAAGGCAAAGCTATTAAGTCCGGTAAAATTTCTCCTAAACAATATGCCGAAGGTGAAGGAATGGAAAAGAAAATGGCTAAAGGCGGCGTAACTCGTGCAGACGGTTGCGTTAAAAAAGGTCATACAAAAGGTAAATTTGTATGATCCCAGCTAAAGACATCCCAGCGAAAGCGATCCCTGCTCATGGGAATAAGTCTGTTGAACCTAAAAAACCTAAGCCTAAGAAGGCTGTGGAATGATGGTCTCTCGGGGCATGGGCGCTATTAACCCTAGCAAAATGCCAGGTAAGAAGGTTGTCAAACGAAAAGACAAGCCTGAAGATGTAGACGTGTACAAAAAAGGCGGTCGAATCAAAGGTAAGGGTAAATAATGACTACGAGCGGTACTAGCACATTTAATCTTGACCTCAACGACATCGTTGAAGAGGCCTTTGAGCGTTGTGGTAAAGAGCTGCGCACAGGTTATGATTTGCGTACTGCTCGTAGAAGTTTAAACCTGCTGACCATAGAATGGTCGAATCGGGGCATCAATTTATGGACGATTGAAGAGGGCGTAATTCCTCTGATTCAAGGACAGATTGCTTACGATTTACCCGCAGACACTATAGATTTACTAGACCAAGTGACCAGAACTGGCACGGGTCAGAACCAAACAGATATCAATATCAACCGTATATCTGAGTCTACTTATTCCACAATCCCCAATAAAAATGCTACAGGGCGCCCTATACAAGTTTGGATTAACAGACAATCAGGCGCGGCTTATCCGGTTACTGGAGTTAAGTACCCTCAAATTAACGTGTGGCCAGCGCCAGATCAAGGGACAGAGGCTTCCCCGTACTATTACTTTGTGTATTGGCGCTTACGTCGGATACAAGACGCTGGTAACGGGGTCACTACACAGGATATACCATTTAGAATGCTGAATGCGCTTGTTGCAGGCTTGGCTTATTACTTAAGTATGAAGCTACCGGACGTTGATCCTAACAGAATAGGGATGCTAAAAGCCGATTACGAACAGCAGTTAGATCTGGCTGATGGAGAGGATCGCGAGAAAGCGAGTTCAAATTGGGTACCAAGGATGCTGTATTATGGGAATTAAATATGCCTCGGCTAAGAATTCAATCGCTGAATGCGATAGATGTGGGTTTAGGTATCCATTAAAGGTTTTGCGTAAGCTTACGATTAAAACTAAGCAAGTGAGTATTAAGGTCTGTCCGACCTGTTGGGAACCCGATCAACCACAGTTACAAATTGGCATGTTCCCGGTTTATGATCCACAAGCTGTAAGAGAACCAAGACCTGATACTAGCTATTACCAATCAGGACTAAACGGTCTACAATTGACCACCGATGATAACGGTACGCCGGATGGCGGTAGTAGATTGTTCCAATGGGGCTGGTATCCAGTGGGTGGTGCTAGAGCGAACGATGCAGGATTAACCCCGAATTACCTTATCGCAACGACATATGTTGGCGATGTAACAGTTACAGTTAACTAGGAGGCTTTATGGCTTACAAATCAGCAGCAGATGGTATTACTAAAAAAGGTAAAACCAAAGGTAAAAACTTAGGCGATACAGGTCCTAACAAAGGTATTGATGGTGATGTTGCGAAAGGTAGCAAAGCTAAAACCGTCGAGTCTATTGACATGAAAAAACTAGGTCGTAATCTAGCACGGGCTAAAAACCAAGGTGGTAAATAATGGCTAAGGACAACAAAGATAAAGAGTTTATCAATAACCTGGACATATCTGCGGGCAATGTCAGTAAAGGTAATACAAAGCCTGAGAAAACTGATGGCGTTAAGATCCGTGGTACAGGCGCCGCTACTAAGGGTGTAAAAGCCCGTGGGCCGTTAGGTTAAGTATGAACTATACGCAGTTGTGTGCGGATATTCAGGCGTATGTTGAGAACTCGTTCTTAGCGGATCAGCTCGCTACATTCGTTGGTCAAGCAGAGCAGCGTATATACAATGCCGTACAACTGCCAGATTTAAGGCGTAATGTCACAGGTGTAGTGACAGTGGGTAACAAATATCTACAAACGCCTACTGATTTTCTAGCCCCTTACTCACTAGCGGTTATAGCGACAGACGGCAGTTATAGTTATTTGCTTAATAAGGATGTCAACTTCATCCGCGAGTCTTACCCTAACCCGACAGACAGAGCGACACCTAAATATTATGCGATATTTGGACCACGTTCGGATGATGAAAAAGAGTTGTCATTTATCTTAGGTCCTACGCCGGATGATGATTACACCGTAGAGTTGCACTATTTCTACTATCCCGAGTCGATTGTAACTGCTAACAACACATGGCTTAGCGATAATTTTGATTCTGTACTGCTGTGGGGGTCTATTGTTGAAGCTTACATCTTCTTGAAAGGCGAGCCTGACTTAATTGCGGCATACCAAAAACGCTATGACGATGCAATAGCCTTGTTAATGAATTTGGGTAATGGTAAAGATCGTTCTGACGCTTATAGAAGTGGACAATATAGAGTGCCTGCCCGATGATTCAGCAAACGCAAACTACATCGTTTAAGAAAGAGTTGTACGAAGCGATCCATGATTTATCCACAGATGATATTTATATCGCGCTGTACACAGCGAATGCGTCACTCGATCAAAACACAACCGCGTATTCCTCAGATAATGAAGTATCTGGCACAGGGTATACAGCGGGAGGACAACTGTTGCTGAACCCAGTGATAAGAACTTCTGATTATACAGCTTATGTGACGTTTGATAATGCACAGTGGGCGGCGGTAATTACAGCGCGTTGTGCGCTGATTTATAATGCGAGTAAAGCAAACCGGTCGATAGCAGTGTTGGATTTTGGTTCAAACAAGACTTCGACAACAACTTTCACAGTGACTATGCCTGCGAATACCGCAGATAGCGCGTTGATTCGATCTTCAAATTAAGGGGTATATGTAATGCAAAGTGAAGCAGTTTACTTACAGGATAAAGCAAGTGCCACCATGTTGCGAAACACAGGTGTAGACGAAGGCTTAGGTCTTTCAGGCTATTACGATGTTAAATGTGTAGGTGCTGACGGCCAGATTAAATGGGAAGATACCATTAAAAACTTAGTAGTTACCGTAGGTCGTAATGACTTATTGGACAAGTATTTCGCTGGTGCTTCGTATACGGCTGCTTGGTACATGGGTTTGGTCGATAATAGCTCATTCTCAGCTTATGCTGCTGGTGACACTTTGGCATCACACGCGGGTTGGTTAGAGTTCTTAAATTATAGCGGAGCTAACCGTGCTACTGTTGGTTGGAACGCCGCATCTGCGGGTAGCAAGGCGACTACCGTAACTACATTCAACATTAACGGATCAGGTACTGTACTGGGCTCATTGATGTGCGCTACACAGCCTAAAAATACAGCCTCTAATGGTGGCGCAGGTATTCTGTTTTCAGCAGGTAGCTTTACTGGCGGCTCTCGCGCGGTTGTGTCGGGTGATTCACTGTTAGTAACTTATACCATTGCTACATCTTAAGGGGGATAACATGGCTGCAAGTTTTAAAGTAGGCGAGCAAGTTAAATTGATTGCCATCGTTCCTCAAGGTCCTGTTAAGCATTTAGCGGTTAACCAAGATGGCGACATCCAGTATTTAGTAGAGTGGACTGATGCGGAAGGTATTGTTCAAGAGCGTTGGTTTAAAGAAGAAGAGTTGATTAAAGTTTAAGGAACGTCATGGGCCTCGTATTAGCAGATCGTGTACAAGAAACATGCACAGCTCCCGGTACAGGCTCAGTTACCTTGCTGGGAGCCGCAACAGGTTTTCAAACATTCTCAGCGGCTATCGGTAACAGTAACACCTGTTACTACACTATTGCTGACCAATCAGGCGGTAACTGGGAAGTTGGTCTAGGTACATACTCCTCCGCTGGCAATACACTCGCGCGTACAACCCCGCTATCCGGCAGTGCAGCTACACCTGTCAATTTTAGTTCTGGTACTCAGAATGTCTTCGTGACTTATCCCGCTGAGATTGCGGCCTACGCGTCTAATAATTCCTCCCAAGTGTCAGGACAGATCCTAACGTCAAACGGTCCTAGTGTAGCACCCACATGGCAAACATCCACTGCGGCAGCTAAAGGCTATGTGAATGCTATGACGATCCTTCGAGGGTTGTAGTGTTTGGCTTTACGCCTTTTGCTAAAGCGCCTTTTGCTACATTAGGTAGTAGCACCTATATAGCAGCGCTTACAGAAACGCTAGGGCTTACTGATGCTGAAGTGGTCAATCTGATTATGACGTTTGATTTATCTGAACCATTAGTTCTAGATAGCACAGAGTCCGCTGGGATTCAGACGGAAAAAGACATAGCCGAAGTCTTAACGTTGGCGGATGCTGAAACCTATGAGTTACATCTAGGTACTGAGATGGTAGAAACAATCGCAGTGACAAACGAAGAGGTCTCCGTATTACACGCTGGTGGCGATCTAACAGAAACCATAACCTTAAGTGATACACAAACGGGTTTGCTCACTATGTATCCGGTGGTGACTGAGACCATCGGTTTGACGGATGAGCAAATAATTTCGCTTACCATTCCTGCTTTGGTTGAAGAAGCATTGGGTCTTACGGCTGAAATGTCAGTTGCAGGTGCGTTTGTAGCAGATCTTATCGAAACAATTGGGCTTTCAGATGCTGTGGTAAATAACGTCGTGCTCGTAGCTTCAATCATTGAGGCGATTGTTTTAACAGACCCTGTAACTGCCCGATTATTATGGGAATTAATTAATGACACGCAGACCGCCAACTGGCAGAATATAACTAACACACAGAACCCTAACTGGACTGTGATTGATACGCATTAGGGGTAAAGATGACTACAACGTATACAACCTTATTAGGCTACGCGCTTCCAGAGACCGGGACACTAGAAGGTCTATGGGGCAGTGAAGTTAACGATAGTATTACACAGCTAGTAGAGGATTCAGTAGCGGGATATGCTACAGCAAGTGTGACTTCTGGTAACTGGACGTTGAGCGATACGGGTACTGGACTAGCAAACGAGTCACGGATGATGGTGCTTATCCCTACAGGTACACCGGGTGTCAGCCGCAATATCATCGCGCCAGCGCATAGTAAGATGTATGTGGTTGTGAATCAGTCCGACGGTGAGGTTGTTGTTAAAGGAGCGGCTACTTCGGGCGCTATTATCCAGCCTTCATACACTGCGGTTGTGGTGTGGAACGGCGCTGACTTTGAAGAGATCAGTCCTACTCTGGCTAAATACGCGCTCAATCTGGTCGGTGGTGTTGAAGGCTCTATTCCATACCAATCGGGCTTAAGTGAGACTGCCTTATTAGCCCCTAGTACTGCAGGTAAAGTATTAACTACACACGGCGCTGGCGCTGCTCCAACATGGGAAACCCCTAATCTGGTCGGTGGTGTTGAAGGTTCTGTCCCATACCAGTCAGGCCTAAGCGAGACCGCCTTATTGGCCCCTAGTACCCCAGGTAAAGTATTCACTACCAACGGCGCTGGCGCTGCTCCAACATGGGAAACCCCTAGTAGTGGTGGCATCACAGCAGGCCAGTCAATCGCATTTGATTTAGTTTTCAGTATTTAAGAGGAATTACCCGTGGCTAATCCGAACATAGTAAACGTAACTACCATTAACGGGAACAGCTCATCTGTTGCCTTATCAACCACATCTGCTACATCATTAGCGTCTAATGCGGCTGCTAGCGGCAAGGTGTACAAAATCAACTCGATTGTTGTGGCGAATAACAACGGGGCATCAGCGGCTAATATCACGATCAACGTGTACAGTGCAGCAGCTTTGGGCGGTACAGCGTACCCAATCGCTTCAACGATCTCTGTTCCTGCTAACTCGACCCTTATTATTACAGATCGCACCACTAGCTTCTATTTGCTTGAAAATCAATCCATCGGGGCAACTGCGGGTACAGCCAATGCGCTGACCGTGACAGCCTCTTGGGAAGAGATTTCTTAATATGTCTATGCGCTGGAAAGGCGGTTTTATACAGACGTGGTTCGACCCGCTGACTCCGGGGG
>Ga0194120_10005905_pt1 | contig 17664 bp, 13 predicted proteins | sample TA2MahCa65mmetaG_FD_148642 | JGI IMG/M metagenome (GOLD analysis project Ga0194120, IMG submission 148642) | Freshwater microbial communities from Lake Tanganyika, Tanzania - TA2015019 Mahale Deep Cast 65m | ecosystem: Environmental > Aquatic > Freshwater > Lake | place: Tanzania: Lake...
CGCCCGGCGATGTTCCGGTTTCCACATCGGGCACCCTCCCTCTCCGATTCGGGTGCCTCGTAACGAATCACATCCGATTCCCTAGATTCAAGAAGTTTCCGGTTGGGCTCTAAGGATGACGCCCTGGCCTTGCAACTCTGGGCGTCGGCTGGTAGGCATCGCCCGCCAAGCCAAGAGAGAGGACCCATGACCGCCATCGTCGACATCGTCGCGCGCGAAATCCTGGATTCGCGCGGCAATCCCACCGTCGAAGTCGACGTCAAGCTCGACGGCGGCTGGCTCGGGCGGGCGGCCGTGCCATCCGGCGCCTCGACCGGCACGCATGAGGCGGTCGAACTTCGCGACGGCGGCCAACGCTATGGCGGCAAGGGCGTGAGGAAGGCGGTCGATGCCGTCAATGGCGAGATTTTCGACGCGCTGTCCGGCCGCGATGCGCGCGATCAGGCCGGCATCGATGCGGCGATGATCGCGCTCGACGGCACGCCCAACAAGGGTCGGCTCGGCGCCAACGCCATCCTCGGCGTCTCGCTCGCCACCGCCAAGGCCGCAGCCGCCGCGAGCGGGCTGTCGCTCTATCGTTATGTCGGCGGTTCGAATGCGCGCGCACTGCCGGTGCCGATGATGAACATTCTGAACGGCGGCGCGCATGCCGATAATCCGATCGACATTCAGGAGTTCATGGTCATGCCGGTGGGCGCGGCCTCGCTCGCCGAAGCCGTCCGTATGGGTTCAGAGATTTTCCAGAACCTCAAGAAGCTTCTCAAGGACAAGGGCCTCAATACCAATGTCGGCGACGAGGGCGGCTTTGCGCCCAACATCGCGAGCGCCGACGAGGCGCTCGGCCTGATCATGACCGCGATCGCCAAGGCCGGCTACAAGCCGGGCGACGACGTCAAGCTGGCGATCGATGCCGCCTCGAACGAATTCTACGCCAAAGGCAAGTACGCACTCGAAGGCAAGTCGCTCGATAGTGCCGGCATGGTCAAATACTGGGAAGGCCTTTGCGCGCGTTACCCGATCGTCTCGATCGAGGACGGTCTGGCCGAAGACGATTGGGACGGCTGGAAGGCGTTGACCAGCGCGCTCGGCGCCAAATTGCAGCTCGTCGGCGACGATCTCTTCGTCACCAACCCGCTGCGTCTTGCCCAGGGTATCGAGCGCGGCGTCGCCAATGCCATCTTGGTCAAGGTCAATCAGATCGGCAGCCTGTCCGAGACCCTCGACGCCGTCGAACTCGCGCATAAATCGGGCTACCGCGCGGTAATGTCGCATCGCTCGGGCGAGACCGAGGACGCGACCATCGCCGACCTTGCGGTTGCGACCAATTGCGGCCAGATCAAAACGGGTTCGCTGGCGCGCTCGGACCGCAACGCCAAGTACAATCAGCTGATCCGCATCGAAGAAGAGCTCGGCAAGGCCGCACGCTATGCCGGGCGGGGCGCGCTCAAGCGCTAGCGACCGGTTGTGGCGTTTCGGCGGCGCTCTATAATGAGTGTCGACGACTCGTCCAACTCTTGAGGCGCGGCGGAAGAATGTCCACCGACGAACTGCGCAGTTCCGGCCTCGACCGCCGGCAATTCGAACCGGGAACCGTCATCCTTAAGGAGGGCGATCACGGCGACGAGGCCTATGTCATCGAAAGCGGTCGGGTCGAGGTCTACTGTTCGCCTGGCGGCAGCAAGGTGGTGATCGGCAAGCTCGGCCCAGGCAGCGTGCCCGGCGAAATGGCGATGATCGATTCCGCCCCGCGCATGGCGACCGCGGTGGCGATCGATAAGGTGACCGCTCGCGTCATTCCCCGCGCGGTCATCGAACGCGAACTCAGGAAATCGGATGTCTTCGTGCGCGCGATGCTCGTGACCTTGGTCCAAAACGTGCGCCTGTTGAGCGCCCAGACGGTCGGTTCGGGCGCTGGCCCGGCCAAGCCGTGGCAAGGCCCGTCATGACCATCGACGGCGGCTTCAAACTTCTCGATCGGCGGGTCTTCTTCAAGGGAGATCTGCTGCTCAAGGAAGGCGAGGAGGCGCTCCGCGCCTACCTGATCGAGCAGGGCAGTGCCGAAGTCTTTCGGACGGTGGGCGACAAGCGCATCGTCATCGGCAAGCGCGGCAAGGGCAACGTCTTGGGCGAAATGGCGCTGATCGACGATTCGAAGCGCATCGCTTCGGCGGTTGCGCTCGAAAAGACGATTTGCGTGGTGATCGCGCGCGCGGAGTTCGAGCGCATGATCATCCGCACGTCGCCATTGATGAGGGGCCTTCTGCGCGTTCTCGTCACCAACGTGCGCTCGCTCGACGAATTGGTGACCAGCGTCGGCGGCCTGCGCGATGGGGCGGCGACGCCCGATCCCTGAATGGCGACCTATCTCGGCCCCGGCGGCGCGGTCATTCTTGCGGTCGGCTATCATATTCTTCCGTCGCGAGAATTGATGCGCTTGCCCTATCTCGCTTTCGTCAAGAGCAACGCCTCGGCCGGCTGAGGCGGGGGTCGACAGGGCGAGCTTTTTCTTTCACCTTGCGACTTCTGGATCATTGAGCCCCATGCCTCTCCGCGCGCGCGTCAAAACCGGTTTCTATAAGGACTCTGTCGCCTTGATGCGACTTTCCGAGACCCTCGGGAAATTGCCGGGTATCGGCAAAGTCACCGTGGTCATGGCGACACCGGCCAACAAGGACATCCTGAAGGATGCCGGCCTTTTGACGACCGAAGCCGAGAAAGCGAAACCGGATGACCTCGTCGCGGTGGTCGAGGGGTCGGTGGCAGCGACCGAACAAGCTTTCGCCGTGCTCGACGAACTTCTGGCCGCGAGCACGACGACCAGCGACGGCGGCGGGGCGATCAAGGCGCGTCCGCGGGCGATCGCGCAGGCGCTCGCTGCGCGCAACGACCTTACGCTCGCGCTGATTTCCGTGCCCGGGCCTTTCGCTGCGGCCGAGGCGCTCAAGGCGGTGCGCGGCGGGCTCGACGTTCTCCTGTTCAGCGACAATGTGCCGATCGAGCAGGAGCGCGCGATCAAGGAGGTTGCGCGCGCCAAGGGACGTCTGGTCATGGGGCCCGATTGCGGTACCGCGATTGTCGGCGGCGTGCCGCTCGGTTTTGCCAATGTCGTTCGGCGCGGACGCATCGGCCTTGTCGCGGCCTCGGGCACCGGCTTGCAGCAGGCGACCTGTCTGATCGACGGTCTGGGCGAAGGCGTGTCGCAGGCGATCGGCACGGGCGGACGTGATGTGAGCGCGGCTGTCGGCGGCATCACCATGCGCCAAGGCCTGGCGATGTTGGCCGACGATCCGGCGACCAAGGTGATCGTGATGATGGCGAAGCCGCCCGCGCCCGCGGTCGCGGTCGCGATCCTGGATCAAGCGGCCAGGGTCAAGAAGCCGGTGGTGGTGAATTTCCTGGGCGGAGACGCCGCGGCGCTCCGGGGGCGGAAGAACCTGATCTGGGCCGAGACGCTGGAGGACGCGGCAAGCGCGGCCGTCGGCGCACTCCGTCGCAAGAAAATAGGGCCCGCGAAGCCGGACAAACCGCCCGCCTCCGCAGCGTCCGCGCGTCGGCGCCTGGCGCCGGGGCAGATCGGCTTGCGCGCGCTCTTCTCCGGCGGGACGTTCTGTGCCGAGGCGCAAATGCTTTGGCGCCTCGCGGGCCTGCGGGTTCATTCCAACGTGCCGCTCGACAAGACGCTCGCATGGCGGGCGGGCGCGAAGGGTCAGACGCATGTCGCCCTCGATCTCGGCAGCGACGAGTACACGCTCGGCCGCCCGCATCCGATGATCGACCCGACCGAGCGCCTGGCCGCGATCGCTCGCGCTGCCAAGGACCCGACCGTCGCCGTCCTCTTGCTCGATGTCGTGCTCGGTTTCGGCGCTCATGCCGATCCCGCGGGCGTCTTGGTGCCGGCCATTCGCGCGGCCCAGGCGACGGCCAAACGAAACGGGCGCGTGTTGCCCATCGTCTGTTTCGTCTGCGGTACGGAAGCGGATCCGCAAAAGCGATCCCAACAAGAGGCGACATTGCGCCAAGCCGGCGCAATTCTCACAGCGAGTTCGACGCGCGCTGCCTGGCTCGCCGCCGCTTTAGTCGCGCGGCCTCGGCGATGAGCGCTGGCGCGCGCCGGCTCGTCGTCGTCGCCATCGGCGGCAATGCCACTTATCCGCCCGACATCAAGGGCACGGCGGAGGAGCAATTCGCCATCATCGAGCGGTCTTGCGCGCATTTGGTCGACATCATCGAGGCCGGCTGGCGCTTGGTGGTCACGCATGGCAATGGCCCGGTGGTCGGCAATATTCTCTTTCGCATGGCGCGGACCGCGAGCGAATTGCAGCCCATGCCCATGGATGTCTGCGTTTCCCATTCCCAAGGCGGCATCGGTTACATGATCCAGCAATCGCTGGTGAACGCGCTGCGCGTTCGCGGTCACGCCTATCCGGTGGCGAGCGTCGTCACCCAAGTCGAGGTCGATCCCGCCGATCCGGCGTTTCGCCGCCCGACCAAACCAATCGGCAAGTATTTCCCCAAAGACGAGGCAGAGCGCATTCGACGGGATACCGGCTGGGACTTCATCGACGAGGGTGCCAAGGGCCACCGCCGCGTCGTCGCCTCGCCCGAACCCAAGCGCATCGTCGAACTCGACGTCGTTCGGAGAATGGTCGAGGACGGCGTCATTCCGATCGCCTGCGGAGGCGGTGGCATTCCGGTCGTGCATCGCAAGGATGGCGGTTGGACCGGAATCGCCGCCGTGATCGACAAGGACATGACCAGCGCTCTGCTAGCGGCCAAGCTCGGCGCCGAAGCGCTGGTAATTCTCACCGGCGTCGAAAAGGTCGCGACCGATTTCGGCAAGCTGAGCCAGCGCGATCTCGATCGCATGAGCGTCGCCGAGGCCGAGCGACATCTCGCCGACGGACAATTTCCCGAAGGCAACATGGGACCAAAGGTCCGGGCTGCGCTTCGCTATCTCGCCGAGGGCGGCCGCAAGGCGGTGATCACTTCGCTCGAACATGGGCGCGATGCTCTTGAGGGCAAGGCGGGGACGCGTGTCGAACCCTGAATCCATAGGCGCTCTGGCCGAAGCCGCGATCCGGCGGGGCGGCGTGCCGAGCCGCGTCCTGGCGCTTTCGGCCTCGGCCTATTGGCGCATTGGGTGCGAACTGGTGTGGATCGGCGAAAGCGCGGCAGCGCCCCATCCGCGCGCCATCACGACCAAGTGCGACGCGCCTGGAAACACGCCGCGCCCTTGGCGGCCTCGGCCGCCCCGTTTGTCGGGTGATCTGCGCCCGCTGCGATGGAGATTGCGGGCGGCGCTCGACGAAATCGTACCGGAGGCGCGTGGCCTTGCCGTCATGCTGCGAGGGGCGGCGCCGGACGCGCCCTTCGACCTTGCGTCGAAGCCGCTTCGGCGTTTTGCCTCGGCTTGTGGCCAGGACGATATCGCTGCGGCCTTTGACTCCGGCTCGACATTGATCGGGCTCGGCCCGGGCCTGACACCGTCGGGTGATGATTTCATCGGCGCCGCTCTTTTCGCCAAGCGCGCGCTCGCGGCGGGCTATCTGGCGCCGAAAACCTGGCTCGCCGCCGGGCGCCGCTTGGCCGTATTCGCCAAATCCCGCACGACGACGGTTTCGGCCGTTCTCCTGGCCGATCTTGCGGCGGGGCGAAGCTTTGCGCCGCTCCATGACCTCGTCGAGGCTATCGAGAAGGACGACGCATTGCGCGCAAGAAGCGCCTTGCGGCGGCTCGTCGCCATCGGTCATTCTTCGGGTTGGGACATGGCGGCGGGTTTCGCCGTCGGGCTGCTCGGCCGGTCCGCCATCGCAAGGAGGAGGGCGTGAGCCTGTTGTCCGGTGTTCCGAAATTGGTGAATGTCGGCGTCGCGTCCTTCGGCGAAGCCGCAAGCGCCGCCGGCGCCGAGGTGGTCGATCTTGATTGGCGCCCGATCGAAGGCGGCGATCCGAAGCTCGCTTGGCTGCTCGCCAGTCTCGCGGGCGACGGCGGCCATGCCGATGCGCCGGGCACGCGCATCGACCGCGCGAATGCGCAAGCGATCGAACGCGTCCTCGCCGCCAAGCCGGTTCTGGTCGACATCGCGCTTCAGGCGCGCGAGGTATGGCCCGATCTCGATGCCAAGATCCTGCTTCACGCCGGCGCGCCGCTTCCTTGGCGGAAGATGTGCGGACCCATGCAAGGCGCGGCCATCGGTGCGCTTCTTTACGAAGGCTGGGCAAAGTCGCCGGAGGAGGCCGAAGCGCAACTCGCGCGCGGGGATATCCGTTTCGAAAGCTGTCACGACCGTGGCGCCGTCGGCCCGATGGCCGGGATCATTTCGGCTTCGATGCCGCTTTTCGTCGTTCGCAACGAAGCCCGCGGCAATCTGGCCTATACCAATATGAGCGAGGGCATTGGCCGCGTGCTGCGTTTCGGCGCGAACGGTCCAGACGTCATCGAGCGCCTGAAATGGATCGAAAAGACGCTCGCGCCTACGCTCAAGGCGGCCGTCGCGGCTCAGCCAGGCGGTATCAACCTCAAATCGATCCAGGCCCAAGCCCTGCTGATGGGCGACGAGGTGCATAGCCGCAACACGGCGGCCTCGTCGCTTTTTTATCGCGCCGTCGCCGGGCCGCTGATGAAAAGCGGCCTAGAGCGGCGCCCGATCGCCGAGACGCTCGATTTCATCGACGCGAATTGGCAGTTCTTTCTCAATCTTTCCATGGCCTCGGCCAAGGCGACCATGGACGCGGCTGAGGGCGTGGCGGGGTCCTCGATCGTTACGGCCATGGCGCGGAACGGCGTGACTGTGGCGATCCGCGTCGCGGGTCTCGGTCGACGCTGGTTCGAGGCGCCGGCCGATCAACCGATCGGGCTCTATTTTCCTGGGTTCAAGGCGGAGGACGCCAATCCCGATCTCGGCGATTCGGCCATCACCGAGACGGCGGGCTTCGGCGGCTTTTCGCTCGCGGCCTCGCCCGCGCTCGTGCAATTGGTCGGCGGCACGCCGGCCGAGGCGCGCGCAAAATGCATCGAGATGTACGAGATCACCTGCGCCAAGAACCCGACGCACTCCATCCCTACGCTCGATTTCGCCGGCGCGCCCACCGGCATCGACATCCGTAAGGTCGTCGACACCGGCATCCGACCGGTGATCACCACCGGCCTTGCGCATCGTCAGGCGGGCGTTGGTCAGGTTGGCGTCGGCATCGTACGGGCGCCGATGGCCTGCTTCACGGCTGCGCTCGTAGCGCTCGCGGCAGAAATGGGAGTCGCCTGATGCTGCGGTCGCTGTCGGCGCGGCGCGGCATGGTGGTGGCGCCGCATCACCTCGCGTCGCAAGCCGGCCTTGCGGTCCTGCAGGAAGGCGGCAATGCCATCGAGGCGGCCGTCGCCGCGGCTGCCGCCGTCGCGGTCGCCTATCCGCACATGACCGGGATCGGCGGCGACGGCTTTTGGCTGATCCATCAACCGGCAAAGTCGCCGATCGGCATCGATGCATGCGGTCGGGCCGCTCAGGCGGCGACGGTCGAATTCTATCGATCGCGCGGCCATCACCAGATCATTCCGCCGCGGGGGCACTTGGCGGCGAATACCGCGGCAGGCGCGATCTCCGGTTGGCAAGCGGCGCTCGAGATTTCGACCCGCTGGGGCGGACGTTTGCCGCTCGCGCGTCTTTTGGCCGACGCCATCTGGCTCGCGCGCGAGGGCACGCCTTCGACCGCCAGCCAGACGACCTACACCACGACGTTCTTGGATCAACTCAAGGACGTGCCGGGCTTCGCCGCGACGTTTCTCGACGATGCCAAGCCACCGGCACCCGGAACTCTTCGGCGCTATCCTTTGTTGGCGTCGACGCTTGAGCGGCTCGCGCACGCAGGGCTCGACGATTTTTATCGCGGCGAAATCGGCGCGGCGCTCGGCGGCGAGCTCGAGCGCCTGGGCAGTCCGCTTAGGCGAGACGATCTCGCGCGCCACCGCGCAGCGTTGGTCGAGCCGCTTTCGGTCGGGCTCTCGACAGGGCGGATCTACAACATGCCGCCGCCGACCCAAGGCCTCGCCTCGCTCATGATCCTCGGCATTTTCGACCGATTAGGCTGTCGCGATGCCGATGGCTTCGACTTCGTTCACGGCTTGGTCGAAGCGAGCAAGCAGGCTTTCCTGGTCCGCAACCGTCATGTCGGCAATCCCGAGACCATGACGGTCGATCCCCGATCTTTCCTGACCGAGGACGCGTTGACGACGCGGGCGCGCGCCGTCGATCCAGCAAAGGCACTGCCTTGGCCCCAGCCATCGGCGCAAGGCGGCACGATCTGGCTCGGCGCGGTCGACGGCGAGGGCCGCGCCGCGAGCTACATCCAAAGCGTCTATTGGGAATTCGGCTCGGGCACGGTGCTGCGCGATACCGGCGTGATGTGGCAGAACCGCGGCGCTAGTTTCGTCTTCGATCCAACGTCGCCCAATCGTCTGGCTCCCGGCCACAAGCCGTTTCATACGCTCAATCCCGCGCTCGCCCATCTCGGCGACGGCCGGGTCATGGTCTACGGCACCATGGGCGGCGAGGGCCAGCCGCAGACTCAGGCCGTGCTCTATTCCCGCTACGCCCGGTTCGGCCAAGATCTCCAGGCCGCGATCTCCGCGCCGCGTTGGCTCCTAGGCCGCACCTGGGGCGCGGAATCGACCACGCTCAAGCTCGAAGGCCGCTTTCCGGCGGCTCTCTTCGAGCGCCTACGAGCGGCGGGACACGTGGTCGAAGGGTTGCCCGACTATTCCGATCTGGTCGGACATGCGCATGCCCTGGTACGCCATGCTTCGGGACGGATCGAGGGCGCGACCGATCCCCGCGCCGACGGCATCGTCGCCGCCTTCTGAGCCGGCTTCAGCCGCCGAGGCCGAGGACCTGCTTGATCTTGTTGATCAGCTTGACCGGCGTGACGGGCTTGAGGATGAAGCCTTCGACCGCCATGTCGATCGCTTCGGAGACGACTTCGGCGCGGGCCTCGCCGGTGAGAAAAATAATCGGCACTTTGCCGGCGGCTTGATTTTCGGATTCGCGCAGCTTGCGCACGAATTCGAGACCGCCCATCGGCGTCATGTTGATGTCGCAAATGATGACATGCGGCAGCGCGGCCGGGCTGGTCGAACCGCGCAGCATCTTGAGCGCCGAGGCGCCTTCTTCGGCCTCGATCAGGCTGCTCGCGCCATTGTCGCGCAGGATGCCGGCGATCAGCTTGCGCGTATAAGCCTGATCGTCGATCACCATGAAACGGTGGAGCGCCAACAACGAATTGTTCATGTCAACCGCGACGTCTGGCCTTGCCCTGTTGTTCCCTGGCCGTGCTGAGAGCGTCCATGGCAGCCACTACCCCGCTGCCGGCAAGCGCGACGCCGTATTCGCGCAACCCCATCTCGACGCCGGCAAGCGTACCCATGAGCGTCAGGTCGTTGAAGTCGCCGAGATGACCGATGCGGAAGATCTTGCCCGCGACCTTGCCAAGACCGGCGCCGAGCGACATGTCGAAACGCTCGAGCACGATCTTGCGCAACGCATCGGCATCGGTACCGGACGGCATCAGCACGGCGGTGAGCGCATTCGAGTACTCGGCCGGATTGGCGGCGAGGACGTCGAGCCCCCAGGCCTTGACCGCCTGGCGGGTAGCCTCGCCGTGACGCGCATGGCGCGCGAAGACGGCCGGCAGGCCTTCTTCCATCAGCATCAGGATTGCTTCGCGCAGGCCGTATAGGAGATTGGTCGCCGGCGTATAGGGGAAGAAGCCATTGGCGTTGGCCGCCAGCATCGGCGCCCAATCCCAATAGGAGCGGGGGAGTTTGGCGGTCTTCTGAGCCGCGAGCGCCTTGGCCGAGACGGCGTTGAAGGATAGCCCCGGCGGCAGCATCAGGCCCTTTTGCGAGCCCGCGACCGTGACGTCGACACCCCATTCGTCATGGCGATAATCGATCGAGCCGAGAGAGGAGATCGTGTCGACGAAATAAAGCGCCGGATGGCCGCTCCGATCGATGGCCTGGCGGATCTCGCCGATCCGGCTCGTGACGCCGGTCGACGTTTCGTTGTGGACGACGCAGACGGCCTTGATCGAGCGAGCCTTGTCCTCGACGAGGCGCGCTTCGATGCGCGCAGGGTCGGCGCCCTGACGCCAATCACCGGCGATGAATTCGACGTCGAGACCGAGGCGCGTCGCGAGTTCCCGCCAGAGCGTCGCGAACTGACCGGTCTCGATCATCAGCACCTTGTCGCCGGCGGAAAGCGTGTTCACCAACGCCGATTCCCAAGCGCCGGTGCCCGAAGCCGGGTAGATCACCACCGAACTTTGCGTGCCGAAGATCGGCTTCAGCCCGGCCAAGACCTCGCGACCGAGCGCCTGGAATTCCGGGCCTCGATGATCGATGGTCGGCCGATCGATCGCACGCAGGATGCGATCGGGCACATTGGTCGGGCCAGGAATCTGAAGGAAGTGCCGGCCGGCGCGATGGCTCATCTTTGTCCTATTCAGTCGGAGGCCCGGATAATATAGCTACGATGCGCCGGAGGCGAGGGGATATGAGGTTAGGAACAACCGCGAAAGGCACCAATCGAAACGCCATCGGCGATACGGCTTTGGCGCGGCGGATCGCCCGGGAGATTAAGGGCGAGGTAAGGTTCGACGCCTTTTCGCGCGGCCAATATTCGACCGACGCGTCGATCTACCAGATCGAGCCGATCGGCGTGGTTATCCCCAAGGACCGCGAAGACATCGCCAGCGTCATCGCGATCGCCCGCGACGCCGGCCTGCCGGTTCTGCCGCGTGGCGCCGGGACCTCGCAATGCGGCCAGACCGTCGGCGAAGCCATCGTCGTCGATGTCAGCCGTCATCTCAACCGCGTGCTTGAACTCGACGAAGCGGCAAGGCGCGTGACGGTCGAGCCCGGCATCGTGCTCGACCATTTGAATGCGAGATTGCGGGCAAAGGGTCTGTTCTTCCCGGTCGACGTGTCGCCCGCCAATCGCGCGACCATCGGCGGCATGACCGGCAACAACTCCTGCGGCTCGCGGTCGATCCGTTACGGCAACATGGTGCACAACGTCCACGCCATAGAGGCGATCCTGGCCGACGGCACGGCCATGCGCTTCGGGCCGACGCCCGGTAACCTCGCCGGACTCGATTTGCCTGCGCGAGGGATCAATTTGATTCAGCGCTTGCGCGAACTTGGCGGGCGCGAGGCCGGCGAGATCGCGGCGCGCTTTCCCAAACTTCTGCGCCGGGTCGGCGGCTACAACATCGACCAATTGGTCCCGGGCCCCGAGCACAATCTTGCCAGGCTGCTGGTCGGTTCGGAAGGCACGCTCGCCTTCTCGACCGCGATCACGCTCGATCTGCAACCGATCCCGCCGCATCGCGTGCTCGGCATTTGCCACTTTCCGCGCTTCTACGACGCCATGGCGGCGACCCGCCATATCGTCGCGCTCGGACCCTCGGCGGTCGAGCTGGTCGATCGGACCATGATCGAACTTGCTCGCGACATTCCGATGTTCCGCCCGACCGTCGACCGCTTCGTGGCCGGCGAACCCGATGCGGTCCTGCTGGTCGAATTCGCGGGCGAGATGCTCGACGACCAGAAGCGTTCGCTCGCGCGTCTGGTCGCGCTGATGGGCGATCTTGGCTTCCCGCGGGCCGTGATCGAGGCCGTCGATCCGGCGTTCCAAAAGGCGGTCTGGGAGGTGCGGGCCGCCGGGCTCAACATCATGATGTCGATGAAGGGCGAAGGGAAACCCGTTTCCTTCGTCGAGGATTGTGCCGTGCCGCTCGAGGACCTCGCGGAATACACGCGCCGGCTCGACGATGTCTTCAAGAAGCACGGCACCAGCGGCACGTGGTACGCGCATGCTTCGGTCGGCTGCCTCCACGTCCGGCCAATCCTCAATCTCAAACTCGAGGCCGATGCCAAAGCCATGCGCGCGATCGCCGAAGAGGCCTTCGCCATGGTGCGCGAGTACAAGGGCTCGCATTCCGGCGAGCATGGCGACGGGTTGGTGCGCTCGGAATTCCACGAGGCGATGTACGGCGGGCGCATCGTCCGCGCCTTCGAAGAGGTCAAGGACGCTTTCGATCCCGAGGCCCGCTTCAATCCAGGCAAGATCGTTCGGCCGAGCAAGATGGATGATCGAAGCCTGTTTCGCTACCCGCCCGGCTACGCTCATTTACCTCAGGACACCGTCTTCGATTGGTCGGCCTGGGGCGGCTTCGGTTCGGCGGTCGAGATGTGCAACAACAACGGCACGTGCCGCAAGACCGATGCCGGCGTCATGTGTCCGTCCTATCGGATCACGGGAGATGAGAAGCACGTGACGCGTGGTCGCGCCAATGCCTTGCGGTTCGCGATTTCCGGTCAACTCGGTCCCGAAGCGCTGATCTCGGCCGAGATGAAAGAGACCATGGACCTCTGCGTCGGCTGCAAGGGTTGCAAGCGCGAATGCCCGACCGGCATCGACATGGCCAAGATGAAAATCGAGGTCGAAGCGCAGATCCGCCGCCGAGAAGCACCCAGCCTGCGCGAGCGCTTGATCGCCTATCTGCCGCGCTACGCGCCTTGGGCATCGTCCGTCGGCGCGTTGCTCGGTCTGCGCGAACGCATCCCGGGCTTGGCCGCGCTATCGGAAGCGCTCCTGGGGCTGAGTGCACAGCGCAGCCTGCCCGCTTGGTCAGCCTCGCCCTTTCGTCCGACCGAGGCCGCGCGGCGCCCGGGCGGGCGCGAGGTCGTCTTGTTCGCCGATACGTTCAACACCTGGTTCGAGCCTGAAAACGCGCGCGCCGCGCTCCGCGTTCTCGAGGCCGGCGGCTATGACGTCGTGATCTCGCAGCCCGGCGATGCGGACCGCGCGAGGCGGCCGCTCTGCTGCGGTCGGACTTTTTTGGCGAGCGGCTTGATCGATCAGGCGAGAGAGGAGGCCGGTCGGCTGGTCGCCGCGCTCGCGCCCTATGCGCGACGGGGCATTGCCATCGTCGGACTTGAACCGTCTTGTCTCTATTCGCTCCGCGACGAAGTGCCCGGTCTGCTCAAGACCGACGATGCCAAGGCGGTCGGCGCGCAGGCGCTGATGTTCGAGGAATTTCTGATCGCCGAGCACAAGGCCGGTCGCTTGGCGCTCGAATTCGGCGCTGCCGACGGCCGGCGCGCTCTGCTCCATGGCCATTGCCATCAAAAGGCCTTTGCCGGCATGGCTGCGGTCGAGGCCGCGCTTCGCCTCGTGCCTGGTCTCGAGGTCGCGACCATCGAGACGAGTTGTTGCGGCATGGCAGGCGCTTTCGGTTACGAGGCGGAACATATCGATGCTTCGAAGGCCATGGCCGAGCTTTCGCTCTTGCCCGCAATTCGCAAGGCGGGCGCCAATGACTGGATCGTCGCCGACGGCACGAGCTGCCGTCATCAGATCGCCGACGGGGCGGGCCGCCCGGCGCGCCACGTCGCGCGCGTCTTGGCCGACGCCATAAAAGCCCAATGACCGGAGCGATGCCATGACTAAGAACGCGCCGCTGCTTCTGAGCCCGATCGATCTCAGGGGCTTGCGCGCGAGAAACCGCGTCGTCATCCCGCCGATGTGCCAATACTCGGCGCGCGCCGGTTTTCCGACCGACTGGCATCGGGCGCATCTTTTTCGTTTGGCCGCGGGCGGTCCCGGCATCGTCTTCGTCGAGGCGACGGCGGTCGAGCCGCGCGGGCGCATCACCCATGGCGATCTCGGTATCTGGTCCGACGATCGAGCGGCTTCGCTTGCGGTCCTCGCCGCCGGCATCCGAGCGCAGGGCGCGTTGCCGGCGATTCAGATCGGGCATGCCGGGCGCAAGGCCGCGACCCAACGTCCCTGGCAAGGCAACGGACCAATCGGCGGCCCGGAGGACGAAGCGCGCGGCGAAACGACGTGGGAAATCGTCGGCCCGACCGGTCAGCCGGCGACTGCCGGCTGGAATGTCCCGCGCCCGCTCGCCCTGTCGGAAGTGCCGGGGATCGTCGAGGCCTTCGCGAGCGCAGCCAAGCGTGCCGATGCCGCGGGCTTTGACGTGCTCGAAATTCATGGCGCGCATGGCTATCTGATTCACTCCTTCCTCTCACCCTTGTCGAATGCGCGGAGCGACGCCTATGGCGGCGACCTCAGGGGTCGTATGCGTCTCGCGCTCGAAGTGACCGAGGCGGTGCGCGCCGTCTGGCCGGCCGGTAAGCCGCTGTTCTTCCGTGTCTCGGCGGTCGATCAGCTTGACGGCGGTTGGAGCATCGAGGATTCGGTCGAACTCGCGCGCGCCTTGCGCGCCAGGGGCGTCGATGTCGTCGACTGCTCTTCCGGCGGGATCGACGGCGCCGTCACCGCGCGGGCCGTGCCGCGCCGGCCGGGCTTTCAGGTTCCGTTTGCCAGACGGATCCGCGAAGGCGCGGGCATCATGACCGAAGCCGTCGGGCTGATCCTCGACGGACTGCAGGCCGAGGCGATCTTGCGCGAGGGGTCGGCCGATCTGATCGGTGTCGCACGCGAAGCGCTCTATGACCCCTTTTGGACGCTGCATGCCGCGAGCCAACTCGGCGCCGATCCCGACTTCGAGAGTTGGCCGGCACAATATGGCTGGTGGCTGACCCGCCGGGCGCGGGGCTTGGCCGCGCTGAAGGCCAAGGACTAAGCAAGTCGTCCCGAGAGATGGTGAGCCGGGCGGGGATTGAACCCGCGACCAACCGCTTAAAAGGCGGTTGCTCTACCACTGAGCTACCGGCTCGCCCTTAAGGCGGCCATGACATAATGCAACTCGGCCCGGGAGGGAAGCGTCTTGAACGGCCGACCTTCGGTGACCCACGATAGGCGCCGGCGGTCCGGGTCGGTAATATCGTGACCGGGGCGCATTCAGAGAGTGCGATCGAGTATGACGGTTCAGCAACTCAACACCGGATGGTTCGCCAGGACAGCCGCCTATCTCAGGGGCGACATTGCCTTGTTCGCCGAGCGGGTCGACATGATGTACGCGACCGGCGCCTCGACCATGGTCAACGCCATCATTGCCCTTTTCATGTCGTCCTTGTTCGTCGCGCATACGGACTGGCGCATAATCGTGACGTGGCTCGGCTTCCTGTTCGCCGCGAGCGTCCTCCGGCTCGTGCTCGCCAAGCGTTATCGCGAATTACAAGACAAGAACCATCTCGCCTGGGCCTATCTCAGCACGTTGACGAGCTTCGTCGTCGGAGTGAGTTGGAGCATCTTCATTCTTATGACCTTTCGGGACGAGCCGGGCCTGCGCGAGTTGATGATGATGATCTGCATCTACTGCGTCTCGGTCGGCAATATGGCTTTCGTCACCTGGCTGCCTGCTTACTTGGCGTTTCCCTTCGGCGCCGTCATCGGCCAGGCCATCTACTTTGGCAATCTGGATCTTCCTCAGAAGGACATCGTCGTCGTTCTGCTGCTCGCCGGCTATTGCTCGATCACTTATGTCGCTTCGATGGTCAGTTCGGTCATTCTTTCGTCCATGCGCCTGCGCTTCGTCAATGCCGACCTGATCGAAAAGCTGCGCTTGGAGCGCGATCGCGCCGAGACCGCGGCAGCGACCAGGACCGATTTTCTCGCCACCATCAGCCATGAAATCCGCACGCCGCTCAACGGCATTCTCGGCATGATCCAGCTCCTGCTGCGCTCCGAGCCCAATCCGCGTCAGCGCGAATATCTCGAGACCGCGCGCTATTCGGCCGACGCCTTGATCGGCCTGATCAACGACACGCTCGATCTGTCCAAGGCTGAGGCAGGCAAGCTTGAGATCGAGCGGATCGCGTTCTCGCCGAGACGCATGAGCGAAAGCGTGGTCACGCTGATGGCCGCGCGTGCGGCCGAGAAGGGCTTGGCGCTCCGGGCCGATTACGACGACGCAGTGCCGCCGACGCTGATCGGCGATCCGGGTCGGATCCGCCAGATCCTGCTCAATTTCGTTTCCAACGCCATCAAGTTCACGCCCAAGGGCTCGGTCGTCTTGTCGCTCGCGGTCGTCGGCGGCGCGCTCGACCGGCCGCGTCTGCGCTTTTCGGTGCGCGATACCGGCGTCGGCATTCGGGGCGATCAGCAGGCCAAGCTGTTCGACGCCTTCACCCAGGCTGATGCCTCGATTTCCCGGCGCTATGGCGGCACGGGGCTCGGGCTTTCGATCTGCCGGCGCCTGGCCGAGGCGATGCGAGGCAGCGTCGGCGTCGACAGCGAGCTCGGCCGTGGCAGCACCTTTTGGTTCGAGGTCGAATTGATGGCGCTGCACGAGCCCACCGTCGTTGCGCCGGAGAGCAAGGCGCAGATCGGCGCGCTCGACATCCTGGTGGTCGACGATACGCCGATCAATCAGCAGGTCGCGGGCGGATTGTTGGCGCTCGGCGGGCATCACGTGGTCGCGGTCGCCAATGGCGAAGAGGCGATCGACCGACTGATGATGCAGAATTTCGACGTCATACTGATGGACGTTCAGATGCCTGGTCTCGGCGGCTTCGAGACCACAAGGCGCATCCGGCGCCTGAGCGATCCGCTCAAAGCCGAGGTGCCGATCATCGCCGTCACCGGCAATTCGCGGAGCGAAGAGGCGGCGCGCTGTTTTGCCGCCGGCATGAACGACTTCATCGCCAAGCCGATCAGCGTCGATGCGTTGGAGGCGGCGCTCCGCCGCGTCGCTCGGCATCGGCCGGGCGAAGTCGACGCCTCGGTTCGGCGCGGTCTTTCGGCTTTCGACGACACGCAGCTTCGCCAACTCGGGCAGGTCTTCGGGCCGAGGCGTCTGGCCGACCTGATCGCGGATTTCCGGAGCGCCATGGCAGACGGCGAGAGGGCGGTCGGCGAGGCTTGGGCGAAGCGCGATCTTGCTTCGGTCGCGTTCGCGGTGCATGCGCTCGGCGGTGCCGCGACGAATATGGGCTGTCATGCCTTGGGCGAACTCGCCGATCGGATCGAGGCCGCTGCCAAGTCGGCGCAATCGGGCGAAGTCGAGCGGATGATCGGCGATTTCCCCGCGCGCGTCGCCCAGGCGGTCGCGGCGGTCGATCACGCCTTCGCTGCCCAGACCGCCGATCCCCGGGTCAGTGGAAATTCCGCGAAGGGAAGCTGAGCGCTTCGCGGCGCGCCGGCCGGGCGCTTGCGGGCCGCGCAGTTCTTTGGTCGGCGAGACGTTCGAGGCGCTCCGACATGTCGAGCAGGCGTTCGACCTTGACGTGGATCACCAGGCCCTGACGTTCGACCCGTCCGGCGACGCCCATGAGGGAGGCACCGAGCACGATCCGGCGATAGCGCGCGAAGGCGTCGGGAAAGACGATCAGATTGGCGACGCCGGTCTCGTCCTCGAGGGTGACGAAGATCACGCCCTTGGCCGTGCCCGGGCGCTGACGCACCAATACCAGGCCGGCAAGACGCACGAACGCACCGTGTTTGAGCGATTGAAGCGTCGCCGCGTCGATCATGCCGCGGCGGGCGAGGTCTTGGCGCATCAGGGCGAGCGGATGCGCCTTGAGCGAGTGGCGCAGCGTCGCATAGTCCTCGGCGACCTCGGCGCCGAGCGGCATGGGCGCGAGCGCGGTCTTGGGTTCGGCGCCGAATTCGGCCTCCGGCGCGCGCTCGAAAAGAGGCAGCGGCGCGGGCGGCAGCGCGCGCGCGGCCCAGCGTCCCGGCCGGCGGGCGAGGCCGAGGCT
>Ga0194120_10005906_pt1 | contig 17662 bp, 18 predicted proteins | sample TA2MahCa65mmetaG_FD_148642 | JGI IMG/M metagenome (GOLD analysis project Ga0194120, IMG submission 148642) | Freshwater microbial communities from Lake Tanganyika, Tanzania - TA2015019 Mahale Deep Cast 65m | ecosystem: Environmental > Aquatic > Freshwater > Lake | place: Tanzania: Lake...
GCGCTGGCGCTGGAATCTTCACGCCGCGCACGACCATCAGTTGCACGACGCCCCAGACGATCATCAGGATCCCAGCCACCGAGGCGGCCGCGCGCGACACGCCCACGCCGTAGCCCACCTGCTGGATTCCCGCGCCCACCGCGCCGGCCAGCGCGCCGAGGATGAGGTACGAGACGAGGCGCCCGCCGTTGTAGGCGAGATGCCCCCACGCGCTCGCCCGCGCGTCGGCGCCGGCGTAGAAGCAGACAAACGGCGTGCACATCCCGGCGCAGTGCGCCGAGCCGAGCAGGCTGGCGATGAAGACCGCACCGACGAGCGTGAGCATCAGGGTCGCTCCGGAAGGTCGAGGCGCTGCCTGGCGACGAAGCGCTCGCCGCCGCGCACAGCCTCGACGTCGAAATCCCACAAGCCGCCGCGGGTCACGGGGACCGCGGCCAGGTACCGGTCACCGGCCTCGATGGCGGTGGCCGAAAACACGTCGTTGCTGCGCACGACCGCCCGCGCGGCGATGCGCACCACGGCGCCACGCACGACGGCGCCCGTCGAGTCCACGAGCACGGCGACGACCTCGGCGTCCGTGGCCGAGGTGCGCGTCGCCGTCAGGGTCACGCGCCAGCCGAGCCGCTCGCTGCGGCGGCGCAGCGCCTGATCCGCGTCGAAACGCACCGCCTTCTGGTAGTAGTCCGGCTCGATGGCGACGGTTGGGTCGCTGTTGGCGCGCACGGCCACGTAGATGTTGCCGAGGATGGCCAACACCAGCACGGCCGCGACGCCGATGGGCCACTGCAGGCCGCGCTTCATCGGCCGCGCTCCCCGGACGGCGCCTCGGCCTCGTGCAACTCGCGATGCGGACCGGCGAGGCGGTAGGGAAGCTCCGTCACGTAGCCGCTGCCATCGGTCACGCGCACGGTGACGGTCCGCACGCCCTCCTCGAACGCCTCGGCGGGGAGCGTGACGAAGAGCGGCATCGTCTCCGTCCGCCCCGGCTTGACCGTGAGCGGGTTGAGCGGCGCGATCATCGAGAGGCCTTCCACGCCCTCGATGGACACGGTGTACGCGTGCTCCTGCCCCGTGCGGTTGGCGATGCGCACCCGCAGCGCGTTCATCACCGTCCCCTCCTGCACGGTGAACGGCGCGCCCTGCGCGCCGAGCAGGGTGATGTCGGCGGCGTCCTTGAAGGTCAGCTGGTAGAGGAACGTGCCGAAGACGGCGGCGAAGGCGATGGGATACAGCACGGTGCGGGTGCGCAGGAAGTGCCGTCCCTTGCCGGCGAGCGCGGCGCGCGACGAATAGCGGATGAGCCCCTCGGGCCTGCCCACCTTCCGCATCACCGCGTCGCAAGCGTCCATGCACTGGGTGCAGTGGATGCACTCCATCTGCAGGCCATTGCGGATGTCAATGCCCGTGGGGCAGGTGACGACGCAGGCCTCGCAGTCCACGCAGTCGCCCTTGCCGGCGCGGTCCTTGCCCTTGCCGCGCGGCTCGCCGCGGTTGTAGTCGTAGGCGACGATCAGCGAGTCGTTGTCGAGGAGCGCCGACTGCCAGCGGCCGTACGGGCAGGCCACCATGCAGGTCTGCTCGCGGAAGTACGTGAAGTCGAGCATCATCGCGACCGTGGTCAGGGTCACGATCGTGAAGCCGACCGGGTGCGCGGCCGGGCTTCCGAAGACCCAGTGCATCACCTGATCCCAGCCGACGAAATAGGCGAGGAAGGTGTGCGCGAGGAACGAGCTAATGACCAGGTAGACGGCCATCTTGGCCAGTCGCCGCGGATGGAAGTGCTTCTTCTCGCGATCGAGCTGCGCGGAGCCGCGCGCGCCGCCCTCGAACAGCCGTTCAATGGGGCGATAGACGAACTCCATGTACACGGTTTGCGGGCACGCCCAGCCGCACCAGACGCGGCCGGCGAGCGCCGAGGCGAGGAAGATGGCGATCACCGTGCTGATGGCGAGGAGCATCAGCAGCAGCGTGTCGGTGGGCAGGAAGGTGGTGCCGAAAAACGTGAACTCCCGGCGCTGCAGGTCGAGCAGCATCGACGGTTTGCCGTTGATGAAGACGTGGGGGATCGCGACGTAGATGACGATCAGCACCCACGCGACCACCGTCCGGCGGGAGAGCCACCCGCCTGGCGACGGCTTGGGGCGCAGCCAGCGGCGCGTGCCGTCTTCGTTCAGGGTCGGGAGGACACGACCCGGGGCTACCGGGGCAACCATAGGGGACGACTCAGGTCAAGCTGGGGGGCGTATGGGGACGCGCAGGGGGCGCGGCCGGGGCCGCGCCCCCCGTGATGAAGGTTACTTCGCTGCCGGCGCCGGCGCGGCGGCGGAATCCGGCGGGTACTTGGCGCCCTCGGGCGCCTTGGGGTTGGCGGGGTTCGTGCCGTGCAGCGTCTGCACGTACGCCACCGCCCCCTCGATCTGATCGGGCTTGAGCACCTTTCCCCAGTTCGGCATGCCCTTGGCGAGCACACCCTCGACAATGACCTTCAGCATCTCGGTCGGCTTGCCGCCGTGGATCCAGAAGTCGTCCGTGAGGTTGGGGCCGATCATCCCGCCGCCGTCCGGGCGGTGGCACGCGGCGCAGTAGCTCGTGAACACCACCTTGCCGGCCTCGACCTTGGCCGGATCCTTGGCGAACGCGATGAGCTGGTCGTCGCTGTACGTGCCGCCAGTCTTGGGATGGGCGGCGTTGAACGCCGCCATCGACTGCTCGTACGCCTGCTCCTTGCCCGGGCCCTCGCCGATGCCGAGCGGATCCCAGTAGTACAGCGGCACGAAGACGATGGTGGCGTAGAAGATCCACTTCCACCAGGTCGGCAGCGGATTGTCGAACTCCTGGATGCCGTCGTACGCGTGGTCGAGCAGCTTGTCGTTGTCCTTGTCAGCCATATGCGCTCCGATGCGCCGCGCTGGAGTCAGCGCGGCGTCTGAGGATGTTCGTCGTCGAGTGGCATCCGGCTGGCCGCGTCAAACGTGCGCTTCCGGCCGGGGAGGAAGATGGCAATCACGATCGCGACGAAGGCCACGATGAACAGGATCATCGCGATCTCGGCGTACGCCGAGAGGTTCGCCGCGCTCATGATGTCGGAGAGCTTCATCAGCGGCTCCCGTCCGGCGCGGCCATCGCGATCGGCTTGGCCGCCGCCGGCACGGCCGGCTGCTGCGCCGTCCCCGACGACGCGTTCTTCAGATCACGCCCGAGCCGCTGCAGGTACGCGGTCAGCGCCACGATCTCCTTGTCGGCGAGCCCGGCCGGGCCGCCGCCCGCCACGATCGACGCCGCCACCTGCTCGGCCTGCGCCCTTGCCAGCGCCGGCGCGCTGTTCACCGCGTCGCCGTACGGCACTCCGATCATCGCCATCGCGTCCACCGACTTCTGGATGGCGTTGAAGTCGATCGCGGTCGTCTGCAGGTGCGGATAGGCCGGCATGATGGACTTCTGCACCACCTCACGCGGGTTGTACATGTGGCGCACGTGCCAGAGGTCCGGATACTTGCCGCCGACGCGGGCGAGATCCGGCCCGATGCGGCGCGACCCCCAGAGGAACGGGTGCTCGTACACCGACTCACCCGGCTTCGAGTAGTCGCCATAGCGCTCGGTCTCGTACATCAGCGGGCGCACCATCTGCGAGTGGCAGTTGAAGCACCCCTCACGCTGGTAGATGTTGCGGCCGGCGAGCTCCAGCGGCGTGTACGGCTTCACGCTGGCGATCGTCGGCACGTTCGACTTGATGAGGAAGGTCGGGATGATCTCGAAGAGCGACGCGACAATCACGGCGATCGCGGTCATCACCGAGAAGAACAGCGGCATTCCCTCCCACTTGCGGTGCCAGTACATGGCCGTGAAGCGCGCCCAGGCGCTGCCCGCCACCGGCGCGTGATCGTCGGTGTACGTCGGGCTCAGCGGCGCCGCCTGCACGACCGGCACTTCATACTTCGCCGGCCGCTTGGCCCACGTCTTGTACAGGTTCCAGATGCCGAGGATCATGCCGGCGATGTAGAGCGTGCCGCCCGCCACGCGCACCCAGTACATCGGCATCAGCCGCATCACCGTCTCGACGAAGTCGGGGTATTGCAGGCGACCCGTCTCGTCGAACGCGCGCCACATCAGTCCCTGCGTGGCGCCCGCCGAGTAGATGGCCACGACGTAGAGCAGGATGCCGAAGGTGGCCAGCCAGAAGTGCAGGTTCACCCAGTTCTTGCTGTACATCTCGGTCTGGAAGAGCCGCGGGGCGAGCCAGTACACCATGCCGAACGTGAGGAAGCCGTTCCAGCCGAGCGCGCCGGTGTGCACGTGCGCGATCACCCAGTCGGTATAGTGCGCGAGGGCGTTGATGCTCTTGATGGAGAGCATCGGCCCCTCGAACGTGGACATGCCGTAGGCGGTCACGGCGACGACGAAGAACTTGAGGACCGGATCCTCGGTCACCTTATGCCACGCGCCGCGCAGCGTGAGCAGGCCGTTGACCATGCCGCCCCACGAGGGCATCCACAGCATCACCGAGAAGAGCATGCCGAGCGTCGAGGCCCAGTCGGGGAGCGCGGTGTAGTGCAGGTGGTGCGGGCCGGCCCAGATGTACAGGAAGACCAGCGTCCAGAAGTGCAGGATGGACAGCCGGTAGCTGAAGACCGGGCGGTCGGCCGCCTTCGGCATGAAGTAGTACATCAGGCCAAGGAACGGCGTCGTCAGGAAGAAGGCGACGGCGTTGTGCCCGTACCACCACTGCATGAAGGCGTCCTGCACGCCGGCGTAGATGCTGTAGCTCTTGAACGCCCCCGCCGGCACGGAGAGGTTGTTGAAGATGTGCAGCAGCGCGACCGTGATGATGGACGCGATGTAGAACCAGATGGCGACGTAGATATGCCGCTCGCGGCGCTTGGCGAGCGTCACGAAGTAGTTGACGGCGAACGCCACCCAGACAACGGCGATGGCGATGTCGATGGGCCACTCGAGCTCGGCGTACTCCTTGGACTGCGTGAAGCCGAGCGGGAGCGTGATCGCGGCGGAGACGATGATCGCCTGCCACCCCCAGAAGTGGAACTTGCTCAGCCCGTCGCTCCACATCCGCGTCTTCAGCAGGCGTTGCGTCGAGTAGTACGCGCCCATGAAGAACGCATTGCCGGCGAACGCAAAGATCACCGCGTTCGTGTGCAGCGGACGCAGCCGGCCGAAGGTGAGGTACGGCGCGGCGTTCAACCCCGGCACCGGCAACTGCAGGGCGATGATGAGGCCGACGAGGAAGCCAACGAGGCCCCAGATCATCGTGGCCCACATGAATTTCCGTACGATGTCGTCGTCGTACGAGAAGGAGTCGAGGCGCGTGTTCATCGCGGCTCCGAGAGGGTGGGGAGGACGCGCGCGCTCGCTGTCGGAGGGAGGCGCGCCTTGCAAGCGACAACTATCAATGCGGTATCAGTCAGCTACAATCAGCGCAGTCCCCTCAGCCCGTCAGGGTTCTGCTGACCAGTTGTGCGGAAATGGGGTATTGCGCGAGCACAAAGCACCCGTCGAAAAACCGGCGTAACGCGTTATCCGACAGCAGGATGCGATGTACCCTAGCCGAGACTCATCGTAGGGTCTGCGACTTCCGATTTTCGGCTTACTCCATCGACGCCCGCAGCGCATTCAGGATGACCGCGACGTCGATTCCTTCCTGGATCAGCGCACCGGTCGTCGGCGAGAAGTACCCGAGGGTCGCGAAGACCATCGCCACGCCGCTGAGGCCGAGTCCGACGACGATGCTCTGCCGGGCGATGCCGACCGCGCGGCGCCCCACGCGCACCGCATCGGCCACCCGCGTGATGTCGTCGCACAAGATCACCGCGTCCGCCGACTCGGCGGCGATGCCGCCGCCGTGCGCGGCGAGCGCGATGCCCGTAGTGGCGGCGCTGAGCGCGGGAGCGTCGTTGGTGCCGTCGCCAACCATCACGACTCGCCGGCCGTCGCGCATCAACTGCCGGACGACGTCGACCTTCTCCTGCGGCAGCAAGTCGCCGCGCGCATCCGCGATGCCGACGGCGCGGGCGATGCCGTCCACGTTGGCCTGATGGTCTCCGGAGAGCAGGACATGATGCCGCACGCCGAGTCGACGCAACTCGGAGAAGAAGTGCTTCAGCCCGTCGCGCGCCCGGTCAGCGTACTCGATGGCGCCGACGATCCGATCGTCCACGGCGACGATGCCGCGCAGGCCGGCGCCGCGCGCGGCGGCGAGCGCTTCACGCTCGGCGGGGAACCGCTGCGCCATCCAAGCGGGGGAGCCGACCGCTACCTCACGCCCCTCGACCGTTCCGCGCACACCCATCCCCGGCGCATCGGTCACGTTTGACGGCGTGGGCAGCGACAGGCCCCGCAGGCGCGCGGCGTCCACGGTAGAGCGGGCCAAATGGTGCCCCGACCCGAGCTCGATGGCTGCCGCGATGCGCAGCACCTCATCCGAAGTGTGGCCCGGAAGCGGATCCACGGCGACGACTTCAGGGCGGCCAATGGTCAGCGTTCCCGTCTTGTCGAAGACCGCCGTGTCCACATCGGCGAGCCGCTCGAGCGCGCCGCCGTTGCGCACGATCACTTGACGGCGCGCCGCCCGGTTGATGCCGCCGATGATCGCCACCGGCGTCGCGAGCAGCAACGGGCACGGCGTGGCGACGACGAGCACGGCGAGCACGCGTAGCGGGTCGCGCGTCAGGAACCACGCCGCGGCGCAGACCAGCAGGGTGGCCGGCGTGAACCAGACGGCGTACCGGTCAGCGAGGCGCTGGATGGGTGACTTCTCCGCCTGCGCGGTGCGCACCAGCTCCACGATGCGCGCGTAGAGCGATTCGCTCGCCGGACGCGTGGCCTTCACGACGATGGCGCCCTCGAGATTCACGGCGCCCGAGCGCACCTCGCTGCCAGCCTGCACGAGGTCCGGTGGCGCCTCGCCGGTGAGCCGCGAGACGTCGAGATGCGAGCGGCCGCTATCCACGATGCCGTCGGCGGGGAGCATCTCGCCCGGGCGCACGAGCAGCAGATCGCCAGGACGGATCTCTGACGCGGCGATGTCCTCGATGTGGCCGTCTGCGCCGGTCCGGTGCGCGGTGCGCGGGGCGGCTTCCTCGAGCGCACGCACAGCGTTGGAAGCGCGCCCTTCGGCGTAGCGCTCCAGCCATTCGCCGCCGGTCTGCATGAGCACGATGACCAGACCGGCCACGGGCTGGCCGAGGAGCGTGGCGCCGACGATGGACAACGTCGCGGCCACGTCGGCGGCGAAGTTGCCGCGCAGCAGGCCGCGGACGGTGCGCACCACCACGGGCAACCCGGCGATGACCAGAACCGCCATCCAGCCGCGCCAGACCCACGGGTTCTCCGGTTCGATCCAGCGGACGACCGCGCCGACGATGAGGGCCACCAAGGCCAGTGCCGGCAGCCAGGTGGCCCCCCGCGTCAACGAAATCGCCCCCGCGCCGGGGCCGGCGGGGGGGCGGTCGTCCTGCGTCATGACAACTCCTACTTGGTCGCTTCTGCGGCGGGCTTGTCGTGCGCGCCGTACTTGATGTCGGTGAGCTTCACCACGGTGAAGCAGATCGCGACGAGCGCGACGACGCCGACGATCAGCCCAGTGAAGGCGGCCTTCTGGTCCTCAGGATGGTAGTTGCTGGCGCTCATGCGGTCCTCGCGAGTGGGGGGAGCGGGCGCCGCGCTACGCGACGCGCACCGAGGTCATGGAGTCGTTCTGCTTGATCTTCTTCATCACGTCGAGCCCGCTCGTGATCTGGCCGAAGACGGTGTGGACGCCGTTGAGGTGCCGCGTGTTGGCTTCGCTGAGCACCATGAAGAACTGGGAGCCGCCGGTGTCCTTGCCGGCGTGCGCCATGGAGAGCGCGCCCACCGCGTGCTTGTGCGGGTTCCCCGCGGTCTCGCACTTGATGGTCCACCCTGGACCGCCGGTGCCCGGAGGCCCCTTGGGCTTGCCCCCCTCGCGCGTGTTCGGGCAGCCGCCCTGCACGACGAATTCGGGAATGACGCGGTGGAACTTGAGGCCGTCGTAGAAGCCGTCATTGGCCAGCTTCTCGAAGTTCGCGACCGTGAGGGGCGCGGCGTCTTCAAAGAGCTCGGCGACGATGGTGCCGACGTTGGTTTCGAAAGTTGCAGTTTTCATAAGAGAGAAAACAGAGAGACAACAGAAAAACAACAGAGAGACAACAGACTACAACAATAACCGAGCTGGGGGCGGCGCGGCTATGGCTTGGCGGGGGGCTTGGTGGTCGTCGTGGTCTTCGTGGGCGACGGGCGGCGCGTCGGCGTGGCGGGTCTCACTGCGGGGGGCTTCTGGCCGGGCGTGGCGGTGAAAACCCAGAGTCCGGCGACCCGACATCCGTTCTTGTACGCGGGCGTGAACATCCACTTCGGGATCGTCGCCTTCAGGTTGTCGCTGAGCCACGGATGCGTCGTCTCGACCACCGTGAACGTCGCCATGTCGGGCTTGCCGGTGGTGTCCACCACGACCGAGACCTTCACCTTCGTCGTGCCGTCACGGCGAATCACGTTGCGCGGATACCCACCACGCGGAGGTTGCAGCGGCTTGGGCTCGTATTTGACCACGTCGGGAGCGCGGTCCACATCGAGACTGGGCGCCTTGGCCGCCTCGGCCTGAACGAGATGGCACAGGTCGCTGCTGGCCAGCGGCACTGACACCGGTTCAGGGGCGGGCTCGGGCGGTGGCGGTGAGCACGCCGCCGCGGCCGCTACGGCGCAAATGACAAAGGGACGCAGGGTCACGATTGGTGAGGTGAGGGGCGGAACGTCACGAGGCCGCGGACGGGCAGATGTCGGCGAGCGTGCATTCGCCGCACCGCGGCTTGCGTGCGTCGCACACGCGGCGGCCGTGCCAGATGAGGAGATGGGACAGCCGCGCCCAGCCCTCGCGGTCGAAAAGCGGCATCAAGGCCCGCTCGATGCGCACGGGATCGGTCTCCGCGGTCAGGCCAAATCGCGCAGCCAGCCGGGCGACGTGCGTGTCCACGACGATGCCCTCGTTCTGGTTGAACGCGTTTCCAAGCAGGACGTTGGCCGTCTTGCGCCCCACGCCGGGGAGCGCGGTGAGCGCCTCCATTGCGGGCGGCACCTGGCCGTCGTGCGAGGCCACGAGCGCCTGCGCCATGCCGATGAGCGACTTCGCCTTGCTGCGGAAGAACCCCGTGCTCTTGATGACGCCTTCCACCGCGGTCGGCGATGCCGCCGCGAGCACCCGCGCGTCTGGCCACCGGCGGAAGAGCTCGGGCGTGACCAGGTTCACGCGCTTGTCAGTGCACTGCGCCGAGAGGATCGTGGCGCACAGCAACTCGAACGGCGAACGGAAATCGAGCTCGCAGTGCGCTTCGGGGTAGAGCGCGACCAGCCGACGTTCGATCTCCCGAGCATGCGATGCCCGTGCCGCGCCCGTGAGGCGCGCACGACGGGGCCGCGCGGCAGCGGCGGGACGCTTGCTGGACAGTTTCCGCATGAACGAAAAAAGATAACCCCGGCGGGGAGCGCCGGGGGTGCAGGGAACAGGGGAGATTATTCTTCGATGCCGGCGTGAATGGCCAGTCGGTCGATCAGCGCGTGGAGTTGCTTCTCGGTGAGATCGATCTCCTGCGCGGCGCCCTCCACGTCGAGCAATCCTGCCCGCATCGAGATGGCCACCTGATTCAGATAGCGAATCTTGGCCAGGATCTCATCGGTCGCCTTGCGCAATCCGTGATAGCGCCGCTTCTCGGCGAGCGCGCGCTTGTGGCGGCGCACCAGCTCCTCGGCTGGGATGCGGCGCGCAAGGGTGAGCACCTCATCCTTGTTGCGGCCCGGTAGCGCCCCGCGATCCGGGAGCCCGAGGTCATCCCACGACTCGTCGGCGAACCAAAGGCGCCCCACGTACTCGATGCCGTCATACGAGATGCGCACCGACACCGTATAGCGTTTGCCCTCGGTCTCGATGGTCGCGACGTACGGTTGGGAGATCTCGTCGTAGGTGCTCATGCGGTCAAGCGCTGGTGGGCGATGCGCGATCAAGGAAGCGCCGGATGGCGCGGAACAGCGCTTCCGCCTGCTCAACATACGGCACGTGACCGCAGTCATCCAGTACGACCAACTCCGCCCGGAGCGCCTCGGCCACCGCACCGGACGATTCGAGCGGGATCGGATCCTGCCGTCCATGAACGACGAGAGCCGGGCAGTGGACGTCACGGAGCGCGGGAACGAGGTCGAAATCGCCCAGCGAATCCCACACCGACTGCTGCACGCGCCCGGTGACACGGAAGGGCGTCAGGGCCCGCGCCGCCCGTGGGTGCGCGAAATACCCCGCGACGCTGAGTTCGAACGTGCGCTGGCGAAATGCGACCGGGTCCGTCTCGCGGAGCCCGGAGGCGGCGAGCTCGTCGCGCAGCGCCTGCACAGCGGCGGACTGCTGGCGTCGCGCGAACTCCGCGTCGAACTCCGCCCGCCAGCGGCGCGAGGCCGGGGCGGGGTCGATGAGCACGAGCCGGGCCGGCGCGGGGCTCGCGTGGCCGTGCGCCGCCTGCACGGCGTAGAGCAGGGCGAGCAGGGCGCCCCACGAATAGCCCACAATGGTCAGCGGCTCGAGCGCGAACTCCCGCGCTACCCCCTCGAGGTCGCGCACGCTCGACTCCCAGGTCACTGGGATGCGGTCATCATCGTGCCGCGAGCGGCCACCGCCGCGCTGGTCGTAGAACAGGCACTCGCGATCGCGCGCCAGCTCCAGCATTTGGGGGAGCAGGTAGTCGTGGTGCGCCCCGGGGCCGCCGTGCAGCACGAGCAGGCGCTCGACGCCCGGCGGGCCGTGCGCCTCCCAGTAGAGCGGGACGGGGGTCGTCGTAGTGAAGCCTGATGCCATGAGATGCAGGACTGGGAATCCGGATTGCGATCCGGGGATCTCGATTGACGATAGCGACTGGCGATGGTGTCGGCAGGGAGGGGTCCAGTCGATCGTCGGAATCCGCGATCCAGGTCCTCAATCGAAATCCGGACTCGAAATCCCGAATCGCTCCTCCTACACGAACTCCGCCGCAATGCGTGCCGTGTGCAGGTGCACCTGCACCGTATCGCGAATGTCGCGGCCGTAGCCGCCGGCGATCACCAGGCAGACCGGCACGCCGATCTCACGGCACGCCGTCAGCACCATGCGGTCGCGGCGCATCAGGCCGTCGAAGGTGAGCTTGAGTCGCCCCAGGGAATCGCCCTCGTGAGGGTCGGCGCCGGCGAGGTAGAAGACAAGGTCCGGACGGCTCTCGCGCAGGACGGCCGGCAGGTGATCAGCGAGCAGTTCGAGGTACTCACCGTCGCCGGTGCCGTCCTCCAGTTCGACGTCGCGGCTCCCCGGCACCTTGTGAAACGGGTAGTTGCGGCGCCCGTGCATCGAGAAGGTGAAGACCGCGGCGTCGCCGGCGCACAGCGCGTGCGTGCCGTTGCCCTGATGCACGTCGAGGTCGATGACCGCGGCGCGGGCGATCCGTCCGTCCCGTCGCAGCACGCGCCAGGCGACGACGACGTCGTTGAGGACACAGAAGCCCTCGCCGTGCGTGGCGAACGCGTGGTGCGTGCCACCGGCGAGGTTCATGGCGACGCCGCGTTCGAGCGCGGCCTCGGCCGCCTCCAGCGTGCCGCCCGCCGCGCGCAGGGAGCGGACGACAAGGGCGTCGCTCCACGGGAAGCCCAGTCGGCGCTGCTCGGCCGCCGGCATCGCGCCCTCCTCGAGTCGCGCGAGATAGGCGGGGTCGTGCGTGAGCAGCACATCCTCGCGCCGGAGCGCCGCGGGCTCGTGCATCCGCCCGTCCTCCGCCAAGCCGGCGGCCAGCACCGCATCGCGCAGCATCGCGTACTTCGCGATCGGAAAGCGATGCCCGTCAGGAAGCGGAACGGGAAAGCGGGCTGACGACCAGAAGTGCATCGTGGCGATTCAGAATGGGAGAATCCGGATTGCGACTGGTGATTGCGATGCAGGACGTCGACTGACGATCGTCGGTCGCGGTCCGCGATCGTTATCCGCGATCACAATCCGGACTCTCGATCCCGAATCAGCCTCTCCGTCCCAGCTTCACCGTCACCGTCACCTCGGCGGTGCCGCGCTTGACCACGATCTCCACGACGTCATCCGGCTTGTAGGCGCCCATCGCGTCGGTGTAGTCGTAAATGCTGGTGATCGCCTTCGTGCCGAACTTGATGATGATATCGCCGGCCTTGAGGCCGCCCTGTTCAGCCGGGCTTCCGGGGCGCACGCCGGAAAGCGGCATCCCCTTCACGTCTCCCGCGGCCATGTCGGGGACGGTGCCGAGATACACGCCGGATCCCGCGCGTGACGACGGGCGATTGGACGCCGCGGTCTGCACCCGCTGGAACGTGAGGCGCCCCGGGCGATCGGCCAGCGCGCGCACGACGCGCTCGGTGTAGTCGGCGACGCGCACCATGCCGTCGATGTTCAGTTTCTCGGCGACGTCGTTTGCGGTGTGATAGTCGTCGTGCAGGTCGGTGAACAGGTGCAGGACGGGGAGGTCCTTGCGGTAGAACGCGGCATGGTCGCTCGGCCCCTCGCCGTCGCCGATGGCGGCGAGCGCCAGCTTGGGCTCGACGTTCGCGCTGTCCACGATGGCCTTCATCTCCGCGGCGGTCTGCACGCCGTAGACGATGAGCTTGTCGTTCTTCAGGCGCCCCACCATGTCGAGATTGACCATCGCCTGCACCTTCTCCTTGGCCACGGGCAGGTTGTTGGCGAAGTGGGTGCTGCCGAGCAGGCCGAGCTCCTCGCCGGAGAAGTTGACCACGATCACGGACCGTCCGGCGGGCTCTTTGGCCAGGCGGCGGGCCACTTCCATCACCGTCGCCGTTCCGGAGCCGTTGTCGTCGGCGCCGGGACGAATGGCCCGTCCCTTCTCGGGATCGCGGGCGCTGGAGGAGTCGCGGCCGAGGTGGTCGAAGTGCGCGCCGAGAATGACGTACTCGCCGGCAAGCGCTCCGCGGCCAGGAATGAGCGCGACGACGTTCTGCGATCGATAGCTGCGCGGCGCGGCGTTGCGCACCGGAACGCTGGCGGAGAACGGGAGCAGGAAGCACTCGGCCTTGCCGGTAACTCCCCCCTGAGCGCAGGCGACTCGCTCCGGCTGGGCGACGCTGGCCAGGCGGAGCGCGGTGTACCGCCCCGCGATGAAGGCGGCGGCGCTGTCATTGCCGGCGGTGCCCGTGCCGCGCCCCTCGAAGGCGGGGCTGGCGAGAACGGCCACGTCGGCGCGCAACTGGCCGGCGGTGGGCGTGCTGAGCAGGGCCGGTGCCGGGGCGGCGCGATGACAGGCCGCAAGGACCAACAGGGCGGCGCCGAAAGCGGCGCGGCGGGAGCGGAGGAGGTCGCGCATCGTGCTCACGGGTGTTGAGGAGGCAGGGGACCCGCGTATGTTAGGCGGGGGGAAGAGCGAATTCCAGACAACCGCGCACCCACGGCCACGCATGGATCGCCACGTCGAGTTTGTCACGCAGCTGTCGCATCTCGTCGCGCTCTACGTGCGCGAGCCGCTGGATCGCGCGGCGGAAAAGACGACGCTGCGCGCGGCGCGCGGCGCTGTGAAGCACGGCGCCGTCACGCTGGCCGTCCTTGATGGCACGCTGCGCGGCGGGCGAGAAGATGCGCCCGTGGCTCAGCCGGACGTCGCGGCGCTGCAACTGCTGCTGACCGCGCTCGGCGTGGAGCGCATTGAGGTCGCGCACCATACCAAGCAGGAGGAGATCAAGCGGCTGAGCCGCCTGCTGGCGTCCGTGGCGTCGGGAAGCACGAAGCCCGCGGATTTCGCGCGCGTCCTTGCGGAGCGCGAATGGAGCGATGTCACGGTGACGTGTGGGGCGAACACGGTGGCTGCGGCGACGCCAGCGGAGAACCCCGCGGCCGAGCCTGCGGCGGCGGAGCCCACGCCCGAGCCCTTGTCCGCAGAGCCGCCCGCGGCTGAGGTCGCGGCGGCGGACGCTCCGGCAGATGGAGCCCTCGCGGCGGAGCCGCTGCCCCCGTCCGCGCCGCCTGTCGAGAGTCATCCGCTGGCCGAACAGCTGCCGGACGCTGTCGAGGGCCTGGTGGGCCCGGCGCACCGCGAACTCTTCGTGCGGCTGATCACATCAAGCGATATCTGGATGCTGCGTCGCCTGCTCGAACCGGTGCAGGTGGCCATCGAGCAAACCGCGCGCGCCGGCGCCGTCGTGGACTCCGCACGGCTGATCCTCGCGATGTTCGCCTGCGAGGCGTGCGCGGACGACCCAGAGATGCGCCGGCAGTTTGTGGTGACGCTGCGCCGTCTGACCAAGCCGACGCTGACCCGCGCCTACGCGATGATCTACGCGACGGCGGCGGAGCACCGTGGGGAGCTCGAGCAGGTGCTGGCGCGCTTCGGCGAGGACGGCGCGGAGGCGGTGGCGGATTGCATCGGCAGCGCCGGCGCACCCGAGACTCGCGCGGTGTACCGGGCCCTGTTGGGCCGGCTGCCGGGCGCCAACGACGCGTTGCTCGCGATGCTCGACGACCAGCGCGAAGTGGTGGTGGAGCGTGCCGTGGTGCTGATCGTGGAACTGCGGCATCCCGAGATGGAACGTGTGCTGGGCGACGCCCTCGGCCACCGGCGCCCGCGTGTCAGAAAGGCGGCGGCGCGTGGGTTGACCGCGGCTCGCGACTCGGCGTTCGCCGCGGACGCGCTGATGCGGGCGGCGCAGGACGCCTCGCCCGACGTGCGCCTCATTGCCGCCGTGGGACTCCAGGCGCGCCGCGAGGAGCGTCTCGTCCCGCCGCTGCTCCCACTGCTGGATGTGGAAGAGGAACTCGACGTGCAACTCGCCCTGCTCGGCGTGCTGGGCAGGATCGTCACCGCGGAGGGCGTGCAGAAGCTCGTTGCCCTGGCCAACCCCACGGAACGCATGATGCGGCGACGTCGTACGCCCGTCCTGCGCCTGAGCGCTATGGAGGCGCTCGGTGAGGCGCGCACGCCGGCCGCGATGGTTGCGTTGCAGAAGCTGCTCGAGGACAAGGAAAAGGAGGTGCGCGAGGCGGCGGCGCGCCTCTACACGCGCGCCCGGCGACAGACCGCCGCGATGAGCGTCTCGGCCGTCACCGACGCATAGCAGCTTCCTTCCACGGCGCGTGCCGCAGCGCGCGACTCCGCGCACCCTTCAGCCGTTTCCCGCCATGGACTCGACCCTGCTCGTGGTCATCGGCATCGTCGCCGGCGTGCTCGCCGGGCTCTTCGGCATCGGCGGCGGCATCGTCATCGTGCCCGCGCTTGTGTACGTGGTCCGCATGCCGCTCCCCACGGCGATCGGCACCTCGCTCGGGGCGTTGCTCCTTCCCGTGGGCGCGCTCGGCGCCTGGTCGTACTGGCAGAACGGGCACCTGCAATGGCGCGCGTCGCTCTGGCTCGCCCTTGGGCTCTTCGTCGGCGCCTACCTCGGCGCGCAGTTCGCGCAGGCCATCAGCGATGTGTCACTCCGACGGCTGTTCGCGGTCCTGCTCGTGGGGGTGGCCCTGAAGATGTGGTAGGCCGGCCCGCCCGCCCCTCGCTAGCCGCTGCCATCCACCGCGCGCACCACGACGAGGCTCATCGCGAAGACGAGCGTGCCCGGCAGCGCGAGCGTCCAGTCACCCGAGAGCAAGAGCAGCACGCCGCCGAAGAACGCGGCGAACTCCCCCACGGCCCACGCCGCGATGGCCAGCGCGAGCCGCGCGGACGCCGCCGCCGCGGTGATGCGGATGCGCAGCGCCATGATGACGGCCGCCGCCGCGCCGACCGCGACGTACATCGCGGTCGTCAACAGCTGGAGCTTCTCCGGCAGCATTGTCTCCGGGCGCCGCGCCGAGACGATCCACGCGATGACGAGGAACGTGGCCACGCCGACCGCCATCGCGACCCGGATGAGCAGGGCGCGCTTGGCGGCCAGCGGCGAGACGGCGCTCACGGTGTCGCCTCGTAGACCCGCGCGCCGCCCACCCACGTGGAGAGCACCTTCGTGCGGAGGATGAGTTCCACCGGCACGCGCATGATGTCCTGATCGAGCACCACGAAATCGGCGTACTTGCCAGGAGTCAGCGAGCCGAGGACCTTCTCCTGGAAGCCCGCGTAGGCGGCCCAGAGCGTCATCGACTTGAGCGCCTCGTCGCGCGTCATGCGCTCGGCGGGATACCAGCCCCCCGGCGGCCAGTCGCGCGCATCCTGGCGCGAGACGGCGGCGTGGAACGAAATCAGCGGATTGACTTGCTCCACGGGAAAGTCGCTGCCGTTGGGAATCACGACGCCCGTGTTGAGGAGCGAGCGCCACGCATACGCGCCGAGGAGGCGGCCGGCGCCGAGGCGCGCCTCGGCCCAGTACATGTCGCTTGTCTGGTGGCTCGCCTGCATGGACGGGATGGCCCCGAGCGCGGCGAAGCGCGGCACGTCATCGAAGTGCAGGATCTGCGCGTGCTCCACGCGCAGGCGGTGGTCGGCCGTCGGCTGGGCCTTGAGCGCGGCGGCGTACGCGTCGAGGACCAGGCGATTGCCGCGGTCGCCGATCGCGTGCGTGTTCACCTGGAAGCCGGCCTTGAGGGCGCGCGTGGTCACGTCCTCAATGTGCGCCGGGGCCGAGACCAGCAAGCCGATGTTCTTTGGGTCGTCGCGGTAGGGCTCGAGCAGGGCGGCGCCGCGCGAGCCAAGCGCGCCGTCCGAGTAGAGCTTTATTGAGCGCACCCAGAGCGAGCCATTGTACGCGTCGCTCAGCGGGCCGCGCTTGAACCACGCGTCAATGGTCGCCGCGTTGTCGCTGATCATCGCGTACAGGCGAAAATTGAGTGCGCCACTCTTGGCGAGCTCTTCGTAAACGCCGAGTTCCGTGGCGCCCGCGCCGGCGTCGTGCACGCCGGTGATCCCCCAGCGCTGTGCCTCCTTGATGGCGTCCACGATGGCGGTCTTCACACCCTCGCGGGTGGCGCGCGGAATCGCGCGGCGCACGAGCCCCTGCGCGTTGTCCACGAAGACGCCGGCCGGACTGCCGTCGGCGCTGCGCTCGATGTGCCCGCCTGAGGGGTCCTGCGTCGCCGCGGTCACATTGGCGGCCTGCAGCGCCTTCAGGTTCGCGAGCCCGGCGTGGCCGTCCACGCGCACGAGATACACCGGATGATCGGGGACCGCGGCGCTGAGCTTCTCGTGCGTGGGAAAGCGGGTGTCGCCCCAGTCGTTCTGGTCCCAGCCGCGCCCGAGGACCCACTCGCCCTTCGGCGTCCGCTGGGCGCGCGCGACCACGCGGGCCACGACCTCGTCGTACGTTGCCGTGCCCGTGAGATCGACGATGTGCAGCGCGTCGCCAAGGCCGGCGACATGCCCGTGCGCGTCGATCATCCCGGGGATGACCGTGCGGCCGCCGAGATCCACGACCTTCGTCGCCGCGCCGCGGAGCGCCATTGCCCCCGACGCGTTGCCGGCGAAGAGCACGCGCCCGCCGGCGACGGCCAGCGCGTCAACGACCGGGCGCGACTCATCCACCGTGTAGATGCGCGCGTTGGTCACGATGAGCTCGGCGGTCGCCGGCGCGCCCTGCGAACGCGCGTTGCCAGCGGTGGAGACGAGCACGAGTAGGAGGAGGAACAGGCGTCGCATGGGCGGTTCCTGGTGTGGGGAGCGTCAGTCGTTGCGAGTTGAGG
>Ga0194120_10005909_pt1 | contig 17655 bp, 14 predicted proteins | sample TA2MahCa65mmetaG_FD_148642 | JGI IMG/M metagenome (GOLD analysis project Ga0194120, IMG submission 148642) | Freshwater microbial communities from Lake Tanganyika, Tanzania - TA2015019 Mahale Deep Cast 65m | ecosystem: Environmental > Aquatic > Freshwater > Lake | place: Tanzania: Lake...
TTTTCCAGTCCCTAAGGGCCAGGAAATGATTTACTCAATCATTTCTCGGGCCCGTTTGCTTGCTCCGTGGGTCGCCAGCTCGCGGACCAAAGGTCCGACTCGCGGCTCCGTCCTGATGTGAGAGTGATCGACTTATTATTTTCCAGTTCCTAAGGCGAAAGACCGTCCTGCTGCCGACGAAGAGTCTGGCCATCCTGCGGCATGCGTCCTTGCTGCCTCGGTCCGCGCGCCGCGCACGTCCGGGCGGTCGCCGCTATGGCCCCTGACACGCCCCCGCCATCTCGCTACGCTTGCGCGCCCGCGGGCGAGTGGCACCGCGCACTGTGGTTCCATGGCGAATGCGCCCGAGTTGACCCCCAGCGAACCTTGCCCGCCGCCCCCGTCCGGCGTCCAGGACTACGTGCGCCCGATGCACATCGGAGCGGTCGCGATCGATCGGCCCTTTGCGCTCGCGCCGATGTCCGGCGTCACCGACTCGGCGTTTCGGCGGACCGTGCAGGCCGCGAGCGGCGGCACTGTCGGTCTGCTGGTCACCGAGTTCATCAGCATTGAGGGGCTGACGCGCAAGAACCTCAAGTCGGCCATGCGCATGGCCTTCGACCCGATCGTCGAGCGGCCGTTGAGCGTGCAGATCTTCGGCGCCGAAATCGCGCGCATGGCCGACGCCGCGCGGATGGTCGCCGATGCCGGGGCGCAGATCGTCGACATCAACTGCGGCTGCCCCGCGCCCAAGGTGGTCCGGCGCGGCGGCGGCGCCGAACTGCTGCGGCAGGCCGATCACCTGGCGCGCCTGGTCGAGGCTACTGCGGCGGCCGTGGCGATCCCTGTCACCGTCAAGATCCGCTCGGGATGGAGTGCCGACACCGTCAATGCCGTCGACATCGCGCGGCGCTGCGAGGCCGCGGGCGCGCGGATGATCGCCGTCCACGGCCGCACCCGCATGCAGATGTACACCGGAGAGGCGGACTGGTCGGTCGTCGACGCGGTAGCGCGCGCGGTCGGCGTCCCGGTGTTCGGCTCCGGCGACGTGGCCACCGCCCAGCAAGCCCTCTGGCGCCTGCGCACGACGGCGGCGGCCGGCGTGATGATCGGCAGGGCTGCCATCATGAACCCGTGGATTTTCGGCCAGATCGACGACGCCGTGCGCGGCGCCGCCGTGCGCGACGTGACGCCGCTCGACCGCCTCGGCTTGCTGCGCTCGTTCCGGGATCTGCAGCGCGAACGCCTGCCCGAGCACGCGGTGCCCGGCCGCCTCAAGCAACTGCTGGCGCGCATGACCAAGGGGTTCGCCCACGGCACCCTTTTGCGCGAGCGGGCGATGCGGTCGGCCACCACGGACGAGATGTTCCAGTGGATCGAGAGCTTTTTCGAGGCCTTGCAGTCCGGCGGATTGCCGGCCTGGTGCGATCGGGCGCGCGCCGGCCTGCCGGGTCACGACCGCGCGAGTTTGCCCGACCAGGCCGACCCAGTCTCCGTCGTTTGATCAGGCGTCGGCGGTCGCTGCAGCGCAAGCGCCGGTGCCGCATTGCGGCAGGCCACAGCCGCCGGCCTTGGGCGCCTCGGGTGGGCTGTCGTCCTTGGCCGACTTGCTGGCATGGTAGTCCGAGGCGTACCACCCGCTGCCTTTGAGGTGAAAGGTGCCTCCGGTGATCAGGCGCTTGCAGTCCGGGTCGCCACACGCGGGACACAGCGCGCCGGCGGGTTCAGTGATGCGCTGGTGCTTCTCGAAGCGGTGGTCGCACGCGGCGCAGCGGTAGTCGTAGGTTGGCATGGCGAATCCTCTGGGGTGCGCGACATCGCGCGGCGCTGGCGGGCCGGGCGCCTGATGCGCAACGAAAGTCGCCGTGCGCCCCGCTGTCAAGCGACCGCCGTGCGACCACCGCGCCTGGTCCCTCCGGGCGAGACTTGCAAGACCGCGCCGCGCCCTCGCGCGTCCCACGCCCGCCTTCCGGCTGGCCGCGCCAACCCCTCATTTCGGAGTCCGTCATGTCCAGGCTCATCCCGATTGCCGCCCTTGCCGCGAGCCTGTTGCCCGCAGGGGCCCTGTGCGCCGCCGACGGCGAGGTTTTGGTCTCGCGGATCGCCACCGTCACGGTGTACGCCGACCGCGCCCAGGTCACCCGCCACGCGTCCGTCGAACTGCAGAGCGCCGTCGGCCGCTACGCGCTCGCCAAGCTGCCCGGGTGGATCGACGCCGAGGCGGTGCGCGTGGCCCTCGACCCACCGGCCGCCGGACAGATCCTGGACGTCTCGGTGCAGCGCGATCACCTGGCGCAAGCCCCGGAGGAAGCCGTGCGCAAGGCCAACGAGGCCGTTGCCTTGGTCGCCGACGAGATCGGCGCGATCACCGACGAAGAGCGCACGCTGCAAGAGGAGATCGCCCGCATGGACGCCCTGCGCGCCCTGTCGATCGACCGGGTGCCGCGCGAGATTGCCGTCGGCGAACTCAGGGCCAAGTCGCTGGCCGAGACCATGGCCGTCATCAGCGAAACCGTGCGCCGCGACCGCCAGCAACTGCGGCAACTGGTCAAACGTCGCCGCGAACTGGAACCCGTGCTGCAGCAGCGCCAGCGCGAACTGGCCGATCTGCACGAACGATCGCACCTGCAACAGAGCACCATCGTGGTCGAGGCGCGGGGCGCGGGCAAAGCCACCCTCAAGGTGACCTACCTGACGCCAGGCGCCACCTGGGAGCCAGTCGGCGAACTGCGCGTGACCAAAGGGGGCACCCTGGTCCAGGTGCAGCAGTTCGCCCAGGTCGTGCAAACCACGGGCGAGGACTGGACGGGCGCGGTTCTGGCGTTCTCGACCCAGCGGCCCGACGACGTGCTCGACGTGCCCAAGGCGCACGGGCTGATGCTCGACAAGACCGGAGCGGGGCTGGGCGACGTGGTGGCCAAGATGGCGGCGTCGTTCAGTCAGGCGCAGTCGGTGTACGCGGCGCACAACGAGTCGATCGCCAAGAAGAAGGGCAACCAGTGGTCAGAGTCGCTGGCCCGCCAGGCCGAGGCGCAGAACCGGGCGTTGACGAGCTTTTCGCGCATCGAGGGCCGCGGGACCACGGCGCATTTTTTCGCGCTCGGCGAACGCGCGGTGCGGCCCGACGGCAAGGCCGTGCGCGTGCCGATTGCCGCTGGGGAGTTCAATGCCACGCCCCGCATCGTGGCGGTGCCCGAAGTGTCGCTCAACGCCGTGCGCGTGGCGGACCTGCGCAATGGCGGCCAGGTGCCGATCCTGCCGGGGCGGGCCGCGCTGTACGTGGACGGCGCCTTTGTCGGAGCGGCCGAACTGGACTTTGCGGCGCCGGGCGAGGCTTTCAGCGTGTTCTTGGGCGTCGCCGACCGCATCAAAGTCGAGCGGTCGCTGGACAAGAAGATGAGCGCCCTGCGCCGCAGCGGACGGCGCACCGAAATGGCCCTGGCGTTCGTGGTGACGCTGGAGAACTTGAGCGACCAGCCGCAGACCCTGGAGCTGTCCGAGCGCATCCCCGTGGCGCAGTCCGAGCAGATCGAGGTCAGCGACGTCGAGACGCCCCACAAGACCAGGCCGGACAACCAGGGCGTCGTGCGCTGGACGGAGACGCTGCCGCCGCGCGGCAAGGTGCTGTTGCGGCTGAGCTACACCCTGGAGTACCCGTCGGACTTCGTGACCCGGGCGCGCATGCAGGATCCCGAGCGCCACCGGCCGCCGGCCTCCTCGCCCGCGGCACCGCGACAGCAGCGCAAGTTGTACGAACAGATCGACGCCTTGGAGCACGCGCTGTAGGCGTGTAGGCGCGGTCGCCGTTGACAAACCCGCCCCGCCGTTGCACAATCGTCGCACCGAACCCCTGGCGCCCGCAGATGGCGCCCCCGGAGCGACGATGCGCACCTTGCCCGCCTTGGCCCGCCTGCTGGCCGCCGCCCTGACCCTTTTCGCCCTGCCTGCCCTTGGCGCCGTCGTCGGCGTGCAGGGCCTGGTGACCACCGCGGGCGGAGGTCCGGCGGCCGATGGCACCTATGGGTTGACCTTTTCGCTGCTGGACGGTCCGGCCGGCAAGGCCGTGTTCAGCGAAGGGCCGATCCTGCTGGAGGTCAAGGCAGGCGCTTTCGCCCACGGCCTGGGCAGCAAGTCGGTGCTGCCGCAATCCGCCCTGGACGGCGAACGCTGGCTGCAGGTGCAGATTGGCTTGGATCCTGCGCTGCCTGCCGTGCCGCTGCGCCACGTGTTCCTGGCGATGCGCGCGCAGATGGCCGAGGCGCTGCAGTGTTCGGGGTGCGTGACGGCCGCGCACCTCGATCCGGCGGTGTTCAAGGACCTGCTCAAGGCCGCCGACCTCAAGGACTACGTCAAGACCACGGATTTGCAGCTCTATGCCAAGACCGCCGATTTGGGCGGATTCGCAAAGTCGGCCGACCTTTCCGCCTACGCGCAGAAGGCTGAACTCGGCGACTACGTCAAGGCGGCCTCGCTGGCCAAGGTGGCAGCGAGCGGCAGCTACAACGACCTCAAGGATCTGCCCAAGCTCGCCGACGTGGCCAAGACCGGCGCCTACGGTGACCTGACCGGCCAACCGGTGCTGCCCAAGCTGGGTGCGGCCTGCGGGACCGGACTGGTGATGCGCGGCCTCAAGGCCGACGGCAGCTACGACTGCACCCAGGGCGGCGTGACCGCCGACTCGCTGCCCAAGGACGGCCTGGACGAACTGAGCAACGGCCTGCTGACCAACCAATTCAGCGAGGTGACCGCGAGCGCCAAGACGCCCATCGACATCCCCGACAACTCGGGAGCCGGGGTCACCGACACCGTCGTCGTGCCCGATCACGGCGCGGCGCAAGCGGTGCTGGTCACGCTGGACGTGCTGAACTCCGACATCAGCAAGGTCAAGGCCAGCGTCTTCGATCCCAACGGCGTGGAATACGTGCTGCACGAGTTGAGCGGCAGCGGCAACACCCTCAAGGGCGTCTGGCCAAGCCCAGACAAGTTGGTCAAGGGCGACCTGTCGACGTGGGTCGGCAAGAACGCCAAGGGCATCTGGAGCCTCAAGGTCGCCGATGTCGCCGGCTTCGCGGGAGGCAAGGACGGCAAGATCGTTGGCTGGAGCGTCACGGTCAAGACGCTCTCGGACAAGAAAGTCGCAGCCACCAAGGGCTTTCAGCTCGGCAATAGCAACACTGCGCCGGTGCCGTGCGCTGCCAACACGTTTGGCATGATGTACGCCAGCCCGGCCGACAAGGCGTTCTACGTCTGCAATGGCAAGTATTACGTGCCGTTCTCGCTGGTGCACGTCGGCACCGCCGCCCATCCGGCCGAGTCGTGCAAAGATATCCTGGCCAAGGCCCCGGGCAGCAAGGACGGCTGGTATTGGCTCAATACGGGCACTGGGTCGGCGCAGGCGTGGTGCGACATGACCACCCAGGGGGGCGGTTGGACGCAGGTGGTCAAGTGCGCCATCGCGGACAATTGCGTGGTCAGCGGCAAGTTCTTGTACGTGCAGGACTGGTTGGCGGCCGACATGGGCACGCCGACGACCGGCGGCTCGTACGTTCAGGGCAAGTCGTTGGATGCCACAGTGGGCGCAGCGACCGAGATGCTGGTCAGTGTCACCAACCCTTCGTCCAAGCTCACGGGCCATTTGCACTATCCGCTGCTCAAGGAGTGGTTCTCGTCGTCAGGTCATTTTCAATCGGCACCCCAGACATTCGTTCGCATCGATCCGAACGGTGGAAAGGCTAGCTATTCCGCAAGATTGTGCTATGCCCCAACCTACTCTTACCGGGTGCGCTCCCTGCAAGGCGGCAGTGGCTTCACGTTCCTTGGCGCCACCAGTGAGTCCCCCTCAAGCAGCGCCGGGGCGTCCTGCGACTACGGCCCATGGGGCACCCAGATGCTGATCCGCGACTACAACAATGGCTTGACCGCCAATTGGGGCACCGTACCGCAAAACACCTGGGCGCAGCAGGCGTATGAGCACCGGATCTTGGTCCGGTAGGGGCGCGGCGCACATCGAGTCGATTTTTTCTGCGACCGTGTTGACCGTCGCTACGCCCCAACGCCTACGCCGCCAGGGGATCGGCCTCGGCCGCCCGCAGGCACCCCTGCAAGACCGGGTGATCGCGCGCCGGGGTTGCGTCGCTGGATCCCGCCATGAGCACTTCCAACTGCGCTGCCGCCGCGTCGAGATCGGCGTTGACGATCACCTGCCACGGCGCCGCCGACTCAACTACGCCGCACAGCTCTTGGCGGGCGGTGCGCAACCGCCGGCGCAGGGTCTGCTCGGTCTCACTGCCGCGGTCGCGCAGGCGCTGCACCAGCACTGGCCAACTCGGCGGCAGCACGAACACCAGCCTCGCCGCGTCGGGGTAGGCGCGCCAGAGGTTGTGGGCGCCAACGATGTCAACGTCAAAGAGGACGTCGCCGCCGTCCTTTGTCAGCCGCCCTATCTCGGCCTTGCTGGTGCCGTACCAGTTGCCGTGGACCTGGGCACACTCGGCGAAACCATCGGCGTCGCGCAACGCCAGGAACGCAGCCGTATCGACGAAAAAGTAGTCGACGCCGTGCACTTCGGTGGCCCGCATCGGCCGGGTGGTGTGCGAGACCGAAAACCCCCGGCGGTTTGGGCGCGCGCCGATCAGGCGGTGGGCGAGCGTGGTCTTGCCGGCGCCGGCCGGGCCCACGAGGATGACCAGCAGGCCGGCCATCGCGACTACTTCGCCGGTTCGGCAGCGGGCGCGGCCCGGGCGGGAACTGTGGCGGGCGACTCTGCAGCGGCGGCACCCGTCTCCAGTTCCGCGAACTCGGCGGCTCCGAGCGGTTCCGGCACGGCCTGCCCGGACGCTTGCAGCGCCTCGCGCACCAGTTCCTGCACCTGGCCCAGGCTCTCGGCCCTGCGTCCGTTGACGTAAAAGGTCGGCGTGCCATCCACGCCGGCGACCTCGCCCGCTTTCTCGTCGGCGGCGACGGCGGCCTTGCTGGCCTCGGACTGCACATCGGCCGCGAACTTCTTGCCATCCAGGCCCAGCTTCTTGGCGTAGGACTGCACGGCGGGCCAGTCGAGCTTGTCCTGGTTGGCAAAGAGGGTGTCGTGCATTTCCCAGAACTTGCCCTGCTGGTGCGCAGCCCACGCTGCCCGCGCCGCCCCCTCGGCGTTGGGGTGACTGAGCTTGAGCGGGTAGAACTTGTAGCAGAGCAGCGCCTGGTAGTGCGCGCGCAGCTTTTCCAGCGGCACAATGGCGCGCCGGCAGAACGGGCACTCGAAATCGCTGAACTCGACGATCTTGACCTTGGCGTCGGCCGGGCCGCGCACCGGCGACGTCCCGATGTCGATCGGCACCACGGTGTTCAGCCGCTCAATCTCGCGCAAAAGCGCCTGAACCGCTTGCGCCTTGCCCATGCCCTGCGGGCCGAGAAACTCGACCAAGCGGGCCGCCAGCTTGGGGGCGATCGCGCAGTCGCCCGCCCGCAACGCGTCGAGCATGCTGCGGGTCTTTCCGCAGGGGTCGAACTGCTCCGCGAGGACGTCGAGCAGGACCTTGCGCTCCTTGTCGTCGAGGTCCTTGGGATCCACGGATTTGGGCAGTTCCGGTCGCGGCGGCGGGGCGGCGCCCAGCTCCACCGCGGTCGGTTCGGCGGCCAACGGCACGGCGGCCGCGGGTCCCGGATCGGTCGGCGCCGCCCGCGTCGAATCGGCGTGCTTGCAGCCAGCGATCGCGACACCCGCGCAGCCGGCGATCAACGCAAAGGATATCAACGACCGAATCGCCATGCGCACTCCGCTCTCGCCCGTTCGCCTTTGGCCGCCCCGTGGTGCATCTGGGCCGGGCGCGATAGCATGCGCGGGCGCCCACGGTGGCGCAAGATGCCCGCACCGTGGCCGACGCGCCCCCGCTTCGCACCTGGCTCATCGCGCTCGGCGCCAACCTGGGCGATCCGCGGGCGACGCTCCCTGTCGCGTGGCGCGCGGTGGTGGCGACCCTGCGCCTGCGCGATGCCCGATTGAGCCCGCTTGTGGCCTCCGATCCGGCCGAAGGCTGCGGCGGTCCACAGTTCTGCAATGCGGTCGGTCGCGGTCGCAGCGACATCGACCTGCGGCAGGGCCTCAGCACGCTGTTGGCCATCGAGGCGGCGTTTGGGCGCGACCGCGCGCGTCAGGGCGACCACGGGCCGCGAACGCTCGACCTCGACGTGTTGGCCGTCGATGACCTCGTTTCGGACGACCCGGAACTGACCCTGCCGCACCCGCGCATGCACCGACGGGTTTTCGTATTGGAGCCGCTGGCCGCCGTCTGCCCCGAGTTCGTGCACCCGAGAACCGGCCTGACGCTGGCGGCGCTGTTGCGCGGCGTGGCGGTCGGCATGCTGCTGCTGACCGCGCTGGGCTGCCGGCATCCGCCGGAACCGCCGACGCCGCTGCGACCGCCGGGCCAACCGCCGGCCGACTACGTGCTGGCCGAGGTGCCGCTGGACCACACGCCGTCGCTCGACCGCGCGCTTTTGGGCTTCTCGCTGGTCGGCGCGGACCAGGATGGCCTTGACGTGCTGCGCGCGGTGGCCCCGCAGTTCACCGCCGACGACCTGCGCCGCGACACCGGCGCCCGCCGCACGGTGGCGTGGGCGGTGTACCGCGAAATCGCCGCGCAGCAGTTGGGCGAGCGGTTTGCGCAGATCCGGACGTTGGTCGATACCTTGCAGGCCGCGGCGCCCGGCAGCCCCGAGGCCCGCTTCTGCCGCGCGCTGCTGCGCCTGGTGCTCATCGAGCGCGGCGAGGCGGATCTGCGCGGCGCCGGCATCGAGCGCTCCGTGCTCGTCGATCTGCGCGACGATCTGCAGGCCCTGGTCGCCCTGGGCTGGTCCGGCCCGGCCGAATACGACGCGGCGCGCCTGGCCCACGAGGCGGAGCGCGTCGACCGTCTGCTGGCGGCGTGGCCGGTGCACGGGGCCGCGGCGGCGCCGGCCTCGGACCTGCCGGGTGCTGCGACCCCGTGACTGCCCGCCGTGCCTTGGTGCTGGCCGGGCTGTTGGCGGTGGCCGTCGTCGCCGGGGCGGGCTTCTTTGCCGACCTGGACAAGCTGGGGGCCGGGCTGTTCGCCTATCCGGCGCATCGCATCGCCATCGCGTGCGGTCTGGTGCTCGGCAACTACGGCCTGCGCGCCTTGCGCTTTCGATACTACCTGGGGCGCCTGGACATCGCGGTCGGCGCGGGCGAGGCGGCCCTGGTCTTCGTGGCCGGCTTCCTCTTTACGGTAACGCCGGGCAAGATGGGCGAAGTCGTCAAGGGCTGGCTGGTCAAGCGCCGCCACGGCCACTCGGCCACGGCGGTCGCGAGTTCGGTGGTCGCCGAACGCTTGACCGATGTCGTCGGTCTGCTGTTGGTCGCTGCTGCCGGTGTCTGGCAGTTTGGCGCGTACCGCGGGCTGTTCTGGGGCGTTTGCGGGCTGTGCCTGGCCTTCTTGGCGGTGGTGTTGCACCCGCAGTGGGTGCCTGCGCTCCTTGAACGCGCCGCACATCCGCGCTTGGGCCGCGCGACGGCCAAGATCGCCCAGGCCCACAGGGCGCTGCGGACCTTGTGCGCGCCGCGCCCGCTCTTGGCCGGGGTGGCGCTGGCCGCGGCCGCGTGGTTTCTCGAAGCCGTGGCATTCCGCGTGTTGCTCGACGGGTTGGGGGCAGGCGCAGGTCTCGGCCCGGCGGTGGTCATCTACACCATGGCGACGCTGTTTGGCGCGGTGTCGATGTTGCCCGGTGGCGTGGGTTCGACCGAGGCCGTGATGGTGGCCCTGCTGCTGGCTCCGGCGCTCGGCGTGGGGCTCGATCGGGCCGGGGCGACGCTGGCGACCCTGCTCATCCGCTTCTGCACGTTGTGGTTCGGCGTGGCGCTCGGCGGCGTGGCGTGGGCCTGGCTGGCGCGCAGGCCGTCAACCCAGGACCGATAGCGGCCTTGCGGGAACTCCCCGGCCAGTTCGTGGGCCGCTTGCGCCGTGTCCAACCTGGTCGGATGCCCGCTCAACGCGGTTCCAGCATGGCGACAGTCCCAGCAATCGCCGGCCGACCCTGGAGACTCGACCAGTTATGGGTCGAGTCTCTTTGCTGTTCAGTGGGTTGCCAAGCTCGCGTCGGAGCCGACTCGCGGCAACGTCATGACAAGACTCGGTTCACTGGGCGAAACTGATCGCGCCTCTACGTCGCGGACGCCGCCTCGACCGGCAGCCGCAACAGCCGCGCGCCATTGCGCCACAACACGTCCTTGCGCAGTTCGACGTCGTCGCCCGCGGCCATGAACACCTTGGCCAGGCCGATGCCCTGGTGGTAGAACGGCCAGTCGCTGCCGAACAGGATCTTGTGGCGCGGTGCATGCGCGAAGATCGCCCGGACGTTGGAAACGGACTGACTGCTCACCTCAAGGTACACATTGCTGTATTTCTTGCAGTATTCTAGGGCCAACGGCATCTGCAGCGCGCCCGAGTGCCCCAGGATGAACGGCACGTCCGGGTTTTCGGCCAGCGCCCGTTCGTAGTGGCGTACTTGGCTCAGGTAGCGGCCGAGGCGCGTCTCGATGTCCACGGGACCGCAGTGGAAAAGCACCACCAGCTTGTATTGTGCGCATAGCCTGTAGAGCTTCATGGCGCGCCGGTCATCGGGCCGCACCAATTGCACCGCGGGATGGAACTTGATGCCGGTCGCGCCCAGGGCCACCTGGGCTTGCAAGGCCTTGCGCATTCCCGGGCGGTACGGGTGGATGCAGCCAAAGCACACGGCCCGCTGCTGGCCGCGCGTCGCGTGCAACCAGGTGGTGGCGTTGTGCGACAGCACCGGGAAATCGATGGGCAGCAGGACGCTCTTGAGCACGCCCAGTTCGTCCATTTCGGCCTGCAGGTTGGCCCAGGTGTGGGTGCGGCGCATCCCCTCGGCACCCAGCGATTGCAGCGTCAGGTCGTCGGTCAGCGCCGCCAGGGCGGCCGGCGGGATGTTCTTGTTGATGTAGATGTCCAGGTCGAGCGGGACGTCCTTGGGCAGGTAGTGTTCGGTTTCGGGCCAGCGGCGCATCAGGTCCACCTGGTTGGGGCGACCGTAGGCCAGCGCAAGATGGGTGTGCACATCGAGCGCCGGGCCGAGCGCCGGATCCGCCAGGACCAGGCGACCTTCTCTGGCCTCGAACCACGGCAGGCGCGCCAGATCCAGCAGGTTGTCGAATCGGGTGGGCAATGTCACGGCAGGCTCCGCGGCACGGCGACCGGCTCCACGGGCTCGGGCGGCCGCAAGGCCAGCGTCGCGTCGCTCGGCGCCAGCAGTAGGCCGAGCAGCCGCGGTTGCGGCGCCTGCACGGTCCACAGCGTCGCGCTGCCGCGGGTTTGGGCGCTGGCCGTGGCCGGGGGCAGAATGGCGGCGCCAATCTCGCTGTCCACCCGCAGGGCCAATTGGCGGGCGTGCGCGGCTTCGTCGTCGGTCGGCGAAGCGTCGCGGCTCAGGCGCATCGCCTCATGGCTCGCCGACATCAGGCTCTGGTGGTCCGTGGATCCGACCGGCAAGACGCGGGCCGCGGCCTCTGCGGTGCGCGCCACCAGCACCGCGAGTTCTGCCAGGTGCGAAGCCGCCTGTCGTTCGCGCACGGTCCAGGCCGGACCTGCCAGACGCCGCCGTTCGTCGGACACCCACGCATCGAGCCGGTCGCGCAGCGCGGCCGCCGCGTCCGGACCCCGGCATTCGTAGCGCAGCGACAGTTCCTCTTTGTCCGCGCCCAGTTGCGCGGTCGCAAACGCCACCTGCCCCTTGAGCGCACCGGCCGGCAGCCAGCCCGCCACCCCATCGGAAGCCGCGGCGAGCGACCACACCGGCCCCGAACCGCGCAATTGGCCGATCGTCTCGGCCATGCCCGGCAACTCCAGCAACTTCTTGGCGCGACCCGTCCGCGCGTTGTTGAGCATCGCCACGCCCGTGTCGTCGCCCAGCCACAACACCCGCTTGCCGGCCGCCACCGCGCGCCAGCGAACGATCGACCCCGGCAGCCCGAACGCCGCAGACAGGCCCGACGGCGCCTGCACCGCGGACACCTGCATGCGCTTGGACAGGCGCCGCACCACCGCCTCGGGGTCGTCGACCGCGAGCACCAAGGCCGCCGCCGCGTCACCGCGCACCAGGACCACGAACGGTTCGCCCTTGGGTTCGATCTCCAGCGCCCGCAATTGGCTGAGTGGCGCGAGCCGGCCGTGGGTGTGCAGTTCGCGCTCTGCCTGCTGGAGCAGCCGCGCAAGCTGGTCCTTGTGCACGCCGACCAGTTGTCGCGCGTCGGCCGGCAGGTCGTCCCACACGCCCGCGTCCGCCGGCCGCGCCGCCACCGCGACCCCGGCCGCCGCCAACGCCACCAGTCCAGCCGAGACCCAAGCAATGGCGCCGCGACTCATCTTGCGGTCCGGGTCGCGCTGCGCCAGCCACGCCACGCCGATGCCGACACCGTAGAGCACGACCAACGGCAGCGACATCAGGCTCTGGTTGATGGGGTCGGGGGTCGGCGTCAACACCGCGCCGATGATGAACGAGATGACGATCCAATAGCGGTAGAACTTGAGCAGTCCTGCCGGCGTCACCAGGCCCAACACCGCGAGGACGTACATGAAAAGCGGCAGCTCGAACACCGCGCCGAACGCCAGCAACATCACGGTCGAAAACGCCACCGTGCTCGCCAGCGTCGGTTCGAGCGTCATGCCCGGCGCCTCGACCGTGAGCTTGATCAGGAAATCGGTCATGAACGGCAGCACCACGAGGTAGCAGAACGCGGCGCCGAGCACGAAGCACGCGACCGATCCGCTGAGCACCGGGACCAGCAGGCGCCTCTCCTTGTCGAGCAGCCCGGGCGCAACGAACGCCCATACCTGATAGAACACCCACGGGCTGGCCAGGAAGATGCCGCCGACCAGCGACAACTTCATGTACACCTCGATCGACTCGGTGATCTGCAAGGCCTTGATGGCATAAAGGTTGTTGTCAGCGAGCGCGTTGCGCACCGGCGCCGACAACCAGGCGTAGAGCTCGACGTGGAAAGCCCAGGCGACGAAAAACGCGACGACCACGCCAATGGACGCGCGCAGCACCCGCGATCGCAACTCGATCAGGTGCTCGCGAAACGACATGGTGCCGTGTTCGGCCGGCGGCGTTCGCGATGTCATGCCGTGGGCGGGCCGTCCAGCGGCGGCGGAAGGTCCGGGTCGTGGGGCGGCGCAAGCGACGGCGCAGGCGGCACAACCACCACGGCCTCGACTTCGTGGCGCACGTTGGGCGAGACGCCGTGGGCGCGCGTTCCGGCGATGGGCGCCCCCGACGGCAGATGGAACGCAGGCCTGGCCACCGCGGGATCAGGGGGCGCGTCCCCCGGAGCCGCCGTGCGCAGCGGCGGAGGACCGTCGTCGATGGCCAACTGCGGATGCGGACCGGGATCGGCGACGGCCAGCGCGGCGTCGGCCGGCGGCGTCTGCACCGGCGCCTGCACGGTGGCGGCGGCGCGGCGCGGCACCACGGCGATGGTCTCGCCATCCGCAGGTGGCTGCACGGGGAGCGGTCGCTGACCGACGTCGTCGTCGAGGCGGGCGTGGCGTTCGATCTCCCGCGCCTGCTCGTCCACCAGATCCGTGACGTCACGCTGGACCGACTCGACCTCGCGGGCCAGTTCGTCCATGCTCTGCCGCAGTTCGTGTTGGGCGAGGTTCGCCGCGCGACGCAAATCGCGCACGCCGCTGCCGACGGTCTTGACGACTGCCGGCAGCTTGTCCGGGCCGACGAATAGCAGCAGCAACAGCAGGATGACGACGAGTTCTGGTCCGCCGATGCCGAACACGCTGGACCCCGCTCGCCGCTGGGCGGACCCCTACTCGGGCTCGCCGCTGAGGCCCTTGTCGGTAATCGACCACCACGCGGCGCGGTTCGGATCGGTCTCGCGATTGACGTACCCCTTGTCCAGCAGCCGCGTCAGCGCGTTCTGCAGGTTTTCCTTGTGGTACTTGCCGCCGCACATCGAAAACAACTCGACGATCTGGATTTCCCGGTCCGGCCACCTGCGCAACACGTGCAGACAATAGGTGGTCGCCGTCTCCTTGGTAAACGAGTATGCCATGGGCTCCTCATCGCACCCGGCGGCCAAGTTGGGGAAGGGGCCGGCCAAGTGGGGGCCAGCATGGTAGCAAGGCGCTGGGAACTTGGGAAGGGCCGGTCATGCCGGTGTGGCCGTTGGAGTCGCCTGGAATTACTGCCGATCGCAGTTGCGCGGCCTTGGAGCTGGCACCGCGCCACAGTCGACGTTTTGGCGGGCGCCGCCGTTGGCCATGTGCCCCGCGCCCTCCGCGCACCAACCGGCCCTGCACCAGTCCCTGGGCCTACGCCTGTCCGGCGCAGCCGGCTGACCCTGAAAACCCCACCTGGTCGCAGTGTCCGCGGTACTGCGCGACCTTCGCCGCCGGATCGCCGTCCGTGCTTGCCACCATCGCCACACCGGACCCTGCCTCGCCAGCTCCCCCGCATTCGCCACCTCCGCCCCGAATTGGACCCTCCCGCCCACTTGCGCTAGATCGCCCGCCTGGCGCCTCCGCGCCGGCGGACCAACGATGGCCGATGCTTCCAACGGCGCGCGCAACACCTTTGATGTCCTGGTGGTCGGCAGCGGCGCAGCAGGCCTGTCGCTGGCCCTGAACCTCGCTGACCGGTGCAGCGTCGCGGTCCTGACCAAGCGCGGGCTGTCGGACAGCAACACCAGCCTGGCGCAGGGGGGCATCGCCGCGGTGCTCGATCCCATCGGCGACGACCCAGGGCGGCACGTGCACGACACGTTGGTCGCGGGCGCAGGACTGTGCAGGCGCGAAACCGTCGAAATGATCGTGCACGCCGGGCCGACGGCCATCGCGCAATTGAGAGCGCGCGGCGTGCAGTTCGACACCGACGAGGCGGGCCAACTGCACCTGACCCGCGAGGGCGGCCACTCGGCGCGACGGGTGGCGCATCAGGCCGATTCGACAGGGTTTGCCATCGAGTCGGCGCTGGTCCAGCAGGTGCGCGCCCACCCGGCCATCGCGGTGTACGAGCACTATCAGGCGGTCGACCTCATCACCCGCGCGCGGCTGGCCCGCCGGTCGGGACGCGGTACGCCGGGTTGGAAGGGCGACCGCGTGCTCGGCGTCTATGCCCTGGACATCGCGCGGAATCGCGTCGAGGCCTTCGCGGCGAACGTCGTGGTCCTCGCCACCGGCGGGTCGGGCAAGATCTACCGCTATACCACCAACCCCGACGTGGCGACCGGCGACGGCGTGGCCATGGCCTGGCGGGCCGGCGCGCGGGTGGCCAACATGGAGTTCTTCCAGTTCCATCCGACGTGCCTGTACCACCCCCAGGCCAAGAACTTCCTGATTTCCGAAGCGTTACGCGGCGAGGGCGGCATCTTGCGCAACCGCAAAGGCGAAGCCTTCATGCCGCGCTACGACGACAGAAAGGACCTGGCGCCGCGCGACATCGTGGCCCGCGCCATCGACGCCGACCTCAAAGAGAGCGGCGACCCCTGTGCGTTCCTCGACATGACCCACCTGCCGGCCGACTTTCTCGAAGATCATTTCCCGATGATCCACGCCCGCTGCCTGCAACTGGGCATCGACCTGCGGCGCGAGCCCATCCCGGTCGTGCCGGCGGCGCACTACCAGTGCGGCGGTGTTCAGGTGGACCGCGACGGCCAGACCAGCATCGAGGGGCTGCTGGCCATCGGCGAGGTCGCCTGCACGGGGCTGCACGGCGCCAATCGCCTGGCCTCGAACTCGCTGCTCGAAGCCGTGGTCTACGCCGACCGCGCGAGCCGCAAGGCCGTGGAAATCTTGCAGGCCCGCGGCAGCGCCCGCGAGCTCAACGTGCCCGAATGGGACACCGGCAGCGCCAGCAACCCAGACGAACAGGTGGTCGTGACGCAAAGCTGGGACGAGATCCGCCGGCTGATGTGGAACTACGTGGGCATCGTGCGCTCCAGTCGCCGGCTGCTGCGCGCTCAGCGGCGCCTGCAGCTCATCGCGCAGGAAGTGCAGCAGGACTGGTGGCGCTTCTACTTGACGCCCGATCTCATCGAACTGCGCAACATCACTGCGGTGTCGCTCTTGGTCGTCGAGTGCGCGCTCGGCCGCCAAGAGAGCCGCGGCCTGCACTGGTCGATGGATTACCCCGAAACCGACGACGAGAACTGGGCGCGCGATTCGGTGACGGTGCGCAGCGGGGCGTAGCCCCCACTATCCGCCCTCAACCGGCCCCGTCATGCGGTGACCGAGCACCAGCGGCACCTGGCGCGGCTGCCAGCCCCACACGTCAAAAAGCCGCCCAAATACCAGGTCGGCGGTTTGCTGTAGGCCGGCGATGTGCGCCTGGGTGTGGGCGCGGATGTCCGCAACGCCGCCGCACGCCGGGCTGTGCGCGAGCTGTTCCGCGTACACACCGAGCCAGCGCTCCACCAGCGACGCGTCCACTTCCAGGTGGAACTGGAAACCCCAATTGCGCTCGCCGGCGCGAAACGCCTGGTTGTCGCAGCCAACCGTGTAGGCCAGCCGCTCGCAGCCGCTCGGGATGGCGAAGGTGTCGCCATGCCAGTGGAACATCGGCGCGCCGTCGTCCACGGCCGACAGCACGGGGTCTTGCTGGCCCGCGGCCGTCAGGTGCAGCGGCGACCAGCCCAACTCTGGTGCGCGGTTGCGACCGACCGATGCGCCGAGCGCGTGTGCCAGCAGTTGCGCGCCCAGGCAGATGCCGAGCACGGGCACCCCGCGCTGCAACGCCGCCTCCACCAGTTGCAGCTCTGCTTTGAGGTGCGGGTACTTGTCCTGCTCGTCCAGGTTCTGTGGCCCGCCGAGCACAATGAGCGCATCGACATCGCCCAAGTCGGGCCGCTCTTCGGGCGCCCGCCGGGCGTTGTGGTAGCGCACCCGAATGCGCCGGCGCCGCAGCAACGGATCCAACGTACCGAGTGGTTCGGCGGCGACGTGCTGCACCACCAGGACCTTGCGCAAGCCGCGCGTGTCGTCCATCGCGCGCTCCGAAGTGGCCTACTGTTGGCGGACGGCGTAGAAGATTCCCTTGATCTTGTTCGGCTTTCCACCGATCGTCAGCGTCATGTCCCACAGGCACTGGTCCTTGATCGAGGTGCCGCCGATGGTGTCGATGAGCTGGTCCTGGTTGGTCTCGAAAATCGGGCACTTGTCCGCCGCGAGCAGCAAGCCGGAGCCCTTGCTCGGGTCACCGGTGGTGCCGTCGAGTTGGTTCAGCTGCGCTTCGAGAAAGGCGGTGCCAAGCGTGATCAGCGTCTCGCAGGTGGTAGTCAGGAAGCCCTCCTTCATCAGGCTCTGCTTGGCGGCCATCTGCTTGGCAAAGTCGGCGCAGCAACTGTCCTTGACCAGGCACTGCTTGCCGGCGAGCAAGCTCTTGATGAGCTTGGCATAGCTGTCGATGGCCGGCGCGTTGGGGTTCTTGGGGTCGAAGGTGATCGCCGGCAACAACTGCTTTTGGACGATGTAGTTGATGAGCGCTCCCCATTTGACCTTGAGCGCGTGTTGGCCAATCTTGATTTGGCTCAACAGCGCGTCGCGCCACAGGTCGAACTGGCCGACCACGGCATCGCTCTGGAAGGCCTCGATGTTGAAGGTCTTCTTTCCGCAGGCCGGGTCCTTGGGGTTGCAG
>Ga0194120_10005913_pt1 | contig 17651 bp, 11 predicted proteins | sample TA2MahCa65mmetaG_FD_148642 | JGI IMG/M metagenome (GOLD analysis project Ga0194120, IMG submission 148642) | Freshwater microbial communities from Lake Tanganyika, Tanzania - TA2015019 Mahale Deep Cast 65m | ecosystem: Environmental > Aquatic > Freshwater > Lake | place: Tanzania: Lake...
GTAGGAATATCACGATGGCGTCCGGCGCCGCCACACCGCGCGGGGGCGGCGAGGGAAGGCGCTCAAACAGGCGGACGAGGTCATACGCGAAGCAGCCAACGGCGCCCGCCCAGAACGCGCCGACCTCGGGCGACTCCGCCACCGGCACGCGTTCGAGGATGCCGCGCAGATCCTCCATCGGATCCTCGGGCGTACGGGCGGCGTGCCATCCGGCAGACGGCGACCAATCCTCTACGACTCCGTCGCGCAACCGCCATGCCCCCTGCGGTTCGCTGCCCATGAACGTGTAGCGTGCCCAGGTCTCGCCCCCCGCCGGCGCGGACTCGAGCAGGAACGCGAACGGACCGCGCCGCAGGCGGTGAAAGGCCGCCACCGGCGTGTCGGCGTCCAGCAGGACGTCGCGCCAGACGGGCACCAGTCCCCCGCGCTGCGCGCGCGCGTCAAAAGCCTCGAAACTCTCCGGCGCCCGCTGCCCCATCCTCGGCTCCTCCTCTAGGCCTGCTCACGCGCGCCGCCGGTAGACACCGCCGCGCGCCGGCCCCCGTTGCCCCGCACTCTCCTCGTCGGCGAAGTTTGAGCCATGCGCGCCCCGTTCGCCTTGGCCTGCCTCTGCCTCCCCGTCTGGCTCGGAGCCCAGGCACGCCCCGACTCGGCCCGCTGGAATGACGCGGCGACCCTGCGCCTCGTGGACCGGGCCATTGAACGACGCCTGGCGCAACTCGCCGATACGGGTCTCGCCGACTACACCGCCCGCGCGCACGGCTTCCTGACCTTCCTCGCACAGCTCGGCGAGGGCTTCCCGGACCCGCCGCGCGTGATGAAGACCGACGAATTGATGGTGGAAGTCTATTGGCGTGCGCCGGACCAGAGCAAGCAACGCATCATCGGGCGGCGCGACACGCTGCTGCTGCCCACGGACATCCAGTACCATCGCGATCACTTGGGCATCATCCAGAACAACTTCCCGGCGGTCATCCGGCTCGGGGATGGTGATGAGGTGCGTGACGTGCCGCATCCGCTCTCGCCGCTCGGACGCGCGGCCTACGAGTTTGCCGTGGGCGACTCGCTCATGATGCGAACGAACGATCGGGACATTGAAGTGGTGATGGTGCAGGTGCGACCGACCAACGACCGCCTGCCGCGCGCGGTGGGCGCCGTGTACCTGGACCGCGCCAGCGCGACGGTGGTTCGGATGGCGTTTTCCTTCACGCGAGCGGCGCTGAAGGACAAATACCTCGAGGACGTGTCGGTCGTGCTGGAGAACGGCCTCGTCGACGGGCGGTTCTGGCTGCCCTATCGCCAAGAGATCGAGATCCGGCGCACGGGATCATGGCTGGACTTCCCGTCGCGCGGCATCATTCGCGGTCGCTGGGAGATCTGCTGCGTGCGCACGAACGTCGGCTTGGGCCCCGCCGTCACCACCGGCCCAGAGATCGTCGCGGCGGCGCTCCCCGACGAACTGCGCGCCTATCCGTTCACCGGCGCGATTCTCGAGCGCCTGCCCGCGGACGTGACGCTCGCCTCTGACGACGACGTGCGGAGTGTGCAGGAGGCGGCGCGCGAGCTGGTGCGCGCCGAGGCGCTGGCGCGTGTGCGCGCCACGAACCCGTCCGCGCGGTCGATCAGCGACGTGGTGCGCGTCAATCGGGTGGAGGGACTCGCTTTCGGCGCGGGGATTCGCCGCACGCTCGGCGCGGGCTTGGTGACCACGGTGCGCGGGAGGTACGGCACGGCGAATCGCCGCGGCGCGGGGGCCGTCGCCATTGGGTGGCGCCGAGCCGACGGCGCGCATCTCGCCCTTCGGGCGTTTGATGACTTCGCCGACGCCGGAGACGAACCGGAGGTGAGTGGCGTCCGAAACTCGCTGGCCGCGCAGGAGTTTGGCTCCGACTACACCGATCCGTATCGCGAGCGCGGCGTCGCCGTCGTGGCGGGACTCGCCGCATCCGATGGCTGGCGGTGGTCACTGTCCGTCGAGCGCCGTGAGGAGTCGGCGCTCACCGTGCACGCGACGCCGGCCGCAGGCCGATACGAACCGACGATTGCCGCCGAGCCGCTGCAGGCGTGGCGCACGGGCATCGAGGTGCGGCGTCCGGCCGTGGAGCGCGGGCGGCTGATGATGGGTGTGCGCGCCACGTTCTTCGCCGAGAATGCGCGCATCCTCGAGGGCGAGCGTCGGGGGGCGCGCGGCTGGCTGGGACGCGGCGCGCTGTCGTTCGAGACCTCAACGACCCTGCCCGCTGGCACGCTGGTGACGCGCACCCTCGCCGCAGGGGTGGCGGGGGGATTCGCGCCGCCCGCGCAGCGCCTCGTGCGCGTGGGCGGTCCGGTCACCGGCCCGGGCTTCGACTACCACCAGTTCGCGGGTCGAGGCGCGCTCGCGCAGCGGGTTGAATGGCAGCGCGAGGTGCCTTTCGTCCCGATCCGCTTCGGGCGCTTCGGGAAGGTGCCGAGCGCGATCACGTTGGCCCCCTTTGCGTCCGCGCTCTGGGTAGATGCCCCCGGGGCGCGTGCGCACGGGTGGCACGGATCGCTGGGCATCGGAGTGCTGGCTTTTTTCGACCAGCTGCGTCTCGACGTCGCGCGCGGTGGAGGCGAAGGGCGCTGGACGTTGGGCGTTGATGTCTCGCGCGCCCTTTGGCCGGTTCTCTGAGGGAGCGCCGTGCGGATGACAAAGGGGCAATCCGGGCGTAGCCGACACGGCACACCGCGGGTAAGTTACCGGACGTGAGAATGCGTGCTCGCTACCGTAGAGCGGGGGGCCGTCACCCATGACGAACCCCGCGTTTGCCGCGCGCGTTGAGTGGCTGCTCGTCACGCTCGAGGGGCTGCTCACGCCCGAGCACATGGAGGAGCTGCGCGGGCTGAAGGAGGAGTCGTACTGGGAGGCGGCGGTTCGCCGGAGCTTCGTCACCGACGACCAGATCCTGCAGGCGCTCGCCGCCCGCTTCCGGATGAAGGTGGCGAACACGCAGCAGGTGTCGCAGCAGGCCAAGGAACTCGTCCCCGAGCACTTGGCCCGCAAGTACCGCATCCTGCCGCTCGCGATCTCCGATACGCACCTCGACATCGCGACGGCCGACCCGCACGATCTGGATTGCGAGCGGACGCTGGCCTTCGCGCTGGGCCGCACCGTGCGCATGGCGCTGGCGTCGCCCACTCGAATCGTCGAGCGCATTGAGGAGCTCTACCGCCCGGAGAATGTGGTCGAGAAGATCCTCGAGGGCGTCAGCACCGACTACGACGTCGAGGCGATCAGCGAAGAGTTCGAGGATGCCGAGATGGACATCGCCGGCGCGGACCGCGCCAGCGACCGTCCCGTCATCCGTCTCGTCGACCACATCGTGGCGGAAGGCATCCAGAGCCGCGCCTCGGACATTCACATCGAGCCTGAGGAGGCCGGTGTCGCGGTCCGGTACCGCATTGACGGCGTGCTGCGCCAGGTGATGATCCTCCCGCGCGCCGCCGGCATTCCGCTCGTGAGTCGCATCAAGATCATGGCCTCGCTCGACATCGCCGACCGCCTGCGGCCGCAGGACGGCCGGGCGCGGGTGGCCGTGAACGGTAGCCGCGTGGACCTGCGCGTCTCCACGCTGCCGGCCTCACAGGGCGAAAAGGTCGTCATCCGAATTCTCGACCAGCGTTCGACGGTGCTGTCGCTCGATTCGCTCGGCCTCAACGCCGACGAATCCACGCGCATCAAGGGGCTCCTCGACGTGCGCGAGGGGGTCGTGCTGGTCACCGGGCCGACCGGCTCGGGCAAGACGACCACGCTGTACTCGATGCTGCGCCTGGTGCAGGCGCGCGGCGTGAACATCATCACGGTCGAGGACCCGGTCGAGTACCGCCTGCAGGGCATCGTGCAGGTGCAGGTGAACGAGAAGGCGGGGCTCACGTTCGTGGCGGCGCTGCGCTCCATCCTGCGCCAGGACCCGGACGTCATTCTCGTCGGCGAAATCCGCGATCGCGAGACCGCGAACATCGCGGTGCAGGCGTCGCTCACGGGCCACCTCGTGCTCTCGACGCTGCACACCATCGACGCGCCGAGTTCCATCGCGCGTCTCGTGGACATCGGCATCGAGCCGTACAAGATCGCCGCGGCTATCAAGGGGATCATCGCCCAGCGGCTGATGCGGCGGTTGTGCAACTCGTGCCGCGAACTGCACACCGGCCCGGTCCCGGACCGCTTGAAGCGATGGTTCCCCGAGGGGATGACGACGCTGTACCGTGGCGTGGGCTGCCCCGACTGTTCCATGACGGGATACCGCGGCCGGTTCTCCGTGACCGAAGTGCTCGTCACGTCCTCCGAGTTCGAGCGGCGGGTCGCGGCGGCGGAACCGGTAGACCGGCTGGTAGACGCGGCGCGCGAGGCGGGCATGCTCTCGCTGTGGGAGAGCGGCATCCAGCACGTGCGCAATGGCGAGACGAGCATCGACGAACTCCTGCGCGTGCTCGAGGCCCCGTCGAACGAGCCCACGCGACCGTCCACGAGCGTACGCGCCGGCACCGACGCCCCGGCCGCCCCGGCGTCCGGCGGCGGCACGAAGGGCACGAAGCGTTCCTCGGGCGCGGTGGAGGCCCTCGACGACCTCGCCACGAAGGTCTTGCCCAAGGGCGCCGATCTTCGCACGCATCTCCACGCGGTGCCCCCATCGCCGGGCGAGTTCCAGTTGGTGGACGAGATCGCCGGCGACGGGCGCGCAGCGTCCAAGAAGGTGCTGCTCGTCGAGGACGAGGATGCGCTGCGCCGCGTCATGAAAGACCTGCTCGAGCGCGAGGGATTCACGGTCTTTGAGGCCGCCGACGGCGTGAAAGCGCTGGATGAGATCGACCGCGCGGCGCCGGACATCGTCGTCCTCGATCTCAACCTGCCGCGACTGGACGGCTACGGCGTGCTCAGCCACCTGCGCGCCCGGCCGGCAACCGCTGAGCTGCCGGTGATCGTGCTCACGGCCAAGGGCGACGAGGACAGCGAGGTCCGCGTCTTCGAGTTCGGCGCCAGCGACTATCTCACCAAGCCGTTCCGCCCGCGCGCCCTCTCCGCGCGCCTTCACTCGCTGCTCGCGCGCCGGCACGGCTGATGCCGCGCGCCCCGTCCGCCCGCCGCGGCGCCGCGCGCCGCGCTGGCGGGCATCTTGATCGATCGGAGACCATCGTGCGCGCCGGCGTGGTGGACGTCTTCGTGGTCCGTCCGCACGGCCGCGGGTGGCGGCATCTCGCGCTGCGCCGCACGCGTGCCACGCGCTGCCCTGGGACGTGGGAGGCCGTGCACGGCCGCATCGAGCGCGGCGAGACCCCGCCGCAGGCGGCGCGCCGGGAAGTGCGTGAGGAGACCGGGTTGGCCATCGAGCGGCTGTATTCGCTCACGGTCAATCCGTTCTTCATGAAGTCCACGGGCACCGTGGAGCTGGCCGTGGCGTTCGTGGCGGTCGTGCGTCCCGACGCGGTGCGCCTCAGCGACGAGCACGACGACCACGCCTGGCTCTCACGCGCGGAGGCGCGACGTCGCTACCACTGGCCGCGCGAACGCGAAGCCCTCGACCACATCGCGATCCTGTTCAAGGACGGAACGGCGGGAAGGGCGGAGGATGCGCTGCTGATACAATAGACGGTAGACGGTGGACGGTGGAACACGAATGAGCCCGGCTCTTGAAGCGCCGGGCTCCTCTCTTTGCGGTCATCCACCGTCCACCGTCAACCGTCCACCGTCACGCGCTAGGGTTTGGATCTCGCCCTACTCCGTATCATCGCCCTCTCCCGATCCACCTTTTTCAGCAGCGCCTCCCACGCCGCGGTCTGACGCGTCTCGAACGTCACCGTCAGCGGCTGGTTGATGTCCACGGCGGGATCGAAGAGATAGAGCGCGGACTGCCCCTCGCGCTGGCGCAGGCGCTGCTCACCGAAGCCCGGAGTGAGCGCGAAGACCTCGAGCGCCCGGAAATCACGGCCCGCCGAGGTGATGACCACCTCCATCGGGCTGAAGCGCGCCTCGCCCTGCTCCAGATTGAAGAACTGCACATACCACAGGCTCGCCCCCGGCATTGCCGTGCGCCGCAGCACCGCGTCCACCGCTGAGCGTTTGCTCTCGCGCAGCTCGTGCAGCGTGCGGTAGGAATCGGGCGACAACGTGCGGATGACGCTCTCGTCGAGCGGCAGCACCCGCACCTGAAGGGCGTTCACCTGCACGCGCAGCGCGATGTCGTCCTGACGCAGGGTGCCGAATCCGGCGGGAAGCGACGTGGTGTCCGCCCCCTGCTGGGCGCGCAGCGGCGACGCGGCCAGTCCTGCGAAGGCGAGAACGAGCAATGCACGATGGCGCATGGTCAGCCGTGAGTCGGGGTCAGGTCGAGCAGCGCAGCCAGCGAGGCGGCGAGGTCGTCGCGCCCCTCGCCCGTCACCGCGCTGCACGGGATCACCTGATCCTCTGATACCCCGCATTGCGCCGCAAGGGCCGTGACCTGCAGGGCGCGCTGCCGCGCCGCCAGCTTGTCGATCTTCGTCACGACGACCAGCGCGGGGACACCCACGTCGGCCAGCAGGGCGAACATCCGCCGGTCGTCGTCGGTCGCGTCGTGCCGCGCGTCGAGCAGTTGCACGACGCCGCGCAGGTGCGGATTGTGGCGCAGGTAGCCCTCGATGAGATGCACCCATTCGCCCTGGCGCTCTTTCGAGATGCGCGCGTAGCCGTAGCCGGGCAGGTCCGCGAGGATGAACGCGCGGTTGACGCCAAAGAAGTTGATCTCACGCGTCCGTCCCGGCGTCTTGCTGACACGGGCGAACGCCTTGCGGCGAACCAGGCGGTTCAGGAGCGACGACTTGCCGACGTTCGATCGGCCGCTGAACGCCACCTCCGGCAGCCCCTCCGGCGGACGCCATCCGCCGGCCGAGGCCATGCCGCCAAGGAACTCGAGGTGTCGGATGACGAGTGGATCCTGCGCAGACGTGCGTCCGCGATCCGCCACGTCGCCCGCGCGACGCGCCCCGTCTCCCTGCCGCGTATTCCCGTTCACCGTGTCCGTTCCCCCACTGTGCCCGTTCCCGTGTCCTTGCCGATCACTGTGCCCGTTCCCGTGCCCGCGCGCGCTCCGCGCGCGCTAATGCGCCGTCTGCGGCGCCACGCCAGCGTTCGCGGCGGCTCCCTTCCGCGCGCCGCGCGCCGGGCGCGGCGCCGCCACCGGAATCGCCCGCAGGGCGAGCGCGAGCACTTCGTCCATCGTCTTCACTGGATGGAACTCCACGCCGGTGCGCACTTCGGCAGGGAGTTCCTCGAGGTCGCGAAGGTTCGCTGCCGGCAGCACGACATGCTTCACGCGATGCCGGTGCGCCGCGACGGCCTTCTCCTTGAGTCCGCCGATCGGCAGGACGCGCCCGCGCAGGGTGATTTCGCCGGTCATCGCGACGTCGCCGCGCACCGGGGTCCCCGTGAGCGCGCTTACGATGGCCGCGGCGAGCGCGATCCCCGCGGACGGCCCGTCCTTCGGCGTTGCCCCCGCAGGAAGGTGCACGTGGACGTCGCGCGTGCGGGCGAAGTCGGCCGGCACGCCCAGCAATTCGGCGCGCGACCGGATGTAGCTCAGCGCCGCGCTCGCCGACTCCTTCATCACATCGCCCAGCGTGCCGGTCAACAGCATGCGGCCGCGTCCAGGGACCACGCTCACCTCCACTTCGAGGAGTTCGCCCCCCACCTGCGTGTAGGCGAGCCCTTGCGCCACGCCCACGCGATCCTCGAGCATCACTTCGTCGGCGTCGTACGGCGCCACGCCAAGCAGTGCGCGCAGGTCCGCGGCGGCAATGCGGTCGTGCGGTGCTCCCGTCGACTTGGCAGCCGGCGCGGCACCGGCGCGTCGCCGTGCCAGCTTGCGCGACAGGCGCGCGATCCGGCGCTCGAGTTCGCGCACGCCGGCTTCGCGCGTGTACTGCCGTAGCAGCGCGGGAAGCGCATCGGCCGCCCAGGTCACTGAGGCCGGGTCGATGCCGTGCTGCGTCAGCTGGCGCGGGATCAGGTACCGCTGGGCGATCGCGAACTTCTCCTGGTCGAGATACCCCGGCAGGCGGATGATCTCCATCCGGTCGCGCAGCGGCTCGGGAATGCCGCCCAGCGAGTTCGCGGTCGTGAGGAACAGCACCTGCGAGAGGTCGTAGTCCAACTCGAGGAAGTGGTCGTTGAATGCGCGGTTCTGCTCCGGATCAAGCACCTCGAGAAGGGCCGCCGATGGATCGCCGCGCCAGTCGTTGCCCAGCTTGTCCACCTCGTCAAGCAGAATGACCGGGTTGACGCTCTCCGCGCGGCGCATGGCTTGGATGATCCGGCCGGGGAGCGCGCCGATATACGTGCGGCGATGACCGCGGATCTCGGCCTCGTCGCGCACGCCGCCCAATGACATGCGCACGAACTTGCGGCCGAGGACGCGCGCGATGCTGCGGCCGAGCGAGGTCTTGCCCACCCCCGGCGGGCCGACGAGGCAGAGGATCGGCCCCTCGAGCCGCCCGACCAGTGAGAGCACCGCGATGTAGTCCACGATGCGCTCCTTGACCTCGTCGAGGCCAAAGTGGTCCTCGTCGAGGATGGCGCGCGCGTGCGTGACGTCGAGCAGGTCGTCCGTGCGTTCTGTCCAGGGGAGCGCCGCGAGCCAGTCCAGGTAGTTGCGCGCGACGGTCGCTTCCGGGGCCATCGGCGACATCCGGCGCAGGCGGCGCAACTCACGATCGGCGCGGGCCCGCGCCTGCTCGGGAAGCGCCCGCGCCTTCAACTCGGTCTCGAGGTCGGCGAGCTCGTCGCCTTCCTCGTCGCCCAGCTCGCGCCGAATCGCCCGCAGCTGCTCCTGCAGGTAGAACTCCCGCTGGTTCTGGAACAGCGAGCCGCGCACCTCGTCCTCGATCTTGCGCTCGAGACGCAGCAGCTCTGTTTCGCCGGCGGTGAGCTGCGTCAGCGCGCGGAACAGGTCCACGAGGTGCGGCGCCTCGAGCAGCGTCTGCCGCGTCTCGTGGCGCACGGCCAGGTGCGCGGCGATGCCGCACCCCTGACGCTCCAGGCTCCCAGCGGACTGGACGAGCGCCGTGACCTCCGGTGGGAGGCGGCGGTGCTGCGCCACGTATTCGTCGAACAGAGCGAGCGCCTTGCGCGCCTCATCGTCGACGCCGTCGCCGGGCACCACGGCGTACGGATGGGGGCGCGCTACCGCGCGCAACAGCTTGGTCCCGCCCACGAACTTGCTCACGTGGGCGCGGGCGAGCCCCTCGACAAGTGCACGCGCGGCGCCATTGGGCAGGCGCGTGAACTGCAGCACTCGGCCGAGCGTCCCGATGCGGTAGAGGTCGGAGGCCGTTGGGTCCTGCACGCCGCTGTCGCGCTGGGTGACCAGCAGCACCAGCTTGTCGCCCGCCTCCGCGGCCTCCAGCGCTGCCAGCGACCCCGCGCGCCCCACGAGCAGGGGCATCACTACGTGCGGAAAGAGCACGACGTCGCGCAGCGGGAGCACCGGCAGTCGGTCCGCCGCCTCAATCACATCGGAATCGCGCAGGTAATGCTGAGTCATGGAACAAAGATAGAGGATGGGGAATCCGGATTGCGAATGCGGATCGCGATCCAGGGTCCCGACAAACGACAGGGCGGGGACCAGGCCCCCGCCCACTGTTGTTTCTCTGTCGTCTTCTGTCGTTCTCTGTCGTTCTCTGTCGTTCTCTGTCGTTCTCTGTCGTTCTCTGTCGTTCTCTGTCGTTCTCTGTCGTTCTCTGTCCTCACGCTTCTTTCTTCTGCCGCTTCGCGCTCAGCTGCAGCAGCGGCGCCTGCTTGTTGGTCACCGTGGCCTCAGTGACCGTCACCCCTTCCACGTCATCGCGCCCGGGGAGCTCGAACATCGTGTCGAGCAGCAGCTCCTCGACGATAGCGCGCAGGCCGCGCGCGCCGGTGCCGCGGTCGAGCGCCTTCTTGGCGATCGCCTTCAGGGCCCCCTCGTCGAACGTCAGCGTGACGTCCTCAAGCTCGAACAGCTTCGCGAACTGCTTGGTGATCGCGTTCTTCGGCTCCTTGAGGATCCGCACCAGCGCCACCTCGTCCAGGTTCTCGAGCGGCACCGCCACCGGCAGGCGCCCCACCAACTCGGGGATGAGCCCGAAGCGCAGCAGGTCGTCCGGCTCCACGTGCTTGAAGATGTGCGCCGCGTCGCCGCCCTTGGCCGCGAGCGCATCCTCGGCGCTGAACCCGATCTGCCGCTTGCCCAGCCGCGCCTCGATGATCTTCTCGAGGCCGTCGAAGGCGCCGCCGCAGACGAACAGGATGTCCTTGGTGTTGATCTGGATGTATTCCTGCTGGGGATGCTTCCGCCCGCCCTGCGGCGGCACGCTGGCGACCGTCCCCTCGAGGATCTTCAGCAGGGCCTGTTGCACGCCCTCGCCCGACACGTCGCGCGTGATGCTCGGGTTCTCGCTCTTGCGCGCGATCTTGTCGAGTTCGTCGATGTAGACGATGCCGCGCTCGCACTCGGCGACGTTGAAGTCGCCCGCCTGCAGCAGCCGGACGAGGATGTTCTCCACGTCCTCGCCCACGTAACCCGCCTCGGTCAGCGTCGTCGCGTCGGCGATGGTGAACGGCACGTCGAGAATGCGGGCCAGCGTCTGGGCGAGCAGCGTCTTGCCGACGCCCGTGGGGCCGATGAGCAGGATGTTCGACTTGTCCAGCTCGACGTCGCCGTCGCGCTTGGCGCTGTTGATGCGCTTGTAGTGGTTGTACACGGCGACGGCGAGCGCCTTCTTCGCCGCCTCCTGCCCGATCACGTACTGGTCAAGGACGTCCTTGATCTCCTGCGGCGCCGGCACGCGGGTGACGGCTTCGCCAACCTCCCGCTCCTCGTCTTCGGCGAGGATCTCGTTGCACAGCGCAATGCACTCGTTGCAGATGTACACGGACGGCCCGGAGATGAACTTCCGGACGGCGTCCTTGCTCTTTCCGCAGAACGAGCAGCGCAGGTGGCGATCGTGGGACATCGAGTTCATCGGGCCTCAACCTTTGATAGCCGCAGGGGTGCCGTCCCTTCGACGCATGACCCTGCTTGGAGTAACACCCGGCCAACGCCGGGGGCCAGCCGATGCAGGGGCAGGGCATTCCATCCACCCTGTTCCCTGTTCCCTGCACCTCGGATTACTTCGTCGCGCTCACGGCAGCCACGGCCGCCACCACCGCATCGTCCTGTTCGCGCGCCGTCACCACGTGGTCGATGATGCCGTACGACTTCGCCTCTTCGGCCGACATATAGAAGTCTCGGTCGAAGTCGCGTTCGATCTGCTCCACGGGGCGCCCCGTGTGCCGCGACATCAGCTCGTTCATCTGGGCGCGGAGATAGAGGATCTCCTTGGCCTGGATCTCGATGTCCGCCGCCGTGCCCGAGGAGCCGCCCGACGGCTGGTGCATCATGATCCGGGCGTGCGGAAGCGCCGAGCGCTTCCCCTTGCGGCCGCCGGCGAGCAGGAAGCAGCCCATCGAGGCCGCCATGCCCATGCAGATCGTGTTCACCGGCGACTTCAGCCACTGCATCGTGTCGTACATTGCCAGCCCGGCGCTCACGCTCCCGCCCGGTGAGTTGATGTACAGGTGGATGTCGCGCCCCGGGTTGTCCGCCTCGAGGAAGAGCAGCTGCGCGATCACCATGTTGGCGACGTCGTCGTTGATCGGCGTGCCGAGGAAGATGATCCGGTCCATCAGCAGGCGCGAATACACGTCGTAGCTGCGCTCGCCGCGGCTCGACCGCTCGATCACGTAGGGATTGGGAATGATGGGCATGCGTTCCTCGTCCTCGTCATAGGAGTCCGGCCGCGTGGGCTCCCGCTGGGTCCCGCCGGGCCTGTCGTGCGTCACCGAAAATGACCTACTGCTGCTCCACCGTGTTCCGCTCGAGGAGCCACGCGAACACGCGGTCCTCGGTGATGCCCCGCTCGATCTCCCGCAGGCGGTTCGCCTTCTGCAACTGGGCGTACACCTGCCCCGGGTTCGCGCCGCGCTTCTCGGCCATCTCCTGGATCTTCGCGTCCACGTCGGCCTCGGTGGCGGCCAGCCGCTCGCGCTCGGCGAGCGTCTCGATGACCAGCTCGCGGCGCACCTGCCGCTCCGCCGTCGCCCGGAACTCGGCCGCGAACTTCTCGTGTTCGGCCTCGGGTACCCCATACGCCTTCGCGTACGACTGCACCAGGTTCGACACCCACGAGGGCGGCACGTCAAAGGCGTTGGCGCCGATGATCTCGTCGAGGAGCAGCCCGCGCACGGCGGCATCGGCCTCGCGCACCGCGCTCGCCTCGAGGTCGGTGCGCACCGCCGTCGTCAGGGCCTCCACCGAATCGAAGTCACCCATCTCGCGCGCGAAGGCGTCGTCGAGCGCCGGCACCGCCTTGCGCTTCACTTCCTTCAGCTCGGCGCGCACCGTCTTCGTCTTGCCGCGCTGCGCCTCGTCCGGGAAGTCGTCCGGCCAGCGCACCGCGCGCTCCACCGTGCCGCCCGGGGCAAGCTCCATCAGGAGCTCCTCGATGGCCGGGATCGCCTGTCCAGCGCCAAGGACGACGCGGTATTCCTTGCCTTCCGGCAGGGCGCCCGCGTCGTCGGCCATCGCCAGCAGGACGACCACCATGTCGCCCTCTAGCGGCTTCTCCTCGACGGGTGCCCACGTGGCGCGCGCGTCCCGCACGTGCTCGATCTGATCCTTCACCTGATCGCTGGTGACCGTCGCCGCTGGGCGCTTCACCTGGAAGCCCTCGACGTGCGCCAGGGCGATGTCGGGCTGCACCTCGCAGTGCAGCTCGAACGAGAGCGCGTCGTCGTCGCCGAACTTCACATCGTGCGCGTGCGGCTGGGTGATCAGCTTCAGCTTCTCCTGCTCGATCACCGCTTGATACGCCTCGCGCATCACCGCCTCGAGCGCCTCCTGTCGGATGACGTCGGCGAACTTCTTCTCGACCATCGCGGCGGGCGCCTTGCCGATGCGGAAGCCGGGGAGGCGCACCTGCTGCGCCACGCGGCGCGCCGCGCGCTTCTTGGCGTCCTTCACGGCGGCCCCGGGAACGGCGACCTGGATGCGGCGCTCGGCGCCTTCGGACTTCGTGCTGGTGATCTCGATGTTCATTCGAATGCAGCCGACAAGCGGCGATTGGGGCACAGGGAAAAATTCCCCGCCGCCAGCCAAGGCAGCGGGGCCACTATAGAGCAGAAATTACCTTGGTGTGGCGTGAATTGGAATGTCACTGAGAGAGACAACAGAGAAACAACAGAGAGACAACAGAGAGACAACAGACGGGCTAGGTGATTGCGCGGCAACGAGTTGACTGGAAGCAAACCGCCCGTGGCCGCAGCCCTAGGTCGGTCTGTTGTCTCTCTGTCGTTCTCTGTCGTCTTCTGTCGTACTCTGCAGCTATGCGAGAGGCGGGACTCGAACCCGCAAGGGTCACCCCACTGGATCCTAAGTCCAGCGCGTCTGCCAGTTTCGCCACTCTCGCGTCCCCGCAAACTAGGCCCACCCCGCCGCCCTCGTCAAAGGGCGGAGCAACCGCCGCTCCACGCCCCGGCCCAGAAACAGGAAACGCGGAGCCACCCCGGCCCCGCGCCCCTGTCCACCGTCCACCGTCAACCGTCTACTCTCCCACCCTGATATTCACGACTCGCGTCCCCGGCCCCGTCTGCGTCTTCGCATACACAAGCAGGCTCACGTAGTCGCCGTCCTTCAGGCGTGAGAGCACCTTCTGCAAGTCGGCCGTGGTCCGGATCACCGTCGCCGGCTCCGGGCGGATGACGCGAACGATGATGTCGTCGCGCCCGAGCTTGTCGGCCGCCGGACCGCCCGCCTCGACGGCGACGACGCGCAATCCGCGGTACTGCTCGGCGATGTCGTTGACCCTGGCTACTTCCGGCGAGATGGCCTCGAGCGTGACGCCGAGCTTCGACGCCGTGAGCCCCTCGGCTTCCGCGGGTTTCTCTTCGGCGCTCGCCACCTGCGCGGCCTCGGTCGGCGCCTCTTGCAGTCGAACCTTGAAGCTCTTCCGTTCGCCATAGCGGACGACGTCCAGCGTGATGCTCTGTCCGGGCTGGTACGTGCGCACGATGCGCTGGAGGGTGGAGACACGGTCCACCTCCTGGCCCTCCACGCGCACGATGATGTCGCCCGGCTCGAGCCCCGCCTTGCGGGCGGGTGAATCCTCGCCGCTGAAGCCGCCCACCTTGGCGCCGGCGATCTGCTTGAGCCCGGCCACCGCCGCGTCCTCGGCGTTCACGTCGTTGATGGTGATGCCCAGGATCGCGCGCCGCACACGGCCGTGCGCCACGATGTCGTCCATCACCGTCTTGGCCAGCGTAATTGGAATGGCGAAGCCGTAGCCTGAGTAGAACCCGGTCTGGCTGGCGATCGCCGAGTTGATGCCGATCACCTCACCGCGCGTGTTCATCAGCGGTCCGCCCGAGTTGCCCGGGTTGATGGCCGCATCGGTCTGGATGAAGTCCGTGATGGCGTACGTGTCACGATTCAGCCCGCCGAGCTCGTTGCCCCGCCCCTTCGCGCTGATGATGCCGGCCGTGACCGTGAAGTTCAGCCCAAGCGGGTTGCCGATGGCCACCACCCACTCGCCAATGCGCAGCTTCTGGTCGTTGCCGAGCCCGACGGTCGGCAGGTTGGCGCCGTCGATCTTGAGCACAGCGACGTCGGTCTGCGGGTCGCGGCCCACGATCTTCGCCTTGAACTCGCGGCGGTCACTCATCAGCACCTTCACCCGGTCGGCGCCATCCACCACGTGGTTGTTCGTGAGGATGTAGCCGTCCTTGCTGACGATGAATCCCGAGCCTGACGACTCCGCCGGCCCCTGCTGGCGCGGGTCGAGCTGGTTGAAGAACTCCTCGAAGTTCGGCGGCGCGTTGCGGCGCTGCTGCGTGTTGGGGCGCGCGCGCCGCGCATCGCGTTCGGCCTGAATGGAGACGACCGCGGGGGTGACGCGCTCGGCGATTGCGGCGAAGCCCTCGGACGGCGCGCCGACCGGGAGCGGCGCCGCGACTTCGGTCTTGACCTTGCCGCCGCCCTGCGCGAACAGGCCCTGCGTCCAGTCGAGCGACGAGGCGAAGAAGACGCCACCGATGAACGCCGACGCGGCGATGGCGACCAGCTTAGAACGGGAGAAATGGAGGGACATGATCGTACAGTAATGGTTTTGGGGGACTCCTGCTTAGACAGCGGAGGGGCGGGTTGGGTTCCCTTGAGGCTGACGGTGGACGGTGGACGGTAGACGGTGGACAGCGGAACGGTGGGGCCTCGTGGCCTCGCACCCTCAACCGTCCACCGTCCACCGTCCACCGTCCACCGTCACCTAACCCCTACGACTTCTTCTCGTCGACGATTTCATAATCCGCCTCCGCCACGCCGTCGTCCTTCTTGTCGGCGGGCGGGGCGTCGGCGGGCGGCGCCTGGTCGGCGGCGCTGGACGCCTGCTGCTGCTCGTAGAACGAGCGCCCCGCCGCCTGGAACGCGGCGTTGAGCTCCTCGAGCGCGGCCTTGATCTCGGTGAAGTCGTCGCCGCGGTGCGCCTTGCGGGCGCGCTCGATCGCCTGATCCAAGCGAGTCTTGAGCTCCGACGGCACCTTGTCGCCCCACTCCTTGGCGTTCTTCTCGACCTCGTAGGTCATCGAGTCGAGGCGGTTCTTGGTGTCGATCTCCTCGCGGCGCTTCTTGTCCTCGGCGGCGTGGAGCTCGGCATCCTTGACCATCCGCTCCTTCTCGGCGTCGGTCAGCCCGCTCGAGGCCTCGATGCGGATCTTCTGCTCCTTGCCGGTCGCCTTGTCGCGCGCCGTCACGTGCAGGATCGAGTTCGCGTCGATGTCGAACGTGACCTCCACCTGGGGCGTGCCGCGCGGAGCCGGCGGAATGCCCGTCAGCTGGAACTTGCCGATCGTCTTGTTGTGCAGCGCCAGCTCGCGCTCGCCCTGCAGGACGTGAATCTCGACGGTCGTCTGGTTGTCGTCGGCCGTGGAGAAGATCTCCGACTTCTTGGTCGGGATCGTCGTGTTGCGCGGGATGAGCACCGTGGTGACTCCGCCCAGCGTCTCGATGCCGAGCGACAGCGGTGTCACGTCGAGCAGGAGGACGTCCTTCTGCTCGCCGGTGAGCACGGCGCCCTGGATGGCCGCGCCGACGGCGACGACCTCGTCCGGGTTCACGCCCTTGTTCGGCTCCTTGCCGAAGAAGCTCTTCACGATCTCCTGCACCTTCGGGATGCGCGTCGATCCGCCGACGAGGAGCACTTCGTCGATCTCCGACGGCTGCATCCCGGCGTCCTTGAGCGCGAGCTTCATCGGCTCAAGCGTGCGCGTGAACAGGTCGTCCACCAGCTGCTCGAACTTGGCGCGGGTCAGCTGGTAGTTGAGGTGCTTCGGCCCCGACTGGTCGGCCGTGATGAACGGCAGGTTGATGTCGGTGCTCTGCGTGCCGGACAGTTCGATCTTCGCCTTTTCCGCGGCCTCCTTCAGGCGCTGAAGCGCCATCGGGTCCTTGGAGAGGTCGATGGCCTGGTCGCGCTTGAACTCGGCGACCAGCCACTCGATGATGCGCTGGTCAAAGTCGTCGCCACCGAGGTGCGTGTCGCCGTTGGTGGACTTCACCTCGAACTGCTTGGAGCCGTCCACCTCGTACAGTTCGAGGACGGAGATGTCGTAGGTGCCGCCGCCGAGGTCGAAGACGGCGACCTTCTCGTCCTTCTTCCCCTGCTTGTCGAGGCCGTAGGCCAGCGCGGCGGCCGTCGGCTCGTTGATGATGCGCAGGACCTTGAGGCCGGCGATCTCGCCGGCGTCCTTGGTGGCCTGGCGCTGGGAGTCGTTGAAGTACGCCGGCACGGTAATGACGGCCTTTGACACGCCCTGGCCCAGATAGTCCTCGGCGGTCTGCTTCATCTTCTGCAGGATCATCGCCGAGATCTCGGGGGGCGTGTACGGCTTGCCCTGGATCTCGACCGTGACCTGATCGTTGGTGCCGCGGCCGACGGGGTAGGGGACGCGCTTCTGCTCCTCGGTCGTCTCGCCGGTCTTGCGACCCATGAAGCGCTTGATGGAGAAGACCGTGTTCTTCGGGTTGGTGACCGCCTGGCGCTTGGCGATCTGGCCGACGAGGCGCTCGCCGTCCTTTGTGAAGCCGACCACCGACGGGGTCGTGCGCCCGCCCTCGGCGTTGGGGATGACGACCGGGTCGCCACCCTCCATCACGGCGACCACGGAGTTCGTGGTCCCCAGGTCGATGCCAATGACCTTGTCTGCCATCTGATCCTCGTTTCGGAAAAAAGGTCTCACGGCCACCGCGCCGCGGAGGTCCCCAACGACTGGTCGGGGGCGCCGGTTTCGCCGGACTGCCGCATCTATGGAGCAAAGGCGGGGCCAAAAACGTTCTGCCGAATTGACGGCAATTGGGCAGAATTCGCGCTAGTTCTGGCAGGACAACGACTTGCGAGGCCGAGAGATGCAGGAACGGCAGGGGGGCGAAACCCCTGAGGGGGGCAAGTGCGTCTAACGGGGATGCAAGCCGATTTGTAGTTTCGCATCAACTGTCCACCGTCCACCGTCCACCGTCACTCGCCCCCTCGCTAGGCTCCGATGATCCCGCTAGGCGACGACAACCCCACCATTCGAGTCCCCGTCGTCACGATCT
>Ga0194120_10005916_pt1 | contig 17645 bp, 12 predicted proteins | sample TA2MahCa65mmetaG_FD_148642 | JGI IMG/M metagenome (GOLD analysis project Ga0194120, IMG submission 148642) | Freshwater microbial communities from Lake Tanganyika, Tanzania - TA2015019 Mahale Deep Cast 65m | ecosystem: Environmental > Aquatic > Freshwater > Lake | place: Tanzania: Lake...
ATCAAAATCGAACGATATTTGGATTGCAGTTCGTAATAAAGGCTTATTAAAAATTTCTCCATCGAGCGAAATAAAAAAATTTAACACGTCAAATTCTCCTATTCCTGATAAAATTAAAGTAATTCGTCTATCCAAAGATCAGAATGTGTTAGTTCTTTCTGAAGACAACCGATTTTTTATTGTTCATTCAGATTCGCAAATCGTTCCGCTTCTAAATAATATTAGACTTCCAGAAGTTAACTTTACAGACATTCTAGAAATAGACAATGGCTATGCGCTTGCATCCGAACAAGGTTTATATTTGGTCAGATATAATCGAGTTCAATATAAATTCACATCAGCAGAAGGATTGAAATCAAACAAAGTAAGCAGAGTTATATATGATAATAACTCTAACATATTATTTGCTGTCGATCAGGGGAGTATTTATAAAATTACGAATAACTCTTTGGCGGAAGTTCATTCAAGTCAAAGTCAATCGACAAGTTATTTTACATCTTTGCTTTCTGCCTATGATAATGCGATTTGGATTGGCAATGATTTTGGTGTTGTTCGAATTGAGGGTGAACAAAAAGATTACATAGGTTTCCAGAATGGACTTCCTCATAACGTTGTGACCTCTTTGTATGAAGACCGCGAAGGAAATATTTGGATCGGAACGTTAAATGGAGTAGTGAAACTAAATTCGCTTGCGTTCCGGAATTATCCATCTCTCTTTCCAAACACATCTTCTGCTGTGCAAAAAATTCATAAGCACGATAAAGAAATTTGGATTTTTTCGAATGAAGGTGCATCAGTTTTCAATCTCCAAAATAAATCCTGGCGAAACTATTCAGTAAAATTTTCAGGCACGAATCGTGTGAATGATGTTGTTTCGATCAGCGCGGCGCAAAAATTACTTGCCACAGATGATGGAGTAAAAGATTTTCAGAATGGAAGAATTTCCGATGCAACGCTAAATAGATGGCTGCCGTCGAGAATAATTAAATCTATTGCGAAAGATTTTGATGGAAAAGTTTATGTGGGAACTGACTCAGGCTTATACGTTTTCAAGGATAATCAGATTATCGATCGATACACAATTGAAAACGAGATGCCGAACAATGTGATTAACAAAATTCACGTCACTTTGAAAAATGAGATTCTCATAGGTACGGAAAGTGGATTTGTGAAGTTGTACAACGATAATCTTCACGTCTTAAAATCCTCGCAAGGTATGATTGGAAATTTTGTTACTTCAATAACAGACGATGGCAACGATAAATTTTGGATCGGAACTAAACAAGGAGTTTCTTCATTAAAAAATGGAAGATTTACGAATTATTCTCCAAGACTTGGTTCAATTGAAACAGAAGCAGTTGAAGACATTATTCTAGATAAGCATGAGACTGTTTGGACGGCAACGTTTAATGGGCTTTATCGAATTCTCCCGAAAAATGAATTTGACATCATTACATCGCGCGAAGGATTGCTATCCGATGCAGTAAACAATTTAGTTTATGACGAGGTGAATGATCTCGTATTTGCAGGAACAAATGCGGGTTTAACAATTATCGAATTGAAATATTTAAAGCGAAAACCATTTACTCACAACATCACTTTCACAAGTTTTGAAACAAATAAAAGTGTATATCCCTTGAATAACATCGTTATTCCCGAATCAGAAAATGAGATATCGGTTGGCGTTTCGCTCTTTTCGTTCGTCGATGAAAAGAGGATTGGATTTCGCTACAAGCTTGATGCAGAAAATTGGAATTATTTGTCAGGATCAAATAAAATTATTTTTAAAGATCTTCTGCCAGGAGATTATAGGTTAGTTATTCAAGCATCTCTCGATGGATTTAATTGGATTGACCAAACCGCGGAGTTGAAGTTCGCTATCACATCGCAAATTTATAAAAAATGGTACTTCTATGTCGTTGCACTAATTCTTGTTGGATCTTTGATCCTCCTATTTTATTATTTGAAAGATAATCGGAGAGTGTCAGTCAAACAACAAACCAAAACTATCCCAAAAGAAGAAATTGAAGAATCTTCTTTACAAATTGAAACTGAAGAAACTTCAATCTCTTTCTCTGAAGCACAGAAAAAATTCGAAGAGAAAACAGAAAAATACAAGCAGATGCTTTCTGAAAAAGAATCCGAAATATCCAGATTGCGTCATGAACTTAGAGACGTGAAAGAAAAATCCACCCCGCAAAGTGAAGAGGATAAGGACAAAAGAATTTATCAAGAAAGAATTAATGTAGTTGTTAAAGATCTGCGAGATGCAGAAGAAGTTAAAGAATATATTGAAGCACTCGATAAAACTAACTGGAACATTCGAAAAGCAGCGAGACTTTTGAATCTCCCGCATTCAACTTTCCATTATAGATTGAAAAAACTAAATTTGCTAAGAAATAAATCTGACGAACAGGAAGATTCATAAATCTTATTACAATTTTGGACTATCTAGTTTAAATATAACTATGAATAACAAATGAATTTAGTAAGTATAAGAAGACTGATATTTTTTATCTGTTCATCGATCATCATCGGTTTGTTGGTTGCTTGGGGAGTTGAAGGATTCCATCTATTGACAGAAACGAAAACTGCAGTTCAAATAGAAGATAGAATTACAGGTATGGTCTACACTCAATCTGAAAATAAATTCAGTATGGGTCTTGATCTCGTTGCGCTGATTTCTCTCGTGGTTGTGGGTGTTGGCTTAGTTGCCGTTAATTTGGTAAAGATTTTTTATCCAAAAAAATCTTAGTGACTGAAGTTACGCAAAACAGTCATTCTGAATCCGTCAACTGACGGATGAAGAATCTGAAATTGTACTTTTCGGGATTTATTAGATGTTTCGTCCGCCGAGGCGGACTCAACATGACAATAAGGCCATTCTGCGTAACTTCAGTTAGTGAACTAAAATAAGGACTTTGAAGTTTTAAAGTGGAGTTTTACCAAGCCGCTCAACTTTTCCGCCCCATATTTCTCAAGAATTTTTTTTGCCGTAGTTTTCACTATTTCGCTTGCCCCCTTTGGTATAGCGATTTTCAGTTCCCTTGATTTTAATTCTATCCAATTAATAAAAGAATCCCGCGCAAGAATTGAAGCAGCGGCAACGCCTAAAAATTTTTCTGCACGAAAAGATTGACGAAGCTCAATTTTTTTACCTTTTTCTAACAAAGCATTTTTTATTGAACTTTCGTTTCCAAATTGATCGCAAATTGCAATTGTCGTATCATTATTCGTAAGTAGATTTTCGATGCACCGTGCATGACCCCAAGCAAGAAGTTGATTCAAATTCTTAAACTTAGAGTACAGCTCATTGTATCTCTTCGGATTTATTTGGACTGTACTGTAGTTTTCCTTGAACTGACTTCTAATTTTTACAGCTAAAAATCTAATTTCACTGTCCGATAAAAGCTTACTGTCTCGGATTTTTAAATTAATTAATTGTGATTTAATTTTTTCATTTATAACAAATCCTCCGATCACGAGCGGTCCAAAAAAATCTCCCTTTCCGGATTCATCCACTCCGATATAGCTTCCAGGTTCTTGAATTTCATCAGCTGGTGGGAATAAATTTAATCCAAAAATATTTTCATCAATGTCTTTGAATAGCTTCGAAGTTTTATCTCCTTGAATTTGCAGTTTGAAGCCTTTTTTGCCGTAATAAATTATTAACTTTACCCAGTCGCGGTTTCTTGAAATCTCAACGAAAACATTATACTGCCCTTCTTTAATTTCGGAAATGAACAAATCTTTTGCTAGTTCGTGATTTAATTCGACCTTTTGAATTAAGTCGGCTAATTGTTTTTTTGCCCGTTCAATCATTCTTGCAATCGATTATTTATTAATTTATTATTAGCATCAATTTGTTAATTATCACAGGTTCCTAAATGAAAATTAAAACTCTAATTCTAATAATCATACAAATTTTTTCAGTAAATGTTCTTTTGTCTCAAAGGAATTTTTCCAATGAATGGATTACACATTTTGAGAAATCAAATTATCTTGAAACTCCGCGATACAAAGAGACCATCGATTACTTCAAAAAGTTTGAGAAGCATTCACCCTATGCAAAGCTAATTTCATTTGGCAGATCTCCGGAGGGTAGAGAGCTTTTCGTGCTCATCGCATCAAAAGACAAACAATTTAATCCACTCTCTGCACAAAAATCCGGCAAGGTTATTTTAATGATTCAAAATGGAATTCATTCTGGTGAAATTGATGGCAAAGATGCGTCTATGATTTTGCTCAGAGATATCTTAGTGACAAAAGAAAAATTTCATTATTTGGATAATGTGATTTTAATGGTCATTCCGGTATTTAACGTAGATGGACACGAACGATTTAGTCCATTTAACCGGATCAACCAAAACGGTCCGAAAGAGATGGGCTGGCGTGTGAATTCACTGAATTTAAATCTTAACCGCGACTACATGAAAGCCGATTCACCGGAAATGAAAGCCTGGCTGAAATTATTTAATGCTTGGCAGCCTGATATGTTTGTCGATTGTCACGTAACAAATGGTGCGGATTACCAATACACAATGACTTACGCGATCGAGAAAGATAAAAATGTTCATCCAATTCTTGGTGAGTGGGTGAAAAAATCCTTTATCCCATATTTTGAAAATGAAGTAGAGAAGGATGGATTTTTAATTGCTCCGTATGTTTGGTTTCGCGGGGATGAAATTAAAAAAGGAATTGTCGATGGAGCGACTGGGCCGCGTTTATCAAATGGATACACTGCGATCAGAAATAAAATAGCTCTGCTTCTTGAGACTCACATGCTGAAAGATTACAAATCGAGAGTCTTTGCAACTTACTCAGCACTTGATGTTGTAATAAGAAAAATAAATTCCGAGTCGAAAAAAGTAAAAGAAATTGTTAGAAAAGCTGAAGAACAATCGCTCAGAGATTTTATTCGTGATAAAAAGGCAATCCCGTTGAAATATCAAACAGAAGACGAAGGAATTCCTTTTATTTTCAAAGGAATTAATTATCGAAAAGAACCAAGCGAGATATCTGGAAAAGAAAAAATTGTGTACACCGATGAAAAGTCTGAACTGGAAGTACCACTATTTAACAATGTAAGGGTAGTCGACTCGGTGGAAGCGCCTTTTGCGTATTTTATTCCAACCCAGTTTAAAGAGATTATAGATGTAATGAAATTACACGGAATAAAACTCCATAGACTAACCAAAGAAATAAAATTGAAGGTTGAAAAATACAAGTTCGATGAAACTCCGGTTTGGCAGCGAATACCATACGAATCCCGCATTGCAGTTTCAGCAAAATATAATTCTTTTTTTGAAGAAGTAATTATTCCTGAAGGAACATATGCAGCATTAACAGACCAGCTGGCATTTCGAGTGCTTGTAAATCTGCTCGAGCCAAAAGCCCCTGATTCATTCGTTTATTGGGGATTCTTCAATTCAATCTTTGAACGGAAAGAATATTTTGAAGATTATGTAATGGAAAAGTATGCACTCGAAATGATCGAATCAGATCCAAACTTAAAAATTTCTTTTTCAGAAAAAATAAACTCGGATTCATCATTTGCAAATAATCCGTATAAACGACTGGAATATTTTTATCGGCTTTCTCCATACTATGACCAAAGCTGGAACGTTTATCCTATAATGCGGTTGAATGAAAAAATAGAGCTCAAATCTTTGAAAGAAGATTAGTAAATTATAAATGAAAAATTAATAAAGAGGTTTATATGTGGCGTTTAGTAATTATTTTTCTATTTGCAATCACTTTAACTGCTTCCATTACAATTGCTCAAGAAAGTGAAAAAGTCGAACAAAAATCAGAGAGCATTATTTGTGCGAACTGTAAACAAGAAAATTTAATCAACAATAATTTCTGCACAAGATGTGGAATGAAGCTGCTGCAAAAAGAAAAAGTTGCTGAAAAACCAGAGGTTAAATTTTCCTTTGGTCATCAAATTGGCAGACTTTTTTCTATTCCTTATGCGGCGGTTTTAAATTCCTTAGATTTAAGTCTTCTAGTTGGCGGTTCGTTCGGGTTCAGCAATACCGATGGCTTTTTGGGAACACTGAGTTTGGGACTTGGCGGATTTGGTGATGTAGAAGTCAGTACGGTAAGCTTACTTGGATCGGTTTTTAGCAGGTCTGAAAATTTTGCCTCTCTCGGTTTAAAAATTGCAGTGTTAAAAGAAAATGAAACGCTCCCCGGGTTAAGTGTCGGGTTAAAAACAAACAATCAATGGAATACTTCAAGTAATTACGATATTCAAACTGCAGCTCCCGATCTTGGAATTTTTGGCTTAACTTCAACTGAGTACGATGCAAGGATGACTTCATTTTATGCGGCACTTTCTAAAAAAATGAATCCAGTTACGAATATTCATTTAGGCGTTATGGTGTCTGACCTTCGATACCGCAATGTGAGATCGTATTTTATCTCACCTACATACAGCTATCGAGAGCCAAGCGAACAAAAGAAAAATATGGTGCTTGCTTTTGGAGGAATTGATTTTAATTTGAATGAACGTACAAGCTTGATGTTTGAAGCGCAAACAATTCCATATTTTAGAGTCGATCCGAAAAAGGGGAGCATTGAGCCATCAAGAAGAATTGCAGGCGTTGGTGGATTGAGATTTATTATTTCAAAATGGCTTGTGTTGGATAGCGGTGTCCGTTATCAGGATAACTATAAAGGATTAGCAGATGCCGAGATTAAAATTGCACTGAATGGATTTTTAAATTTGGGATTGAGATGACATAGAAGTAGAGACACGCAGAAGCGTGTCTCTACAGTAAAATTATTTCGGTCCAATCATTTTTTCAGGACGGACTACCTCATCAAATTTTTCTTCTGTCAATAGCCCAAGTTCGATTGCAGCTTCTTTCAAAGTTTTATTTTCTTTGTGAGCTTTCTTTGCAACCTTAGCGGCATTATCATAACCAATAATAGGATTCAACGCGGTAACAAGCATCAATGAATTCTCAAGGTGTTTCTTGATGTTCATTTCGTTCGCAGTAATTCCTGTAACACAATTGTCAGCAAAGCTTTCACATGCATCTGCAATTAATCTGATTGATTGTAAGATGTTAAAAACAATCACCGGCATAAATACATTTAATTCAAAATTACCGCCTGCGCCAGCAAAATTAATTGTAACATCATTACCGAAAACTTGAGCGCAGACCATTGTCATTGCTTCGGATTGAGTGGGATTAACTTTTCCCGGCATGATGGAGCTTCCAGGTTCGTTTTCAGGAAGTGATATTTCCCCGATTCCGCATCTTGGACCAGAACCAAGCCAGCGAATATCATTTGAGATTTTTAACAGCGAGGCAGCAATGGTTTTGAGTACACCGCTCAACTCTACTATTGCGTCTTTTCCCGCCATCCCTTCGAATTTGTTTCTTGCAGTAACGAATGGCTTTCCGGTAATTTCAGAAATCTTCTGTGCGGCTATCTTATCATAATTTGGTTTTGTGTTCAAACCGGAACCAACAGCTGTTCCTCCAAGTGGAATTTCATACAATCTTTTCAAGCAGTCATCAATCCTCTCAAGTCCGTTTGTAAGTTGCTGAGCGTAACCTGAAAACTCGTTCCCCAGAGTAAGAGGAGTTGCGTCCATCAAATGGGTTCGTCCGATTTTAATAATATTATTGAATTGTTTCGATTTTATAGTTAAGTCGTCTCTTAGTTTTGTCATCATTGGGATCAACCTGCGATGAATTTCTTCAACTGCTGCAATGTGAATAGCCGTTGGAAATGCATCGTTAGTTGATTGAGATTTATTCACATCATCATTCGGATGAATTGGAGTTTTGCTGCCGACCTTGCCTCCAGCAATTTGAATTGCACGATTCGAGATTACTTCATTTACATTCATATTCGTTTGCGTTCCGCTTCCGGTTTGCCAAACAACAAGCGGGAAATGATCATTCAATAATCCAGAAATAACTTCATCTGCGGCTTTGATGATTAAAGCAGCTTTTTCTTCGGTTAAAGTACCAAGTTCTTTATTGGTTAGTGCCGCGGCTTTTTTGACGATTGCCATTGCACGGATAAATTCTGGCGGAAAAGTTTCACCGCCGATTTTGAAATTCATTAATGAACGCGCTGTCTGTGCGCCGTAAAGTTTATTTGCTGGGACTTTCATTTCGCCCATGCTGTCGGTTTCAACTCTATATTCCATTGTTGTTTCCTAATTGTTTAAGATGTGTTTTGATTGCAGACAAAATTAAATTCCTTCACTGCAAATTTAAGAAAGTTTATAGAGTTTATCTGCATCATTCAATTTCACTTAACTGTGAGATAGAAGTCGGAAGCTGATGAAAAACCGCGGTCCAATGCCAATTGAAAGCATGTTTTAATTTTCTGATTTAAAATTTATTTTGCACAAAGAGCTGAGGATTATAAGTGAAAATCGGCATTATATCGGATATTCATGAGGATGTAGAGAATTTAAAATCAACAATCGCGCTTTTATCAAGAAAAAACTGTGATGAAATTTTCTGCCTCGGCGATATAGTTGGTTTCTGTCTTCCTTTTAACAAATACATTTCAAAGAGGGATGCGAACGAGTGCATTGATATTGTAAAATCAAACTGCTCTCTTAGTGTCATTGGAAATCATGATCTCTATGCTATCAGAAAAATTCCGCAGCACAAATTTGACTTCAATTATGTTGAAAACTGGTATTCGCTTGATTATGAAAGCCGGCAAAAGTTATCAAGAAGGAAAATATGGCTGTACGAAGATAATGAACTCCCAATTCGATTGACTCAACAAAATAAATCATTTCTTTCAGAGCTAAACGAATTCGAAATTATTGAAGTTCAGGGAGATAGAATACTTTTCTCGCATTTTGTTTTTCCTGATTTGACCGGCTCATCAACACACTTTCCTAAGAATGCAAAGGATCTCAAAGAACATTTTCGATTTATGACCGAAAACAAGTGCGTGTATTCCTTTACAGGTCATGGTCACGTGGAGGGATTAATTAGTTCGGATGAGATGAAGATGAAATATTACAAATTTGAAAAATTGCCGTTGAAGAAGGAAAGACGATGGATTGTTGGACCATGTGTAGCCCGAACCACTAGAAAAAATGGAGTGATGATCCTTAACACAGATTCACTTGAAATTGAATCGATCCCTATCACAAATTAGATTGATCTGTTGACAAAAATGAGTATTAAAAATGCAGCCGCATAAAAAAAAGTTTTTCAGTAAGAGAATTTTCTTCTTAAGAATAATTCTTCCAACGTTTATAACGATCGCACTGTTCTCACTCTCGCTATTTTATCTTATTGTCCCTCAGTTCGAAAAAAATGTCATGGAGAGAAAGCGAGAGATGATAACCGAGCTTACAAACTCTGCTTGGAGCATACTTGAGGAATATAACGATGAAGTGAAACGCGGAACTTTATCAATCGAAGAAGCAAAAAATACTGCTTCTCTCAGAATTGAATATCTGCGTTATGGAAAAGAGAGAAAAGATTATTTCTGGATAACAGATACGATTCCGAACATGATCATGCATCCATATAAGTCAGATCTAAATGGGAAAAATCTTTCGGAGTTTGTTGACTCACGCGACAATCAAATGTTTACGGAAATGGCTGATGTTGTAAAAAAACAGGAACATGGTTTTGTGGATTACCTCTGGCAATGGAAAGATGACTCGGCACGCATTGTTCCAAAACTGTCTTATGTAATGGGTTTTAAACCATGGGGCTGGATCCTAGGAACGGGAATTTATATTGATGATGTAGAAGAAGAAATCTCTGAGATCAAAAGCCGCTTGATAAAAATATCTTTAGGAATAACTCTTCTTATCTCATTGTTTCTAGCTTTCCTTGCAAGGCAGAGCTACTATTTTGAAAAGAAAAGACGAACAGCTGAAAATGAATTAAAAACCTCGCGGGAAAAATATAAAACATTAGTCGAAGCCTCGACCGAAGGCGTTTTAATGATTCTTGGAGATGAAATTGTTTATTCGAATAATGTATTGCAATCATTGACAGGCTATTCGGATGAAGAATTTACAGATGTAAAACTTGAGAAGATTTTTTGTCTGAATGAGATTCAGAAAAAATTATTAGTAGATTCTATTTCCGGCAGTTATGAGGAAAGGCAAAGTATAAGGCAATTTGAAACTTTTCTGCTGAGAAAGGATAACTCTCAAGCACTAGTTTTTCTTACAATCTCTCCAATATTATTTTTTGAAAAGCGAGGAATTATTATTGTGGTTAAAGATATTGGAACAGAAGTGCAGAAAGCAGAAGAGCTTAAGCGGAAAGAAGAAATAAATAATTACTTCGGTAAGCTTAATTTGGGAAAAATTAAGATCGATTTATCGGATGGAGGAAAAATAATTTCACTAAATGAATTGGGAAAGATGATTTTTGGAATAGAAAAATCAAAACTAGAAAATACAGTTTCGATTTTCGACTTCATCTCTAACAAAATAGAAGTCGAAAAAATATTCAAAGAACTGCGGCGAAATAAACAAATCATCAACAAAAAAGTTGAAATAATCAAGTTCGACAAATCAGATTCCATAATTAATCTATCCATGTTTATAACCGATTCTCCAAATGAAAAAGATTTAATATGTGAAGGAATTATTGAAGATATTTCATGCACCCAAAGAAAATTGGAAGAAGTGAAATCTAAGCTTGAACGGTATGAAAAGCTTTCGCCGATTCTCGAACTGCCGGTAAAAGAGTTTGCTGAGAAGATTATGACCTGCTCAATAAATCAGTCTGTTGATTCTGTCCTCAGCCGGTTAATCAAGCAGAATCAAGAGATCATAGCGATAGAATCAGACGCGAAAGAGATTATCGGTTTTGTTTCAATGTCGGACTTAATCCATAATTTGTATCGGGAGGAGGTCAACACAAAACTATCTCTGAGTGAAATAATGAGTGATAAACTGGACGTAATGTCAGAAGAAACCGGAATTTCCGAAGCGATCAACATTCTTTCCAGTAAAAACATTTTTCAAATTCTATTGAAAGATAAAGGCGGCAACATAAATTGTGTTTTTAGTCCGAAAGATCTCGTGAAAGCTTTTTCTCTCAATCTTTCTAACATTATAAAAAAAGTTGACGCTGCAAGATCTGTTGAAGAATTAATTCAATTCCGAGCACAGGTTAATCATTTAATTAGTCTCGTTTCAAAAACGAGTGACGATTCTAAAAAACTGACAAACATTTCTTCTTTATTCTCAGATTCGATTCATAAAAAATTAGCTTCAATAGTATTTAAGGAATTAGGCGAGCCGCCGGTTAAGTTTACGCTTATAGTTTTAGGCAGCGAAGGCAGGGAGGAACAAACGTTAGCAACTGATCAAGACAATGCTATTATTTATGAAGATGTTCCAGCAGAAGAGAAAGCGGAGGCAGAAAAATATTTTCTGAATTTCGGCGATCGAATTACTTTCTTGTTAAATGAAATTGGTTATAATTACTGTCATGGAAAAGTGATGGCGAGCAATCCGAAATGGTGTCAACCGATTTCTGTTTGGAAAAAGTATTTTACAGAATGGGTGACAACAGCAAACCCACAAGACTTATTGGAGATAAGCATCTTCTTTGATTTTAAAAATGTTTTCGGCAATCATGATTTTACTTTGAATTTAACAGAACATGTACGAAAAATAACTACGGGTTATAATTCATTTTTTGTTTATTTATCAGAAAATTGTTTGAAAGTTTCGCCGTCATTTTCAAAAACAAGCTCGTCCCTTTCCAGTTCGGGAAAAGAATATATCAATGTTAAAATGACTCTTCTCCCAATAATTGATTTGGTTAGGACCTATGCTCTGAAAAATAAAATTTATTTTACTAATACATTCGACAGGATACGTACGTTATTCACAAAAAGAATCTTCAGCGAGGGAGGTTATCAAGAGATAAAGGATGTTTATAATTTTCTCATGATGTTAAGATTTAAGCATCAATTGAGACTTATCGCAGAAAATAAGGAGCCAAATAACGAGATTTACCTTAGTGAATTAGAAGATTGGGAGTTAGATAAAATTAAAAAAGTATTCAATGTAATTTCCGACTTTCAAGCCAAGCTTAAAATGGATTTCATTGGCACATTAACCTTTTGATGTAATTCTTATTATCCTAACTGCTTTTATTTATTAAAAGTCATAAAAACATGGTATCGATGTTCAACTCCAATAAAATTAGTTTTTTATTTATCCTATTAGGATTATTTTTGTATTGAATTTTTCTGTCTTGAAAACATTTGAACTGATTTATTAACCATTCGAAATATCCACACAAAATTTATAGAGAGGTAATTAATGAGCCTTCAAAAAACAGATTTAGCTGTAATACTGCAGTCTGATAGATTCAAAGAACTCGTTAATAAGAGATGGTCTGTATCAATATCACTTACGACAATCATGCTGGTAGTGTATGTCGGATTTATACTTTTAATAGCATTTAATAAAGAGTTTCTTGCAACTAAAATCGGTGAACATATCACAATTGGGATCCCAATTGGTATTGGAATAATAATCTTTGCGTGGCTGCTTACAGGGATATATGTTCGCTGGGCAAATTCCAGCTACGATAAAACCGTCCGAGAAATGAGGAAACAATTACTGGATGAGTGACAATTCATCCGAACGAGCCGGACAAGATCATTAAAACATTTTCTTAAGAACAAAAATATTTACTATCTAAATTATTAAGAAGGAGTAGAGTTGTGGAAAATTTTCAAACTTCATTGGGTGAACCAAACATTGCATCTATATTAATCTTTTTTGCATTTGTTGGGGTCACCTTATACATAACATATTGGGCTGCAAAAAAAACAAAAACGACAAGTGAATTCTATGCAGCAGATAGAAGCATTTCGGGATTTAAAAATGGATTAGCATTGGCAGGAGATTATATGAGCGCTGCTTCATTTCTGGGAATTGCCGGAATGGTCGCCCTGAAAGGTTATGATGGGTTAATCTATTCAATTGGATTTTTAGTCGGCTGGCCTCTTGTTATGTTTTTAATAGCCGAGCCGCTGCGAAATCTTGGTAAGTTTACATTTTCCGATGTCGTCGCATTCAGGCTGAAACAAACACCTGTGAGAGTTGCCTCTTCTGTTGGTTCGTTAATGACAATTATTTTTTATTTGATCGCACAGATGGTTGGTGCGGGCGCATTAATCCAAATTCTTTTTGGAATGCCTTATGAAGTAGCTGTAATTATAGTTGGGTTTATTATGGTTGCCTACGTTTTATTTGGAGGGATGCTCGCAACTACCTGGGTCCAAATTATTAAAGCGTGTCTACTCCTTGGTGGTGCAACAATATTGGTAGTGATTACACTTGGATTCTTCAATTTCAATCCAATTACGTTATTCAACACCGCCGCTGAAAAATACTCTGATGCTGTGCTAGCACCTGGTGGATTTGTTACAAATCCGTGGGACGCACTTTCACTCGGCATTGCATTAATTCTCGGAACCGCAGGGCTTCCGCACATATTAATGCGATTTTTCACAGTACCGGATGCGCAGCAGGCAAGAAAATCTGTTTTCGTTGCAACTGGTTTCATTGGATATTTTTACATTTTAACTTTTGTTATTGGATTTGGTGCAATGGTTTTAGTTGGGACAGATATCGTATCCAAATTTGACAAGGGCGGAAATATGGCCGCATTGCTTTTATCAGAAGCTGTTGGAGGAGTTTGGTTTTATGGTTTCATTGCAGCAGTTGCGTTTGCTACTATTCTTGCTGTAGTCGCCGGTTTAACACTCGCAGGCGCTTCAACATTGTCTCATGATCTTTATGTTAATGTATTAAAAAAAGGGAAATCAACAGAATCTGCTCAAGTTAAAGTTGCCCGAATCTCAACCTTGATTTTAGGTATTCTTGCCATTTCACTGGGATTGATTTTTAAGGGACAAAATGTTGCTTTTACTGTCGGACTTGCATTTGCTATTGCAGCAAGTGCTAACTTTCCATCACTCGTACTTTCAATTTTATGGAAAAAGTTCAAAACAAATGGAGCTGTTGCAGGAATTTTAACCGGCGCATTAGTTGCAACTATTTTAATTATTTTCAGCCCAACAGTTTGGGTAGATATTTTCGAATTCGAATCAGCAATCTTTCCGTTGAAGAATCCTGCTCTGATTTCAATGCCTCTTTCATTTCTAGTGGCAATAGTTGTTTCATTATTAAGTAAAGAGCCGCAAGCAGAAGAAAGTTTTGAAGACGAAAAATTACGGACATTTTTAGGAATTGGTGCGGAATAATTTCGGTTCCACATCAATGAAGAGAGGATAAAATGAAAAAATCAATTTTTTTAATAAAAATTACTTTATTATTAACCAGTACTGTTTTTGCGCAGAATGTGAATCAATTCGGAATTGACTTCACTGGTTTTGTGAAGACAGATGTAATTTATGACACAAGACAAACAGTGAATTTGCGCGAAGGGCATTTCTTGCTGCACCCGGCGAATTATAGATATGATGTACTTGGAAATGATCTAAATGCACATCCATCATTTAATATTTTATCTATCCAAACTAGAGTCGGCGCTAAATTATCTGCACCGAAAACATTTGAAGCAAAAACATCCGGTTTTATAGAAGCGGAATTTTTTGGAACATCAGATGGCGATGTTAATGGATTAAGATTACGGCACGCTTTCGTGAAACTTGATTGGGAGTCTGCCTCTCTACTGGTCGGACAGACCTGGCATCCAATGTTTGTAACAGATGTTTTTCCTGGTGTTGTTTCGTTCAATACAGGCGCTCCTTTCCAACCGTTTTCAAGGAATCCGCAAATTCGATTTACCAAGTCAATCGGAGAATTCAGTCTGATGGCCGCAGCGGCATCACAAAGAGATTTCCAAAGTTTCGGTGATAATGCCGGGAAGCCCGCACAGAGTTCAATCTATTTAAGAAACAGTGTGATTCCAAACTTTCATGCGCAAGCAATGCTTAAGAGTAAAGGTTTTGTTTTTGGAGTTGGAGTAGATTATAAAATTCTACGACCGAGACTTGAAACTGATAGAAAATTTGAAACAGATGAATCAATTAAAAGTATTGCCCTCCATTGCTTCGGAAAGTTTAAGATTGATGATTTTACCTTTAAGTCTCAAGCGGTTTATGGCGAAAATCTCGCTGATTTAATGATGCTTGGAGGATACGGAATATCATCCATAGATGCTGCAACTGATAAAGCGGTTTATTCACCTGTATCTTCTTTAACAGGCTGGCTCGATGCTGCTTATGGAAAAGATATTGAGTTTGGACTCTTTTTGGGATACTCAAAAAATTTAGGTGCTAAAGAAATACTTGTAAGTAAAACATTTTACAGCCGCGGATCGGACATTGATTTTACTTATAGAATTTCACCGCGGATTCAATACAATGCGGGAAAATTAAGACTCGCAGCAGAATTGGAGCACACCGCCGCATCGTATGGCACTCCAGATGAAAAACAAAAAGGTAAAGTTTTCAATACGCAATTGGTTTCTAATACTAGGTTCCTTACGGCAGTCTTTTTATTTTTTTAGTATATGTGGATGTCGGGCAAGCCAAGATTATCTTGCCCGACATTATCAACCCCCATTCGACGCTTTCTTCCTGAGATTATTTCCATTAACTTGAAACAGTTTATCTTATTGAAGAAAAAAAATGATGAGTCTCAAATAAATTTGAAAGTGCCCTGATAGAATTGTCTTGAACAATTAAATTACAGATTCGAGATAGATTTCAGGACTCTCATCTAAATCAATTATCGCATTTATCAATTTAATCTTCTGGTAGTTCTTCAAATCTTTCAATTTAATTTCCGTCTCGTGAATTTGATTTTCATCTAACAATGAAGCTCTTTTTGTTCCTTTTAAAAGTGAAGTCGAGGGAGTAAACCAATTAGTACCATTAAATAGAACTACATTGCTGTAACTTGTGTCTGTAATCATTCCATTTTTGACTATTAAAATATCTTGCGAGGGAGATTGAACATTTTTTACTTTAAGCTCATCAAGCTTTTCTCGGTTTAAGAATTTATGATCATAAACTATATCATTACACTCGACGATTTTAAGCGAATCGATTTTTCTGATTCGATATTCAGAAAGGTCAATTGATTGAATTTCATCGGAATAAACTACCTTGCATTTAACAAGACTGCTTCTGAATTTTTCTGGAATCCGAATAAATTCAGACAAATCAATTTCATTTTCTAAACCTAAAAGGATTTTTCGGGAATTATTCATCCTTCGGTTGTGATACTGAAGATTAAAGATTTTTCCGTTAAATATCTTAATCGTTTCGAACAATTGGGACATAGACTTTATCTATCATTTCTTGATATTCGAGTTCGAGCTTGCTTCGGGCAGTGATGCCCCCGCCGCTTTTGTAGAACAGTTTATCCCCGATACTTTCAATGAAGCGAATCATTACGGCACTGTCGAGATTATTTCCGTCAAAATATCCAAATACACCGGTATAAAATCCTCTTTTGTAATTTTCAGTTTCCTTGATGATCTCGACTGTTTTTTTCTTCGGGGCACCGCTGATTGAACCAGCAGGTAAAAGTTCAAAGATTAGCGAACCGAGATTTGAATGATAATCGTTGGGCAGCTCACCGCTAATTTCCGAACTTACTTGATAAAGGTCTTTCTCGATGGTTCTAATCAGCTCAATGTATCTGAACCTCTCAACTTTCACATTCTGCGATACCATACTTAAATCGTTTCGAATCAAGTCGACAATGGTCGTGTGCTCAGCTTTTTCTTTTTCATCATTGAGAATTAATTCATTTGCCAGGGGAATATTTGCGTCGATAGTTCCTTTCATCGGAAAGGAAAAGATTTTTCCGTTAAATATGCGTACAAAACTTTCTGGAGAGAATACAACGAACTTATCTTCTAATAAGAGTTTATATGGAGCAACGCTGAGGTAAAATATTTCTTTCAAAGAAAGATTAGTCTCAACTTCAGTTGGAAAAGTCAAATTCACTAAATATGAATTGCCATGATTAATATTTTGAATCACTTTGTTAAACACATTAGTGTATTCATTGATCGAAACGGGGTTCTTTTTGAAGAATATCTTTCGCGGTGAAATTATCGGGGTTGTGTAATTCGAGAAACCATTTACGTTGAATAGAATATTTTCCACGCGTACTGATTCAAGCGGAAGCAATATCGGAGTTTCCATTTCAAAATCAATTATGAAGATGAAAGGGATTCTCTCGTTTCCCAATCGATTCATTTCAAGAATTGTTTTCTCTGCCTTAGTCATTTGTTTGCTGATGCAATCTTTTTATCTTGCAGCAGAATTATTTTTTGTTTCATGAAGATTTTAATCCTCGATAATTACGATTCGTTTACTTACAATCTTGCTCAATTGGTTCATAAGACCGGACTTTGTTCATTCGAAGTTATTAAAAACGATTCAATATTAACAGAGCAAGTTGAAGCTTTTGACAAAATAATCTTTTCGCCAGGACCAGGCTTGCCTAAAGACTTCCCAATAATGCATGACATTATTAACAGATACAAGAATTCAAAACCAATTCTTGGAGTCTGCCTCGGGCATCAAGCTGTTGCCGAATCCTTCGGTGGAAAGTTAAGGAATCTCGATACTGTTTTACATGGGACTACAAAGAAAGTCTGTGTACT
>Ga0194120_10005923_pt1 | contig 17626 bp, 14 predicted proteins | sample TA2MahCa65mmetaG_FD_148642 | JGI IMG/M metagenome (GOLD analysis project Ga0194120, IMG submission 148642) | Freshwater microbial communities from Lake Tanganyika, Tanzania - TA2015019 Mahale Deep Cast 65m | ecosystem: Environmental > Aquatic > Freshwater > Lake | place: Tanzania: Lake...
GACGCCACGGACGGCTAGCAGCGCGAGCAGGCTCGTCGCGGGACGCAGCGCACCGGGGCAGCCCGGGCGCTGCCTCCTCGCGGCGCATTCGCCCGGGTAGAGTCGCCTCGTGCGCGCGGCGGTCTACCACGGAGGCGGTCGGCTCTCCATCGAGGAGATGGCCGACCCGGCGGCCGGACCCGGGGAGATCGTCATCCGCACCAGGCAGTGCGGCATCTGCGGTACCGACCTCATGGAGTGGTACCAGGACACCAAGGCGCCCGTGGTGCTGGGCCACGAGCCGGTTGGCGACGTGGTGGCCGCGGGCGAGGGCGCGCCGTTCGCGGTGGGCGACCGGGTATTCGTGCACCACCACGTGCCGTGCCTCGAGTGCGAGCTGTGCCTGACAGGCCGCGACACCCTGTGCGAGCGCTTCCGGGCCACGCGCATCGACCCCGGCGGGCTCGCCGAGCTCATCCGGGTTCCGGCCGAGAACGTGGAGATCGATGTCCACCGCGTGCCGGACGACATGGATGACGAGGCCGCAACCCTCATCGAGCCGCTTGCGTGCATCCTCCGCGGCCAGCGCCTGGCGGGCGTGGGCCCCGGCTCGCGCGTGGTCATCGTGGGCGCGGGCTCCATGGGACTGATGGAGGCCGAGCTGGCGCGGGTGCTCGGCGCGGCGCGGGTGGTGGTGATCGAGCCCAACGCCGATCGCAGGCCTACTGCCGCGGCGCTCGGGGCCGAGGTGCTCGCGTCGTGCGACCCCGACGCCGTGCGCGAGGCGCTGGGGGGCGGGCTCGCGCACCAGGTGATCGTGTGCACGCACAGCCACGCGGCGATGAACGACGCCCTGCACCTGGCCGGGCCGGCGGGGGTGGTGCAGTACTTCGCGCCCACGCCGCCCGGCGAGTTGGTGCCGCTCGACCTGGGCGCGGTGTTCTGGCGCGAGGTGGAGATGCAGAGCACCTACTCGGCCGGCCCGGCGGAGATCCGCGACGCGCTCGACCTGCTGGCGGCGGGGAAGGTGAGGTGCGAGGGGATCGTCACCCACCATGTGCCGTTCGACCAGGTGGACGAGGCCTTCCGGCTGGCCCGCACGGGCGAGGCCCTGAAGGTCGTCATCGACTTCTGACGCACGTGGCACCGGGCCGTCGCGGCCCGGTAGGGTTCCCGATCCGCGCTCGCAGACGGGCGCGCGCTTCCCTTGAACACGGTCACGGAGGACCAATGTCGGAGCAGCAGCTGCCGGAAGGCGTCGAGATCCTGGAGGTCGTCTCCCCTGAGATGGCGGAGATCCTCACCCCGGAGGCGCTGTCGTTCGTAGCCGGGCTGCAGCGGGAGTTCAACGACCGCCGCAGGGAGCTCCTTGCCGCCCGCGCCGCCCGCCAGGGCGCGTTCGAGGCCGGCGAGCGCCCCGACTTCCTCCCCGAGACCAAGCACATCCGCGACGACCCGACGTGGCAGATCGCCCCGCTTCCGGACGACCTGCAGGACCGCCGCGTGGAGATCACCGGGCCGGTGGACCGCAAGATGGTCATCAACGCGCTCAACTCGGGCGCCAAGATGTTCATGTCCGACTTCGAGGACTCCAACACGCCCACGTGGCACAACACGATCCTGGGCCAGATCAACCTGCGCGACGCCGTGCGCCGCAGCATCACGTTCGAGTCGCCCGAGGGCAAGAAGTACCAGCTGAACGACGACATCGCGACGCTCCTGGTGCGCCCCCGCGGGTGGCACCTGGACGAGAAGCACGTGCTCGTGGACGGCGAGCCGATGTCGGCGGGCATCTTCGACTTCGGGCTGTTCTTCTTCCACAACGCGAAGGAGCAGCTGTCGCGCGGCACGGGGCCGTACTTCTACCTGCCGAAGATGGAGAGCCACCGCGAGGCGCGCCTGTGGAACGACATCTTCGTGAAGGCGCAGGACGACATGGGCGTGCCGCAGGGCACGATCAGGGGCTGCGTGCTCATCGAGACCATCCTCGCGGCGTTCGAGATGGAGGAGATCCTGTATGAGCTGCGCGAGCACTCGGCCGGCCTCAACTGCGGCCGCTGGGACTACATCTTCTCGTGCATCAAGAAGTTCCGCACCGACCCGGACTTCGTGCTGGCCGACCGCGCGCTGGTCACCATGACCTCGCGCTTCATGCGCGCCTACTCGCTGCTGGCCATCAAGACCTGCCACAAGCGCGGCGCCCAGGCCATGGGCGGCATGGCTGCGCAGATCCCGATCAGGAACGACCCCGAGGCCAACGAGGCCGCCATCGCCAAGGTGCGCGCCGACAAGGAGCGTGAGGCCGGCGACGGCCACGACGGCACCTGGGTGGCGCACCCGGGCCTGGTGCCCATCGCCATGGAGGCCTTCGACGCCGTGCTGGGCGACAAGCCCAACCAGGTGGACCGCCTGCGCGAGGACGTCACGGTGACCGGCGCCGAGTTGCTCGACTTCGAGCCCGAGGGCCCCATCACCGAGGCCGGTCTTCGCACCAACGTAAACGTGGGCATCCAGTACCTGGGCGCGTGGCTCGCGGGCGTGGGCTGCGTGCCCATCAACAACCTCATGGAGGACGCCGCCACGGCCGAGATATCCAGGTCGCAGCTGTGGCAGTGGATCCGCTCGCCCAAGGGCAAGCTCGAGGACGGCCGCGACATCGACGAGGCGCTCTTCCGCCAGGTGCTCGGCGAGGAGCTCGAGAAGGTGAAGGCCCAGTTCGGCGACGCCGGGCGCTACGACGAGGGCGCAGAGCTCTTCGGCAAGATCACGGCCGCCGAGGACTTCGTCGAGTTCCTCACGCTCCCGGCGTACCAGATGATCGACTAGGCACGCGCCGCCCATGCCCCGGTGTCAGGCACCTCACCGAACTTCGACGCCTAGGTGCCTGATACCGGGGTGGGCGCGGCCTGGGCAGGGGCGCTGCGGTGCTTCCGCTATCCTCCCCCGGCGCCGGGCTCGCCCGGCGCCCTGGTGGGCGTAGCTCAGCTGGTAGAGCTCCTGGTTGTGGTCCAGGCGGTCGTGGGTTCGAGTCCCATCGCTCACCCTGTTTGCTGTTTCGACTCGTGCGGGTGTGGCGGAACTGGTAGACGCGCCAGGTTTAGGACCTGGTGGGGAAACCCGTGGAGGTTCGAGTCCTCTCGCCCGCACTTTTCCTCCTGAACACCCCGAGAATCCGCGAGTACACATGCCCGTAGCAGCCGAAGTCATAGCCCTCGAGGACGACCGGGTCCGCATCGACATCTCTGTGCCCGAGGACGAGGTGCGAAAGCAGTTCGACCGCACCGTCAAGGAGACCTCGGCGCGCATGCGCATCCCGGGGTTCCGCCCGGGCAAGGTGCCCGCCGGCATCGTCATCCGGCGCGTGGGCCGCGACGGCCTGTTCGCGCAGACCATCGACCGTGCGCTGAACGACTGGTACCGCGAGGCGCTCGCCACCACCGGCATCGACCCCATCGAGTCGCCTGAGGTGGACATGGGCGACGCCACCGAGCAGGGCGTGGCGTTCGCGGTCACCGTGAAGGTGCCGCCGAAGCCGAAGCTGGGTGAGTACAAGGGCCTGGAGGTGATGAAGGAGCCGGCGGAGACCCCCGCCGACGCCATCGGGGAGGAGATCAACCGGGTGCGCGAGCAGGGCGCGCGCCTCGAGGACAAGGACGGCGCGGCGGGCATCGGCGACTTCGTGGTGGCCGACATCGACGGCACGCTCGACGGCGAGGCGCTCCCGCAGGCCCAGTCGCGCGACCAGATCGTGGAGCTCGGCACCGACCGCATCCCCCCGGAGTTCACCAGCGCGCTCAACGGGGCCAAGCCCGGCGACACCGTGACCTTCGACGTCACGTACCCCGAGGACGCCCCCGACGAGATCCGCGGGAAGACCGTGGCGTACACCATCACCGTGCAGAAGGTGCAGGAGAAGGTGCTGCCCGAGCCGGATGACGCCCTGGCCGAGACCGTGGGCTTCGCCACCGCCGCCGAGATGCGCGAGGAGATCGAGCAGCGGCTCGCCACGGCCACCGAGCGCGCCGTGGAGGAGCGCTTCCGGCGCCGGGTGATCGACGCCGCGGTCGCGGGTGCCGACTTCCAGGTGCCCGCCGCCATGGTGGAGCGCCGCGTGGACGAGATCCTCAACGACACCTCGCGCCAGCTGCCGCAGGGCATCACGCTCGAGCAGTACCTGGCAATGCAGGGGCAGACGCTCGACCAGGCGCGCGAGGGCCTGCGCACCGACGCCGAGATGTCGATCCGCCGCGAGCTCGTGGTGGAGGCCATCGCCGACGCCGAGGGCATCACGCTCAGCGACGACGACATCGAGGTCCGCGTGCGGTCGGACGCCGCCGCCGCGGGGCGCGACCCCGAGGAGCTCCTGGGCGCCGTGCGCAGGGCCGACGGGTGGGACAGCCTGCGCGAGGACCTGCGCATCGAGCGCGCGGTCGACATGATCGTCGACAGCGCGACGCAGATCTCGCCCGAGGAGGCCGCCAAGCGCGAGGCGGCCGAGGCCGAGGCCGCAAAGCCCGCCGAGGCGAGGCCCGCCGCCGCGAAGGCCCCGGCGAGAAAGCCCGCGGCCAGGAAGCCCGCTGCGGCGAAGCAGGCAGCAAGGAAGGAGCCCGCGGCCAAGAAGCCCGCGGCCAAGAAGCCCGCGGCCAAGAAGCCCGCGGCGAAGAAGCCCGCGGCGAAGTCGGGCACCGCGGCGAAGGGTGCCGCGGCCAAGAGCACGGCGGCCAAGCCGGCCGCCAAGAGGGCCACGCCCGCCACGGGGGCCGCCAAGCCCGCCGCGAAGCCCGCTGCCAAGCCCGCCGCCAAGAAGGCTGCAACGTCGAGTGCGAAGGGGAGCGGGACGGCCGCGGCGAAGAAGCCCGCGACCGCCAGGAAGCCCGCGGCCAAGAAGAAGCTCGACGCCGAGTAGGTCCGGGCCCGGCTCCCCACGCACGAAGGCAGGAGATGTCCGAGACCACGAACGACAGCGGCGAGCAGCTCCTCTGCAGCTTCTGCGGCAAGTCGCAGCGCCAGGTCAAGAAGCTCATCGCCGGGCCCGGCGTGTACATCTGCGATGAGTGCATCGACCTCTGCAACGAGATCATCGACGAGGAGGTCGTGGCCGACCCGTCGGCGATCGCGGCCGAGACGCTCCCGCGACCGCGTGAGATCTACGACGTCCTGAACGACTACGTGGTGGGCCAGGAGGAGGCCAAGCGCACCCTCTCCGTGGCGGTGTACAACCACTACAAGCGCATCCGGATGTCGCAGTCGGGCGAGGGGGAGGTGGAGCTCCACAAGAGCAACATCCTGCTGCTCGGCCCCACGGGGTGCGGCAAGACGTTGCTGGCGCAGACCCTCGCGCGCATCCTCAACGTGCCGTTCGCCATCGCCGACGCCACGGCGCTCACCGAGGCCGGGTACGTGGGCGAGGACGTCGAGAACATCCTGCTGAAGCTCATCCAGGCCGCCGACTTCGACATCAGGCGCGCCGAGACGGGGATCATCTACATCGACGAGGTCGACAAGATCGCCCGCAAGAGCGACAACCCGTCGATCACGCGCGATGTCTCCGGCGAGGGCGTGCAGCAGGCGCTGCTGAAGATCCTCGAGGGCACCGTGGCCTCGGTGCCGCCCCAGGGCGGGCGCAAGCACCCGCACCAGGAGTTCCTCACCATCGACACCACGAACGTCCTGTTCATCTGCGGCGGGGCGTTCGCCGGGCTCGACCGCGTCATCGACCGGCGCATCGGCAAGAAGGGCGTGGGCTTCGCGGCCGAGCTGCGCAAGCAGTCGGCCCTCGACCCCCACGACCTCTTCGCCGAGGTGCTGCCCGAGGACCTCGTGCAGTTCGGCCTCATCCCGGAGTTCATCGGCCGCCTGCCGGTGGTCACCGCGGTGCATCAGCTCACGCGCGACGACCTGGTGGCCGTCCTCACCGAGCCGAAGAACGCCCTCGCCCGCCAGTACCAGCGGTTCTTCTCGTACGATGAGGCCGAGTTGGTGTTCAGCGACGACTCGCTCAACGCCATCGCCGACCGCGCGCTCAAGCGCGAGACCGGCGCCCGCGGCCTGCGGTCGATCATCGAGGAGGCCCTGCTCGACGTCATGTTCGAGCTGCCGTCGCGCGATGACGTGCGCAAGTGCGTGGTCACCCGCGAGACCATCGAGAAGGGGCTGCCGCCCACGCTGGTCACCGAGGCCGCGCACGGCGACGACCACGACGAGGAGCTGCCGCCCCTCGCAGAGGCCGGGGAGTCGGCGTAGCCGCCGACGGCGCAGGGGACTGGCCGGCACGCCTCGACCCCGGCGAGGTCGAGGCGCGGTGGGTCGCGGCGTGGGATGACTCGGGGCGCCTGCGGGGAGACCCGTCCAGCCCACGCACGCCGTATGTGATCGCCGTGCCGCCGCCCAACGTGACGGGCGCGCTGCACATGGGCCACGCACTCAACGGCACCATCCAGGACGTGCTGATCCGCCGTCACCGCATGGCGGGCTACGAGGCCGAATGGGTCACCGGCACCGACCACGCAGGCATCGCCACGCAGGCGGTGGTGGAGAAGGAGCTCGCGAAGGACGGCGTGCGGCGCCTGGACATGACGCGCGAGGAGTTCGTCGACCGCGTGTGGGAGTGGAAGGCCGAGTACGGCGGGCGCATCATCGAGCAGTTCACCCGGCTCGGCTGCACCATGGACTACTCGCGCGAGCGGTTCACCATGGACGACGGCTACGCGGAGGCCGTGCTGCGGGTGTTCGCGGACCTCTACGAGAAGGGCTACGTCTACCGCGACACCTACCTGGTCACTTGGGACCCGGGCCTGGGCTCGGCCATCTCGGACCTCGAGGTGGAGAACCGCGAGGTGATCGACACACTCGTTCAGATCGCCTACCCACTGGCCGATGGGTCGGGCGAGGTGGTGGTGGCCACGGTGCGCCCCGAGACCATGCTGGGCGACACCGCCGTGGCCGTGAACCCGGACGACGAGCGCTACCGCGAACTGGTGGGCAAGACCGTGGTGCTGCCGCTGGCGGGCCGCGAGATCCCCATCATTGGCGACGAGCACGTGGACCCCGCGTTCGGCACAGGCGCCCTGAAGGTGACGCCCGCGCACGACCCCCACGACTTCGAGATCATGAAGCGCCACGGCCTGGATGCCGTGCAGGTGGTCGGCGAGGACGGCCGCATCACCGGCGCCGCGCCCGAGGCCTATCGCGGGCTGCCCGTGGCCGAGGCCCAGCAGCGCGTGGTGGCCGACCTCGACGCCCAGGGGCTCATCCGCGGCACCGAGGACTACCTGCACACCGTGCCCTTCTCGCACCGCTCGGGCGCGCGCGTGGAGCCCCTGCTGTCGCTGCAGTGGTTCTGCGACATGGAGGCCCTCGCCCGTCCTGCCATCGAGGCCGAGGAGAAGGGGCACGTGCGGTTCACCCCGCCCACATGGGGGCGCGTGTACCGCGACTGGCTCGAGGAGATCCGCCCGTGGTGCCTGTCGCGCCAGCTGTGGTGGGGGCACCAGCTGCCGGTGTGGTACCGCGGCGACGAGGTGCACGTCGGGATGGAGCCCCCGGAGGGCGACGGCTGGGAGCGCGACCCCGACGTGCTGGACACCTGGTTCTCATCAGCCCTTTGGCCCTTCGCTACGCTGGGCTGGCCCGATCGCACCGTGGAGCTCGCGCGCTTCTACCCCACGAGCGTGCTCTCCACCGCGCGGGAGATCATCTTCCTGTGGGTGGCCCGCATGGTGATGATGGGCCTCGAGTACATGGGCGAGGTGCCGTTCCGCGCCGTCTACATCCACTCCGTGGTGCAGGCGCCCGACGGCCGGCGCATGAGCAAGAGCCTCGGCACCGGCATCGACCCGCTCGACGTGGTGGAGCGCGAGGGCGCGGACGCCCTGCGCTTCGGCCTGCTGATGATCAGCTCCACGCAGGACGTGCGCTTCAGCGAGGACCGCATCCGCCAGGGGCGTCAACTGGTGACCAAGCTCTGGAACGCCACGCGCCTCGTGGTGGAGCGCGGCGGCCGCGCCGGGGCGCAGCCGGCGCCCGAGATGCTCGGCGACCGCTGGATCGCCTCGGTCATCGGCGGCGCCATCGCGCAGTCGGATGAGTTGGTGCAGGGCTTCGAGTTCAGCCAGTTCGCCGACGGCCTCTACCACCTGGTGTTCGACGACCTCTGCGACTGGTACCTCGAGCTGCTCAAGGCCGGGCTGGCCACGCCGGAGTTCGCCGGCGCGGCGCTGGAGCAGGTGCTGGCCCTCGCGCACCCGGTGATCCCCTTCACCACCGAGGAGTGCTGGAGCCGCCTGCCGGGGTCGGATGGGCTCATGCTCACCCACGTGCCGCCCGAGGCGCCGGGGCCGCGCGACGAGCAGGCCGAGGCCTCCATCGAGGCCCTGCGCGAGGCCGTGCAGGCCATCCGGTCGTCCCGGGCCGATCAGGGCGTGTCGCCGCGCGAGGTGCTGGTGGCGTCGGTGGCCGCCGACCGCCCCACCGGCCTGCCCGAGGACGCCCTCGCGGCCATCGCCAACCTCGAGATCGGCGATCCCGGTGACGATGCCCTGGTGCTGCCCATCTCGTACGGGCGCCTCCTCCTGACGGCGCCGGCCGTGGACGTGCAGGCCGAGCGCGCGCGGCTGGAGGCCGCGCTCGACGCCGCGCGCGCCGAGCTCGCGCGCGCGGAGGAGCAGCTGTCCAACGAGAAGTTCACGAGCCGGGCACCCGAGCACCTCGTGGAGGCCGAGCGCGAGAAGGCCCGTCGCTTCGCCGCCGAGGTGGACGAGGTGTCCGCCCGGCTCGACGCGCTGGGGTAGGCGCATGGACCCCGTGGCCGCAGAGCGCTGGATCGCGGAACTCGACCTCATGGAGATGAGGTTCGGGCTCGAGCGCATGAGGGCGCTCATGCAGGCCCTCGGGCATCCGTGCCGGGAGATCCCGTCGGTGCACGTGGTGGGAACCAACGGCAAGACCTCCGTCACCCGGATGGCCGCGGCGTTCCTCACCGAGGCCGGGCTGCGCACCGGCGCCTACACGTCTCCGCACGTCCTGGGCTGGCGCGAGCGCGTGCAGCTGGACGGCGTGGTCATGCCCCCGGACGCCTTCGCGACCGCGGCCACGCGCGTGCACGATGCCGTGCCCTGCGCGCCCGAGGGCGCGGTCACGCAGTTCGAGGCCATGACGGCCGTGGTGTTCTGCGCCCTGGCGGCCGCAGGCGCGGAGGCCATGGTGGTGGAGGCCGGCCTCGGTGGGCGGCTCGACGCCACCAACGTGATCGACGCGCCGGTGGTGGCGCTCTCGGCCGTGGACCTCGACCACACGGAGCTGCTGGGCGACGACGTCGCCTCGATCGCCGGCGAGAAGCTTGGCGTGGCGCCCGACGGCTTCACGGGCCTGGTGGTGGGAGCGCAGGATCCCGCGAACCTGCCCCAGGTGCGCGGCGTGGCCGATGCACGCGGCATGTCGGGTTGGTGGATGGGGCAGGAGTTCGACGTGGAAGCCGGAACTGGCCAGTCCATGACCATCCGCACCCCCAACGGCGCCCTGCGCCTGGACGCCGACCTGCCGACCTCGTGGCAGCGCGCCAACCTGGCCCTCGCCGTGGCGGCGGCCGAGCGCGTGCTCGACCGCGGCCTGGTGCGCGAGGAGGTCGAGCGCGGGCTCGCGGCGGCGCGCAATCCCGGCCGCCTGCAGGTGGTGCATGGCGAGCCCACCGTGGTGCTGGACGGCGCGCACAACCCGTCAGGCGCGCGGGCTCTGGCCGAGGCGCTGCCGATGATCCTCGGCAGCGTGCGCCCCGTCGCCGTCATCGGGATGATGGCCGACAAGGACGCCGAGGGAATCCTCGATGCCCTGGCCCCTGTCATCCGCAGCGCCTGCGTGACGCGTGCCTCGTCGGGCCGGGCCATCCGCCCCGAGCCCATCGCCCGCATGCTGCGCGACCGCGGGGTGGACGCCCAGGTCGTGCCCGGCCCCGCCCGGGCGCTGGATGCCGCCCGCGCCGATGCGGGCCCGCAGGGCGCCGTGCTGGTGGCGGGATCCCTGCACCTGCTGTCCGACCTGGCCCCCATGGTGATGGGGCAGTCCGGTACACTCCCCGCCGCCTCGGGCCCCGATGAGGGCCTGGCCACCGTGTGGCGGCTCGACGACTTCCGGAAGTGAACGCTGAACGCAGTCTCTGACTTCTTCGGTTCGACGGCGTGGACCGTCGCGCTCGTCATCATCCAGGTGTTCGCGGTCGCCCTGTGGCTGGCCCTTGCCTACTGGGTGTACCAGGACTCCCGCCGGCGCTTCGAGAACGCCGGGGCGATAACGGGATCGACGGTGCTGGCCCTCGCCATCCCGTTCCTGGGCGCGCTCATCTACCTGTTCATCCGGCCGCCGGAGTACCTCACCGACGCCCATGACCGCGAACTCGAGAAGCTCGCGCTCGAGGCGCAGGTGGAAGGGCTGCGGTGCCCCGAGTGCGAGTCCGTGGTGGGGCCGAAGTTCCTCGTCTGCCCCATGTGCACCACCCCGCTGCGCGAGCCCTGCCGCCGCTGCTCCGAGCCCCTTGATCCCTCGTGGCGCGTGTGCCCCTACTGCGCGGGCCCGGCATCGCCCTCCGCCTCCAGCTTCTCCGAGGAGATCCGCATCTCATGACCGAGCGCACCCTCGTGATGATCAAGCCCGACGCCGTGGCGCGGGGACTCTCGGGGGAGTTCCTCGCCCGCTTCGAGCGCCGGGGCTTCGCGGTGATCGGCCTCAAGAAGTGCGTGATGGCGCGTGACGCCGCGGAGGCGCACTATGCGGAGCACCGCGACAAGCCGTTCTTCGCCGAGCTCGTGGAGTTCATCACCTCGGGCCCCGTGGTGATGATGTGCATCGAGGGCGAGGGCGCCATCATGGCGTGCCGCGCCATGATGGGGACCACCAACCCGCAGGATGCCGCGCCCGGCACCATCCGCGGCGACTACGCGCTCGAGGCGGGCCAGAACGTCATCCATGGGTCGGACGGCCCTGAGTCGGCTTCTCGCGAACTGGGCATCCACTTCTCCGACGCGGAGATCATCGGCTGATCATCCTGGCCTCCCGGTCCCCCCAGCGGAGGGGCGTGCTGGGGTCGCTCGGCGTGCCGTTCCGCGTGGTCGCATCCGAAGAGGCCGAGCAGAGCGACGTGGGGCTGCCCGCGGCGGAGCGCGTGATGGCGCATGCGCGCGGCAAGGCGCGAGACGTGGCAGGGCGCGTGGGCGTGCCCGAGGGCGGCGCGGTGCTCGGCGCCGACACCGAGGTGGTGTTGGATGGCCGCGCGCTGGGCAAGGCCCCGGGGCCCACCGAGGCCCGCGCCATGCTGCAGGCGCTGTCGGGACGCACCCACCAGGTGATGACCGGCGTGGTGCTGGTGAGCGCATGCGGGGAGCGCGAGGCGCTGGCCACCGCCGAGGTGCGCTTACGCGAGATCGACGACGCCCTCATGGACTGGTACCTTGCGCAGGGCGAGTGGCAGGGGCGGGCCGGCGCATATGCCATCCAGGGCGCGGGTGCAGCACTGGTGCAGGACGTCACGGGCGACCCCAGCGCGATCATCGGCCTTCCGGTGTCCGATGTGGCGTCCCTGCTGCGCGCGGAGGGCCTGTTCCCGCCATGATCCGGGGCGTTTTCCCGCCCCGTGCGCCCGGCTGCAACGGGGCGTGCATCGCGCCCCGCGCCAGTCGCGCACCCAGCGGGGTGGGATACCCTTTCCGGTGGCGCCGACGGGCGCCGGGCAGTACCGACGCGATCGGCACCGGAGGCCCCGATCGGCTTCATGAACTACCTCAGCGGGTTCGGCGGCCGCGACATGGCCGTGGACCTCGGCACCGCCAACACCCTTGTGTATGTCAAGGGTCGCGGCATCGTGCTGTCGGAGCCGTCCGTGGTGGCCATCGACCAGCACACCGGTGACGTGCACGCCGTGGGCATCGAGGCCAAGCGCATGCTCGGCCGCACGCCCGGCAATATCACCGCCATCCGTCCGCTGAAGGACGGCGTCATCGCCGACTTCGACGTGACCGAGACCATGCTGCGCCACTTCATCCAGAAGGTGCACCAGAACAGGTGGGCGCACCCCCGGGTGGTGGTGTGCGTGCCGTCCGGCGTGACCGGCGTGGAGAAGCGCGCGGTGGAGGAGGCCACGCTCGCAGCCGGCGCAAGGCAGGCCTACCTCATCGAGGAGCCCATGGCGGCGGCCATCGGCGCGGGCCTCCCCGTGGGCGAGCCCACGGGCAACATGATCGTTGACATCGGCGGCGGCACCACCGAGGTGGCCGTCATCTCGCTGGGCGGCATCGTGGTGGCGCAGTCCATCCGCGTGGGCGGCGATGAGCTCGACGAGGCCATCGTCAACTACGTGAAGCGCGAGGAGAAGCTGATGATCGGCTCGCAGACCGCCGAGGAGGTCAAGCTCGAGATCGGCACCGCCTTTGCCATGAAGGACGAGGTGGAGGCCGAGATCCGCGGGCGCGACATGATCAGTGGACTGCCGAAGACGGTGGTGCTGTCGTCGGAGAAGGTGCGCGAGGCGCTGGAGGAGCCGGTGGCGCAGATCGTGGACGCGGTCAGGGCCACCCTCGACCGCACGCCGCCCGAGCTGGCGTCCGACATCATGGACCGCGGCATAGTGCTCGCCGGCGGCGGGTCGCTGCTCGGCGGGCTCGATGAGCGGCTGCGGGCCGAGACCGAGATTCCCGTCCACCTGGCCGACAGCCCGCTCACGTGCGTCGCCGTGGGGTCGGGGCGCTCCCTCGAGGAGTTCGAGGTGATGCGCCGGTCGTCGCAGGGCGCGCGCCGCGGGCGCCGCAGCCGCTACTGAGTGATGGCGGCCCCGGACGCACACGCCTCGTGGTGCCCGTGGCATATCGTGGGCCGGTAGCCGGTCCGGCGACGCCGCAGGAGGCCTGAGATTCCCCGATTCCCGCGCAGGAACGACTTGGAGAGGCGACGGACGATCATCCGTCGCAGCGTCATCGGCGCGCTGGTGGGCGTGTGCCTGATCCTCTTCACGGTCTACTTCCGGGAGGGCAGCGACGGCCCGGCGCACGGCACGCAGCGGCTGGCCGGCACCGTGCTGGCGCCGCTCGAGTCGGTGGGCAGCCGCATCGTGGAGCCGTTCACGGGCGCCTGGGACTGGGTGACCGGGCTCTTCGACGCCCGCGGCGAGAACGAGCGGCTCAAGGATGAGAACGCGGCGCTTCGCGCCCAGGTGCTGGCGGCCACCGACCAGGCGGCCGAGGTGGCGCGCCTTCGCGCGCTGCTGCGCATCACCGAGGACGTGCCGGGCGGCTACAAGCCGGTGGTGGCGTCCATCATCGGGCGCTCGCCCATCAACTGGTACTCGCGTGCCCGCATCGACGCCGGCACGAACGACGGCGTGGTGATGAACAGCCCCGTGGTGGCCGCGTCGGCGCCCGGTGCGTCGCTGGTTGGGGTGGTCACCTCCGCGTCGGGGGGCAGCAGCATCGTCACCTTCATCACCGATTCATCCACCCGGGTGGGTGCCACCGTCGATGGCTCGGGCGGCGCGCTCGGGGTGCTGCGGCCCACCGTGGGCGGGCAGCTGAGGCTCGACAACGTGCCGCGCGACTTCCGCGTGCGCGATGGCGCCGTGGTGCGCACCGGCGGCTTCGTGGCCGATCTCCGCCTGCCGTCGGTATTCCCGCGTGGAATACCGATCGGGCTGGTGGCCGGCGCGGGCTCACAGCCGGTGGACACCTTCCTGACCATCCAGGTGACGCCCTTCGCCGACGTGCGCGAGCTGTCGTCGGTGGCCGTGCTCACCCCGCAGTCGGCGGCCGCCAAGCGCCGCGCCGAGGGCTGAGGCCGCCGTGGCCGACGAGAGCACTGGGGACATCCCGGCCGCCCGCCCGCTTCCCATAGGGCGCATCCGCAGCCTGCCGCAGCGGCCCAATCACCTGGGCCGCGTTGCGATCATGGCCGCGGTCGCCGTGCTGCTGCAGATCACCCTCATGCCGTACCTCACGGTGGCCGACGGCGCGCCGGACATCTGCATCGCCCTCGTGGCGATCGTGGCGGTGTTCCGCGGGCCGTTCATGGGCGCGGTGCTGGGCTTCGCGTGCGGCCTCGCCGTGGAGCTCACCACTCCCGTGGGCACCCTCGGCGTGCTGGCCCTGCTTTACCTCGCTGCCGGGTACTGGTGCGGGCGCTTCGTCGACCGGCCCGAGGCCGAGAGCCTCGGCCTGCCGGTGGCCCTGGTGGCTGCGGCCTGCGCATTCGTGCAGGTGGGCTACGCGGCGTTCCAGTCGCTGCTCGGCACGGAGTTCGTGGTGTCGGCCGTGGCCGTGCAGGTGATCGTGCCCTCCATCCTGCTCACGGGCCTGCTGTCGTTCCCGCTGCTGCTCGTCGTGCGGCGACTGCTCGGGGCCCCAGTAGACGTGGAGCCGGGAATGCTTCGGTCGTGAGCACCCTCAGCCCGCGATCGCCCGACCTGCCACCCGGCGACGAGCCGCGCCCGCCACGTCGGCGCAAGCGGCGCCCGCCACGCCCGGTGCTGCGCATGGCGTCGTTCACCGTGGCCCTGCTGCTGCTCCTCGGCGTGCTGGTGGCGCGCCTGTGGTTCCTGCAGGTGATCGGCGGGGGCGACTATCAGGAGCGCGCCGAGGCCAACCGCCTGCGCACGGTCATCACCGAGGCGCCCCGCGGGGCCATCACCGACCGCAACGGCGCGCCCCTCGTGACCAGCCGCGAGGTGCTCAACCTCGTGGCCGAGCCGCGGCAGCTGGCCGGGGCCGAGGGCGGCGGCGCCCTGCGACGGCTGTCCGTGGCGCTCGGGTATCCCCCCGGGTACTTCGGGGCCAAGGTGAAGAAGGCCGCCGAGAGCCGTCCGTTCGAGGCCGTCGTGCTCGAGGAGGAAACCACCCCGGAGCTCCAGGCCTACGTGGAGGAGCGCCGCGCGCAGCTTCCGGGCATCAGCCTGCAAGCGGCGTACGTGCGCGACTACCCCGAGGGCAGCATCGCGGCGCACGTGCTCGGGTACACCGGGCCGATCCCCGTTGAGGCGGCAGACGACTACCGCAACCGGGGCTACCTCGGCAACGAGACCGTGGGCCGCGCCGGCATGGAGTCGGAGTACGAGCAGTACCTGCGCGGCATCGCGGGACGCGAGCAGGTGGAGGTAGATGCCCGCGGCGAGGTGGTGGGCCGGGGAATCCTCTCGCAGAGCCCGCCCCGCCCCGGGCAGACCCTGCGGCTCTCGATCGACCTGCAGGTGCAGAAGGCGCTCGAGTCCGCCCTGCGCGATGAGGTGCGCGGGTCGGGCACGTCCACCGGCGCCGCGGGCGTGGCCATCGATCCCAAGACCGGCGCCGTGCTGGCCCTTACCTCGTACCCCACGTTCGACCCCGATGTGTTCCAGTCGGGGAGCCCGCGCGACGTGCGGCGCGTGCTCACCAGCCCTGCCCGCCCGCTGCTCGATCGAGCCATCGGCGGCGAGTACCCCGCGGCATCCACCTTCAAGGCCATCACGGCCACCGCCGCGCTGCAGAGCGGGCTCTACACGCCGGGCGAGATCATCGAGTCGCCGGGGTCGGTGGTGCTCTACAAGACCCGCTTCGAGGGCTTCAACGAGACCGACCACGGGAAGATCGGCATCTCCGAGGCGCTCGAGGTGTCGAGCGACACCTTCTTCTACGAACTCGGCGATCGCTCGTACCGCGTGCGCGGGTGGCCGCTGCAGGACTGGGCGCGCAAGTTCGGCCTGGGGCGCCCGACGGGCCTCGACACCAGCGAGGGCGAGAGCTCCGGGCTGGTGCCCGACCTCGCCTACAAGCGCCGCACGTGCGATCGCACGGTCGACCCCATCAACTGCTCATGGCGCCCCGGTGATTCCGTCAACATGTCCGTCGGCCAGGGCAACGTGCTCGTGACCCCCATCCAGATGGGCGTCGCCTACGCGGCGATCGCCAACGGGGGAACCGTGGTGACGCCCACGCTCGGGCGCGCCGTGGTGGACTCCGACGACCGCGTGCTGCGCGATCTGCTGAGCGCCCGCGCCACGCGGCCACTCGGAATCTCGGAGCAGAACCTTAAGCTCATCCGCACGGGCCTGCGCCGTGCGGCGAACGGCAACGGCGGTACCGCCACCCCGGTGTTCGGCGCGCTGCCGGAGCAATTCCGGGTGGAGGGCAAGACGGGCACCGCCGAGAACCCCAGCGGCGTGGACCACGCGTGGTACGTGGGGTACGCGCCGACGGATGACCCGTCGATCCTCGTGGCCGTGGTGGTGGAGCGCGGCGGGCAGGGCGTCAACTCGGCCGCACCGGTGGTGTGCCGCACGATCGGCGCGTCCCTCGGGTTCAGCAGCGACAGGTGCGGCACCGGGGCGAAGGTGAACTGATGGCCACGTTTCCGGGCCAGGTGGAGGGCGGGTCCACACGCATGCGCGCGCAGTCGGCGCTGGCCGGGTTCGACTGGTGGCTCCTCGCCAGCGCCGTCGCGGTGTCGGGCTTTGGCGTCTACGTGGTGAAGATCGCCACCGATGGCGACATCCCGTCCGATCCCGGCTACTTCTTCACCCGCCAGGTGGCGTACACCCTCATCGGGCTGGTGGCGCTGTTCTTCACCCTGAGGCTCGACCTCGAGCGCCTCTCGCGCTACGTGTGGACCCTCTACGCCGTGCTCATCGCCGCCGTGGGCATCGTGCTGGTGCTGGGCTCATCCGCCCGCGGGTCCACCCGCTGGATCGAGCTCGGGCCATTGCGCATCCAGCCGTCCGAGCTCGGCAAGGTGGTGATCGCCTTCGTGCTGGCGGTGATCGTGGTGGAGCGCATCCGCTCGATGGACCCCGCGCGGCTCTCGCTGTTCGTGGGGGCCATCGCCGCCGTGCCCGCCGCGTTCGTGTTCCTGCAGCCCGACCTCGGCACCGCGCTGGTGTACGCCGCCATCACCATCGCCATCCTGTGGGTGGCCGGGCAGCCCATCACGCACTTCATCGTCGCGGGCGCCGTGGTGGTGACCCTCGTGGCGCTGGTGCTCTACGTGCTGCCGGCGGCAGGCGTGAACGTGCTCAAGCCGTACCAGGTGGATCGCCTCACGGCGTTCGTGGACTCCGGCGCCGATCGCTCGGAGAGCGGCTACCAGCTGGAGCAGAGCAAGGTGGCCATCGGATCGGGCGGCGCGTTCGGTAAGGGCCCGGCCGGCGCCACGCAGACCATCAACGACTTCCTGCCCGCGCACCACACCGACTTCATCTTCGCCGTGGTGGCCGAGATGTTCGGATTCGTGGGCGCCAGTCTGCTCATCGCCCTCTACTTCGTGATCATCTGGCGGTGCCTGGTGATCATGCGAAATGCGCACTCCGAACTCGACCGGCTCATGGCCGCGGGGCTCACGGCAATGCTGGCGTTCGAGGTGTTCGTTAACATCGGGATGAACGTGGGAATCATGCCGATCACGGGAATCCCGTTGCCATTCATGTCGTACGGCGGGAGCCATGCGCTGACCAACCTCGTGGCCGTCGGCGTGCTCCTTCGCATCGGCCGGCGCGGGCGCGAGCTCGGGCCGAGGACGAAGTAGCCGTGGGCACCATCACCAGCCTCGCGAAGCGCGTGCACACCTTCGCCAAGGACACCCGCAAGCACCACGAGGAGGCCCTCGAGGGTGGCGTCATCGCGATCCTCCCGGGCGACCCCGTGCTCACCGG
>Ga0194120_10005927_pt1 | contig 17617 bp, 7 predicted proteins | sample TA2MahCa65mmetaG_FD_148642 | JGI IMG/M metagenome (GOLD analysis project Ga0194120, IMG submission 148642) | Freshwater microbial communities from Lake Tanganyika, Tanzania - TA2015019 Mahale Deep Cast 65m | ecosystem: Environmental > Aquatic > Freshwater > Lake | place: Tanzania: Lake...
CACGGTAGCATTAACAGTTGCCGTAATTACGGAGGAGCGCACCGGGTTATGACGGGTGGTAATTGTAGTGGTTGTGGTGGTTGCTCCGGGTTTTGTTGTTTCTGTTTCTTCCTCCTCCTCCTCCTCTTCTTTTTTTTCTATTTTCGTGGCAGCAGGACGCAGTATATGGGCACCATTGTTGGTCCAAGCATTTCGTTGCCTGGTTCGAATGTCCATCATCCGTGGTCGCTTGTTTGGTCTTGTGCTTACTACTCCACTGCTACTCTCTGTTGTAATGTCCGCTGATTCCGCCTGCTCGGCACCACTGGCATCTGCTTCCTCTCCCTCCTCATCCACATTGTAGTCTTCATCAGACTCCCTATTTTTTTCGGGCTGGCTTTCCGAGTCGGAACTGGAGTCAGACGAGTCTCGTTCGTGAAAAGCGTAACGAGAAGCACGACGGGCCCGTTGCTTCATAGAAGCTTGGAAGAAAAAAAAAACACGAATATAACAGAATAAAACGGGAAAGAGGTGGTGGGTGGGTGTGTATGGGTTGTGAGATGATAAAACCAAAAAACTGGTGGAATTGGGGGTAACCCAGAGTACCCACTAATTTTACTTGGAAAATTAAATCCAAATAAATACTCTGGTTTCTCGTTTTACTTTAGTTTTTCTGATATTTTAAGTATAATAATTCACTGGTTTATTTCTTCCCGCTTGTTTCTTCTGGCTCTCTTTCACTGACACCATTTAACACAACTCTAATTGGGAGAATTAGATGTGATACTTCCTCCATAACTCGTGGTGTCTTTCCTCCATCCCAAAGAGATTTTACACAGTCCACACACACTTTTGCGGTTTTTATGGCCTCCTCCATAGGTGTTTCCGCGAACACCCGTGCGGTCAATAAACAGTGTATTTCAATGATAAGTGTTATCAGCCGCGTGATTGTGAGCCGGTATGGTGAATCCATCGGGATACTCAGCAGGGTGTCTCGTGGCTCCGGTGGAGCTGTAATCCCGCGTAGCTCTTCCAGAATTGGTTTCAAGCAGTAGTACCAGTACTCAAATTCACTGCTGCCCGGAGGAACGGGCATGGGTGTGGTTCTCTCTCTTTCTTTAGCAGTGAAAACAACCCGGAGCTCTGGAGGCAAACGCTCCGCTACTGCGGTGGACACCAAATCATGGAGTACCGCAACCCGTCGCAGCCCATTCTTGACGTGCAATTGCTGAAAAATATTTAGTTTCTGGGACATACGGGTGCTTTCCAGAAACCCAGCAACCGTGGTTGCTATTTTCGGGACAAAAATTGGGAGCAGGCTTAGCGTGCGTCGTATGCTTTCCAGTGAACTTACTGCCAACTCCACAGTATCCGGTTTTATTCTTGTGCTTGGGGACGAGGAGTCCTGCCCCGCCTTTTTTCTTTCGCTCCCACCTCCGCCTCCGCCGCCGCCTCCGCCCTCACCACTTCCAGCAGCCGGTTCCTCCGTTTTAAACCCTCTCTGTAACACTGTCAGTATTTCGTCATCTTTGAGTTTGCCTTTTTCCAGTGTCACCTTTTCTGATTTCAGTTGTTTCACCTCCCGCGTGTACTGTTGTAACTGCTTGGACTGTACCATAATTTTTTGTTGTTGTTCTCTGTCTTGTTCAGTTAACTTTGCTTCATTGGCCTCCAGCTCCTTAAGTCTCACCCTTAATTTTCCAATCTCTCCCTGCCCATCGGCTATTTTTGTGGACTGTCTCTCAATCTGTTGTCGAGACTCCTCATAGAGGCGCAGTACTTCCTGCATACGCTCTTGTGCCCCTCGTAAGTTTAGCTCTGCTTCCTTCACAGCGCCTTCCCTTTTCTGCAATTCTATTTCATAGGAGTCCACCCGCTCTCCCAGTTCAACAATTTGTTTTGTTTTTGTTAGACTGTCTGAGCGTGCAACCGCACACTCCGTTCTCAATGCCCCGATCTGTTCCCTCAACTGTGTGTTCTCACGCAGCTGTTTATCGATCTCTTCCTTGAACTGTCTGTATCTTTCTTTTTCGTCTTCGTCTTTGGGGTGCTCAGTAGCCAGAACCTCCACTGTCTCTGTGACAGGGGCCGGGGCCGGGGCTGGGACCGGCTCCTCACTTCTCACTCTTGACATCACAAATCCATGCTGCCAAATATTTACGAGCTCGCTGTCACTCTTTGCAGCTAATTCCTTGGATTTATGGGCCAATGCAGCCTGCCACTGATCACACACAACAGTACTCACACGGTTGCATAATTTAAGAGCATAGAACAGTGCCCAGTCATCCCGTGCTTCCGCCAGTGCCAGTGCACCATAGATGCTGGCAATACCGGGGGATAGGAGTGTCCCAAGTGTACCCAGTAGGACATCCGCTACAGGGAGGCAGGGAATAAATATGCCCCCTGTGGAGAGCTCCAAAGAGTGCATCACAACTGGTACTCCGATTTTCTCGCGCAGTTCTATCACGGGACAACCCCCCAGAAAGAGAATCGTATGAGTAACGGTGATACTCTGTATGGACATGGGGACACCCGTGTACGTGGTCGCTATGCAGGTAACAATTGCTTGAAAACACTCCTTGAAATTTGATGTTACAACAGATGCATGGGCGTCATCATGCTTGTGTGTCACCTGCCCACGGGAGAAGAGGAGGAGTTTGGAGGCCGTGGGTGCAATGGGGCTGCCTTTTATCCAAACCCGCTCTGCCAAGCCACGAAGACCGCCCAAAGCCAAAGAGAGACTGTCTCCGTAATGACTCAAAAATCTCAGCACCGTCTCCGCACAGGACACTAAGACATCAGGCATGGTCACAGGGGGTTGGACCAGGAGTTGGATGTACTGCTGCGGCGGTGGAGGATGAGAAGAAGAGTCAGCACTGGAGACATTAATTAATGGTACAGCGCCTCCCGGTGGACCGGGGGGAGAAGAGGGGTGTATCGGGAGCTGGTGAATATCGTTGTTCATGACAACGGCCAGCGCAAAGAGTTTTTTTGGGGGACGAAATAACCCCACGAAAAATGGGTGTATAAAAAATTTACCCCTTTTTAATCACGGAAACCCAGAAATTAGGACTTAAACTCAACTACCCCTTCTTAATCACCACCAATGGCGTGCCTACTACTGGCTGCACACTTGGTAAGTCCTCTCTAACAGTGTCCCTGAGGTCTTTTGCTGCAAGCAAGCCTTTGATCAGTGTTTCACACACACTTTCGGTAACCTCTGCTGCCTGTAGTGCCCCCCGGGTCAACTGCACCCCTGTCAAGAGCCCAGGGAGTACCCTGCGAGCGTCCTGTGTGCCATCTAAAATACTCTCCGCTAAAGTGCTCGTATATTTCAGTAGTGCCGCAACTTTTGGTACAAAAAGTTTCTGTTTCTCCACGGGGATCTCCATTTCTTTCATCTCTTCTGGCAACTGCTCCACAATGGTGCTGGAGCACACAAATAACGCAATAAGCTGTTTTGTGGCATGGTAGACATGTACCGTGTACGCCGTGAGGATGGGTAACCCATATTTTAATTTTTGCAGTAAAATGGTTGCCTCCTCGGCAGCACAATTGGCACAGGCCAGCACCGCAATTAGTTGATCAATTACCTCTTGGGAAAGCACCTCTATGTCCTCGGGACGCAGCGTTCCAGCAGCCGCAGTAGCCCTTTCTAGTGCTTGTACGTGCTTAGGGAGGTGTGCCAAACACCCCCTAAACCAACAAATAGCGTTCAACACCCCCTCCACAGCTTCACACCACTCCGTGGTAAACAGCACACACCCACTAGTAAATCTTTCATCAATCAGCACCAACGCCTTTAACTGAACCACGTGTGTTTTGGTTGCAACACACAGTCTGGTTATGATACTGGATTGCCCATCATTGTCAAACCACAGCACCTCCGTCAAGCGCTCCAGTTTGTCTATTATGGACGCGGCCAGTGCAAAGGCCGCCTCTGTAACAATTGAGGATGCTACCCACCCTTGTTGTGGGAAACCAACCTGCTGGGGGCAGGTCCACACCAATGGTGCTGTTGCTGGAAGGGAGAGCACGGGGAAGTTGTCACCGTCGTAGTAGTTCTTGTAGAGAAGGGCCACGCCGGCAGCCAGCAGGGTTGCGTACTCATCTCGCGCAGTTGACTGCGAGGAAGAGTCCTCCCCACAGCAGGCAAGACGTGCAGAGGCCACGCGAGAGCACCACTGTGGACTCAAAGGCCCCTCCTCTGGTTGTGGAGCACTAGCAGTAAACCACAGAACCGGAAACGCGGTTGGGAAGAAGGGTTTGGGCACACTCTGCCGCAAATCCACACTGGTTTCGGAGCAGACTTCACACACTTCCACGGAGCGTCGGGAAGTAAACAATTTAAACATCTCCATTCTTATTGGAATCGAGAGGAGAGGAGAAAAAGAAAAGGGGTCAAAGGCCTCTACTGGTAGTTATTTGGTGTTGTGTATAGAGGGATAAACAATTTACACCCTTCAATAGTCAAGTATAATTTCAATTCAATTCATTTCATTTCTTTCAATTCAATGCAACGTGTGCACCTAAACCACATCGCTTGTGAATATGTTATGTTGGACAGGTAAGGGTCCATGTGCTAACATCCGATGTTTTTGCTGCCCAGAGAGACTAAACACGTTCCCACCATGCTGTGGTGGAGCCCGTGCTTTAGAGGCAGAAGTCGTTAGTATCGTGGGTACGTCGTCAACTTCAAAGAGTAGTGAGTTGCCATCTGTTTCCTCTTCGTCATAATTGAACTTAGTCTGAGTATAGAGCGGCTTCTCAGGGGCTCTGTTAGGGTCAATGGTGCTGCCCCGCGCAACCAGTTTGCGTGGAGACTCACCAGCAAGTGTCGGTGGATTGGTATCACCCTCGCTCCCAGCAAGGGACACACCCCCATTTGACGCCTCCCCAGACACCACCGTCCCAGTTGAGCGCACTCGTTTCAACCCCCGTTTGAAAGTTGTAATCTGGGACAGCAGGTTCGTGTTTTTTGACAGTCGCTCATCTCTTTCCTTCTGGAACTTTAGTGCCGCCTCTGGATTCGAGATTATTGCCAGCGACTGTATTGTTGCCCTCTCCGAGTGGTACAATGCCCTGATTTTGGTCTTGCTGGGGATGTCCTCCGTGTTTATATCTTCTCGTTCAAGTGATTTTGGCAAATACGATCCAGGGAAGCGCTTCAACAACTCCTTTGGAGGGCCGTTCTTCTTTACTCGTACATCCAAGTTGGCTGAGAACAGGTCAGATACCGGGTGCACTCTCTTTCTTTCACTCTCCTGAAATTGACCCAAAATCTCTTTGGCAACTCGACACTCGGTCTCCAGCGCCCCATTAACCACTTTAAGAGCTGGTGGTAACCCATTCGGCCGCTGGATTAGTTTTGCGGTATTATTATCCTTATTGTCTGCATCATGTAAACAGTAGAAATCAACATCAATAATCATTTGGGTAAATGTGGCTTCCTCCACTCCAATTCCCGCGTAACAAATAGTTGTTGTGTCAATTTTTTCCGAACAATTAGTTGAAAACATTGCCGCTCGTGCCTCCTCCAAATTCAACTGCATGTTCGCAAGTTTCTGTTGTAGTGCCGTCAACTCATTGAGCGTATCTGCATTAATGCGTTCCGTTTTTATGTACCTTTCCCCAACTGCATCTAACTCCTGAACCCCCTGCTTCATTATTCGCTGCTCCTCATATAAAATGGTATCACGGGAAGTGGAATTTGGTCCCCTCAAAGAGGGGGTTGACCGCTTGTCACACTCCTCAGTTATGAAGAAATCGGGAACATTTGGGATGTCTGGTGCAATCGAGAATCCTAAGAGCATAAGTTTGCCGGGCTTCTGTTCAGGGCACTGAAGTGTTTTTTGCATCACCCGTCGCATCAACTTCCGTGGTTCCGGTACACCCATAATATAATCCGTTGCAAATGTAATTTGCCACCCCTGTTTTTGTGGTAACTGCTTGACTGTGAACACCCGTACAATCCGCTTCAATTTATCCGCCCGTTCTTGTTCATCGACGCGTGTAATTTCTTCGTTTTCCTCTGTACGTATGTCCACATATGCTCCCTCCGCTTGCTGCACTGGTGCATACCCCCCCTCCTCCTCCTCATCACCACCAAAAATATTTTCTGTCTTCTCCTCTGCCCGTGCAATACTCCTCCCTGAAAACATGGCATGTACCGTATTCTTTGATTTTTCATAAACCGCCACTGGATCTCGTTCTTTACTGCTAGCATTCATCTCCTCTTTGGCTTGTTGCCGCCTCTTTTTGGCTTCCCTCTCCGCCTCCGCTCTTGCCCCATGATCTCGCAGCCCCTTCAAACTGTCCTGAACCTCCTCTCTAAGTGGTATGTGTGTTTGGGGGTCAAAATCAGACAATTGATATATTTTCCCGTTTTCAGGGATTTGCACTGGAGGGCGCTTTTGGTACAGATTTGCTCCAACTGGTATGGACATTCGTTTTAGATCCTGTAGCACCGTCCGAATCTGTGTCTGTGCCAGTGTTAACCCCTTACTATTCTGCAACCGGTAGTAAATAATATTCACAAGATCATCTTCCCGTGTTTCTGATCCAGGGACCCGCAGTAGATCAAAGTTATAGACATAGAAGTTCTCATAATAGTAATTCTGCCCCACGGTTTTCTCGTTGGGAAAAAACTCCTCTCGGATAGCCAGAACAACATCATACAAATCCTGTCGTGCATAGGCATGGAAACCCACTAAAGTCATTGCAAATACGGCAATTTCGTCCGTTACCATTAGCAGAGGACCAAGCTCTGACATGGCAATTGGGTCCCAGCACTTGCCGGCCATCATTCGTGCCTCATCGCACTGCCAGAAAATGTAGTTGGCGTACATCACGGTCAGCACCCGGGCAATGGTGAGAACATTGGTTCGCACCCTGTTCCCGGTCACATTAACCCCCTCCTCTCTGAGGAACTCCTCAAATCGGGGGTAGTACACCTCCAAGACATTGGTGTTCACATCCCCCCCATGCTCCCCAGCCCGTAACTGCATAAAGGTGTACGCAATCAGCGCCTGCATATTCTTCATCTCGGTTGTAAAATTTGTTTTTTCCACTACGTCTGGAGGACGTGAAGACCGTGCCTTTTTATCATACCGCTCCATGCTCAACACAGAGACCACAATAAACCGGGACTTCATAGGGGGCGCCAGCGCATCCACGCCATCATTTGTGGCACCAATAATGGAGGCGATACAGTAGTAGGTAACAGTGAAGGACACGCGTTGATCTTGACCGTTGTTGTTGATGTGCTTGCAGTAGGTAACCGCCACCTGCATGGAGGTCAGTCGCTCTTTTGTTTGGGCCCCTCGCTCAGACAGGTCAATGGGGGGTGCTGCTTGCCCCCGTGCCCGTGCGGCGGCCACATTCTTGGCGTCAATACCCAGAAAAGTGGGTGATATTTCTGACCAAAACTCGGTGGAGCCACTGTCATCTTTGGCTGCCGTGTCCGCTTTGCTGGTCATCATTTGTTGTTTTCGGTACGTTCCTGTGAGCATCATCTCTTGCTGGCGTTCAATGATCCAGCTCTTGGAGACGTCCTCCGGGCCAGCCATGAGAATGTTGGGGTGTAGGGACCATGAGTACCACCAAGACGCATGAGACGCAAGCATGACCAGCAGGAGAGTAAAATGAGAGTTGTGGCACAGAAGGATGTCCTCAAATTTTCCTAAGAGCCGGTTGATCATGTTCCCAAATGGACTCAAATTGGAATCATGGATGCTTGTCACAGGGAGCAGCGCCCCGGTCTCCAGTGGGCGTATGCCCTCCCCTTCAGGGAACATATTAATGTGTGCAGACTGGGCCAAGTGGCTGGTCACCACAGAGGAGGCATGGGGAACCACTTGGGGATTAGTTGCAAGAGACCAGATCAACTGGGCATTCTCCTTCCGCACAATCCGGTGGGACATGTACCCCGGCATGGTGCTGCTCTTTCGGGCAAGTGTCTTTGCCCTCCCCGCAATAAACTCCGCAGCCTGTGGAAAATTCAGAGGGGTGGGGCTCTGCATCATGCTGGTGGGTGCGTGCTTGGTTGTGGCCGCCTTTGCAAGCCCCAGATCATACTGTGCTCGAATGGAGCGTGTTGTTGGCGTCACTGTCCCACCCGTTCCTGGGCTCCTAATTTTGGTTGACAGTCGGCTTATTTGCATCTCACTGGCAACACCCGCTTCTCGTAGGGCTGCCGCTGGATCACTACTGGCCCGTGCAATGTCCAAAAATTCTGCTGCCGTCTTGGGTTTATCCAGTGCCGCAAACCCCGCCTCGGCCTCTTTGCTGTACATGGGAACTCGACCATCCTGTTTCCGTCTCTCCCGCCTCTCGAAATCCTTTTGGATTGCACTCACCGCTTTAGTACGGTCACAACCCTCCACCAGTCTCTGCCCCCTTTCAATCATTGCAGCGAACGCGTCCTGAATTTCCTTTGCAGCCTCCTTGTTTTCCACATTGGAACAAAAATCCTCGTCATCACTACATTCATCATCAGAAATGGTGGCCACCAAGTCACCCCGTCCAGAGTACTGCAGCAGTGCTTGGCGCATGGCTTTGGAGGTCCTGTTAGAGTTTATGACAGTCCAAGGCAGGCGCACCTGCATTGCCGCAGTTTCCGAAAAAAAATTGTTCGGCAGGCGAGTTGCTCCATGTGGAAAATAAATATTCGAGCCCTGCATATATGCTGACATGTTCAGTTGATCCGCGCAGACATTCTGGATCTCCCGGAAGGCCACCTTGGGATGAAACAGGACCAATGGGTTCATAATAGTACTTGCGGTCAGGGGCATGGTATCAATTATTGACTCCAGTGTAGCGACACCTATTTCGGAGCCAAACAGGTGTAAATTGATGTTCTCCCGCAGCGTTGTTTTGTCGGAGATTGTCTGAGACGGTGATTTAGACAGCTCCGTTGACGGTCGTATACCAAACTGTCCATGTGCCTGTTGCAGGCGATTATAAATCATAATCTCTTTGGACTCCTTTAAAGCCATACGCATGTTACGTTGAATCAGATCTTCCACAAAATTGGCAATTGCCTTGTGTTTTGCCACCACCAAACCGTTGGAAAGCACACATATTAACCGATACCCAGTTATTTCCACTGGACGTGCTTTTGGGTCTTTCATCAACGCCTCCACAAATAGTTCTGCCGGTCCACAACTGGCAGCATCCACCCTTGTTACTCTTGCGCTCCCCCCTCCTCGACTGCCTCTCATACTAGTACTACCCCCACCCAGTGTGTCCGTAGCACTCATACCGTCCCCCTCACCGAATAAGTCTTTCAGCTCCGAGTCCGTCATTACGGTGCCCTCTTGCCCCCCCATTCTCTCATCCTCATCTTCCTCATTGTCATCATCCGTTGCCGCATCTGCATCATCAGCATAATCTTTTTTCTTCTTTTTCGGTTTCTTTTCACCATTTAACACAAACCCATCCTTCCCCATCCCAATTTTTTCGCCAAGTGGGTCCACATTCGGTACCTGCCCCGTCTTCTTTGCCTCCCAATATCTAATTTGTTGAACAATCCGCATAAAAAGACCCGCCAAACTGGCGGTGGCTTTGCCTATTGGACTGTCCACAAAATTTAGGAACACGGGTTGACCACCCATAACAGACTTGGGAATGGTGATCATGAGTACGTCATTCAGATCACATTTTGGGAGAGAGGGATAGTACACCTTCGAATCAGCGCCCGTGATTGGGAGGGCATAGGTGTCTGGAGTGTAGACAACCCCTGGACGGTTAAGAGTTGTCATGAGATTCTCAGGGTTTTGGGGGTACGCAGGGTGATTCCGGGGAGGGATGGGAAGGGTGTATACACTTTTGGCGGGAAAAAACAGACCATTCAAAATTGGAGTTGATAGTCCGGAAATTACCCCTCTTTTTTCCCTCCGTGAATTCCACCCCCATTCTTTGCAGCTGTAGTATGTCCACCGCATATCCTCTTCCCACAGCGACTCTCGGAAAATATGGCAGGCTCCACTGTGATGCGGTACGGTTGACTCCAACAACCTTAAGTTGGGTTACGACGCATACCACACTCTCAGAAAAAATACCAGAATTAGCAGGGTACCATGTTACCTCTGGGGTTGTTTCTGGGGACTATTGTGTGTGTACGTTCATGTTACTAGGAGATAAAACATGGCCACGGCTAATATTGAAACGGAGTTCCTGGAAAGCAAATAGTTTGAATGAAACACTTAACGGAATTGTTATCGACCTGACTAATGGAGGGAAACTAAAATTCCAGTCGTCTGACGACTACGACTATAGACCGTCGCAAAGTTTTGTCTCAGGGTGGGTTTACCCAGAAAAATGGAAGGTACTAAAAGCAGGCAGTATAGTTACCATTGGAATTGACTTTGCAATATCGTATCCGACTATCGATATCGATATTGATGGAGAAAAAGTAATGGGTTTCAAAGCATATTGTTTGCAAATACCTGCTTTTGTGGAAATGGTTTTTTCGGTAACAGATGAAAATCCATTTTTAAATATTGCGGTGTTCCCCAGGGTGTTTTTAGAGATATTTAAAATCCGGCTGTTTATTGGGGGGGATGAAGACCGGAGGGGAGAGGCGGAGGACGATGACACAAAAGAAAAAGAAGAAAAGGAAAAGGGTGCTGGGGCAGTGGTGACTGTAGCAGAGGAGAAGAATGATCCTTTAATCACGTGGCTTGTATTTAGTGCTCCTAACTCTATAATGTCAACACTGGCTGCCTGTTTAGTGGCCGATATCAATTATCAAAAACGGTAGCTTTTTTCTTCCCAATTGTAAATATAAACAAAAAAGGCAGCAAAAGTCATGAAATAAAGAATGTTACATACACATACATATGCAAAGTGGATCATCCCTTGTGTGGGTGCGACAACTCTGAATCGTGGTTTTCAGAGAGTAAGTGAGTGGGTAAACGTATATATTTATATATACTAATAAGATTAATGGACAACGGGAATGGTGTCAAAGTTAAAAAGCCAAAAAGGCCATTACCGGTGGATAGTGGCAGGCAGGCAGGAACAGTAGCCGTGCACCCAGAGGCAACCGAATTTGGTGACGTCCTGGTTGCTCCCAAAAAAATAAGGACGGAGGATCCTCCTCCTCCTCCAAGTATTGAGCCTGCGGAACCAGCCGCCACTCAAACACAAGCGGTGGAACCGGTGGAACCGGTGGAACCGGTGGAACCAGTGAAACCAGTGAAACCTGTCCAGAGTGTGGTTGTGGAACCACCACCCACACAGGAACCTGCTTCTGTGGATGCCACAATTGTGCCAGTGCAACCCGCACACCCTGTCGTCAAAACGTCACACGAGGTACCATTACATCAACTCATACTACGGGCTGCAATTCAGGGGGGTCTGGCTGGGATCGATGACGCGCGAATATTGAACGAGAGCCGCTTTGGTGTTAATTCTGGGATTGTGAGAGTTATTGGGGAGCCCATTGGCTATAATATTGATCAGATTGAGAAGTACTGGTTTGGCCCCCTTTGGACAGGAAAACTAATTGAAAAAGCAAAGTATGTAGCCATGGTAAACCTCTATACCAACTTGTTTGTGGCAGCACTTCGGGGGTTTGAAACGCGGTTGGTGGTACCCTCCAACCCACAAGCGGAGTTGATAACCGCACTACTCCATCGGAAAGACATTTTTCACGGGGATGTGAAAAGTGTACTACTGCAATTAGCTGATTTCCACATCGATGACCGGGTTGTGAATATTCGAGGAGTGCCAATGGTCTTTATGCTGCTTATTGTTACCTGTATCAATAGTGTGTTTGACCATGTTTAACCGGTGATTTTATTTTATTTTTCCCTGAATAAATCAATCACACTTCTAACTGCTATCAGCAACAGGTACAGGAACAAGGGAGCTTTGCACCAGTGTCTCAATGTAATCTCTGGCACCCCGGACCTCCTCAATGGTGACCGCTCCTGTTATAACCACTTTTCGGGGAAATAGGAGGGCCATAATGGTTTTATTATTTGGCAATTGGCACCTTGCTCCCACAAAACCATCATTGTACTCTACGGACTCCCGTGTTGCGGCCAGTTTGTGCAGGTCAAGAACACAGTCCTTTGGGACCAAGTAGATTGTGGACACAATATTAGACACTCGAAGCCCAATAATGTCATAGCGCGCATCCGTCAAACCCCTCGAAGCCGCTCTGTTCAACATGTTTCGCACTTGTGTTACCGCAAGACACATGTCATACTCACTGGCACACCCAGTAATGATAACTTTAGCACTGCTTATGAAAATAATAATAAGGGCGCTTGGTTGCTGCAACCCAATATTAATGGAGTAAAACTGCTCCTGCATGAACCGCCCCATGGTGTACGCTGCAATACCCGGGTGCACTTTGGCACCCATATGGCACCATCCAACCACATTTTGGACATAGGGCCCCGCGTACAACCCTCGTGGACCCACATCAATCACCACGTGGTCACATGTACTGTCCACTCCAAGCACACGGGGCTGTGTGCCACCTGTTCTTTCACCACCACCACCACCCCCGCCTTCTTCCTCTCCAAGTTTGCACCCGGAAAGAAGGTCTTCCAACTCCTCCAAATTTATACCCTCTGGTAATGGCCCCAGAATATCCTTCAGTGTTAATCCACCCCCACCCCCTCCTCCTCCTCCACCACCCCCCGTTCCAATACGCCTCCTTTTTTTCGGGATACCACTCTCCGTCCCATCCCGCAGCGCCATGGATACTCTTTATAAATTGTAACCGGTTGGACATGTATGTATTTATGTATGACAGTCATTTCGAGGCAGAAGAAAAAAGAAGAAAACAAGAATTAGAAAAAAAAAACACAATTATCAGGAACAAGCATTGAAGAAAGAAATTACTCTAATACTTTTGCAGTGAAGTGATCCCCATTTTCTTCCACGAGCTTCCTAATAGCCCGCTGCATTTTAGTTATGGTCTGAGGGGCAATTCCGAATTTTCCATGAAGCACCGGTGTTTTTGGTATGTGTAACTTTAGGAAGGGGTCTTGCTGAAGTAGAATAATGCCAGTAACGGTAGTCAAGGGTCTGTCTCCAGCTGCCATGTAGAGTATTGAGAGGCAGAATGGACGGCATTGAGAGGGGCGTATTTTCCTGCCTTTTGGAACCGTTGCAGCCGCAACATAGAGTCTTCCCACAACAGGACACACGGAGTCCATATGTGCAGTGAGGACATCCTCATCCAGCAGTGCACTTGGTGCCCATTGTCGAACAAAATTAATAAACACAAATGTGCGCTCCAGCATGGTCATGGACGGGGAGAACAGGCTCTTGTATTTGTTTGAGAGCAGGGCGTGATTAATACAGGCGGTGTTATAAGCAACTCGTGGAGGAGAGGAACGGGGGCACATTAAAAAGGAGTACACCTCTTTGGTCATGGCAACCCCATCCGCCAAGCTTGGGCCTTTGGACGCAGTCGAAGCAATTATAGGCATGCAGTGTACCACGGAGACCCCTCTGGCAATTGCATCATCACAAGGCATCCCAACAGCTAATGAGTTCTCGTACGCCGTAACCCCCCAGTCCGCACTCAGGAGCGTGGCATTAATAACAATGCCAGAGAGTCTACACACCAGAGATCCATCCTCGGAGCCACTATCAATTGCCTCTAAACAGTTCACTCCACAGATGTGGACCTTGTTGCTCACGGTACACACGTAAATATTATCCACACCAAGCTCTTGACAAACATAGAAGGGACAGAGATTGGTACAATTGTGTGCTGCTATGGCAGCGGTAGCTTCTTTGCGGAGAACATATTGCCTGTGACCAGGTCTTTTGGCCTCCAGCTCCTGCAACGCTCTTTCGCAAAGCTCCTCCCGTGTTATTGAGGTCCCTTCTTTAGTGTAGACGAGTACCTCCTCTGAAACACCTTCCTGTGTTTCTTTTGCCTTTCCATACTCTGTGGAGCTGCCACCCAAAGACATCGTATTTTGCGAAAAGAATAAGAGGGTTTCTTTGGTGGGAATTTTAATTGTGTATGCGTTTGAGTGGAATTAGCTACACAGTAATATCATTGATCTAATCAAGACTAAACTAATTCATTAATATTTATGACCAATAGTAACTTCCATGGTCCTATCCTATCTTGTAGACAACTCTTGAAAGGACAGTGTGTCCATTAGTTGTCTTAATACTGCTGCCCGATCCACTGTATTGCGATAAAATATCGACAGTGCAGTGGACAGCGCATCCTGTGACCCAGCACCAACAGTGGAAGAGTTTTCAATTGCCACTGCAGTGTCCACAATAGACTTTTTTAAGTATTCCTGCCCTAAGTCGGGTGTTTCCTCGCAAATGGCGGGGGCACACCCGAATGGAACAGCAATGAACTCTACGGAGCCATCTGCAACTTTTTGCACAGTGCTTGATGTTTCTCCTTCTTTCACCACTTCCTCCCCCTCCACCGTCTCTCCATACAGACTAAGGAATGGGCGACTCCCCCAAACCAATTCCTCCACGGAGGGGGTGTCTGCATAAGCCCTCCATGGTGCTGCAAGTGCAGACCACATGGCACCTGATGGTCTCGCTTTGGAGGCCCGCAGTTCCAACCCCCTCAAATGTGGCAAATTTGGTAAAAATTCGGACACTTTCTCCGGAGTAATACAGACTTGGGCCATGTGTAGAATAAAGGATGCACCATGTGGGCATCGTGGATTACTGTCCACACTCTCCAAGCTCAAATCTTGGGAAACTAGTGGTACCTTCCAATACCCCGCAAGCACCCTTTTGATCCAGACATCTGGCTCAGTTACATCCTTTGGGACCTCGCTCAGATGCCCCAGCCCGGGGACTTGAAGTGCTATTTTAAGCCTTGTTTCCAATGGCTGCTCTCCATCACTTATTTCATCCAGCGTTTTTTTGGTGTCAGCCAGTGTATCAACGGCTGCTTTCACAGTTATGGCCTCCTCAATTTTTGTAATGATCGTTTTCTTTTCCTCCACAAACTGGGTGTTACGTAGCTCATGTGTTCTACGCCGAATTACCTCTTCGACCCAAGCCCTGATACTCTCATAGGCCGCAGGAGGGATCTCAATTACCAAGTCATTTGACCATGAGGTCGTACTGTGCCATACGACACATTGGGATACCCTTACTTCCGTGTACATCTGGCGTGCACCCCACATAATGGCGCCCATTACCGAATTAATGTCAATTACTCCTCCGGGGAGTGTTTTGGTGGCGTACATCACCCTCCATATGGCAAAAGCCAGCGTGGCCGCGTACCCATGTCTTCGGTGGTAATTAACAACGATGGTGGGTCTCCCCTCTCGCAACTGTTTAATTATCTCAATAATAACACTCTCAAGACGGGAATACAACTGGCGATACTCCTTCACAAGCCCCTTCAAAGCAGCCAGCGTTGTTAAAATCAGTTCCTGCCGTTTTGATTTCAACACCCTAATTTCCTCGGTGCTGGCATCATGTAGACGGGCTTTATCCCACAGTGCTGGCAGTTGTGATGGGATGACGGTGCTAATTAGCGTACGCACATCCCCAGTCACCTCCGGGTGCTCATCCCAAACACCACTCAACTCTTGTCCTAAATCCCGTACCTGTGCCAAAAGATTATTTACTCGCACACACATCCCTTGTTCTACAGTGTAAGCGGCGTCAAGTGTGTCCCTGTCCATTACGCTCCCATCAATACGAATGGAGTATGGCGCCACATAGGCATCCAAAGTAGTTTTGTGGATCCCTGTCTCCTCCTCCACAGTCACACACAGCTCTGCGTCACGTAAAAATGTTGCAACATGGTTCCATAGTGCTGTCCCCCGTACTTCAGCCAGTATCATACCCTCCGTGATGGGGGGGTTCACTCCTGAGTTGTACCCCGCACACAACCGCACCGCTTGCTCAATTGCTCTCACCAGAATAATAATGCCATCCCCTTGCATCCTAAAGGCCGCATTGATTGCAGCGTTTCTCTCTTTTTCCTCCTTTATCAGGCAGGCAGCCTTGTGGACCTGTCTGAATGGGATACACGCACCCAGTATTTCATTTGCCTCAATATAGAGCAGAGTATGAGGGCCTATTTGAGCAGGATCAACATAGCGCAGTGTGGCCTTACGGAGTGCAAAGCAGTCAAAACCGACACTCCCTCGAGCAATTATGGGAGTACAGTCCACTGCCCTCTGAGTTGAAAAAGCGGCAGCAACTTCTGGTATGAACCCACCGGAATAGTTAATGCCGTAGTCCTTATCGTCCCCGCTGAAGTATTCCATTGCATTCAGGGTGTAACCAGCTACCTTCCAGTAGCTTGGGGTATGCCCCGGGATGTTCCATTCTCTGGCATCACGCAACCGAAACCAGGGGCGTGGGTCGTAGTGAGGTTTGGGGGCATAAGGCGCCAAATGGACACCCACGGGGCACTTCTCCTCTGGGGTAGAAGGGCTCCAGACCAAAGCAGTGGAGTCACAGACCACCGGGTAGGTGGTTGCGGATAAATGCTCCGGGAGATTAAATGTCATGCTCATTGTAACAGCGTAAGCCGCTTTTGCCAAGTCCAGTGCTGCTTTCAGATTATCCCCAATTCCCAAAACAGTCTTCAATTCCCGTAACACCTTACTCTGGCGCTCCAGTGTTGCCTGTGTGAACCTTCTAATGGTAGCTATGACCTCTGTGACCCGCTCCGCTTGGACCTCGAAACACAGTGCCATCCACAATCCCTCCCAATAGTCGCTCCATTCTTTGGCACGAGCAGGGTCTGTGGAGGTCTGTGCACACCTCTTGGCCCACAGCATATTCAGTGCCACTGCTTGGGACACCCCCAAACGCACCCCCGGGGCGGAGAGAGTACACTCCGTCAAAGCCAGTGTGCAGCTCTCAGGAGCAACTGCTCGGAGAGCGGGCATTATGTCGCTCACATGTACCCCAAACAGGGCCACAATAGGGCACCCGGTTCCACTTTTTTCAGATGCAAGTCGTGTGGCCACCCCCAATGCCACGGGAGGGAGTTCGCGCCATATTATAGGTGCACCACAGACCTCGGCTGGGAGAGTGGCATCTGGATGTTCACAACACCCGTGAACCAAGAAATTGGCGGTTGCTGCCAGCATCTCTGGTAACGGGTCTGTCACAGCTGTAAGACGAGTGACGGCAGCTGACAAATGGGCATTCTCAATAACACATGCCTGCCAAACGGCATCTTGTGAGATCACGGAAGCGTCTTTTTTCCATGCTGCGGTTTCGTCCATGAGTGCATTCCGTGCCTCTTTTAATTCCTTCAATCCATCGGCGCTGTCACTTGTGAACTCCAGCATCCCCGGAAAAGTGGTTGCAAGATTGCGTGTGGATATCGCCACCGAGAAATAGGTCTGGGTCCGTAACCGCAGCCTGCGCTCTGATTTTGGAATGTCCGCACTCGTGTGAACTGCCACCTGTTCAATCAATTTCACCATCCCGGGAAGAGGGGGACACAGCACTAGTACAACTCTCTCTTGCTCACTCCCCGGTAACACACTCTGCGCTTCTGCGCAACCCGTCTGCCAGAGTGGCAGCACCGCAGGCACCCCCCCATCCGCTTTGGTTGGATCCTCAAACTCCGTCACCAGTATTCCGGGGGGCAGTGCCAGCCTGCTATAAATTCTCACTTTAAATTCCAAAGATATTCTAAACC
>Ga0194120_10005932_pt1 | contig 17604 bp, 19 predicted proteins | sample TA2MahCa65mmetaG_FD_148642 | JGI IMG/M metagenome (GOLD analysis project Ga0194120, IMG submission 148642) | Freshwater microbial communities from Lake Tanganyika, Tanzania - TA2015019 Mahale Deep Cast 65m | ecosystem: Environmental > Aquatic > Freshwater > Lake | place: Tanzania: Lake...
AACCCATAGCCGTGAGGCGCGACGCATGAGGCGTGAGGCGTTCACCGACAAGGTCGAGAAGCTGCGCCGGCTCTTGGCGGATATGGGGTCCGTGCTGGTCGCCTACTCGGGCGGCATCGACAGCACACTGGTGATGAAGGTCGCGCACGACGCGTTGGGCGACCAGGCCGTCGCGGTCACGGCGGTCTCCCCCACTTTCCCCGAAATCGAACTGGAGGTCGCCCGCCGCGTCGCCCGGCAGATCGGCGCCCGCCACCTCATCCTTGACACGAACCAGCTCACGAGCCCGGACTTCGTGCGCAACGAGGCGGATCGTTGCTACCACTGTAAGACGGACCTCTACCAGGGCTTGGCGAAGCTCCGGCGCGACCTCAAGATCGGCGTGATGGTGGATGGGACCAACCTGGATGACCTGGGGGACGACCGGCCGGGGATGACGGCGGCCAGGGAATGGGGCGTCCGCAGCCCCCTCGTGGAAGCGGCGCTGTCCAAGGAAGACGTCCGGACCTTGGCCAAGACGCTGGGCCTGTCGAATTGGGACAAACCGGCTGCGGCCTGCCTCTCGTCACGCATCCCGCGCGGAGTCGCCATCACGCCGGACAAGCTGAGCCGCATCGAACGGGCGGAGGCGGCGTTGTTTCGGGAAGGGTTCAAGCAGTTCCGGGTGCGGGACCACGGCGAGACGGCCAGGATTGAAGTCGCGGGGGACGAACTTCCCGCGATACTTGAGGGGGACCGCCGAAGCCGCGTCACCGCCGCGCTGAAAGCGCTGGGATTTCGCTTCGTGACGGTGGACTTGGACGGCTATCGACGGGGCGGGGGCAATTAAGTAAGCTGCGCGTGGAGGCCCAGCCCTGACTCGGCCCGCCGCACGCACCGCTCAACGCGAGCGCTTATAGTTCTCTGCGACCGCCTGCAGGGCCTCGTCGGCCATCCGGCGATGGTCGGCATCGTTGAGGCTTCTCCCCAACACCTTCTCCGCCGCCAGCAGCGCCATGTCGGTCGTCTGATTGCGGATGTCCTCGATCGCCTTGCGGCGCTCGTGCTCGATCTCCCGCTGCGCGTTGCCCTTGATCCGCTCGGCCTCGACCTGCAAGCGCTGTTCGTTCTCTTCGAGCAAGCGCTGCGCCCGCTCTTTCGCCTGCGCCAAGAGAGCCTCGGCCTCCTTGGAGGCGGCGCTCAGCTTGGCCTCATATTCCTGCATCTTGCATTCCGCGTCCGCACGATGCCGATCGGCCTGCTCCAGGCTCTCCCGGATTTTCCGTTCCCGCGTTTCCAGGGTCTCCAGGATCGGCGGGAAGGCGAACTTCCACAGCACCCACAAGAGGATGCCGAAGGAGACGACCTCCCAGAACATCAGCGACGAGAAAAACTGCGACTCAAACTGTGGCATATTCCAATCCTAACGCGGAACGACGACCGAATTCATCGTTCAGCATTCCGCATTCATCGTTATTTTCTGAGTCCCATGATGATGAACGCGATGACCAGCCCGTACAACGCGATCGCCTCCACCAATGCGAAGCCGATCCACATGTACTTGCCGACCCTGGCCTCGGCCTCCGGCTGGCGCGCGACCGCCTCGATCATCTTGCCGAAAATATAGCCGATGCCCACACCGGCGCCGGCAAACCCGGCCGCCGCCAACCCCATGCCCAACAATGCTGCCGCTGCAGAATCCATGTTCGTCTCGTCCTCCCTTAAATAGCTACAAGCTGACGGCTGATAGCTGATGGCTCTTGTTAATGCGCGTGTTCTTCATGTCCGTGCAGGTGCATGGCGTCCCCCAGATAGACGCAGGTCAGCACCGTAAAAATATAGGCCTGGATGAAGGCAATGCCGACCTCCAGCGCATTCATGGCGATCGTAAAGGCAAACGGCAGCCAGCCGATCAAGACCCCGCCGGTGATGGCCAGCCCGAACAACACGCCCAAGATCACGTGGCCTGCCGTCATGTTGGCGAAGAGCCGCACGGCCAGCGAAATCGGCCGCGCCAACTGGCTGATCAATTCGATCGGCATCATGAGCGGCAGCAGCCAGCCCGGCGTGCCCGGCGGCACCAGGATGCCCAGGAACTTGATGCCGTGCAGCAAAAACCCCAGGACCAGGCTCAACCCATAGACCATCAACGCAAACACGCCGGTCACGACAATCTGGCTGGTGACGGTGTAGGAGCCGGGAATCAAACCCAGGAGGTTGCTGAACAGGATAAAGACGAACAGCGTCCCCACCAAGGGGAAAAACTTGAGGCCATCCTGCCCCATCGTGTCGAGGATGATGCCGCGGATGAACTCCACCAGCATCTCGGCCAGACTCTGGAGCTTGGTGGGCACGAGCCGCCGCGACGTGCCGCCCAACACCAGCAGCGTCGCGGCCAACCCGACCACCACCCACATGATGAGCACCGCCTTGTTCAGCGAAATATCCAGGCCGAACAAAGACAGGTGCACCAGCTGGTGCAACTCGAATGGATGGAGCGGATTTTCCACTGGCCCTTCTTCCTTCCTCTGCTACTTCCAACGCTGAGCGGATCGATAGGCGTTGCGGATGCCCGCCGCCAAGCCCAAGATCAGCCCGGCCACCATGCCCCAAGGCTCCGACGCAAACAGGTAGGTGTCCGCCACCCACCCGAGCCCGCCTCCGACAACGAGCGAGGCGAGGAGATCGGTCCCGATCCGGACCGCCTGGCCCAAGCCCGTATAAATCGGATCTGTCGAGGGCGGCATAGCGATCCCCGGCGACACGCGCAGTTGATGCCCACGCACCGCCAAGCACGGCGGCGCATTCAATCAAAATTCCAGGTACAATGTCAAGCTGAACAGGTCGCAGCCTGTGGGTCGGAGGGGACTCTTCCCGCCCCTCGGCTGGTCTATCCCTTCGGCGATATGATACAACCGACCCATGATTCGTCCCTCTAGAGCCAGGTTCCTGATCGAAGAACGTCCCGAACCCCTCTCGCTCGCCCTTCCCCTGCCGGAAGCCGACCCCTTCGAGTTATACGGCCGGATCGCCCGGCCAGGACGCCCCTCCTTCTTGCTGGAAAGCGGCAAGGGCGGAGGCGCCATCGCGCGCTATTCTTTTTTGGGAAACGACCCCTACCTGGTCCTGACCGGACATGGAACCAGCGTGGAGTTGCGGACAAGCGAAGGCACGACGGTGCAGGAAGGTTCTCCCTGGACCACCCTGACGACCTTGCTCCGCGCCTCCCGCCTCGCAAGGCCCGAAGGGCTGCCCCCCTTTTTCGGCGGCGCGGTGGGCTTCCTCGGCTACGATGCCGTGAGGCAATTCGAATGCCTGCCCAATCTGGCTGCGGATGACCTGCGCCTGCCGGACTTCCGCTTCGCCTTTGTCGATCTCCTCGCGGCCCTCGACCACCAGACCCGCACCCTGCACCTGATTTTTGCCCCCCCGCTCGAACGCCTGCTGGGCGAGCCTCGCGAGAAACTCTATCGCGAAGGCTGCGATCGTCTGGCCGAGTTGGAGGCCAGGCTGTCGGTCCCGACCCAGGCCCCTCAGCCGGCTTGGGGTGACGATCAGTTCACCGTCACCCCGGACCAACCCCGCGAGGCTTACATGGAGCGGGCCAGGCAGTGCCAGGCCTATATCCATGCCGGCGATATTTACCAGGCCAACTTGTCCCACCGCTTCACAATCGACTGGGGAGGCCGTGACCAGGCCCCAGGCACCTGGCCCACTGGTATCGGGCCGGCCCTCTATGGCAGGCTCAGGCAGGTCAATCCCTCCCCCTTCTCCGGCCTGCTCGCCTTCGACGACTTGTGTCTGGTCAGTTCCTCACCGGAGCGGCTCGTGCGCTTGCAGGATGGCCGCGTGGATACCCGCCCGATTGCCGGAACGAGGCCCCGAGGCCAGACCCTGGCCGAGGACCGTCGCTTGGCGGAAGAGTTGCTGACCAACGCCAAAGAGCAGGCCGAGCACCTGATGTTGGTCGATCTGTCACGAAACGATCTCGGACGCGTCTGTCGCTACGGCACGGTCCGAGCCGACGAGTTCATGGTCGTCGAACGGTATTCGCACGTCAGCCACATCGTCTCCAACGTCACCGGCGTCCTGCGGGACGACGTTGACGGGCTGGACCTGATCCAAGCCGTCTTTCCGGGAGGCACGATCACCGGCGTGCCGAAGATCCGCTGCATGGAAATCATCGAGGAACTGGAGCCGGTCCGACGCGGACCCTACACGGGCTCGATGGGCTACCTCAGCTGGTCCGGCGATCTGGACCTGAACATCCTGATCCGCACACTCTGCCTGGCAGGGAATCGCGGCTACTTGCAGGTCGGCGCGGGGATCGTCGCGGATTCAGATCCGGCCCGCGAATACGAAGAAACGCTCTTCAAAGCGGAGGCGCTTTTGAAGGCATTAAGAGCTGATGGCTGATAGCGTATAGCTAATGGCAAGAAGCGAATTGCAAGTTCCCTCCGGCCATATGCTATCAGCCATACGCTATCAGCTCATGCTGTCAGCTATCAGCCATACGCCATAGGCTCTTCGCATAAAACCATGTGGGTCTACCTGAACGGCCGGTTCATGGAGGGTCAAGACGCGACGATCTCCGTCTTCGACCACGGATTCCTCTATGGGGACGGGGTCTACGAGACCTTGCGCTCGTACGGCGGGCGCTTCTTCATGCTCCAGCCACACCTGGCCCGCCTCCAGCGTTCAGCCGGCCTGATCGGGCTGGACCTGCCCATTTCCCGTGACGAGTGGCCGCCGCTGCTGCGCGAGGCCCTTGCTCGCAACGAGCTTCCGGACGCCCACATCCGCATCACCATTTCGCGCGGCGAGGGGGATCTCGGCCTGGACCCCGCTCTCTGCCCGCGTCCCACGGTCGTCATCATGGCGAAACCGATCGCTCGCTATTCGGATCGCCTCTTTCAAGAAGGCGTCGGCCTTGCGATCGTGGCCGTCCGCCGGAATTTGGTCACGGCCCTCTCTCCCCAGATCAAATCCTTGAACTTCCTGAACAACATCCTGGCCAAGCAGGAAGCGGCCAGGGCCGGGGCGTTCGATGCGCTCATGCTGAACGCCGAGGGGTTGCTCACCGAGTGCACGACCAGCAATGTCTTCTTCGCGCAGGCGGGCCGCCTCTACACCCCCGCCGTCGAATGCGGCATTCTGGACGGGATCACGCGTGAAGTGGTTCTGACCCTCGCGAACGAGCAGGGCATCCAGACCGAAGAGGGCCATTACCCAGCCGAGCGGATGGTTTCCGCCGAGGAAGCCTTCCTGACCAACACCTCGATGGAGATCATGCCGGTCTGTGCCATCGACAACCATCCCATTGGCGCCGGCCGCCCCGGTCCCCTGACCCAACGCCTGCGGAGCCTCTTCAACGCCAACCTCGCCCGCTTCCTCAGCGCCTAGCCAAGCCGGCAGACAGGATTCAAGCGGCAGCGCCCTTCATCCGATAAGGAAAGGGGTTCGATTGCCCAACGGTTCTACAGCCCCAGGCCTGAAACAGGTAAAGCTTTTAACCGCCTCCGAGAACGGTGGCGCTGTGATACGGGTTTTGGCATGAGTACGCACGGACATCGACAGGCGTTCAGAAAGAAAGCCCGGGCCCGCTTGGCCATCGGGCCCTTGGCCGCCTGTCTGCTGTGGTTTGCGGCAGCCCTTCCGCCAATTGCAAGCGGCGACCTCTACCGCTACGTGGATCGACAGGGAACGATCCACTTCACCGATGCCCCAACCGATCCCCGGTTCAAGAAAGTCGCCCCGGAATCCCCGGCCCTTCGCCTGAAAGTCATGCCCCTGCGCGACCTGGAGGGAACGATCGCGCGCCACTCACGGCGACACCGCCTGGACCCGGCCTTGATCCGCGCCGTCATCAAAGCCGAGTCGGACTTCGATCCGGCCGCGGTCTCCAGGGCCGGCGCCGTCGGCCTCATGCAGCTCATGCCGACGACGGCCCTGCGGCTGAATGTGCGCGATGCTTACGATGCGGAGGACAATATCGGCGGGGGGACTCGCTACCTACGCTATCTTTTGGATCGCTTCGAAGGCAACCTGACCTTGGCCTTGGCCGCCTACAATGCGGGCGAGCATGTCGTGGATCGCTACCACGCGGTGCCGCCCATCGACGAAACCAGGCGCTACGTGGCCAAGGTCCTTCGCTTCTATCGGACCTACCTGCGCAACGAATCGCCCTCTCTCCAGGGGCAGGACCGCGCTTCGGCCGCGCCCGTCACAACCCTTTCCCTCTCGATCCGGCCGCAGCCCGTCGCAGCCTGGGCGGCTTCAAACCGGTAACCGCCGCCTGGTGCGCCAGTTGGCTGTGCTGATTCCACCCCGGCCGCTTTTTGTCCGGACAGTCGGCCCGATAATGAGCGCCCACGCTGTTTGCTCGCCAGAGCGCCGCTTCGGCAATGCCCCGGGCCACCTGCACCATGTTCTTTACTTCCAGCTCCTGCCGCGTGCCGAACGGCCGCGCAACCACCCGCTCCCAGCGTAACAGTTGGGCGGTCGCGCTGACCAGGGATTCGCGTGTCCGCACCAACCCCACCTTCCCCCACATCAGCCGACGCAACGAACTGCGGAGCTTATCGACATCCTCCAACCGGCCCAGCGGCCCCGCATCCAATTCCCCGGCAGAGGGAAGCGGCATCGGTGACTTGCGGAGGCCTCCGGCAAAAGCCGTGGCGGCCAGGGCGGCACGCGCGCCGAACACCAAGCCTTCGAGCAGGGAGTTGCTGGCCAGCCGATTTGCGCCGTGCACCCCGCTGCAAGCGACTTCTCCGGCCGCAAAGAGGCCCGGCAGACTGGTCGCGCCATCCGAATCGGTCTTCACGCCCCCCATCATGTAGTGGGCGCTGGGCGAAACCGGAATCCACTCCTCGGTAATGTCGATGTCGTAGCGGAGGCAGGTGGAGTAAATCGTCGGGAAGCGTTGTTTGACGAACTCCGCGTCCAAGTGCGTGACGTCCAGATAGACGTGTCGCGAGCGGGTGGCCGCCATTTCGGACCAGATCGCCCGCGCGACGATATCCCGTGGTGCCAGCGTGCCGGCCGGATGGTACCGGTGCATGAAGAGTTCGCCCTTGATGTTGCGGAGTTGGCCGCCTTCGCCGCGGATCGCCTCGGAAAGCAAAAACGGCGGACTGGAGGGAAGGTAGAGGGCCGTCGGATGGAACTGCACGAACTCCATGTCTTCCAAGACGGCGCCGGCTCGAAACGCCATCGCCATCCCGTCGCCGGTGGCATTGGGCGGATTCGTGGTGCGGGCGTAGACCTGCCCGGCCCCGCCCGTGGTCAAAACCACCGCCGAGGCCGGGATCACCCTGCGGGAGCCGGTGGCCTCATCGAGCACCAGCGCACCCCTACAGATCCCGCCGAGGACGACCAGATCGACCGTGAAATGATTTTTGAGCCACTGGATCCGCTTCTGCCGCTTGGCCTGGGCCATCAAGACCCTGACCATCTCGTTGCCGGTCGCGTCGCCGCGCGCGCGCAGAATCCGGCTGCGGCTGTGCGCCGCCTCGCGGGCAAAGGCGAACTTCCCGCCGATCTTGTCGAACCGCGCCCCCCAGGCGATCAATTCCTGGATGCGATCCGGCCCTTCTTCCACCAGGACCCGGACGGCCTCCTGCCGGCAGAGCCCGTGCCCGGCCTTCACCGTATCCGTCAGATGGATGGCGACGTCGTCTTCTTCGCTCAGCGCCACGGCGACGCCGCCCTGGGCATAGATCGAACTGCTCTCGAGGGGATGGCCCTTGGTGAGCATCAACACGCGGCCGTGCCGGCTCAGTTCGATGGCCGCGCGCAGGCCCGCCACGCCGCTCCCGATGACGAGGAAATCCGCCTCGGACGTGGGGACTTCGCGCAACGGCAGGGCTCCGACTCTCATCCGCCCGTTCCGGTCTTGGGGGACTCCGACGCCGGCCGGCGCGCCGTCATGCCAAAGGGCAGGTCGCCTTCGGCGCTTTTCAGCAGGATAGAATGCGTGCCCGCCCAGCGAAGCATTCCATGCCCGCGCTCCCGGAGGCCGACATCGGCCTGGTTCTTTTTCCACACGCCCTGCCAATGCACGAACACGTCGATCGTCTCGCCGTTAATGACGATCCGCTCGACCGAGAGATCCAGGGAAATCTCTTCGAAGGATTGCAGGTCCTTTTCGACATCGAGTTCCACCCGGTCCAGCAGGCCGGACGGCAGCAGCCAGGCCCGAAAGCCGGAGAGGTCTCGTTTGACGTAGGCCTGCCGCAGCCCTTCGACGGCCGCATCGATTTTCTGGTACCGGGCATGGTCGGCGGGATAGCGGGGCTCTTTGCCGCCACAGCCCACGACGGAGCCGGCAACGGCGGCAAGCAAGAGAAGTCCCGGCAGCCAAGCGGATCGCAGGGGAAGCCACATGCTTCAGTATAGGATTCACGGCACGAACGCGTCAAGCGCGATCTCCCTCGTTGTGCCGTATCCCCGATGGTTTCCTTGACAGACTTCTCGCGCCTATGTTACGACAACATCCGCTTATCGCGATCGTGATCCGGCGCCACCGCGCGGCGGGCGTCGCGGCGTTCCCGTGTTTCCGGCGCGCGGTTTGCTTTTGACCGTCGAACCCTTTACACTTTTTTTCCAGGAGACGATGCATGGCCAGTGTGCTCAAGAAACGCAAGAAGAAGATGCGCAAGCACAAGCATAAGAAGCTGCGCAGACGGCAGAAGTTCTTGCGTCGGAGAAGTTAAGCCTCGTTCTGGGAAAAGCCGGAGGTCGACGTGGCGGAGGGGAAAAAAACCCGTATCCGAGTCCGGACGGTCAATGGCACCTACGTGGGGGATTTCTTGATCCCACCCATGCGCAACCGCGTCTCGGACGTGCTGAACGAGGAACAACGGGTGTTCATCAACCTGACCGATGTCCTGATCGACGACAAGGAAAAGGCCGAACACGTCGCGCTGAACAAGAACCTCATTGAATCCATCACGCAGTTCTAGCCTATCGGCCCCGATCGTGCAGACCTGCCGTCCCCGCTCCAAACCATGCCGTCGGCATGCGGCGCGCAACCTGCGATGCGCCGCGTGACGACGGCCCCCTGAGAACGCCCTATGTCCTACTACTCCCGCTTTTCCCCGTTTCTGCGGCCCTACCTGCCGCAGATGGCCGGCGCGGTCCTGCTGATCATGGCCGTCGCGGTGCTGAACCTCACCCTGCTCCGCCTGGCGGGATTCCTCTGGGACATCATCACGGTCCGGCGCGACCTGGACGGCATGACCAGGACGATCGGGTTCTTTCTCGGCCTCATCGTGGCCCAGGGCCTCCTGTCGATGGGACACGCCTACCTGACCGCCAGGGTCTCCCAGCACATCATGGCGGACTTCCGGACGCACCTCTTCGCGCACCTCCAGACCCTGTCGCTGAACTTCTTCGCCAAACGCCGGACCGGGGAAATCCTCTCGCGGCTCATGAACGACGTGGGCGTCATCCAGACGACGGTGACGGAGACGCCGATCGACTCGGCCAAACAAATCGTGACGTTCTTCGGCGGCGTCGCCTTCCTGCTCGTCATGAACTGGCGCCTCTGCCTGCTGATCCTCCTGCTCCTCCCCCTCTTGGTGCTCGTCGCCCGATTCTTCGGCCGGCGCCTGAAAGCCCTCTCGACGTCGATACAGGATCAGACCGCCTCCATCACGACCCTGGCGGAGGAAGTGCTCTCCGGCATCCGAGTCGTCAAATCCTTCGTGCAAACCGATCGGGAAAAGCGCCGCTTCGCCGGGCAAGCCGACCAGGCGCTCCGGATCGCGCTCCGCCGGGCGGCCGTGCTGGCCGTCTTCGTGCCGACCATTACCTTGCTGACCTTTGCCGCCGCCGCGGCGGTCCTCTGGTACGGAGGCCGGCAGGTCATCGAGGGCGCCGTCTCGCCGGGGGACCTCTTCGCCTTCGTGCTGTTCGCGGGCATCCTGATCGGCCCCTTCGGATCGGCCGCCAGGGTCTTCGCGCAAATCAAGGAAGCGCAGGGCGCGATGCAACGAGTCTTCGAGATTCTCGACCAGCAACCGGAAGTCCGCGATCGGCCGGATGCCCTGGACCTGCCGGCCATCCAGGGCCACGTGCAGGTTGTCGGCGTCAGCTTCGCCTACGACCCCAGACAACCCGTCCTCGCCGACGTGTCCTTCGAGGCCAAGCCCGGCGAGGTGGTGGCCATCGTGGGGCCGACAGGCGCCGGCAAAACGACGCTCGTCAACCTGGTCCATCGCTTCTACGATCCGGCCGAAGGCACGGTGCGCATCGACGGCCATGACCTGCGGGCGGTGCGCATGGAAAGCCTCTACCGCCAGGTTGCCCTGGTGCCGCAGGAATCGATTCTGTTCGGAGGCACCGTCCTGGATAACATCCGGTATGGGCGGGACCAGGCGACGGAAGACGAGGTCATCGCGGCCAGCCGAGCGGCCAACGCGCATGATTTCATCGTGGCGATGCCGGACGGCTACCGGACCATCGTCGGGGAAAAAGGCGTGAATCTCTCGGGCGGGCAGCGGCAGCGGCTCGCCATCGCCAGGGCGGTGCTCAAAGCCCCCCGCATCCTGATCCTGGACGAGGCGACCTCAGCCTTGGATGCCGAGTCCGAACGGCTGGTGCAAGAGGCGCTGGAGCGGTTGATGACGGGCCGGACCACCTTCGTGATCGCGCACCGGCTGACGACCATTCAACGGGCCGATCGCATCCTGGTCCTGAACAAAGGCCGGATCGTGGAGGAAGGCACCCATGCGTCGCTCATGGAGCAGAAGGGACTCTACCACTATCTCTATACGCTGCGATTGGAAGAATTGTTGTCGGAAAGTTAGAAAGTTGGAAAGTCTATCAAGCCAAAGACCAACGCCTCGGACTTGCGGACTTTACGACTTTCCGACTTAGAAGCCGCTACTTTACTTTTGAAAAATCCGCCTCGAACTCCGTCATCTTGCCGTCGGGGAAAAAGATCACCACCTTGGTCTTGGCATTGGGATCGAAGCTGTCATAGGCGAACCGGGCGGTAAACCGAGACCGATAGGCCGGTCCCTTCCCCTCATTTTTCCGCCCCTTCTCGGCCGGGCTCACATCGATCGGCTTGATCGTCTTGCTCCCCTGCTGAAAGGCCACCTGGACGCCCTCCGCGAAGTACTCGTCATCTCCGCAGAACTGCCCTTCTATTTCAAGATTCGGCATGTCCAAATATTTCTGGATCTTCTCATCCGGCATCCTGACATCGGCTTTTTGCTTTTTGGATTCGGTGGCTTCTTTGCGGCCAAAGGACTCCAACCAGTAGCGCTTGGTCCGCAACACGGCACTGGCGCCGCAGGGATCCTTTTCCGGATCGGCCCCGACCCTCGTCGCCAACGCAGCCTGTTGCAGCAGCTTCTTCACATCTTCTGGAGTGCTGGCCTTTTCCATGGGCTCGCGGCCTGCCGCCAAGACCTTTTTGGCCTCTTCCATCGTCAGCTTCACGTCGATGGCGTAGGCCTGGCCTGCTGCCATCCCAAGCACCGCGCACACGACAACCCCAACACCGACCCCGCCCCGCCAACCCGCCTTGCGCCAGCTCCGCATACAAGCCTCCCTGGATGAATAGGCCAACGGCGCGCATTGTAAGGAAACGACCCGCGCAAAGCAATCGCTCGGCACCCATCCCTCGCCTCTTGCCCCTAGCCCCCTGCCCGCGATTGCGGAGCGAATCGCTCCCAGTTCGGATAGGGTTTGGTGCGGTACAGCCGCTCCACGTCGATCGGCACGGCCAGTCCATGCTTGCGCAGGAGTTCGGCCACCAGCCGGAGCGGCAAACCGACCGCTGCAGTATAATCCCCGTCGATCCTCTCGATCAGACGGCCCCCCATACCCTGGATCGAATAGCCCCCGGCCTTCCCCATGCCTTCTCCGGCTTGCAAATAGTCCTGCAACTCCTGCTCGCTGAACGCCCTCATGCGCACCTGCACCGTTTCCACCGCCATCTCCTCGACGCCATCGACCTCCCGCCTGAGCGCCACCGCCGTATAAATCAGGTGTTCGCGTCCGCGCAGACGACGCAACATGCGTTCCGCTTCCGCCAGATCCTCCGGCTTGCCAAAAATCGCCTGGTCCACGGCAATCAAGGTGTCGCTGGCCAGGACAAGGTCGCCAGGGAGTCGGCCCGCGCAGGACCGAGATTTTTCCTTCGCAAAGAGTTCGGCTTGCTCGCCCGGCGCCAGGCCCTGGCTGACGTGTTCGATAAACGTCGGGGCCACGACTTCGAAGGGCACCTGCAAGAACGCGAGTAGTTCTTTCCGGCGAGGGGAGGTGGAGGCCAGGATCAGGCGCATGGGAGGGAGGAGGAGACCGGCGAGGACAGCGGCAGCGACTCGGACGCCGCCCAATGTTGATACTCGGCCACGATCTGTTCCACATCCGCACTGCTGGAAGCGCGGACCATCCTGCCCCGCATCGCCGCAGCATGGGGAAACCCCTTGCAATACCAGCCCAGGTGCTTGCGCAGGCGCGGGAACCGGTCGATACCGGTCATGGCCTCGAACTGGCGCGCATGGTCGAGCATCACCCGGAACCGCTCGGCCGGGGTCTTCTCGGGTTCAACGGGCAATAGACCGCGTTCATCCACTCCCATGAGGACGCGGGCGGCTTTCTTGTTTCGAAAAAACCAGGGTTCGCCCAAGGCCCCACGACCGACCAGCGCTCCCTGGACCCCGGTCTCACGGACACGACGGACGACCGCCTGCATCGACTGCAAGTCGCCGTTGCCGAACAGCAAGGTGTCTGTGCCTCGGACCACCTGGGCCGCCCGTCCGATCGCCACCCAGTCCGCCTCGCCCCGGTACATCTGCTGCAAGGTCCGGCCATGGACCGAAATGACCGCCGGCCGTTCTGCCAGCAGATGCTCGATCCAGGACTCGACGACCACGGCGTCGAACCCCAACCTGGTTTTCACCGAGAGGGGAATGATCCGGCGCGGGACAGTCGGCCGGCCGCTTCGTTTGAGGTTCATGGACCGGAGCAATTCCACGCGGGAGGCCTTCACCCCCACGGAGGCCAGGGCCTGCCCCTTGGCCCAGTCGAGGATGCCCTGGCGAGCCGCCCGCATGATGGAATGGGCAAGGTCCGGCGTCTTGATCAAGGCGGCCCCGGACCCCGATGAGGCGACGCTGCGGGAGGGACAGCCCATGTTGATGTCCAGTCCGTCGAAGCCCAACTCGCAGACCACATGAGTCGCGTGATAGAAGAAGTCGGGGTCCTTCCCATACAATTGCGCGACGACCGGCCGCTCTTCCTCGCTGTACAGCAGCGACGCCAAACAACAGTCGGCCCCCCGGCAAATGTCCCCGACGCTGGTAAACTCCGTAAACATCACATCCGGCGCGCCTTGCCTGGCCACCACCAGACGAAAGACCGCGTCGGTCACGCCGTCCATCGGGGAGAGTCCGATAATGGGTTGCGGCAAGGTCTGCCAGAAATTCATCTCTTCTATCCCCGACATGCGTCGGCCCCATGCGTCACGGGTTCGCACGCCGTCTGATAGGCCCCGCGCAACTCTGCGGCTTCCCGTTCCGCCCCCTGCGCGGCAGCCGGCAAGACCTCGCGGACAAACTCCACGAACCGCTCCACCTTGAGCAGGAAAAAATCGTAGGGAGCCAGCGCCGGACGAGGCTCGCGGACCCAGTAGCGCACGAAGGTCTCCAAGGCGAGGCCCGCCCGGTCCAGTTGGCGGCAGGTCTCGGGGAACATCTCCCGCAGCTCTCCCCCCCAGTGCAAAATCTCATGGGGGAAATAGGTCCGACGGTAGAACTCGAGGGCCTCCGGTTCCATCCCAAGCGTAGGGCCCGCATCCCCGGCCTCTCCGGTGACAAGCCGCGCATAGCGATCGTACTGACCCAACAATGCCCGGCTCTCATCGCCGGGACCTCGGCCCGTGCCGGCAACGGATTCGCGCGCCACGGCTTGCGCCCTCGATGGCGCCTCGTTCTGTCGCCCTGGCTCTTGCCCTTGCCGGTCCGCCCCCTTCCACCGGGAGAATTGCCCGCGGAAGCGGCAAAACTCCTGCACGATCACCGGCACCGATTTGTTGTCCACTTCCAGCGCAATCCCCTTCACGTGCTGCAACCTCGGATGGGCCAGGACTTGCGCCAGCATCTCGAACAACACGTCCGGAATCGGCGCCCCATGCGCGTCGATCCAGAGCGGGCCTCGCCCTTCTGTCGCCTGAGCGCCGGACTCATGCTCGTCCAATCCCGCCACGTGAATTTGCACCACCCGCTCCAACGGAAAGACCTCCAGAAAATCGGCGCAAAACTCGCGGAGCCCACGGTCCCGCCAGGCGTTGGAATAGCGGTGGATCGTCCAGAGATGGCCGAGATCCAAGACCAGGCCGCAGGGGGTCCGCTCCGTGACAAGACGGAAAAACTCCGCCACGGAAAGGTCGCCGAATCCAAAGTAGGTCAAGGGGGGCAGTTCGAGCAGGAACAGGGGACTGCGCCACCCGCTGTCTTGTCCTTGACGGTCCAGCCGATCCTGCACCAACCCGATGTGTCGGGCCGTCACCTCCGCGCTCGCAGGGGTAAACAGCGGGGGAAGATAGGTCCCGAAGGAATAGCCGGCCATCTGCTTGGCCGCGCATTCATGATTCATCCACGAGCTGCCGAGCGTCTGGAGCTGTGCGGATGTGGCGGCCAGCTCGGCCTCGAAGGGATACCCTGTGGTCAGGTCGGGCTGCGTGACCCACAGGCCCTCGGCATGGTATTCCAACATCATGTTCGGCAGGCGTCGCCGCACAGCAGCCAAGGCCGGCTGGGCTGCCTTGAAAATTTCCAGATAGTCGCACGCAAGCCCCCGCCCGCCCGCGCCCCCCGTCGCAAGGCCGTCCAGCAGCTCGAAGAGGTCCGGGGTATAGACATCCACGGACAGGCCCAAGCCATGGTGCGGAATCCGCGACACCCGCCGGAAAAATTCTTGATCGACCGCCGCCATCTCTTTCTCACCCTCCCAGCCCAAGCCTTCGTTGCCTCAGTGTAAGCGGAGCAAGAGGATTTTGACAAGCCAGGCCCCGCTCTTTTCGGCCACACGGGACAGGCAAAATGACTATTACTGAATCGGAAGTTGTGCTATTCTGTCTACCCATCGATGAATCGCGCTCACCCACATCATCCGGCACAGCTCCCCGACGTCGTCCTCTACCATGCGGAGTGCACCGATGGATTCGGGGCCGCCTGGGCCCTGTGGAAGCGGGTCCCCTCGGCCCAGTTCATCCCCGTCAAACACGGCATGCCCCCGCCCGACAGCCTAGCCGGCCGCCATGTCCTCATCGTGGATTTCAGTTACGAGCGCGCCACGTTGGAAACCATCAGCCGTCATGCCGCCAGCGTGCTCGTGCTGGACCACCACATTACCGCGCAACAGGGGCTGGCCGACCTTCCCTACGTCTACTTCGACCAGAAGAAATCCGGCGCGGTCCTGGCCTGGGAATGGGCGCACGAGGAACCGGCTCCCTGGCTGCTGCAATACGTGCAGGACAAAGACCTCTGGACCTGGTCCCTGCCGGCCAGCCGGGAGATCAGCGCCGCCCTGGCGTCATACCCCCACGACTTCACGGTCTGGGACGGACTCCGCCAGAAAAACTTGGAGGCGGAAGGCCGCGCGATCCTGCGTTACGAAAACGAGATGGTCGGGAAAATCGCCGCCGCAGCCGTGCTCGTCTCCTTCCACGGCGAAACCGTGCCGGCCGTGCAAAGCTCCGTGCTGACCAGCCAAGTCGGCGAACGCCTGTCCCGTGGCTATCCCTTCTGCATCATCTGGCACGATCGAAACGGCCGCCGCTACTACAGCCTCCGCTCGACCGCCGACGGCGCCGATGTCGGAGCCATCGCCATGGCCCATGGCGGAGGGGGGCATACCCACGCCGCCGGATTCTCCGTGCCGCTTGGGCCGGACGGCTACGCGCCGCTTGATCCCTTGGCCGATACCAAGTAACCACGTTCTAAGGACACAAGCTTCCCGCTCTTGTGAACTTGCCACTTGTGGCGTGTAGCTTGCCTCTACGCTTATGATCCCACTCCACGACGATAACCCGACCGAACTCACGCCGATCGTCACGGTCGCGTTGATCGTGGCCTGCTCGCTGGTGTTTTTCTACGAGGTCTCGCTGCCCGAGCAGATCGGCGAAGCCTTCATCTTTCAGTACGGCGCCATCCCCTCCATCGTCCTGGGACACCCGGCCGGACTCAAGGCCCTGCCGCCAGACCTGGCCGCGTTCCCCGTCTACCTGAGCCTCCTGACCAGCATGTTCCTCCACGGAGGCTGGATGCACCTGATCGGCAACATGCTGTATCTGTGGATCTTCGGCAACAACATCGAGGACGTGATGGGCCACGTCAAGTTCGCGGTCTTCTATGTACTCTGCGGCGTCCTGGCCGCGCTCAGCCACGCCATGACCGATCCTGCCTCGACGGTGCCGATGGTGGGGGCCAGCGGAGCGATTTCCGGGGTGCTCGGCGCCTATCTCTTGCTCTTCCCGCGAGCCAAGGTCCTCGTGCTGATCCCCTTGGGCATGTTCACCAGAATGATGTACGTGCCGGCGGGGTTCGTGCTGGGGTTTTGGTTTGTGATGCAGCTCCTGAGCGGAGGGATGAGCTTAGGAAGAGGAGGGGGCGGGGTGGCCTTCTTCGCCCACGTCGGGGGATTCCTGGCCGGCATGGCGCTCATCGGCCTCTTCAAGCGTCCCGACGTGCAATTCTTCGCCCCGGCCAAAAACCAATCCTGGCGCCGCTCCGAGTGGTAAGGGACAACGCCGACCTGAAAGGCTGATCCCCCCAGCTACCCTCCCAACGTGTTGCGGAACTCTGTCGCTTCCTCCCAGGCCTGCTCCGGCTTCTCGGAGAGGAAGGTCACGTGGCCCATTTTGCGGCCAGGACGAACCGACTTTTTTCCGTAGAGATGCAGCTTGGCTCCGGGTTGGCGCAGCAGCCGAGCCAGTCCCTCGCCGGCGCCGGCACGGGTGGCCTCCTCGCCGATCAAATTAACCATGACCGCCGGGCAGAGCAGGCGCACCTCGCCCAGCGGCAGGCCGCAGACCGCGCGGACCTGCTGTTCGAACTGGGAGACCGTGCAGGCATCCAAGGTGTAATGTCCGGAATTGTGCGGGCGCGGCGCCACCTCATTGATCAACACCGCGCCATCCGGCATCAGAAAGAGCTCGACGCAAAACACGCCCACGCCATCCAGCGCCTCGACCACCGAACCGGCCAGGGCGCCGGCCCGCTCGGCTAGGCTCGGAGCCACCTCGGCCGGAACGCGGGTGGTCCTCAGAATGCCAGCCTCGTGCACATTCTCGACCGTGGGGTAGACTCGGCAATTTCCGTCCTGCGAGCGGACCACCAGCACCGACAGCTCTTTTTCAAACGCAAGAAACTGTTCGTAGACCCAGGTGAGAGTCCCGCCGGCCCCCTGCCGGCCAAGCTGCGCCTCCAGCTCACGGGCTTCCGCCGGACCGGGAAGCCGCCACTGGCCCTTGCCGTCATAGCCGGAGGTGGCCGTCTTGCAGAGGCCGGGGAAGCCGAGGGCTTCCGCCGCAGCGGCCAGGTCCTGGGCCGTGGCCACGGCGCGAAAGAGCACGACCGGGAAGCCTCGCTCCTTGAAAAAAGT
>Ga0194120_10005935_pt1 | contig 17596 bp, 16 predicted proteins | sample TA2MahCa65mmetaG_FD_148642 | JGI IMG/M metagenome (GOLD analysis project Ga0194120, IMG submission 148642) | Freshwater microbial communities from Lake Tanganyika, Tanzania - TA2015019 Mahale Deep Cast 65m | ecosystem: Environmental > Aquatic > Freshwater > Lake | place: Tanzania: Lake...
GCGCCGAAGCGAAGATCGTGATCGAAACCTGGCGTCGGCACTACAACCACGTGCGGCCGCATTCGAGTCTGAAGGACCTGACACCGATCGAGTTCAAAACACGCTACGATTCCACCAATCAGGGAGCAGTTCTCCAGTTCTGAATGGTCCGAAAATCCCTGGGCAGGTCACCCGTGAGGGCGCGGTACGTGAAGGTCGTCGTATTGTCAAATTGTGGCGAGCCTACGCTCGTTACGTTTCGCGGGTTGCGCTTTGGGTAGTGCCTTGCAACTGCCTGAGGATGACAACACGGACATACGTTCATACGAGCTAAGGGAGCGGGACAAACGTCCGAGCTTTATCCGTGCTCCGGACAGGTCCGGTCGAGTTCGGCGAGCTGAGCAGGAGTTGCACCATGGCCAGGAATTCATCTTTTGCAACGTTTGATGCGGAGCACCTGTCATGTCTTACTCACCCCCACGGCCATCTGCCGCATTGACCAAAGATACAAACCCTGTCGAATCGCAGAGGGAAGATGATCCTCTGCCAATACGACTCCATTCGCGCCGCCTTGCGTGCGAAAACACAGTATTCTCCGTGTATCTCGATCATGTAACCGGTGCGCACGGCCAAGAGGTACTCGAGTATCTGAGTGTGTTCCCCAAGTCCAGGGCTGAAGACATGGTTACCGGTGTTGGGGTGTTGCCAGTCAAGGACGGCAAATTTGGTTTGATACGGATGTTCCGGCATCCCTTGGCGCGTTGGTCATGGGAAATGCCCAGAGGCATGGTTGATCGCGGAGAAACAGCGGATCAAGCGGCCCTCCGGGAACTAAGGGAAGAAACTGGATTTACACCTCGTAATGATCAACTCTGCGAATTTGGTACAGTTGCCCCGGCCGCTGCTTTGATTGGCGGACGTGTTCGTCTCTATTTTGCGATGCTGAACAGCGGTGACTCGCCGGGCACTGTTGAACATGAACTCGGTCACGGCGAAACGAAATTCTTCAGCCGCGAACAAGTTACCGACCTGATTAAGCTGGGAGAAATCGAGGATGCCTGCACAATGTCTGTTCTGTTGATGTATTGCATTAAACAGGGATGCTGGGCAGCGGGGGCGGATATCGCGTGAGAAAGATTCTGGTTTGCGGTGCGACAGGGTTCATCGGCCGCAATATCGCCGAGGCGCTGGCTGCCCAACCCGAATTCGAAGTCTATGCCAGCCATTTCAGGCGCCCGGCCCCCGATCATCCCTGTATCCGCCCGGTTTCAGCCGACCTAACCGATCAGACCGCTGTCGATCGCGTGACCAGAGGAATGGACGTGATCATACAGGCGGCGGCGACCACTTCCGGAGCCAAGGATATCGTCGAGCGGCCCTATATTCATATCACCGATAACGCGGTAATGAATTCACTGCTGTTACGCGCCGCCTTCGAACATGCTGTCGAACAGTTCGTCTTCCTCAGTTGCAGCGTAATGTATCCCTCAGCACCTGCCCCCGTTGCCGAAAGCGCGTTCGATGCCGGTGCCGACATGCATCCACGCTATTTCGGCGTAGGCTGGACCAAGGTGTACATCGAAAAAATGTGCGAGTTCTATGCTCGCCTCGGGCGGACCAGGCACACAGTCATCCGACATTCGAACGTCTATGGCCCGCATGACAAATTTGATCTTGAGCGCTCGCATGTCGTTGGCGCCACGATTGCTAAAGTAATGCAGTCCCAGAACGGCGCAATTTCAGTCTGGGGTGCTGGCACCGAGTCACGCGACCTGCTGTACGTTGACGATCTCGTCGATTTCGTCGAGCTGGCCATCGATCGTCAGACCGCACCATTTGAACTCGTGAACATCGGCTCCGGTGTCGCGACCTCGGTCCGCAACCTTGTGGAGATGATCATCGCCGCTTCGGACAAGAAGCTTCGCGTCCACTACGATCTTTCCAAACCGTCGATAGACACCAGCCTGTGCCTGGATACCGCACGGGCTCAGGCGATTTTTGGCTGGACGCCGAAGGTCACGCTGGAGGATGGAATCCGGCGTACTTTGGTTTGGTACGAGAAAGAATTTTCCTCGCAGTGACGATTCCAGCGCCACCGTTCCGAACTAACAACGAATAACCACCTCATTCAAACATCTCATGAAAGTCACGCTTCTGATTCTGACCTACAACGAGATCGAGGGCATGAAGCAGATCATGCCGCAGATCGACAAAGCATGGTACGACGAATTGATTGTCATGGATGGCGGATCGCAGGATGGCACGATTGAGTATGCCAGGGAAAACGGCTATCCCATTTTTGCACAGGAGAAACCGGGGCTAGGCTCGGCCTATATCGAAGGGCTAGCCCGAGCCACGGGCGACGTGATCGTCACCTTCAGCCCCGATGGAAATTCCGATGCGGCCCGCATGCCCGATCTGATTGCGAAAATGCGCGAGGGATACGATATCGTGATTGTCTCGCGCTATCTCGACTGGGCGAAAAGTGAAGACGACGATCTTGTCACTGGTTTCGGCAATTGGATGTTTACTCTGATGTACAACGTTTTGTTCCGCGAGAAGGTGACGGATCTACTTGTCATCTACCGGGCATTTCGCAAGGACCTGGTGCGAGAACTTAATGTCGATCATGGCGCCATCGCCTGGACTACGCAGATGATGTGCAAGGCGGCCAAAGCACGCCGGCGGATCGGAGAGATTCCCGGCAATGAGCCGCCACGAATCGGCGGTATCCGCAAGATGAACCCCCTGCGCAACGGCTGGGCCGAGTTGACCATGCTGACCAGGGAATTTTTCAGCCGCCCATAAACGCCCGGATTGTCATCAACATGCCCGGCATCCAGCGAGGATGCTGACAGGAGGAAGGCAAGTTTAATGTTCCATCGGATCATCACGCGCTTGCGCGGCTCGACCCCCGAGTATTTCCTGTTACTCGCCCCCTTGGCCTATCTCGCGTGGGAAGCGGTGCTCTACGCGGCGCGCGGTCCGAACTGGATCATGGTGCCGCAGGACCTGAGCTACAACTACCTGCTGAACGGCCTGAATGTGCTGAACGACGACCCGATCGGCTCCCTCATCCACCCTGCGCTGACCACGATCGGGTATATTGCCGCGGTCACTTGGGTCACTCATCTGTTGTTCGGTGCCGGGCCGCTCGATGCGGCGGTCATCGGTGACCCGGAATTCTATTTTTCCATTGCTGCCCACAGCGTCACTCTGCTTACTGCCTTGTGCCTGTTTCTGATGGGACGATGGGCCTATCAGGGGTTGCGCAGTCGGTTGCTGGTGCTGCTGGTGCAGTCCTTTATCTTCCTGCCACCACCAGTCAGCATGGTAATGAACAGCTATGCGTCGCCGGAGAGCATGCTGGTCATGCTGGCGATGCTGCAGATCGGCCTGACGCTCCGCGCGCTTGACGGCCGACTGGAAGACGCCGCCGCGAGGCGAGCTTACCTGATCGCAACAGTGATTATCGGAAGCGCCGCGGTGGCAACAAAATTCATCGCGCTCCCACTGTTACTCGCCCCATTCCTTGTTGTTCCTACCTGGCGCTCCAGGGTCATTTACTGTCTCGGACTTGTGGTGGGCATCGGCGTCAGCCTAAGCCCGATCGCCTTGGTGCATGCACATCGCGTGCAGTTTATCTAGGACATGTTTGCACTGTCGCGATCGGCGACATCCGAAAGCCAGAGTCGTGGCGTGAACGATATGTTTGCCAGTTATGCCGCGCAGATAACCCCGCTTTTCAACAACTTTCCGGTTTTTGTTTACGGATTGATCCTCGGCCTCGTTCTGCTGCTCACCCTGGCGTTCTATCGGCCGCTGATGCGTACCGCGCACGGGACTGCCCGTGGGCATTGCGCCTGTTCGTTATCACCCAGGCAGTGGGTGTGGCCGCTTTCGTCTTCATACTTGCGCGCCCGAAGGCGCATTACTTGGTGCCGTTCGTGCTTTACCAGGGCATGGGTTTAGCAACTTTCTTTCTGATGGTCGGGCGGCATCTGGCTCTCGCTCACAGCTTCGATCCAATACGCGTGAAGACAGTGACGACCATAGTCTGCGCTGTGCTGTGCGGCGTGATCTTCGGGCATAACGTATCTTTCCAGAATGGCCTGCCGCTGCTAATCAACGTGCGGTCCGCCGCCTTGCAAATGCAGTCCTATTCATTCGGGGCGCCCGGAAACAATGCCATCGTGACTGCCATTCAGGCATCGAATATCCCAACGGCGTTTTATCATGCGCTACAGACCTCGCGTTCACTACATTGGGAAAGTGTGGCCACCGTGCTGCCGCCGAATCACTACAACTACGCCTATGATGGAACGCATGCCTATACCCACCGCTACCATGCGGTATCCCTTTCCGATCTGCAGGAAATGCATGACCAGGTTTTCTTCTGGACGACGCGGACCAATTTTGCACAACACGAGTGGCGGCAGCCGATCGAAGCAGTATGGCAGGATATCCGGGTCGCTGATTTTGAGCGGTTGTCGCAACTCGAGGCGCTGGCCATTCAAGAGCGTTTCGATGCGCGGCTGCCCCCGGAGAAGAACGCCGCCCGCGGTTGGACCATATCGGCTTGCACAGTCGATGCCGTCTGCCTAGGGTTCGCCGCTGATCCCGTCGATCGCAAGGTTGTCAGTCATCTCCGGTTTCTGGCCGATTCCGATCAATTCGCGGGGATGCCTGAACGATGGCGGCTCGAAGCATCCCGCAACGGGCGGGACTGGCAGACCATCGAGAATTTCGTCGATCATCGGGCTTGGACCGGACTCCGCGATATCGACTGGCCGCCGAACTACAAGCGTCTCGAGGACACCCGGCAAAGCCGGGTGTACCGCCTTAACAACGAGCGGTTCTACCCCTATTATCGGCTGGTATTCCCGCAGGATCGTGCGATCCCGAACAAGCTGCCAGGCTATGTGATCGCCTACTCGTCAGGCGGCTGCGCACCGAATGTCAGAGTTCTGCCGATACGGTCGGTATTCGTCGGCAAAGGCGATTCCATACTGCCTGGCATTGACATCATTTCTGGCCGGTTTTGGGAGGAAACAGCGGCATTCCCAAAAACGCTCGCGAGCGCCAGGGTATCTCTGGCGCCGCGCAAATACCTGCTCGGGACCGGAGATGATGGCGAGAAGGGTAGGGATTCCTGGGCCAGAATGCCGCGAAGCTGGGTGCTAGAAGGCAGCAAGGACGGAAAGCGATGGGATGTTCTTGACCGCCAGGAAGCCGTGCCGCAGTGGCAGTCGAATGAGGTTCGATCGTTCGGCATCAAGAGCAACGAGACGTTTTCACAGTTTCGTCTGGTGGTGAACAGGACTTCCGAACCCGGCGTAGTGCGCATATACGAGTTTCGGATCGAGGGCGATTCACTGCAGGCAGGGGATCGACTGTTGCGCAAGGGGACAGATGTGAGGGAATTCTATGAACGGCGCGCGCCCTTTCCGATAACGCTGCAAACCGAATTTGAGCAGCCAACACCCGTATCCGCTTACCGGCTGGACGTCGGACCTTACGGTAAAGACAGCATAGAGCGGATGCCTAAAAACTGGCGCCTCTTGGGCTCAGCAGACGGCGAGACTTGGCAACTCGCGGACACCCAAAATGCCCAATCGGGCTGGAAAAACGGCGAACAGCGCGCCTATACCCCTTCTGCGATTGTGGTATTCAAATACCTGCGATTGGAAGTTGGCGATGTTGCAAGTCCTGAGCGGGTGTTTCGTCTCAGCTCCATTCGCTATTTCACCCCGAGAACCAAGGCCACAGGACGGGGCTGCTGAGTGCGTTTTATGTCGTCTTCCGAGTAAACTCAGAAAAGTTCGGATAGAATGCCGTTAGTTGGGGACGCCCGGGAGCTAGCTGAATGAAGCCAATCTATCTTGTGACCATTAACGTCAAGAAGACGCTCTATGGAAGCACGGCTGATCAATTGGCCGCCGTCGCCCCCAATATTCCTTTGGGGATGCTGGATTCCTACCTCACCATGCATGGCGTTCCGGTTGAAATCATCGACTCGGACGCGGAGCAGCTTCAAATCGACGGCTTGCTCGAGCGCTTGCTCGATAAGGATCCCCCGCTGGTCGGAATCATCGCAACCGGCTCCAATCCGTCAGCCAGCACTATGAGCATGGTTGGCGTGATCCGGTTTTTCGAGAAATTCAATGCGCTAAAGCAAAAGCCTTTCCCCGTATTCGTGTTGGGCGGGCATCCGACGGTGCTGCCGGAGCGGACTCTGCGTGAGACGGGAGCTGATTACGTGGTGGTCGGAGAAGGTTACGAGGCCATCACAGGGCTCTACAAGCATGTCACCGAAGGGCTGGCACTCGCATCAATCGCCGGCCTCGCCTATTACGACGACGATCGGTTCGTCCTCAATCCGATGCCCGAACTCATCGATCTTTCGCTGATCCCTGCGATCAATTGGGAGAAGATGAACCCGGCGCGCTACCGTGCGCACAACTGGCATTGTTTCGGGGATATCGACAATCGTTCACCTTATGCCATTATCTGGACCAATCAGGGCTGTCCCTACCCGTGTGATTTCTGCAGTATCAACAATGTTTTCGGCAAACGGCGCTCCCGCTATCGCTCTATGCAATCTGTGGTCGATGAGATCGATCATCTCGTCAACGATTACGGCGTACGCAACCTCAAGATCCTGGACGAGCTTTTCGCCATCAAGCATCCGAGAATCGGAGAATTCTGCGACCTTCTCGAAGAGCGCGATTACGACCTGAACATGTGGTGCTTCGCTCGCACCGACTCGGTGACCCCTGAAATGCTGAAACGCCTGAAAAAAGTCGGCGTTAACTGGGTCGCTTACGGGTTCGAATCTTTCGACAAAGATATTCTGAAGGCGACCAACAAACGGATCAAGGGGGGGGCCGCCTTCAATGTCCAGGACACGGTAAAGATGACGCGCGATGCCGGCATGAACATCTGTGCCGACGTCATCGCCGGGCTGTGGGACGATAACGAGACGACCGTCCTAAAGACTCGGGATTTCATGTACGACAATCTGTTTGAATGGGTCAACATCTACCCATGCTTCGCTTATCCCGGCACGCCCCTATATGATCGCTACGTGTCGGAGGGCCGTATCGAAGTCCCGAAGAAATGGGATACATACGGTCTTTACAGTTACGAATGCGTGCCGCTCCCCTCAAAATATCTGAGTTCGGCCGAAGTCCTGCGTTTGCGCGACTCGATTTTCGAGGGCTACTACAAAGAACCGGAGATACTCTCTATGCTTGAGCGCAAGTTCGGTCCGGCCACCCGCAAGCACGTCGAGGAGATGGTGAAGGTACCGTTGAGGCGCCGCATCCTCGAGGAGGGAGCAGATACATCTCAACCTAACAAGGGACCATTCCTCAACACCGACCCGACTTGGTACCGTGGTGAGCTATTCGTTTAAGAACAACCATTAGGCCGCTTCGCATTCTGATGAAGGGCAGGTGCTGATCCGTGTCTGTTCTGGTCACAGGAGCGGCAAGTGGCATCGGGCGGTATCTAGCTGAACGCTTCAACGCAGCGATCGTCACGCGGGACCAACCGCTGGCGACACTCGGCGCAATCAGCAAGCCCTACGATGCAGTTCTTCATTGCGCATTCAATATGCGGCGCGATGTCGGGCCCGCACAGATTAACGAATATCTGCGGGACACGATCGATCTGACCGAGGCGATGGTTCGTGTCCCGCACCGCGCTTTCGTTATTTTGTCATCAATCGACGTATACCCGGTTGGAGTAGGGATCTGCGATGAGGATGCTAAGCTCGACGCGTTTGTGCCGCGTAACCTCTATGCGCTGTGCAAGATGGCATCAGAAGCAACGGTGTCCCGTCTAGCCACCAATCCTTTGATCCTGCGGGTAGGACTGCTGTTGGGGCCGTATATGCGCCCGAACAATCTGACTCGGCTCGTGCGCGGAGAATCGGGTGCACTTACGCTGACCAGCGACTCGTCGTTTCATTGCGTCGGTTATGCCGATATCGCAGCGCTCATCGAACATGCCATGACGGTGGGTCTCACCGGCACCTACAACGCAGCGTTCTGCCCCGCCGTCACCATGGCGGAAGTTGCGGTGCGGTTCGACCGCAAGCCTATATACGGCACATTTAGTTATCAAACACCGCAAATATCAAACGAGCGCCTGCGTAGAGCTTTCCCGCATTTCGACAGCACTTCAATGGCAGCGGTGGAATCGTTCGCAGTGTCACTAGCCGCTTCGGCACCAACACGGGATCATTGACGGAAACCACCTCTTCTCCGGATCAAGGGAAACAGTATTAACCCTGGAGAGTAGGCGAGCGCAACCGCAATTCCGACAGTGACCGATACTGTCACCGACTGTTCGCCAGAAACAGCAAACAGCCCCAGGACAACCACGGCGGCGCCCTCTCGCAAACCCCACCCCGCTACCGAGATCGGCATCATCGCGACCAGGAAAATGGTCGGCGCCGCAACCAATGACACGTAGAAGCCGATGTCATATCCGTATGCAAGAGATACCAGCCATATTGCGATCACGTTGACCAGGTTGGCGATGACAGCCAGACCGAGGGCGGCCATGGCCTCGCGGGGGCGCAGTGCCAGATGGCGCGAAAGAGACGCATACTCGACAATTCTTCCTAGAATGCGTCCGCGCTGCAGGATCTGTGGAATCAAGCCCGCAATCAAAAACCCGAGAATTATCGCGATCCCGACAGCAACCAAAGATACATAACCGCCCTTTAATGTGGAGCTCCCGATTGCATTTATCATTACTGGTGCCGTGGCGAGCACTATGAACATCATGCCGATGAAACCGATAATTCTGTCCAGGATCACTGCCTTGGTGGCGTCAGGCAGCGATGCGCCGCATTTGGCCAGGTACCAGACCCGAATGGCGTCGCCGCCTATGAACGAGATAGGCGTGTGACTGAACAGTCCACCAAAAAGGGTGGTGATCCAGGCATTCGGCAGGTTGATCCGATGCCCGACGATGCGTAGACATGCACGCAACCGGAAAGCGAAAACTATCGCCTGCAAAAGGTTAGCGGAAACTCCGGCCAGAAGCCCGGCCGCAATGTCTTTCGGACTGAGTCTCAAAGCGAGTGCTCCAAAGTCGATGCGGTCGAAGATGAACCAGAGCAAGGCTCCTGTCACAGCCAGTTTGAATACCGTTAATAGTGATCTCAACCGGCAAAGTCTCCGCTTATCCCACCTGCATCTTGCATATCAACCTCTGCATGTTTGTTTCATACTCGATGACGAATGGCGCACGGGCTGTATAAGGTGGTCTTATCAACGAATTGTGGACACGTTCATTTGGTTAAATGGTAGTTCATAGTAGGTTGGATTGCCATATCCAAGCACGGAATAGCGGCGCCGGCGGTGACCTTGCCCTCGTTTCCCGGCTCCCTTAACCGAGTCGTTTGCGCGGCGTGCCTTTCCTGGGCGGCAAGCCATGCCCGTTCGAATTGCACCGGGCTCACGTAGCCCAACGTCGAATGCAGCCTCCGGTGATTGTAGAAGGTCAGCCAGTCAACGATCTCATCCATCGCGGCGCGGCGGGTGGTAAAGCGCTTTCCATGAAGCCGACCGACTTTCAGCGACCCCCACAGGCTTTCGGTCGGCGCGTTGTCCCAGCAGTCGCCCTTGCGGCTCATCGAGGCGCGCATCCCGTAGGCCTTCAGCGCCCCGGTGAAGGCCTTGGCGCAGTACTGGCTGCCGCGATCGCTGTGCAGAATCGCCCCCGGGGCCGGACGCCTTCTGAACCACGCCATGCGCAGCGCATCGAGCACCAGGTCCTGGCGCATGTGCGGCTTCATCGACCAGCCGATCACTTGCCGGCTGAAGAGGTCCAGGATCACCGCCAGATACAGCCAGCCCTCGTCGGTGGCCACGTACGTGATGTCGCTCGTCCACGCCGCGTTCGGGGCGGCCGGTGAGAAGTCGCGCCCCAACAGGTTCGGTGCGACCGGCAGCGCATGGTTGCTGTCCGTGGTGGCCTTGAACTTGCGCTTGCCACGGGCTCGGATGCCGTGCCGCTGCATCAGCGTACGGACCCGTTCCTTGCCAACCCGCAGCCCTTGGGTGAGCAGCTGCTTCCACACCCGCGGCCAGCCGTATTCGCCCCGGCTTTCGGCATGCACGGCGCGGATGTGCACGAGCAGCGCATCGTTGCCCAGCCGCCGCGGATGCGGCCTACCCGAGCGACGCCGGTGCTCGTGATACCCACTGGCGCTCACCCCCAACACTTCGCAGCTCAGCGACACCGGCCATTGCGTGCGGTGTCGCTCGATCCAGGCGTACTTCAATCCCGCTGCTTCGCGAAGTACGCCGTCGCTTTTCCCAGGATGTCGCGCTCCATCCGAAGCCGGGCGTTCTCCGCCCGCAGTCGCGCGATCTCCATCTGCTCCGGGCTCACGGGCTTGCTGCCCGGCCCGCCCAGCCGACCCTGCTGCTCGGCCTTGATCCAGTTGTGCAGCGTCTGCTCCGACAGCCCCAGGATCTTGGCCGTCGCCGCAATGCTCTGGCCGGTCTTGGCCAGCCGCACCGCCTCGAGTTTGAACTCCAGCGTGTACCTCGCCCTCGTCGTTCCCATCACTTCCGACCTCCTTGCTGGTCATTTTGAACCTCTCAGCAAGGGATCCGGTTTTCGGGGGCAAGCTCAGAATGGCGGCGCCGGCGGTTATAGTAGGCCAAGGTACCACGAGCGCTCCTCGTAGCGTTGCGACAAGGCACCGCTTATACTCGGTCGGGTTCCGTACGCAAGTCAGGTAGCAGCATGCCCGATATCGCCTTGCTGTGGGAGCGGCTGCGTTCTTCGCCTACGCAATCCAGGCTCTGGCTCGAACTGGCAACGGGCTATGCGCGGTGCGATTTGCAGGCCGATACCGGCGCGGTCACGCTCATCCAGAGATTCGGCTCGGCGGCCAACCTGAACATCCACCTGCACTGCCTGGTGCTCGATGGGGTCTATCGGCGCACCGGGGGCGAACCGGTTTTCCAGGAAGCGCGTGCGCCCACACCCCCCTGCGTCAGAATAGTTGTCGCCTCCATAGATTCTATGAAATGGGGGGCGATGATGAGAGGACGCAATGGCTCGATACGGACAGGTATTTAAGAACAAGGTGGTAGCAAAACTTCTTCCACCGAACACTGCCTCTTTGGAGGAGATCTCTCGTGAGGTGGGTGTATCCATTGACACGCTTGAGCGATGGAGGGCTGAGTCTCTGACCATGCCCGCTCGCGAGCGGGCATGGTCAGCGGGGGCACGGCTCAACGCGGTGATCACCACTGCAGCTATGGATGAATCGAGCTGCAGCGCTTGGTGCAGGGAAAATGGCGTGTATCCGCAGGAGCTTGATGCTTGGCGGGCCAGTGCCACCCAGGCGCTGGCCGAACCGCAGGAGCAGCGCGCCAGCCCCAAGGAAACGGCTGCCGACCGCAAACGCATCAAGGAGCTCGAACGGGAGCTGCGGCGTAAAGAAAAAGCCCTGGCCGAGACCGCAGCACTGTTGGTGCTCTCAAAAAAACTCGAGGCGATCTTCCACAAGGGCGAGGACGAATGATCGGACTGGAAGATCGCCAAAAGATGGCCCATATGATCGAGGTGGCACACCGTGACGGCGCGCGCCTGAGTCAAGCTTGCGAGCTCGCTGGCATTGATGTGCGTACCCTGCAGCGTTGGAAGGCGCAAGACGGGCTTGCACAGGGGGACCGCCGACCCGATGCCCCTCACCCCACGCCTGCCCATGCGTTGACGCCCGAGGAGCGCGCTGCGGTGCTGCAGGTGGCCAATGAGCCTCGGTTTGCCGACACGCCGCCGGCGCGTATCGTTCCCACACTGGCCGATGAGGGCACCTACCTGGCCAGTGAATCCACCTTCAGCCGAATCCTGAAGCAGACTGGGCAGAATGCCCACCGTGGGCGAGCCAAAAGCCCGCAGGCCAAGCATGCACCGCAAACCCATGTGGCCACCGCCCCTGGGCAGGTCTGGTGTTGGGACATGACCTTCTTGCCCGCACAAGTGATCGGGCAGTGGTTTTACCTGTACCTGATCCTGGACCTCTACAGCCGCAAGATCATCGGCTGGGAGGTTCATGCCGAAGATAACGGCGACCACGCAGCGCACTTGGTGGCCCGTACCTCGTTGGCCGAGGGCGTGGCAATGGTCGAGCGCAGTAAACGGCCAGTGCTCCATGGCGACAATGGGGCGACAATCAAGTCCACCACCGTCATCGCCATGCTCCATTGGCTGGGCATCAAACCCTCGTACTCGCGGCCTCGGGTGAGCGACGACAACGCCTTCGCTGAAAACCTGTTTCGCACCGCCAAGTACCGACCCGAGTTCCCGACCAAGGGGTTCAAGACGCTGGATGATGCGCGGCAATGGGCTCGCAGCTTTGTGCTCTGGTACAACGTCAATCACCGGCACAGTGGCATCCGCTATGTGAGCCCGGCGCAGCGACATACCGGTGAAGATCGACAGATTCTGGCTCAGCGTCATGCGGTGTATCAGCAGGCGTGTGGGCGAAACCCCGCACGCTGGTCACAGAAAACCCGTAACTGGTCACCCATCGAGGCCGTCGCCTTGAATCCAGAGCGGGATGCTGTGCTCAGCACGGCAGTACAGTCAGAGCCCGATAAAAAGGTGAAGGCTGCATAATGGACGCGACAACTACCTTGACATTCTCCGAACCCTTGCGACGTGTCTGGCATTGCCAATTCCGGTATCGAAGCTAAGCGACCGAATCAAATTAACGGCAGACCAAACCGCAGAAGAGGAGTTGGGTGAAAAAGATACTTGTTTGCGGTGCGACCGGATTCATCGGCCGCAATATTGCGGAAGCGCTGGCGCGTAATCCTGATTTCGAAGTTTTCGCTACTCATCTTAAGCGGCCGGCCATCGACCATTGTCGTATCCATTCGATCCAGGCGGACCTCACCGACGCTGCCACTGTGGATCGTGTAACATGTGGCATGGACATTATCATTCAAGCTGCGGCAACGACTTCCGGCGCGAAGGACATAGTACAGCGGCCGTATATCCATGTTGCGGACAATGCCGTAATGAATTCTCTGCTACTGCGCGCTGCATTCGAGCATGCCGTAGAACGATTTGTTTTCTTTAGCTGCAGCGTGATGTACCCATCCGCCTCACATGCTCTCGCTGAAGGCGACTTTAACCCCGCCGACGATATGCATCCTCGCTATTTTGGCGTCGGCTGGACCAAAGTATATATTGAAAAAATGTGTGAATTCTATGCTGGACTTGGGCGCACCAAACATACGGTTATTAGGCATTCGAACATATTTGGCCCGCACGACAAATTCGATCTTGAGCGCTCCCATGTCTTTGGCGCGACCGTTACCAAAGTGATGCGATCACAAGGCGAAGGCATTTCCGTCTGGGGTGCAGGCAATGAAGCGCGTGATTTGCTTTACGTGGATGACCTCATCGATTTTGTCGAGTTGGCGATCGAGCGGCAAGAATCACCCTACGAACTGGTAAATGTCGGCTCAGGGGTCGCGACTTCGGTCCGCGACTTGGTGAAGATGATTGTCGCCGATTCGGGCAAAGACGTAGCGATAAATTACGATCTGTCTAAACCGACGATCGACACCAAACTATGCCTGGATACGGCTCGAGCTCGGGAGATTTTCGGCTGGTCACCAAAGACAGGCCTCGAGGAAGGCATACGCCGCACCATTAGCTGGTACGAAGAGGAATTCAAGCTACAAGATAACGCATCGCCAACCCGGACAAACGACTGACCATCATGAAAGTTACCCTCCTCATCCTGACGTACAACGAAATTGAAGGCATGAAGCAAATCATGCCGCAGATCGACAAATCCTGGTATGACGAATTGATCATAATGGATGGGGGCTCCAAGGACGGTACTATCGAGTACGCCAATGAAAATGGCTATCCGATTTTCGTGCAACAACGACCGGGGCTCGGCTCGGCTTATATTGAAGGGCTCACCCGCGCTACCGGGGACGTAATCATTACATTCAGTCCCGACGGAAATTCAGATGCCGCGCGACTCCCCGATCTGGTCGCAAAAATGCGTGAAGGCTACGATATCGTGATTGTCTCGCGCTATTTGGATTGGGCAAAAAGCGACGATGACGACATCGTCACCGGATTCGGCAACTGGCTGTTCACGACTATGTACAACATCCTGTTCCGCGAAAAGGTAACGGATCTGCTAGTCATCTACAGGGCGTTTCGCAAGGACTTGGTGAAAGAGCTGAATGTCGATCACGGTGCCATCGCCTGGACCACACAAATGATGTGCAAGGCAGCAAAGGCGCGCCGACGAATTGGCGAAGTTCCTGGTAACGAACCACCGCGCATTGGCGGCATCCGCAAAATGAATCCGCTACGCAACGGATGGGCGGAATTGACCATGCTGACCAGGGAGTTTTTCAAGCGCTCTTGATGCCGACCCGGCTTCCGCGAATGAAGCAATGCTAAACATGCCTCTGTCATCCGTTCGGATTTTGCGCTTCCCTTGAGCGGTTTCTCGTAAGACAGGACATCTCCATGTTCCACAAGATTATCGCCCGCCTCCGTGCCGGTTCGGCATCGGAAAACTTTCTCCTTATAGCGCCGCTCGCCTATTTGATTTGGGAAGCACTGCTTTACCGCGCTCGCGGTCCCAATTGGGTGATGGTGCCGCAGGATCTGAGCTACAACTATCTGCTCAATGCTCTGAATGTCCTCAATGGTGACCCCATTGGTTCGCTGATCCACCCGGCGTTGACGACAATTGGATACATTGCAGCGGTCACGTGGCTAGCGCATCTATTTTTCGGTTCCGGGCCTTTGGCGGCGGCGGTGATCGGCGATCCGGAATTCTATTTTTCGTTTTCCGTCCACGGTACTACATTGTTGACTGCCTTGTGCCTGTATCTCATGGGGCGCTGGGCCTATCAGGGCTTGCGAAGTCCTTGGCTGGTATTACTCTTGCAGTCCTTTATATTCCTGCCACCCGCACCAAGCATGGTTTTGAACAGCTTTGCATCGCCAGAGTCCATGGTATTCATGTTGGCGATGCTGCAGATCGGACTTACCTTGCGCGCGATCGACGGTCGACTTGAGAGTCGGGCTGAACAGCGTAACTACATCACCGCAACGGCCCTAATCGGTAGCGCTGCCGTGGCAACAAAATTCATCGCTGTGCCATTACTGATTATTCCTTTCCTAATGCTTCCAACATGGCGGTCGAAGGTTTCGTATTGCATTGCGATCTGCGTCGGCTTGGCCATCAGCTTGAGCCCAATTGTATTGCTGGAGGCGCATCGGACACAATTCGCATTGGACATGAAGGCCCTGTCAATGTCGGCGGTATCCGAAAGCCAAGGTCGCGGCGTCGGCGCAACGCTTGGGAGCTATGCTGCAAATGCAACCCCGATACTTAGTGACTTCGCAATTCATGTGTACTCACTTGGATTCGGCCTGGTTCTTTTACTCATCCTGGCACTCTATCAACCTGTCAGGCGTACCGCTGTTCAATATTGCCCCCAAGCCTTACGCTTGTTCGTCATTGCCCAAGTCGTTAGCGTGATCGCATTTATCTTCGTTCTTGGCCGTCCGAAAGCCCATTACCTGGTGCCATTCATACTTCTACAAAGTATGGGCTACGCGACATTCTTCGTTATAGCAGGGCGGCATTTGTCAATTTCAAACGCTATCGATGCTGGACGAGTAGCAATGGTAACAAGACTCATATGTGCCGGGTTTATTGGCGTGGTCTGTGGCAATAACGGATTTTCTTCTAAAGGGTTGCCACAGTTAGACAATGTCAGGTCTGCCGCGATCCAGATGAACGCCCTATCGTATGGTGCGCTTGGAAACAATGCGATCATAACCGCCATCCAAGCTTCAAACATCCCAACTGCTTTATATCACGCGCATTCAACCTCGCGTCACCTGCTTTGGGAGAATTTGGGCGCAGCAGTGCCGCAAAACCATTACGATTACGCCTATGACGGTTTGCATGCCAATCGTTATAGAACTGATACGGTGTCGATTGCCGATATTATGGAAATGTACGACCGGGTGTTGTTCTGGACCACCACTGGCAATTTCGCTCAGCATGAATGGAGAAAACCAATCGAGGCGGTATGGAAGGATATCCGCGTCGCCGCTTTTGAACGCCTGTCCGAGATTGAAGCGCTAGCGATTCAGGATCGCTTCGACGACCGTCTGACAGATGTGCAGAACGCATCTCGGGGCTGGAACATTGATGCGTGCATTCCCGAAGCTATTTGCCTTGGCTTCCGAGCAGATGCTGTAGATCGCAAAGTCATTAGCCATATTCGTTTCCTGGCCGATCCCGACCAGTTCGCTACCATGCCCACACGCTGGCGCATCGAAGCGTCAGACGACGGCCGAATCTGGCAGACAGTCGAGAATTTCGTTGATCATCGCCCGTGGACCAAGGTAATTGATGTCGACTGGCCCCCCACTTACAAGCGAGCCGAAGAAATCCAGCAAAACAGGGTGTACCGCCTTAACAACGATCGCTTCTATCCCTTTTACCGATTGATATTCCCGCAGCAGGCGACACTGAAAAGCCTGCCAGGGCAAGTCGTCGCCTACGCAGCCGGCGGTTGCGCGCCGGACATCAGAGCCCTGCCAGCTCAGATGACGTTCGTCGGCAAGGACGACTCCACCTTGCCGGGAATTGATGCCGTCTCAGGTGGATTTTGGGAGGAGGTAGGTGCTTTCCCCAAAGTCCTGGCAACCAGTTCGATGGCATTGAAGCCGCAAAGGTATCTGGTCGGGACAGGCAATGATGGCGAAAACGGGAAGGACTCTTGGGGCCGTATGCCACGAAGCTGGCTGATCGAAGGCAGCAAAGATGGCATGCAATGGACCGAACTGGATCGCCAAGCTGCTGTGCCACAATGGCAGGCTAACGAGGTTCGTGCGTTCCCCATCAAAGCCAGCGAGACCTTCACGCACTTTCGCCTGGTAGTGAGCGAGACCACCGAAGGCGGCGTGGTTCGCGTTTACAGATTCCGCATCGAGGGTGATGCGCCGCCGCAGAAACATCCGAAAGACCGTTTTGCGGGCAAAGGGCTCGACGCTATGGAATTCCATGAGCGGGCAGTATTGCCAGTGACACTTCAGTCGAAATTTGAACAGCCGGTGTACATTACATCCTACGGGCTGGACGTTGGCCCTTACGGAGCAGACAGTACCGACAGGATGCCAAAAAACTGGCGCCTTTTCGGATCCGCTGATGGCGAGACATGGCAGCTCACTGACAGCCGAAGAGACCAGATCAAATGGCGCAACGGCGAACAACGCGTCTATAGGATGGCCAATCCGGGCCGATTCAAATATCTGCGACTCGAAGTAACCGATGTCGCCAACTCCCACGTCTTCCGCCTCAGTTCAATTCGGTTCTTCACTCCGAGAATCAGACCATCCAAGAAGACATGTTGAAGGAGACGGCAAAAATCGCGGAACTAGACATTCGAGCCTGTCCGGAATTTTGTGTGTGAGGCATAACATGTCGAAAGAAAGGAGCATGTATGCCACGCAAGAAGAAGGCGGTCGCCTTGGCGACCGAGGCGGCGCTGCCGCAGATTCCGTCGGAATGGCT